>Ga0255783_10003836_pt1 | contig 14096 bp, 11 predicted proteins | sample 011ome_22_FD_179981 | JGI IMG/M metagenome (GOLD analysis project Ga0255783, IMG submission 179981) | Coastal salt marsh microbial communities from the Groves Creek Marsh, Skidaway Island, Georgia - 011507BT metaG (version 2) | ecosystem: Environmental > Aquatic > Marine > Intertidal zone >... | reverse complement strand
CGCGCCTCGCCTCGCCTCGCCTTTCCAAAAATATTTCAACGCATCGGCGTCGTACACCACGGGATAGTGATTCCTGTGATTGTGACTCTCGGATATGAGATCCTTCCAGACTTTTAACCCGTGATCGCTCTCGCCGAGTCCGGGGCCGACGACGAGGGCGTCAAAGCGACCGAACCACGTCGTCCACATCTTGTTTGTATCAACGCGCAAGTTCGTAATGTCTTTGCTTTCGTCCCACGCGTCGTGCACGATGACGTCAGGCGAATACGACTTCAACACAGGCGCACATTGCGTGCTCGTGAACGCGTGCACGAGGTCGGCGCCCGCCCGCGCGGCGCTCACGGCGGCGTAATGCGGTGCGCCCGAGTACAGGCGCGAACCGCCAATGATGGCGACTTTGCCCCCGTGCGAGCCCTTGTACGCGTCGTGCCCGAGCGCGGGCACGACATGCTGCTTGAACGTTAACAGATAGTGCTCCATGCCGCCCTCGTCGCGTCGGCGCGGCGTGGATGACGCGGCGTGGAGTGACGATGGATCGATGCGCAGCACGCAGCCTCACAGTGGCGCCGGCCCATGGCGTCGCCGTCGCCGACGTACGTGCACGAGCGATGGCCAGGGAACGAGACGTTCTTCTGTAACGGCGCCGTCGTCGCCGGTCCGCGTCCGCGCGCGGCGTTCGCGACGGCGGCGTTGATTACGTTGCCAGCGGTGGCGCACAACGTCTGGGTGGCACCGCTCGTGCGCGCGAGGTACGGCCTCTGGATCGCCGTCCTCAGCGCCCTCGCGCCGGTGTTTTGCGTGTACTGGTTATTCAGAACCGCGTTTACCGACCCGGGGATTTTACCGCGGCTGAAACGCGCGGTGGCGGGCGGGGAGAGCCACAGAGGGAAGACAAAGGATGTGACAGTCGCGTCGACTGGGCGGCTGGCGCGCGTTCGATGGAACGATACCTGCGGGTATTATCAGCCTCCGCGCGCCCATCACTGCTCTGTGACGAATGATTGCATAGAACGCTTCGATCATCATTGTCCGTGGACCGGGGCGACGATTGGGTTGAGGAATTATAGGGCGTTTTTGACGTTTGTGACGAGCTCGACGTGCTACGCGGCATTCGCGACGACGACGAGTGCGTTGCATATTCATGAGCGCGTGCGACAAGGACGTGGAATCGGTCAAGCCATGGAGCGTTCGGGTGTGGCGATTACCGTGTTTCTCATCGCCGTGTTTGGGTTCGCGTTCGTCGGTGCGTTGAGTTGTTTTCACGCGTATTTAGTTTCGACGAATCAGACGACGTACGAGAGCTTTCGAGACGCGTATTCGTGGAGCGCGAATCCGTACAACACAGGGAGCGTGTTTAGAAATTGTATAGAAGTGTGGTGTGCGCGCATACCGCCACCAAAAGTGCGTTTTAATGCGCGAGTAGAAGATGATACGTCGGCGGAGGATTTTGCGAGGGACATCGCGAGACGAGACGCCGAAGCCGAAGCCGAAGCCAAACCCGAAGCCGAACGAAAAGATGGCGATATTGAACTCGCAGAAATCGTCTAATAGCGTTTATTAGAAGCGCTATCGAATCAACCAGTCATGGGAATATCGACACACAGTATTTATTGTAAAACGTAGTCGACTCTCCTCCTCACTCGTGGGCGCGGGAACGGGCCACATGCCGCCGAAATCGCGCAAACGCGCTCGGCGGCTCGGCATCGTCGCCGCAGTTCTGGCCTTTGTTGTCATCGCCTATGTGTCTTCGTCGCAATACGAAGACGTACACGTCAACGAAGGCGCGGCGTTTGAAGTTGAAGAGAAGATTACAACCAACAGCGTCGAGAGTCCACCATCGTCGCTTGTTCACCACGACGATGACTCGCACCGAACGGCAGATGACGCAGAAGTCGTTCCCGACACCACCACCGTCGATAACGACGCACGGCGTGATGCAGTAGACACCGGTAGCGCGACGACGCCCGTGGCGAGTTCGAGTTCGAGCTCGAGCTCGAGCAAACCGGTGACGCCGGCTGAGCGTCGTCGGTCGCTCAAACTCAGCGGCTTCGTCCCACTCGAGCATTTCGAGGCGAACGGAGACGTAGTAAAATGGGGGCAAGATCATATTGTCGCCGACGCCGCGGCTTGCCACGACGCGTGCGTGGCGTTGAAGGATAAAGGGTGCAACGCGTGGGTGTTTTGCCCAAGCGAAGGCGGGTGCGGCTCACAAAAGTATAAATGTTGTTGGTTAAAAAAACAGGCGAGGCCGTGGACGTTACTCGGAGGACGTGGCGCACACGTACCATGGACGAGTGGAGGGATTTACGAGCAAGATGATCCGACCGGAGGCGATCCAGATCCATCCAGGAAGTTTCACGTGGTGTTGACGACGAATAACGCCGTGTATCAAGCGTGGCAAGCGCGGGTGATGTATTATCATTATAAGAAGCAAAAGGCGTTGCAAGGTCCGAACGGCCAAATGGGCGGGTTTACGCGTATTTTGCACGACTCTAGTGATGGATTGGAGGATGAAATACCCACGTGCCGTGTGGATAGATTGCAAGACGAGATGGGGTTCGTCGTCTTGTCCCGGCCGTGGGCGTTTGAGCAATTCTTTGCCAAGTGCCCTGAGATTGAGGAGGATTACATTTTGATGGCCGAACCCGATCATTTGTACATCAAACCCATACCGAATTTGATGCGTGGGAACAATCCAGCGGCTTTTCCATTCTTCTACATCGTGCCGCACGATCAGCCAGACATCTTGCGACGCTTTCTCCCGGGCATCACCGACGAGGAAATGTTTGACATCGACCCTATCGGGAGCTCGCCCACGTTCATTCACAAGAACGACTTAAAACGGCTCGCACCGGTATGGAATAACATGTCCGTGGCGTTACAAAGTGACCCGCCCGCGAAAAAGGCATGGGGATGGGTGATTGAAATGTATGGGTACACGCTCGCCGCGTACAAGATGGGCATCGCGCACGACTTGCGCCCGCAGCTTCAATCCCAACCACCGTGGGACACCGAAATCGGAGATTTTCTATCCATACACTTCACGTATGGCATGGACTACGATGCAAGTGGTAAGGCAACGCCCGGGAAGGTGGGTGAGTGGAGATTCGATAAGCGTTCATATTCGCACACGTACCCGCCAAAGCATTTGCCGGCGCCGCCCGCCGGAATGAAAAATGACCTCGTGCGCGTGCTCATCGACGCCATCAACGAAGCGAGCGCGGCTTTACCGAATTGGGGAATGTACCGCGGAAACAACATCACTGGTACGTTTCATTAGCGTTGTCTTTGTAGCCAGGGATGTGTATTAGAAACGTAGAGAAGTGAAGAGCCACACCACGAGTCCGCACTAAGTGACGCGCCCACACCCGCGCACGCACGCGTCGAACACGCCGCGTGCCTTCACACCCATCGCCATGTTTGCCGCCGCGCGTGCGACCACCGCACCGGCTTTGCCGCCGTCGCCGTCGGCGTCTCACCGTCGTCGTCTCGGTGCCGGCACACAAAGATCGCCCTCAGCGCCGACCCACCGTGCGTCGCGCACGCGCGCGCGCGCAGCCAAGCCCTCAGCGTCGGCGCTCGACACGCTTCTCGGAGCGACGATCATCGCCCCTGGTGGCGACGCCGCGGTGAAGGACTCGGTGCAAAAGTACTATGGGGAAACGCTCGCGACGTCGAGCGACTTGAAGACGTCGGCGTGCTGCACGCCGGCGAATCAGATCCCGAAAGCCGTGCGCGACGCCTTGCGCGAGGTTCCTGATGAAGTCAAAGCAAAGTATTACGGGTGTGGTAGCCCAACGCCGGTTGGTATCGAAGGGTTGCGGGTTTTGGATTTAGGAAGCGGGAGCGGACGGGACTGCTACGTCGCGGCGCGACTGGTTGGCGAAACCGGGAGCGTGTTAGGGATCGACATGACCGATGGCCAGCTCGCCGTGGCGCGCAAGTACGCCGAAGAATACTGCACAACGACGCTTGGGTACGCTGCGCCGAACATGCGATTTGAAAAGGGTACGATTGAGGATTTACGCGCGGCGGGCGTGGACGACGCGAGTGTGGATTTGATAATCTCAAACTGCGTGATTAATCTCAGCCCTGACAAGGCTGCGGTGTTGAGCGAAGCTTACCGCGTGCTCGCGAATGGTGGAGAGTTTTACTTTTCTGATGTGTACTGTGACCGTCGATTGCCCGATGCTTTGCGCTCGCAAGAAGTGCTCCTCGGTGAGTGCTTGGGCGGCGCCATGTACATCGAAGACTTTAAGCGCTTGTGCGTCGCCACGGGTTTCACCGACCCGCGCGTGCTCGCCGGTCACGAAATTGAAGTTCAAGACCCAGAACTCGCGGAATTACTCGGAGAAGCGAAATTTTACTCCTTGACCTACCGCTTATTCAAGCTCCCACCCGGCCGTCTCGAGACGCTTTGCGAAGACTACGGCCAATTCGCCTATTACAACGGCACCTTAGAAGGCTCACCCAACGCCTACTCATTAGATGACCATCACAGGTTCGAAAAGAACAAACCCATGCTCGTGTGCGGAAACACTGCGAGCATGGTGGGCGAAACGTGGCTCGGAAAGCACTTCACAGTCGTCGGCGATCGAGACGTGCACTACGGCTTGTTCGATTGCGGCCCGTCTCCCGTCGCGAGCTCCGCGTCCTCCGCCCCAGCCGCTGGTGCGTGCTGCTAAAACCACCGCACGTACTGAGACCCACATTCTTTTACTTTTCAAAAGCATTGAAATCACACGCATTCACGCATTTTCACGTGCCTTGACGCCTCCAATCGTTCCCGCGACGCGCGTTCGCCAATGGATAGGACACCGCGCCAGTTGATGACGTCACACTTGCGCCCGCGCGACGATGTCACTCGCGCGTGCGACGTCGCACGCGCACGCGTGTGCATCGGGACGTTATCGCGCGCCCGCGCCCTCGCGTGCGAGCCGCTCGACGCGCCGCACAGCGCGAGCGCCGGTGACAATTGTCGTCGCGGCGGCTCGCGGTGAGCCGCCGGGACACAAGGATTCGACACTTAAACCGCCCGCAGTGCCGTCAAAGACGCTTGCCGCGGCGTTGTCGAGCGTGCAAGCGGTGCGAAATGGTAGCCGCGACGCCTTCGACGCGCTCGATAGGCGGTGCGTGGCGGAGGCGTTGAAGGCGTTGGTGGCGAGCGACGAGGCTGGGACCGTCGAGGGCAGAGGCGACGCGAATAGCGATGGTGATGCGGGCGGCGTGAGTGCGAGTAGTGGTGGTGGTGGTGTGCGAAGTGTGGATTATGTTGCGTTGAAACAGCGCGTGCGAAAGGCGTGCGCGTTGATCCGCGAGATTGAGTCGGTGTGCTTGGAGCGGGGGTGCGCGAACGCGGTGAGCGCCGAGGCGTTGGAAGCCGTCGCTCGCACGGGATGCTCGATACGGAATGACCCTGCGGTGACGCTGGCGGTGGTGAAGGCTTTTTATACGATTGCCCGGAAGGGGAAAGGTGCGACGAGCGCGGTGCACGCGAGCGTGAGGACGTATACGGATGTTATCGCGGCGTTGAGTCGGTGTTGCGCCGAGGCGAGGTCGACGGGGGCGCTTCGGTCGACGCCATCACCCGTTGAAGTATGGCTGATGCTTCGAGCTACGCCTTTAAAATTAGATGGTGCGGCGTACGCCGCAGGTGTCGGCGCGTACGTTGCCGAGGGACGATTGGAAGAGGCGGAGAAGGTTTTACGCGAGATGACGGCGGATGGCGTGCGCGCTGGTCCGAGATTGTTCAACACGCTCATCACCGGTTACGGGCGCGCGAAGAATTTACGCGGGGTGGAGGCGAGCTCGATGGCCATGCGCACCCTGGGTGTGGCCCCAAATCAAGCCACGTGGGGTGCAAAGGTGTACGCCTACGTCGCGTGCGAACGCTTGGATTTGGCGCTTGATGCGTTGGAGCAGGGCGTGCGCTTCAGTCCTCGCACCGAACGGCGCCCTGGAGTCCAAGCGTACACGGCTTTAGTTCAAGGATTAGCGCGCGCTGGACGTGTGGGCGAGGCGGATGAGATTTTACGCCGCATGTCTCGAGATGGTGTCAAGCCCAACGTGTACACGTACTCGACACTCATCGATGGCTTTATGCAAAGCGCGCAAGTTGGCTTGGCGGAAACCGCGTTAAAGGAGATGAAACGCGCACAAATCATGCCGAATGTGGTGACGTATAATTCCATCTTAAAGGGTGTCGTGCGCCGAATGCGAGCTGGCACGCGTGTTCCCGAGGATGATTTACTCACTCAAGCTCGACGGGTTTTCGACCGCATGCGGGACGATGGCGTGGCGCCAGACTTGGTGACGTACAACACGTTAATTGACGCGTGCATCGACGCCCAAGAGCCCACAGAGGCATGGAACGTGTTGCGCGAAATCTCGCAGTCCGGGTTGAAACCCGATGTGGTGACGTACACGACATTGTTAAAGTACTTTGTGCAAGTCGGGGACAACTCCGCTACACAATGGGTCATCGCAGAAATGGACACCGACCCGCTCATGGTACAAGATGTGGGCGTATACAACTGCTTAATTAATGCTTACGCGCGACAAGGGGACATGTGCCGTGCCAATGAAGCCTTACGCGCGATGGAGGACAAGAAAATTGCGCCGAATATCGCCACGTATGGGTCACTCCTTGAAGGCTACGTGCGCATAGGCAACGCGCGTGAAGCCATCAAAGTTTACGATCTGTGTACAAAATCGAAAGATTTGAGTCCCGATGCGCGTATGCGTAAATCTCTCATCTATGGCTGTGGCTTGTACGGATTGTCTGACGTCGCAGATTGCATCATTGCAGATTTGCAAGCGACGGGAGAAGAGGGCGCGCGAGAGGCGCGCACATTGCGCTTTGTCTTGAAGGCGTCCATGGAAGCCAAGGCGGATGAAATAGATGGCCGCGTCGACCGCTCGCGAATGCGAAAGAATAAAAACTCAGCGGCGCGTGCGCGTGACTCAGCTGCGAGGACCGCGTCACTTGAGCGTGCTGTTGCGACGCCGCAAGACGCGACGCCGTGTCCTGCAGAGGCTGTCGAGTTCAACCGCGGGTTAGAAATGTGGAAGTACTGGCTTGGATTACCAAATAATTATTACGCCGCGCCTGCGGCGGGCACAGAGGCGACGGGATCGTCCTCTGAGCCAACTTTAGAAAATTCATAACATCGCGTTGCGCTTGAGCTATTTTTTATATTTATAGTACTGTACAAGAATTCCTACGGCACCTATGCAGCACGAACGACATCTACTCTACTATCCCGAGTCCGTAGGCGACGAAGGACGCGATGAAGGACGCCGCGAGATGCACGCAAAAGAAGTGCGCGCGAACGGTCCTCGCGTACACGCGGCGTCTCGTCCAAAAAGCCTTGGCGTCTACAGCCTCGGGGACATTTGGCACGTCACGGAGTTCTAAATAAAACGCACTCTCGTTTAAGATGAACACAACAGCCACAAATGACATACCGACCCACCAAATTTGGCCAAAACGCGTGGGAACGGTGGTGCTCAAATATGTCCCGTACGTTAAGCACGCGAGCACCGCCAAATAATCGATGACCCGCCGCGCCGAGCTCCAACGCGGCTCACGCCAGTGCACGACGCTTGTGGCGATGAGAACGCACCCTAAAATCGCAAATGTCACCGCACGTGCGTCTTTGGCGGCTCGACCGAGGGATATGGTGATTGGAACGGCGGGCGCTGCGCTACTCCATACGAGGGTGGAAAGACGTAGTCAACGTTGAAGTCTTCGACGTCTACTTTCGCCGGCGTCTTTGTTTGTGATGCGACTGCGTATTCCATGTCACCATCGTCAAATGTGCATTCATGCAGCGCGCTATCGGACTTGGCTTTCGCGCGTCGATGGCTCATAATGAAGCGCGAATGCCGCGCTATTCTCGTCCTCAACGTTAACCGAGCATCGCTCGCGCGAGAACAACCCACATGGACTCATCCACGCGTAACAAACTCTGAGATTCCACGATGTGGTTGCGATGCGTGCGACCGAACGCATCGACGGCGACCATGGCTCGACGAGCGCGCTCGGTGCCGATGTCGACAGTTTCGGTGCGAAATAATCGAGCGACTTCGCCAAACATCACCAATACGTTTTCCGTCTTCGCGCGCGTGGCAATGTTCGTCAACACGTCACCACCATCATCACCATTGCTCCCGCGAGTTGTTTCCAACGCACCACCGTCACTTGCGATGTCTCGCGGCGACGGCGTCAGCGTGTCGTCCACGACGACTACCAACGCGTACTTTTCGAGCTCTCTCTCGAGCTCACCTCGCGCGAGCGTGCGCGTGACGTACGGCCAACACCCCATGTGCGCTTTCGCCTCGTCTGGTGACACCACATCGGCGATGGCGTGACCACCACCATCATCAACACCACAACGACCACCATGGCCATCATCACCATCGCCATCGTCGTCGCGTTTCGTTCGTTTCGGCCGCACCGTCACCCGCGTGCCCGCCGGAATCGCCCGCTTCGCGTTCGTCACGCGATACCTTACCCCATGCCCACAATCCACAACCGTCGTCGAACGTTGACCATTACCACCAAACCCATCATCGTTCACGACGACGCCTTCGCAATACATCGCTCGCATCGTATCCTTATCCCTCCTCGCGTTCGCGGCTAACGCTCCGCCCGACACTCCGCCCAACAACTTTAAATCTTCGTGCGCACCCACACACGTCTGACGTAGCGCGCGCGGACACGCCACGGCATCGCAAATTCGAGCAAAAAAATCCCGCGCGCGTGTCGGCGCGCTCACCTCACGCACACCGCGATCAAAACCTCGTCGTTTCACATCGCCAGCATCACCACCACCACCAGCGTCATCCATGCGACGGCTATCGAACAATATGACCTCATCAACCCCAAACGCATCGCACGCCCGCGCACATGACACCGCACGAACCGTCGCCGATCGCTCGCTGTGCTCGCGCGCGAGCTCGGCGCTATCGATCGCCACGCACAGTCCCATGTGCGCGCCGTCATCTGACGTCAGCACAGCGAATGCCGTGCACTTTTTCGCACCAACCGTCGCACGTACGTGCACACAGACACAGACAGCACGCGCGCAGACACACACGCAGACGTACATAGATGACCATATACATACATATACGCGCGACGCGTCGTCGTCGTCGTCGTCGTCGTCGTCGTCGTCGTCGTCGTCGTCGTCATCAAACGTTTCTCGTCTCGTCTCGTCTCTTCTGATGAGATAAAATCCGAAACTTTAAATCGACCGATCATGACCAGGCACCGAGTCCCTCGGTCACAAAAAATCTTTTGGCTAGGGGGGCTCAATCGACCAATCATAAACAGGGATTCGACTCGAGCTCGGCACGAATTCGTGCCGCCGGGACACGAATGCGATCGGGTGTGTTCCGACGGCAGAACGCCGACGGACGACGCGCGCGCGTGCGTTGCGCGTCGGGAACCGCGTATATATATATATATATTTATCACTGTCGTCGCAGCGCATCGCACGACACACAGGTCGTCGTCACACGCGTCGTAATCGGTCCATCAATTGACGAGGGGTGACGAGGCATTGATTGTGATTGTCATTGTCGTGGCATTTCGTGCGATATGTCGGCGGCGATCGAGCGGATGTTTGATCGGTGGATGCAGGAGGCGTCGGTAGTGGTGCCTGGTGGTGCGAATGCGTCGTCGTCGTCGTCATCGGTGATGTCGCACGATACGGCGCGCTTGGCGGAGAAGATTGCGCTCGCGACACCAAAGGAGGCGGCGTTATCGCCGACGTCGGTGGAGGGTACGATTGTGCACGCGTTACGCGCGCTTGGGGATGCGGAGAAGTTACGGACGGAGAAAAAGTATGTGGAATCGATTGAGGGGTATAGTCGCGCGTTGGCGCGTAACGCTGAGGCGTGGATGAACGCTGGGGATGAGTTAAGCGCGTTGGTGGCGTCGCAGTGTGGATTGGTGACGACGAGTTCGACGCCGTCGAGTTCGGTTGATGAAAAGTCTAAATCGTCGTCGTCGTCGTCGTCGTCTAAGGCGGTGTCGCATGCGGGGAAACGTGGGCGGACGTGTTCGGTGGCGGCGTATCGCGCGTGTTCGGCGACGGCGTTGAGCGGACGCGCATTGTCAAAGATGGCACTTGGGTCGTGGTCGGAGGCGATCCGAGACTGTGAGGCGGCGATAGATGCTGCGCCGGATTACGCGTTGGTGCACGAACGGTTCGCGGAGGTGCTGATGGCGACGGAGACGGCGGGGGATTTGGCGCGGGCGTACGCGGACAATGCGCGCGCGTTGCGAGAGTTGCTCGACGAGACAGCGCAGACAAGCGCCGCGGCGGGGATGAAGAGACCGGCGTCGTTTGAAGGTGATTCAGCGGATGAATCTTCGGTGGCGCTCGCGACAAGTAGAGCGCTCGCGAAAACCATGGCGGCGGGAGAGTGGGTGCATGCGCGGCGCATGGCGTTGTACGGCGGCGGCGTCATGTTCGCCTCCACTGATAGCGACGACGTCGAGCGCATGTACGAGGATAGAGTTCTGTTTCTCGAGCGTGCAAAGGTTATTTTCATGCGTAAATACGCCGAGATCCGAGCGGCAACGGCGACGTCGTCGTCGTCGGCAAAGACCACAGTGGATGCCAACCTCGCATCGTGGCTCGACAACGCGTTTGCGCTCGCCGGGTTTGACGACATGAGTGCGTATGAGCGTGCAAATGTGTGTCTGTCGATTGGAAACATTTTTAACTGGGTTGGTGATTTCTCTGGAGCCGCAGAGTTGTTTTCCTGTGGCATTCAAGTCGTCGTCACCAGCCAAGACGATTCAGCTGCGCTCGACGAACTCGAGCCAATTTTGGAAAACAACCGAGCGCTGTGTCAACTTCGCGCGGGTAATTTTGCCAAAGCGCAGAAGAACGTGCGTAAACTCATGCGAGGAGAAAAGCGTAAGGAGTTTGCGTGTGGGTTCCTTCGCATCGCCGAGGTGGCGTGCGTCCGCGAAGAGTGGGACATGGCTGAGCAAAGTTACCGCATCGCCAGTCGGTTTGGCGACGAGTTACAAGTGCGACACAAAATCGTGCTCACACAACGCGCAGCCTTGGAAAACAAACCAAGCCTGGTAGATGTTGAACAATTAGAGGAGTTGGATAAAATCCAGGATGGCAAAGAGGCTGAGTTCGCGGAGACGCCTCGATTCGCCAACGGCGGCGAGGCGGCGACGGCGTTCAGCAAACCTCCGTCATTCAGAAAGCAAAACTCCCTCACCGATGTCGACGACGACCCACTCTTGTTCGCAGAGGCAACGCAAGAGTTGCTCGATGAATTAGAAAACGGCGATGGGCGCGGAACGCCAGACTCGCAGAGCTCCGCTGAGGCGTCCAAGCTCTTCTCTGGCGGCGGCGCTCGCTCGCTCAAGCTCTCCGACGTCATGGCGGATTTGGCGGGCGCCAGTTCCCCACGCAGGGGTCTTCGCAAACGTAAGGCTCGCGATGAAGCGTGTTCTTGCGCTGAAGTGTTCAATTATTTCGGATGGGGTTCGATGGATGCCTCCGAAGCCAGGGCAAACTCTGTCGAGGATGAAGTGTTTCTCGCGACGTTGCTCACCGATGTCGACGACGATGCCATGCAGGTAGATGCCCAGGTGGACACCGAAACCTCGAAGTAAACGCGCATTGCACTGTAGCGCAACATGTATCACGTATTTGTTCTTTTTGTCATGATCGTAAGTATATTTACAACAGTAATCACGCACTATCATCGTCACGCTACTGGCTACTCGTGCTAAACTAATAATGTAACTCCGTGTCAAGACTCTCTCGACGAACGCAATCCTTCTAGCGCATCACGAACGCGCATAGCACCTCGCTCAGCATCAACGCCGTATACGATCTCATCTCGTAAAGTCGTTTCGAATTCTCTCCGGAGCTCGTGGAGCAGAGGAAGTAACGCACAATACCGCCTGCGGCGTTCGCTTTCAGAAATTCCAGCCGAAGTTTCTCCATCAATCGTCCAATGTATCGCAGGCATTGGTGCGTTTTCTATAGGTATTTCTCGCCGCATTGTCACCGGCGTGGACGTGGACGTAGACGTGGACAGCGCGGTGTCTTGCGGCGTTCTCTCTGGTGCCTTTGTCCCGCCGACGCTCCGCTTGCACGTGGGACACAACGACGAACGCTGAAACCATCGATCTATGCACTCGGCGTGATACGCATGTGCACAAGGCAACACGGCTTCGTCTTCACCGCACTCGACCGTCGCGAGACATATCGCGCACGGCGCGTCGGAGCCGTCGAAGCCACGAGTGCGGCGGTTGACGTTGGCGAGGTCCTCCGCCGTAGCTGCCCTGCGCGCGGATGGCGATGCGTTTGACGACCACGCCGCGAGCCACGCGTCGAAGTCGAGGTTTTGTATGCTTATGAGTTCCGCCATGGGCGTGATCGATCGCGCGGCGTGGGGCACTGAGGGAGGTTCCTAGAAAGTCCGCGAGGCGAAAACTAGTTACACGTTTATCTGCTATTGATATTGGTGATCCGCGTGTTTTACTTGGCTGCATCCATGGAGCCTCCTGACGCGCGCAATCGACGCATTTTGATTGAATAGAGCGCAAAGAGCGCGACGGCGGTGGCGATGGTGCCGCACACGTACTTCCATCCCATGGGCTTTGGGTACACGATGAGCGAGAGCACCAACGAGAACATCTTCCGCAAGGTTTTGATCACCTCGGTGTTCGTCGCGCCGTAATGGCGAAGACATAACAGGATACACGTTACACTGATGTACCCAAACGCCGCCGCCATACAAATGCTTGCTAAAACCAAAGGCTCGGACAAGACGTGCGCGAGCGCGATGAAGAGCTCGCCCGACATGAAGAGCCCAAAAGCTAAAAACAAGCTTCCGATGGCGTTGACGTAAAACACCACTTCACAATGCGAAATCGGTTGCGGCAGACTAAAGAAACGCCGTTCCTCAAAGTTCCCCGCCGTGCTTTCCATGAATAGCGCGATGACAATGTATGTGATTCCACGCCAGTCAAACGTTGGAAACGAGTCGACGTCGCCCATGGTAAACATCGTCACCCCGAGCACGAGCAAAGAGCACGCGAGGTAGTCCGCCAAACCGTAACGTCGACCATGCATAAATGTCCCGACAATCATAGTTGGGATTATTTTCGAACATTTCGCGACGATTCTCGTCGTGTAGTTGATGTATCCCAACGCCGCATTCGTCAAGTACATCGACCCGCTCGTCATCATACTCAACATCGCATAATCAATCAATCTCCCTCGTCGCGTACCAACATCACCATTACTAAACCTTTCCGCTTGTGCCAATAGACAATACACCGAACACGTACACAACGATACCACACCTCCGTATTTGAAATCTTTTGTCGCGTGACGAAACACCCCTTCTTGCATCGTCGTAAACCCCAAATACGCAAACAACGCCCCCGACGCCAATGCTACGAGTAATTTCCCTTCCGATAGCTTTACCTCACACCCCCATACGCGTAATACATTCAACTTCTTCAACGTCCCAGGCGAAATCAACTCTCTATCCTTCCCTTCGCCGCGCTCGACGTCTCTCCCATCCCCGCGTTCGACATCCGCGTACATCCCTCCATCGCTCGACGTCGACGTCGAACTCATCGTGCGTCGAGAAAACGTCCCTATCGAACCACCACCACCCGCGCTCTGGTCGTAATTCATCAACCCACCCCCGAACGAACTCACCGAAGGCAAACTCGACAGCTCCCCGCGGCTATCCCGCGGCTGTGCCTGCGCGTGCCCCATCATCATCGCCATCACCCCGCGCGCTCGCGCCGCGGGCGCGCCTGACCCCGTGCCGCTTTCGCGCGCGATCCACGCCGCGGGCGCGCCGCTTTCGCGCGCGCCGTCGCGCGACATGGCGCGCGTCGACGAGTGTCCGCGCGCGTATCCGCGCGCGAGCGCCCCGTGGGCGCGATTGGGTCGTCGAAAGCGCGCGTCATGCGAATCGATCGATGTGCGCTGGTTTCGATCGTGCGGATGTATCGATCGCGCGCGCTTTGGGCGATCGCGCGCGGTGCTTTGTGGGTGACAAAAAAAAGGCGTTTTTTTTGGTGGTGG
>Ga0255783_10003804_pt1 | contig 14159 bp, 9 predicted proteins | sample 011ome_22_FD_179981 | JGI IMG/M metagenome (GOLD analysis project Ga0255783, IMG submission 179981) | Coastal salt marsh microbial communities from the Groves Creek Marsh, Skidaway Island, Georgia - 011507BT metaG (version 2) | ecosystem: Environmental > Aquatic > Marine > Intertidal zone > Salt... | reverse complement strand
TGCAACAGGATGAGAAATCTAATGAACGAAAGAAATCGGAAGAAATGACGCGAGAACCTGCAGAAGTCATCGAGTTAGACAGCGAGTAAAATTAACATAAGAGAGCAAGAAAAGCGCTGAAAAATGCACAGACAACTTAAGACAACTTTAAGACAAGGTGAACTACATGTGATATATATATTACGAGAACCATTTACTACTATCGCTTCCGACGATTTGACACTTTGGCGCGCCGCAATCGTACCCGTTGGAATACGACCCTTCTTCTGCGATTTCGTAGACCTTATTCTTCGCTTTGTCGTCCAACGCCGCTTTGGCCATGACTTGGGCGACTAAGCGTCGATCGATTTCTCCGCTCGCCATGGCGTCTTCTTGGCCGACGATTAAAGAGCCAGATTGGTCGTTTTTCAAGCCAGCAGGACGAACGATGACCCAGTCGATTCCGGAGTTTCGCAAGTAGTTTTCGCCGACGAGCTTTTCGTCCAAGACGCCGCCGAACGCGTTGGTTATTTTGAAACCGGGCGAGTCCGCCAAACCAGCCGCTCTGCCGTTGGTGAGAATGCTCGAAATTAACACGATTTTCTTCACGTTCCCGGCTTTCTTCGCCGCGTTGACGCAATTCACGACGCCTTCGTTATCCACCTCGTGCGCAGCGGCGTTCATTTTGAACGGGTTACCCGGGACGAACCCAGTCGCGATGACGACGACATCCGCGCCGGCCATAGCCAACGCGAGGTTCTCGGTCGTATCCGTCACGTCCACTGTGTGTGTTTATAGAACAGATGTTTTCATCGTAAGAGGTCAGAAGAATGTTTACAGAACAGAGATTTTAAGACGAGGTACGAAGACAAAGAAGACAAAGAATCAATCGATCCGCAATCGATCGCGCGAAGACTTTTCGCTCACCTCCGCCTAACAATTCCACCCCGTTCTGGTCCAATTTCATTTTCTTCGCTTTCTCCAGCGAGCGACATCCGGCGATGACGTTCGCATCGTTCGCGTTCGCCAAGGAGGCAACCACTAACTTTCCAGTTTGACCGGTCGACCCGATGACCAGAACGGTCGGGAGTGAGCTGTTCCGCGCGTGCGAGACGTTTTCGTTTTGGGAATGGAATGAAGCCGCCAATACAGTTAGGGAAACCGCAAATCCACGCCGGGACAAAAGCGCTTGGTTACTCCCATCATCGTCGAGTTCAGAAGAAGAGGAAGGGGAAGAAGCGGAGACTTTTACGACTTTGACGCGTTTTTGTTGTTGTCTTTTCTTTTGCGCGGCGGGTTTTGCGACGAACGCGTTCGGGAAGGAGGTTACAAACGACATTTTTTGTTCTGAAGTACTTTTAACTTCGTTTTCACATTTTCTTCGCTACATCTTCTACATCGTCTACTACATCGTTCTCTGAATCATCGTTCTCACCTTGTTCCTCTCTCTCTTTCTTAATGCGTTGTTGCTGTTGTTGTTTCTTGGCTTGGTATTTCGCCCAATACTTGGCTTGGTCTTGGCGTTGTTTTTCGAGGCGTTCGATGCGATCGACGCGGAGGTTATGTTTGCGCTTGGCGTCCTCGTCCTCTTCGTCCAGGTCGCCGAGTGCGCGAGGTTGTTGTTGTTCTTGGTTTTTTCCTCTCTGACCGTCGTCGTCGTTTACGTCGTCGTCGTCGTCGTTTACGTTTACGTCGCGCTCGGGTTGGTCGTCTTTCTTCTTCGCCAGCGCTTCGTCGTCCTCGTCTTCAACTTCCTCTCGCTTAGAGGATTCGCGGACCGCGTTGCCGATGCTACTTCTACTGCTACCACTATTCTCTATTGCTTTCGCCGCGTTGCTGAGACCATCATCGCCACTTCTGTTCCTCTCTAAAACGCTTCCTCCTCCTCCTCCTCCTCTTTCTAAACACCTCTCCAACTCCCCTCGCAACTTCTTCTCTCTCTTCGAACACCCGTCGTACGCCTCGCTCGAATCCATCTTAAACTCCTCCATCTCTTTCTCGTTCCCTTGTTTCATCTCTTCCATTTCCACTCTCATCTCTCTGATTTGCTCTTCCAACTCTTCGTTCCTCTTCTTCGTCTCCTGCGCCATCTTCGCCGCCGCAGTCGGTTTCGATTTTTTCAACTCTTCCTTCAGCTGATTAATCTCGCTGTTTTTCTCCTTCAATCGCGTCCGTTGCGTGTCTCTTTCTTTCTCTAAACTTTCCATCCTTTGCGAATTCTTCGATAACAATTGCACTTTACTCGTGAACTCGTTGATCTCTTTCGAATATTTTTCGTGCGTTTGGTCCAATTCGAGTTGTAACGAGCGCCACTTCGAGGACGAGAAGTGGAGCGAAAAGAAACAGACGAACGAGCAAAAGAGGAAGAAACTTACGCCTCGTCTCCCCCCGAGGAATGATGATGACCCCGATGATTTAATAACGGTGCTGTTGTTGTTGTTGTTGTTGTTGTTGTTCATCGCAAGAAGCGCTCCTCCGGAAGGAGGTGGAGGCATCGGAGTCGGAAGTCTACTACTCTTTGTGCGGTGTCGACGAGTGTTACTTTTCTTGTTCTAAATGGGGAAATAAAACACCTAAAACACGCGTTTTTAACGCAATAGGCGCAAGGCAACGGTAATCCTGCGACAAAGCGTATAAGGATAGATTTCTAGAGCATTGAGGCGTAGAAGAGAGCGTGGAATTTTACAGGAGGGGCATCTTTTTGTTTTCGTCTTCTGTTTGGTCATCATCATCATCATCGGGTTAGGCGAACCCTCTCCGACACCTCTCGTCGTCCATGGGCGGTCGACAGACTTTCACCAACCCGATTTTATCCAAGGCTTTTAAAAACGCAAACTCTAACCCAAACGCGTGAACGGATTCTCCGTGCGCGCGTTCGCTTCCCGCTAACGTGTAGTATTGGTATTTACCTCGAATGGTTCCGGGGCCGAATCCGTAGAGATTGACCTCGTCGCATCGACCGGCTAAGAGCAACGAGGCCATTAATCCGGAAGACGGCGTCGATCCACCCGTGAAGGTTTGTTTTTTCGATGCCAGGCACGAGCGGAACCGCTTCAGTTGCGCGCTGATGACATCGTAGAGTTTGAAGTTCATGCGCAAGACTTTGATGTTTTCGTCGCCGTCGGCGCTCGAGGAGCGGAACTTGTTCATCAGCTTCGTGATGGCTTGGAAGTTCCCTCGCGAGGCTAAGAAGAGGACGCCGTCTTCGTTCGGGAGGTCGGAGTCTTTCACGTTGCCGTGTTCCAAACGAAGCGTGCCTCCATAGCCTAAAACCCAGGATTTGTTGAGGATGCGCACGGTCGTTTTCTTCCCGACGCGGTCCTCATATTTTTTCGTCGGCGCTTGGTTCAGTCGAAAGACGACGTCGTGCGCATCGATGAATTTCCCAGCCGCTGGGCCTGAACTCAAAATCGCCGAATTCCCAACCAGAGCGCACGTTTTAAATGACGACGACGAGGAGGAGGAGGAGGAGGAGGTGCTGCTACTGCTACTGCTACCACTACTGCTAGTACTACTCGCTCTATTCATAATCTTCGTCACGCTCTTGGCGCTCTCCGGTAACAGCTCCATCTTAAATTTCGAATCCTCGCTCGCCGTCTTTCGGTGCACGAACCAATCATCTTTCGTCGTTTTCTTATCCCAGGACAACCCAAACTCCGTCGCTTTTGCGTCCAACACGCTCTCCTGGAAACACAGCGGCGCTAACGATCCGAACGGATTCCCTCGATTGATCGCCTTCAACGGCACGCCGCCTTTGCCGATTTTCGCGCACTCGCTCTCGCGACATTTCTTCCCACTCGCGAGTTGTTGTTTGAGCACCAACGCGGCCGAAGCGGAATGCTCGTAGCGCTGTAACTTTTCGTATATGGTTTGCGAGAGGTCCGGGTGTTTGGAACTTGAAAATCTGTTCTCGTCGTTGTTGTTGTTCGTCCTCGATCCGCCGTCCTCAGCCTCAGCCTCGAAAGAATCATCATTTTCATCATCATCATCAGAGTGCACTTTCACCGCCTCATCGTGTGCTCGAATAAACGTTTCTCGCTCGTTCTCCTCGTCCCCACTCAAAATATCGTGAAACGTTTTCTCCTCGTCCTCGTGGTGCGCGAGATTGATCGCCCGTTGCCGCTCGCGGTGACGTTTCGCGTGTTCCTTTTGGAAAGAAGATAGAAAGGTGTTTTCCCCGTCGTTTTCCCCGACGAATGTGAATACGAGGAGCAAGAGGAAGAGGAGGAAGGCAATCGCGAGGAGCTTTTCGGCGAGTTTACGCTTTAAAGATTTCGTGTGAGTGGTCGTTGGCGTGACTGTTTCCATCGTCGGTGTTTGACGACGACGACAAAGAGTTTTTGTGACGATGATGATTTGATGCAAAACTTAAAGAGTGGATGGATTGTTCAAGAGTGATACAAGCGGAGACGCGACATCGAACGCGGACGGCTTTTACGTCGACGACGACAGCAGTAAACGACGAATGGAAACAAAGTCGACTATTCTTCGGATTTGTATTACAACGCTCTCATCACTTCCGTGACACAACTATGAGCAGCACTCTATTCAAACAGTACACCGCGAAACGCATATTCACTCGCCGTCGTATTCCTTCTCCAAATCGACATTTTTCAATCGCTTCTGCGCGTCCACGTACGTCGCGTCCGCGTTGACGAGATACACAACCTCCTCCAAACTCTTAATCGCCGCGTTGGCGTCTGTTTTCACGTCGTTCGCGGTTACGTTTCTCTGATCTCCTTTCCGTTGCTTTTCCGGAACTTCCATCGCTCTCATGGCGTTATCCCACGCTTCCAGCGTTCCCACGGTTTCCGCCGCTTCGTACTCGGCGAACGTCGGTCTGCGCAACGCGACGTACGAGGCTACTTTTTGTAAATCTTTCCGTAAAGAAGACGCGCCGCCTTCTCGTAAGAGCTGTCTCGCGTTTCCGTACTCGCCTACATCGGAGAGGAGTTTCGCCCGGCGGAATGACGCGAGCGTGACGGAGAGTCTTTGGCGGATATCTGTCGCGAATTCCACGTCGTCTGCGTTTTGCTTCTGTTTTAACGCTTGCACTATCGCACTATTACTATTGTTACTATTCATTGCCGCGAACGCGTAAAATTCGTCGTTTTGACTGCTACTACTGCTCGCGAGTGTTAGCATCGTCATCGTCATCATTCTTCTCGTTCTTCTGTTTCTTCTTCTTAATACTTCTTCGTCTTCATCTTCATCTTTCCATTCGTCGTCCGCTTTTAACTTTGCACTTCTTTTTTCCAATACTCTCTGGTTTTTACTGCAGTCGCGATGAAGTCGTTGCTTTTTCTGCTGTTGCGAAGAAGATGTCGTCGTCGTAATCATCGGTCGGACGTGCGCTTTAGTAGCACTCATTATGTGTGTGTTTACTCTTTGTGTGTTCTTCTTTCTGTTTGTTTGTGATGCGCTAAAACTGTGAAGCTATACTGTGCCTACAAAAATGTGAACTAAACGCGCGTTCCCGACTACCCTTTAATAACCGCAATCGGTCGTAACTTGACGCATTTTTTACTAATTCCAGCGTCGTGACACGTATCGACGACTTCGGTGACGTCTTTATAACTTTCCGGCGCTTCCTCCATGACTAACTTTGGCGAGGCGACGCGGATGGATATGCCTTTGGTTTTCAAATTTTCCAAGACTTGCTCGTAACTGAGTTTTTGTCGAGAGTTGTGTCGACTTCGGGCGCGCCCGGCGCCGTGACAGGTGGAGCCGAAGGTTTCGTGCATGCCTTTTTCGGTACCGGTGAGGACGTAGGAGCAGGTTCCCATGGTGCCGCCGACGAGGACGGGTTGGCCGGTGTATTGGTAATCGACCGGGATGAGCGGATGGTGCGGGGGAAACGCGCGGGTAGAACCTTTGCGGTGAACGAGTAACGTTTTCAACTCGCCGTCGACGATGTGTTCTTCTATTTTGGCGATGTTGTGGGAGACGTCGTAGACGACGTGCATGTCCAGCTGTTCGGCGGTTTTGTTGAAGGTTTTTGCAAACGCTTGGCGACAGAGGAAGGTCATGGACTGTCTGTTGACCCAGGCGTAGTTGGCGGCGCACGCCATGGCGGCTAAGTAGTCTTTACCTTCTTGCGAGTTGATCCGCGCACAGGCTAATTGGCGATCGTTCAGTTCTAATCCATCTTTTGCCATCGCTTTTTCCATTTCTACGAGGGCGTCCGTAGCGACTTGGTGGCCTAACCCTCGCGAGCCCGAGTGAATCATAACCACGACTTGGCCGATTTTATCGATACCCATTTTCTTAGCGGCGAACTGGTCGTAAATTTCATCCACGACTTGGATTTCCGCGTAATGATTTCCAGCACCTAACGTGCCCATTTGCGGCAAACCCCTTTTTTTCGCTCGTTGCGAAACTTTGCTCGGATCGGCGTTTAACATTCGTCCGTTTTCTTCGCACCGTTCTTTATCTTCGATCCACGCGTACCCTTCTCGAACGCACCAATCTATGCCCATCTCTAACGCCGTGTCCAACGTCTTCGCGTCGACAGGGATGATACCTTTCCCACCGACGCCAACGGGAATGTGGTCGAACAACGCCTGCGCGACTTCCTCTTTCAGCGGTTGCACCTCCGCTTCGGTCAAATTCGTCCTCACTAACCGCACGCCGCAATTGATATCGAAACCGACGCCTCCTGGAGAAACGACCGCTTTCGGGTCGTTCACGTCAAACGCCGCTACATTCCCAATGGCAAACCCATACCCAGAGTGCACGTCCGGTAACGCGATCGATCGACCGACAATACCCGGCAACGACGCCACGTTTGCGATTTGCTTCACCGCGGGTAAAAATCCGCCCGCGCGACCTCGTTCGGCGTGTTGTTTCAACTCCTCGAACGTTAATCCGGCGAGAAATTTGTTCACGTAGAATATTCCAGGCACGCGCATGTTCGCCACGAACCCGATTTTAATCACGTACGACGTCGGATCTCGGTTTTCAATGTACGAGCATTCCTCTTCGTACGTGCGTTGTTTCTCATCATCAACAGAATCATCTTTTCTCAACTTCATCATCTCCACGTCTTTCTTCTCAACGCCGCCGCCGCTCATTCGTATTCGTCTCTCAGAGTATTATCGAGTATTCGTATAGTATTCTCTTCTCACTTTTTCTTCTTCTTCTTCTTCTTCTGACTCGTCTTCTTCAACGAAGAATACCAGAGCTCTTCTAACGAATACTAAAAGTGATACGAAGTTGAGTTTTCCAATTCTTCTCGAGAGGAATGATGTTTGTTCAAAGCGTTGTAAACCTCTCGCCGTCCTTCTCGGAAGAAAGACCAGAAAGAAAGAGCGAACGAGAGAGAGAACTTTAAGCGCGCTTCAAAAGTGAAACGCTCTCTCTGACTCCCCGAGTATTCGCGTGCGCTCCTCTTTCGCGTTTCCGACGGCTTTTAACAAACTTTTTCTGATTGAATGGTTTAGGGTTCTAAACCCTAACGAGCAAGGCAACGCTGATCTCTTCCGTCATTTTCTCGCCACTGTGCGCGCGCGCAAAACGTCGTCAAACCACCGCGTTTTTACACCTAACCGCCACCTTTTCTCGAAAAAGAAAAGAGAGAGAGAGAGATGAAGATTCACTTGAAAACACTGTGCGTTTTAGAGCGTCTTTTCAATTCTTCTTTGCTTTTGTTTTTCTCTCGGAAATCTCTCTCGTTCCTTTTGCGCTGCTTCGAGGCGGTTTTTTCCAATCCAGATTTGGTTTTCTCTCTCTCGTTCCTTCTCTCCTGCGAGAGAGCGATGCTGACAGTTTCGACGCTCTTTTCTCTCTCTCTCTCTCTGATGTGTGTGTGTGTCTTTTTCTCTCTCTCTGATGCGTGATGCACAAAACGACGACGTAAAAACAAATCAACGAAAGACAGAACGGCGCAAAAGTTCGAGATTGAAATTTCGGACCCTTCGAAAACGACTATTTTGCAGTGCAAAAAATTGGCGATCGAAGGGCAACCGCAACTCGGCGCGGAAACCGATTTCTTAGTGTTCGTACACAAAGGACAAGTGCTCGAGGACGAGAAGACGGTTTCGGAGGCAGAGATTACCGAGGATGGGTTTGTGGTGGTGATGAGCAAGAAGACGAAGAAACCGGCGGAGAAGACGACGGCGGCGGCGCCGGCGCCGGCGAATCCTCCCGCGACTTCGGCGCCGGATGTTGCGGCGCCGGTGGCGCCGGCCGCGGCGGTGGCGACGGCACCGCAAACGACGGCGGAAGTTCCGGTATCGTCTCCGGGTTTAGTGGTTGGTGCGGAATTAGAAAAAGCGATCGAGGAATTACAAGCGATGGGTTTTCCGAGAGATCAGTGCGTGGCGGCGTTGAGAGCGGCGTTTAACAACCCAGATCGAGCGGTGGAATATTTGTTGAACGGGATCCCGGAAGGGATGATGGCTTCAGCGCCGGCGGCGAATGCGGCAGCAGCAGCACCACCACCAGCAGCAGCACCAGGGGCTGATGCCGCGGCGGCGAATGCGGTGAGAACGGCGGAAGGTGCGACGGCGTCTGCTCCCGGGGTTGGTGCGGGTGGAGCTCCCCCGGCTGCCGCGGACGGTTCGGCGCCGTTGAACTTGTTCCCGCAAGGCATTCCGGCGAATTTAGCAGCCGCTGGTGCCGGTGGAGCGGAAGAGGAAGCGCAAGAGGGCGAAGTGAACACGTTGGCGTTTCTTCGCGATAATCCGCAATTCCAAGCCATTCGCGCGATGGTTCAAGGTAACCCGTCTATTTTACAACCCATGCTCGGCGAGTTGCAAAGACAAAACCCGCAGTTGTACCACTTGATTAACAGCAACCAGGAGGAGTTTTTACAACTGTTGAACGAACCGAGCGATTTTGAAGCGCAGGGAATGGGCGAAGGCGAGATGGAACAAATCGAATTGTCCAAAGAGGAGAACGAGGCGTGCGAACGATTGATGGCTTTGGGTTTTACGATGGAACAGTGCGTGGAAGCGTACATCGCGTGCGATAAGAACGAAGAGATGGCGGCGAATTACTTGTTCGAGGCGCCACCGGATGCGATGGGCGAATAAAATAGAGAGAGAACACACCGAGCGCGATATTTACTACTAGATTGGCATTGATATATACTACTTCAAAATACTACCTTGAAACACTAACACTATCGCACGTACCGTCTGTCTCTCCTTCTTCTCTCTAATCGAAGCTCTTTTCAATCTCTTCTACGCTCTCGAACGTTTTAGTTAAAGGCGCATACGTGGCGCGTTCGTCAAAGCCTTCATTTTGGGCAATTTTAACTGCGCTTTTTAGCAACATTCTCGCGCTCGCGACCGATTTCTTCGTACACGCCGAGGACTCTTTTTTCAGCGCATTCGCCCAGTTCATCGCCGCGGAGACGTACGCGTCGAACGCGTTCCCGTCTTTCCTCCAACCCGAAGCGTCTAACGCTCTGACAACTTTCAATTTTGCTTCAACCGAAGATGCGAAATCGCCACAATTCTCCGCGTGTCTCGATACCAGGTGCCAAATGGCCGCGGTATCGTGCATAGCTCTCGGCGGCGCGCCGCTAGCGTTGTTACCTCCACCAGAGTTTGTGTTTCCAGACGCTGCTTTTGCCAAGATCTGCTCGAGAAGTTCCTCGATTTTAGCGACGATTCTTGGCGCGCCCGTCTTCTCGTCGATCTCTTCGTCGCGAACGTTAAATTTGGTTCCTGTTGCTGTTGCCGTCGTCGTGTTCGCTTCGGTATCGTTCACGCTAAAATCGCTGAAGAACGACGCTATATCCGCCGCGGCTTTGCCGCACGCGGCATCGTTCCAATCTTCCTCTTCGTCGTCATCCGACGCCTCGCCTTCGTCATCGGAAGCGTTCAAACTTAGCAACGTTGCGTCCTTCTTCTTATTCGCCTCGCGTTCCCATTTCTCCGCGTCGCGCATCCACTCACACTTTTCGGGACCAAGTTTTCTTCCTTCTTCGCACATGTCTAAAAGCGTCGATATCGTCGGTATGTGGACTCTAGCTCCGTCGGTTAACTCTATCACCTTCATTAACGCTCTCGCCGACGCGACGAATCTCCCTGTTTTCGCAGAAGCGATGGCTAAGTTTTCCCACGTGTGCCACGACGTGCGGTAATGCTTGACCGCTTCTTGCAATGCAGCGCGCGCAGCTTGGAACTTTTGCTTATGCATCGATAACGCGGCGACATTGTTCCAAGCTTGCCCGTTTTCTGGGTCAATTTGGGCGCATCGAACAAACGCCGCCAACGCGTCGTCCTCCCGACCTTCGCACTTCATTCTGCAATAGCCGCAGTTAAACCACGCGCCCGGGAAGAGTGGATTCAGCGTCAGCGCTCTCGTCCAGTGCACGTCTGCTTGCGCGAAATCATTCCTTTGCGCACACAATCTCGCTAACGTTCTTTGCGACCTCGCGTCGCGTTCCTCGGATACTTCCCACGCTTTGTGATAACACGTCTCATCGCCAGTTGCGTCACCTAACGCGCACCACAACTTTGCATTCCCGGGTTCTTCGTTCAATCGTGTTTTCACCACGTCCGCGGCTTGTTGCTTCTTTCCGAGCAATTCGAGACAAGAAATGTACGCGTCCCAGTGTTCAATTTCTTCGAAGAGTTTCAACGCGGCGCCAACCATGCCTATCGAAATGAGGGCTTCGCCTAACTCTTTTTTCAGCGCGTGAATAGGTGGAAACCAGACAGAAAAGGCGAACCGCAGTCGTTCTTTGCCAATTTTAGAGAGTGAAGTGGTTAAATCTCGTTTCACTTTCTTGCTTTGTCTCATCTTCTTGATGGCGTTCGCGGGGACTTCAGAGACGGATCTCGTCACGTCTTCTAAGGATAACAAAGCGCGTTCGCGCGTTCGCGCGCGCGTTTTTTCGTGTCTAGTCATGAGTACCGTGGCACTCGCTCGTACGATCGGGCGCGATTTTGCTTGCGTCAGAACGCGTTCCAAGTACGGTGTCATTTCCCAGTTACGCAAGCCATCGTCGGCTTGCTTTTTACGCACCGCGACGCACTCCGCCAAGAGAACGACTTGGGCTATCGTCGATAAAGGTGCATTCAAAGACGGGTCGTCCGCATCAGAGGCATTTTGGAGTTTTGGTTTTGGAAGAATTTGACTTCCATCCGCGGATAAACCTTCGAGTTCGACGCGCAAGCGAGACATGGCAGAGGAAGAGGAAGAGGAGTTCGACGCCTTTCCTCCCTCCGCTACTTCCGTGTCGTCGCTCTCGTTGCCTCCTCCTGAACCGGCGGCGATACTTTCGTCTTCATCAGTATCATCGTCGTTTTCGTCCTCGTCGTCTGACTCGGCGCTCGCTCTTTCCTTGCACGTCACTCGCAGCACCAGCTGGGCTTTCGCATCTTGTTGATGGATCGTGCGGTACCCCAACGCGCCAGACTTTTCAATCGTAACCCCTAATGCATCCTTCGCGCGTTTTAAAAGATATCGCGCGGAATCGTCGACGCCGAACTCGTGCTCCATCAAAGACGCTTCTATGAGGCACGTGCCGTAAAGGTAGTGCGCGTCTTCTATTTTTTTCTTTTCATCATCCCCTACCAACGAGCTCGCGCGCGACAACCCTTCCAACGCCCTCGCGAAGAATCCCAAGCACTGTTTTCTGAGCGTCACCGTTCGTCCAAACAATACTCTCTGGTGTGCCAGGGCGCATCTCGCCGCGAACCAATCTCTCACGACGTGAAATTCCTCGTTGCTATTCGTCGTCTCTTCCCCGTCCAACGCTTCCGCGGCTGCGCGCCTACACCTCCCCATCGGCGACGGTCTCGCGGACACGTCCAACGTCTCGTCTCTCTCCACGAACTCCAATCTCTTCATCATCTGTTTCGAGTTCACCAAACACTCCACCGCCAACGCGAGACATTCGGGGTGCTCGATTCTCCCGCTCGCGTCTTCGCCGTCCCGCGACAACACCTTTTCGAATGCTCTTCTCTTTCGCCGTTTCGCTCGCCTTCGGTCCTTCTCCTCCTCGTCCATCTCGCCAATCGACGCTCGAGAACTTCCGAATACTCCATCAACATCTCCATGTAATAATCCGTCGGCGTTTTGCGCATCATTCAGCGCAAAACCACCATTACCACCATCACGAAACGTATCATCTCGAAACGCTTGCAAAATCGCATTCGCAAACCCTTCTTCTTCTTCTTCTTCTTCTTCGTCCAAATGTAGCGGCGGTCCGCACGCGTTCGCTCTCTGGTGCAAACACAACCCGCACACGCCTGCGAGAAACAGAGCAAACTCTTTCTCTTCCAAAACCTCTTCTCCTCTGTTGTTATTGTTCAATGATAAAGGCTGAGTGGCAAAACACAGAACGCTTTTTAACGCTCGAGAATACTCGCCGGATTTGATCGACGCGACGATCATCGCGCTCGCGGCGAACACGTCGTCGCCGCCGCCTTCGATGGATGATTCCGATGCTTTTTCCCCTAACGACGAGGAGGAAAGCGTCGCTCGGAGCACCTCTCGCGCGAGTTGGTTTCTTACTTCTGCGTTCATTTTTTTAATTACTATAAAAACTCAAAAGTGCTTCTCCCTCTCTCTCTCTCTTACTTCTCTTTCTGACGAACCATCGCGGTCGTATTCGAGAGAGATACTACGCTCACACTCTCGGATATAAATGGCTTCACGCGTGTGTGTTTTTCCCTCAAAGTGAAGAAGAGAGACACTTTTTGTTTAGGGTGTTAAAACCTAATTTGTAGTAAGCAGTGTAACACTATAAAGATAAAAAATTCCGCTCGAATCCGGCACTTTTAAAACACATCTTTCCCGTCGTTTCGCTCCTCATACGTATCATTTTGAGAGATCCGCGATCGGGAATCTGCGCGGTAAAGAAGAAGGCAACAACAAAGAATGATGGAGACGACGCCTTTGTTGGTGAAGAAGAACGATGACAACAACACCATCAAGGGGAAAATCTTCTCCCGAAGCGCGAAATACATCTTGCTTTCGTGTGTTTTCGTGTTGTTGGCGACGTTTGCGGTGACGACGACGACGACTTCTTCTCCTTCTTCTTCTTCGGAAAGGATGACGGTGAGAATGAGAGGGTACGCTTCTCGCGCTGCTGCGCCTTTGTTCTTGCGAGGAAGATCGACGACAACGTCGAGTTTGGACGCGGCAAAGTTGGGCGAAGAATCGGCGACTCCGAGTGTGATTTCGCTCTCTGCGGCGTGTTCGCCGGTGGACAAGTTGTCGTTTGATCCGGGAAACTGGGAGAACGTCGGCGCGAAACTCATTTCAAAGACAATGTCGTCAGACTTCGCGTTTGAAAACGGGATCGAAATGAACGCGGTAAAGGGGAAGTGCGGGGAGTATGAAGTTTCGGCGGCAGATTTAACCGTCGGCGAGGAGTTTGGCTTCTTTTTGTACTCGAAAACGAGCGGGAACGGAGAGCCGATTAAAGATATTGGATGCGAATCTTCCTTGGATGGGAGCACTTATTGTCCAGCACACTCTGCACCGGAAGAACCGACCATCGGTGGACCGTTTTCGATGGCTTCGTGCACGAAGAAGATTACTTACGGTGATCTATCATTTTACAATCGAGTCTACGACGGATCTGCGTTAAGTTTCACGTGGGGTTCGTGTTCGAATACGTGCGGCTTGTCCGAACCAGAAGCGTGTTCATTCTCCTCTACAACTGAGAAGGAGGAAGTGCAAGTGACTTTTGATTTGAGTTTCTCTGGTCCGGGTTTGAGCGCGAGCGATTTTGGTCCGGCTGAACTCGAGAGTGTGGCGTCCTCTACCGCGGAAGTGGTTGGCGTCGACGCGAGCATGGTTGAAGTTGAAGTCGTCGAATCTACTGCAAATACTGGAGCAGAACTTGGCAGCGAGGAGGGAGTCACGACTGTGAATCTTCAGGCCACTATAAACTGCATCGATTCGGACGTGTCAGCTTCAGTAACTTCAAAATTGAACTCGTTAACCGAAGAAGATGAGTTGAAAATTGCGACGGAAGCGAAGATTGAAGGAGCAACGAGCGCCACTGGACATCTCGAAGAAACGAAAATTTTGGAGTGGGAGAAAGAAGAAACTCCTTCTGCTCCACCAGCTTACGATGGGCCACTTTTGGATTGCGATGCAACTGTCGACGATGAAGGCTACTACTTGGTATTCAAGCACGACTCGAGCAAGGGTAACTACTGGTCCAAGGCAAATAACAACGCTGAATCGAAACGCGTTGGTTCCAATCC
>Ga0255783_10003799_pt1 | contig 14188 bp, 10 predicted proteins | sample 011ome_22_FD_179981 | JGI IMG/M metagenome (GOLD analysis project Ga0255783, IMG submission 179981) | Coastal salt marsh microbial communities from the Groves Creek Marsh, Skidaway Island, Georgia - 011507BT metaG (version 2) | ecosystem: Environmental > Aquatic > Marine > Intertidal zone >... | reverse complement strand
CTTTGCTTTGTGAAAGTATGCTTTAGCATAATTCTGATCTATTTCCGTAACCTTATCAAAGTTATTTTTGGCTTCTTCTATGTCATGAAGCTTGGTGAGCAATATTCCATAATTAAAGTAGGCATCCGCATAGTTAGGGTTAATTTCTAGTGAATTTAGGAAATGGTCTCTTGATTCTTCCAGTTCATCAGAATTCATTAAGATAATTGCAAGTTCACATTCAGCTTCAGCAAAATTTTTGTTTATTGAGACAGCTTTTTTGAACAATTTTAGTGCGTCATTTTTGTTTCCTTCCAGTTTCTCGAGTAGCCCAAGTTCGAAATATGCTTCTGAGAAATCTGGGTTTATCTTTATTGCTTTCTCCAAATGGTTTCTTGGATTCATGTTAACTACCAGCTATTTTGTTTTCATTACCCAAACGCCAGACCATTCTCCTTTGGGGGGATTTTTCTTCATGTAATCACACCGCTCTAAATACATCTGTGCAGCTTTGTCATTTGGATTTATTTTTTGCACATTTTTAAATGACTTGATCGCTTGATCCCATTTGCCGTTGGTCCATGATCTGTACCCTTCATTAAAAACGCCTAATGCTTCTGCAAGATTGGGGTAGGATTGTTCTGTATGGAAATCCAGAACCTCATATACACCAACTGGAACAGTTTTTCCTTTTACTATCATATAGTCTACCTGCCTGGTCCTGTATGTTGCTTTTACTGCATTTTGCGTAAATTCACTGATTAAAATGTGGGCACCATATTGTTTGCATGCACTTTCAATTCTTGCAGCAAGGTTTACTCCATCACCAATTACTGTATAGTCCATTCGCTTGGGAGAACCTATGTTTCCTGAGACAATAGAATCAGTGTTTATGCCCATACCATGGTCAATTGGCATTTTCCCTTCAGTTGCTCTTTTATCATTAAACAAATTCAAATCCGTCATCATCCTAATGGCTGCTCTAACTGCACGATCAGGATCATCATCATGAGCGACTGGAGTCCCAAATATACACATCATGGCATCACCAATAAACTTATCCAACATGCCCCCTTCGTCAGTAATGCAATCAACCATGATTGTGAAATATTCATTCAACAGCTTAACAGTTCCCTGTGCCCCAAGTTCTTCGGTAATCGTGGTAAAGCTTCTGACATCTGAGAAGAGGACTGTGCCTACACTTTGTTTTCCGCCCATAATGTCATTACCATCTCCGCCCATCATCAGCTGATCAGCAAGTTCCGGGTCCATGTACCTAGACATGGTCGATTTCATTCTCTTTTCGGAGCTAATATCTTCAATCATAAGCATTACCCCAAGATTTTCTTTTTTTTGCCCAACTAGTGGCATTAAAGATATATTCACGGAAAGAGTTTCACCTTCAATTTTGATTTCAGTGTCTAGGAAGTCCTCTTGTTCTTTAACTGAGTCTAGCTTTTGTAGTAACCAAGAGTTTTCATCTGTAAGAATGTCGGATGCTTTTTTCCCTATTACCTCGCTCAAAAGGGGGGACTGAAGGATTCGCAATCCTGCAGAGTTACAGGTTTTAATTACACCAGTTTCGTCTAAGGTAAGGACAGCATCGTGCATGCTAGACAAAATACTTTCAGAATAATTTTTTTGATTTTGAACATCGTCGAACAATTTAGCATTTTCAATTCCCATTGAAATTTGTGAGGTAAAAGCTGCTAGTCTTTTCTCATCCTCTGCGTTGAAGGAGCCACCCCTTTTATTCAGCACTTGGCTGACACCAATCGTTTTACCCTCTTTGTTGAAAACAGGCATGCACAAAATGGATCTTGTAAAAAAGCCAGTTTGTTTGTCGAAGCTCGGATTGAATCTTAAGTCGGCATATGCATGTGGGATATTTACTGGTTTTCCAGATGTAAAAACTGTACCAGCTATCCCAAGGTGATTAGGGAACCTTATAACTGATTTTTCATCGAGTCCTTCTCCTACCTCCGTGTACAATTCATTCGTTTTTTCATCATTTATAAAGAGGGTAGCCCTTTCACAATCTAGCATTGTCGAAATTGTGGTAATAATTTTTTGTAGTAGGGGCGTAAGTTCCAACTCAGAAGAAACTTGGGATACTACATCCAAAAACTCGAGTTCTTGCTTTCTGGCTGCTTCAATTTGTTCAACAATTATATTTCCTTGGATTGCAATAGCTGCTTGTTCCGTCATTGCTTCAAGCAGATCAAGGTCTTCTTGTTCAAACTGACCATCTATCTTATTTAGTATTTGAGATACGCCGATCTCTTCTCCTGACACCGTTCGTAAAGGTGCACAGAGAATACTTTTCGTCCTGAACCCCGTTCTTACATCAACAGCCTTGTTGAATCTTTCGTCTTTGTAAGCATCATGAATGATAACACCCTCATTTTGAGTGAAAACCCATCCAGCCACTCCCTTTGTATTTAAAATTCTGATTTCACGCCTAAAGTTACCTTGGGCAATGCGAGAGTATAATTCACCAGTTGAGGCGTCATTCAGAAAAATGGTTCCTCTTTCTGCCCCAATTGTAGTTGTGGTAATCTTGACTAAAACTTCAAGTGCTTCATCTAAAGATTTCGTTTTTGCAAGGTCGTTGGTAACTTGCAGGAGCATTTCAGAAAACCTTGAAGTTCTTTTAGATTTACTATCTTTTTTTTCTACCATATTATTTTTCAAGTTTAGATCTTAATTCAATTATAGTCGACTGTAACTGCAGCATTTCCGATTCTTTTTTTAGCAAATCTTCCTGTTTTGCCTGTTCAAAGCTAATTTTGTTTCGTTCTAATTCATCTCGAAGAGTAGAGACCATTCTTTTGTAATGCTTAATTTCATTTTGTGTTGAGGTAATTACTTGTTGAACGGCTTCCTGTTTTTTTATTTCTTCACCTTCCAAATCTAAACGAAGTTGAGATAAGTTTTCTTGTAAAAGTTTAATTTCATTTTCATTTTCACATGAAGATTTTTGGATTGCTGCTTCGCTTGCCACTTTTACTTTTTCAAGCTCATTTCTTAAGTCTATAATAGACTTTTTCAGGTACAAATTCTCGTTAGAGTAGGATGCTGTAGATTTTTGCACTGCGACCGTTTTTTGATTTTTTTGAAATTCGACTTCATTCCTTAATTGGGTGATGCTTTTTTGTAACTGTTGGATGATAGATTCTTTTTTCGATACAGCTTTTTGAACATCTGAGTCTTTTTCGTTAGTGAGTTGCTCTATTTTTTCCCGTGTGCGCAAAAGGGTTTTTTTAAGAGAATTTAACTTAATGTTGGAATCAGCTTCAGCCTTTTGTGATAGATCTTGTATTTTAAATTCAGCGTCTTCAAGCTTTGATCTTAGGGATGTTATTGTATTTTTGAGGTTAGTGTTTTCTCTTTCCTTTTCAACAATTAAGAGTTGATGTTTTTCAATGGAAACTTCTTTTGTTCTTTGAAGCTGATCTCTCATTCGTTGCAAGGAAGACTTAAGCTGCTGGATTTCAGAATGCGACTCGCTTTTGCTTTTTTGAATTAAATCTTCAGCAATAAATTTAGATTGCTCTAGTTCTTCTCTTAGGGCTTGTAGTAAGGATTTTAAACTAGATATCTCACTTTCTTTTGATGCGAGAAATTTTTGAAGTTTTGCTTCGAAATTAGCTTTTTCTTGATCAAGCGTTGATCGTGTTTGGCTAAGCGAGTATTTAAGTTGTTTGATTTCACGATTTTTAGCGGATTGAAAATCATTAATTAAATTTTCTTTTTCAGCAGATTCCTTTTCGAGTTCCTCTCTTAATTCGAAAATTGTTTTTTTAAATGATTTGTTTTGGATAGTTATCGATGAAATTGCTCGTTGTATGTTGTCTTCTTCTCTGGATTTGAGAGTCTCCAAATTTTCACGAGCAATAGCAAGTGATTGCTTTAATAAGAGCATTTCCGAGTGATATGCATTTTCTACCTTCTGAATGGCATCTTTTTTTTCAAAGGAAGCCTTATCAAGTTCAATTCTTAACTCTTGTATCAAAGATTTTAGAGTTGTGATTTCATTTTCGCTGCTCGCTTTTGCTTTTTGAATACGATCATCTTCGGAATTTTTTTGAAGCTCAAGATTATCACGAGTTTTGGCGAGAGTAATTTTTAGTTGCTTAATTTCTTCGTAGGATGCCTTTCTCGCCGCTTGTTCAATTTGGCCCGTTTTATGTTTTTGATTTTCAAGCTCTTCTCGTATTTTTTCTATCGTGTCTTTTAGGTTTTTGATTTCGAGGGCATAGGTTGAAATTTTAATTTGAGCACTATCTGCTTCTTCTGCCTGGATTCTTGATAGCTTGTCTCGAGTTGCTGCTAGTGAAGACTTAAGGGCAGAAACTTCTCTAGATTTACTAGAAATTGCTTTTTGGACGGCATCATCTTTCGTGGAATCAAGCTTTTCTAGTTCATTACGAAGGTTGGTAATTGTAAGGCGAAGCCCTTGACTTTCAATTTCTGCATCAGCTTTAATCTTTTGAACCTCTTGATCATTTAAGTCCCTCAATCCTTCGATCTTTTGTCGTAAATTTAATAATGAGTTTTTGAGATGAGATATTTCAGTTGAAGCTTTTCTTGCTGAATCTTGTTTGGCGTCTTGTACTTCCAGGCGACTCTGATCAAGTGCGCCTCTGAGAACTTCAATTTGTTTTTTTAAGTTGTTGAGTTCTAAATTAAAGGTTGAGGTTAAATACTGATTTTTTTCATCGGCTTCATGCGATTTCTTTTCTAATGATGTTCTTAGATCTAAGATAAGTTTTTGAAATTGTTTATGGTCATTTCTGAAATTCTGTACGATTTGCTGTTTTTCATCTTCATGAATAGCAGACTTTTGCTCAATTTCGCTTCTTAGTTCTTCAATTGTACTTTTATAGACGCTTGCCTCAGACTGTAATTCTTTTTCCTTAGATTGTACCAAATCCTCAGATTCTTGTTCTTTCTTAACAAGTTCACTTCTAAGAGAAAGAATTGTTTGTTTCAGGAAGCGATTTTCATGAAGAAGTAAATCGGTCTCTGCTAGGGTGTTTTGAGACATACCTTTTAATATCCCATAAATCTATGTTTTGTAAATAACAAGTTGGTCTGGGTTATTATTGTGCTTGCAAAGAGCTAAACAGATATTTTGGTAGGTTAAACTATGTTAAGTATGTTGAAAAATCTCATATTCAGATACCCTGTCTTTTTATTGATAATGTGCCTTTTTTCTTGCGGAGATTCAGAACAATCCTTTGAGGATAAAAATCTCTCTGGCAAGTCATCTGAAAATGATGTTTCCAGTCTGCTAATGACCTCAAGCAGGGTTAGTGATCTTGAGAATTTATTGAATGATAGCTATCAAGCGAAATCTCTAGTTGTAAATGGTGCCGACTCGGAGTTAGACGGCGACCTACTAGTTTCAGCTAGTATTGATGATTCCAATATATCAAATATTCAATCACCAAAAACAGATGCGGAGCTTGCACTTCTTAATCTTGAGGAATCTACTATCGAGCACCAGAAAAGTATTGAAGAGCTGCGAAAAATTAATGCAAATAAGGATACGACGATTGCGTCCTTGTCATCAATAAATGATGAGTTACTTTCTGAAATTCGTCGTCTCAAGGGTCTTCCCCCACGTGAGGCGAAAGAACCTTCTCCTCTAATTTCAGAGGTAGTACCCAAAGAGGAGGCTATCACTGGATTTCATGCTGAAATTAGTAATCTTAAGAATAGCTTGTTACTTAAATCAAATGAAATTAAGGACCTTAGGTTTCGTAATGATTCTCTTGAAGCTCGAATTTCAAGCCTTGAAAATACTCCCAAAAAAAATGTAATTCTTGCTGATCCTGATTTTAGCAACAAGGATACGATACCCAGTGCTAGAAATATTAATTTATCTGATGTTGGGCGACCAGGAACCTGCACATTAGACTTTGATGCTGTAGTAACATCCTACAACGGCAAAAGCAAAGAGGCTTTCTACACAGAATTTTTTGTAGTTAAAGAGAATTTGAGTACCATTTTAGCAAATGGTGGAGTTTCTTTAAAAGATTTTTCATCAGTCGAATCATATTCTGAATTATGGGCTCGGGCTAGAAAAAATTCATTTTTATACCCAAATCTTCAAAAAAAGATAAGATCATTGCTCATTGCTGAAGTTGATAACGGTCGAGGTAAAAGAGTAAGAACAGATATAAACGGCTCAGCTATTGTCCCTGAAATCGTCAAAGGAAATTATTTTATAATAGGAACGGCTGCACTGGGTAAAGTTGGTGTCACATGGAATCTACCTGTTAACCTTAATCAGGGCTTAAATCGAGTTTCTTTGACTCTTGCTAATGCATCATGGAGTATGTGAGCCATTACGGAATTAGCTTTCCCTTTTCTCTAGAATACTTTTTATTAATAAAAGTTTTATAATCGTTAAAATTTTATAATTATGACAGCACAACAATCATCTGATCAAAAAAAACTTCAATTAAGCTTAAAACAGAAGATTAGCATTTTGCTATCATTTTCTAAAGACAAGGTTGTCGAGCAAATTCAGTGCGTTTGGTTTATAATTCTTTATCTTATAGTCTTTCAGGTTCTTGTTCTAGGTTTGCCAATTGTTTACTCATTGATGATAGCTGTTGGAATAATGATTGTTATCATTGGGTTGGCATTTTTCATGGAAGGTCTAAGACTAGGTTTAATGCCTCTTGGCGAGACACTGGGTTCTACTTTGCCAAGGAAAAAGATTTTTGGAATCCCTTGTTTGCCTGCAAGTTTAGCATTTGGTTTTGTGCTTGGAGCATTTGCAACCTTTGCGGAACCTGCTATTGGTGTGCTCAGGGCTGCTGGTTCAGGTGTTGACCCAACAGCCGCTCCGTTGTTATGGACAATTCTAAATACCGGTGCAGGTATGCTTGTTAACTGCGTCGGTGTTGGCGTTGGCATCGCTGTTCTTCTTGGGGTGCTCAGGTTTTACAAGGGATGGTCACTAAAGCCATTTATTTATGCTGGTGTTGTCATTTTATCCTGCATTACTCTATACATGCAGTTTTCTGATGATAGGTTGAAGCATGTACTTGGCCTAGCCTGGGATTGCGGTGCTGTTACCACCGGGCCTGTCACCGTTCCCTTGGTGCTAGCTCTCGGAATTGGGGTTTGCCGAATCGTATCGACTGGAGGATCGAGTAATACAGGTTTTGGAGTTGTTACACTAGCATCTTTATTTCCTATTTTAGCAGTCATGTGCTACGCATTGTATTTGTTTAATGGTGATAATTATTACATGGCAAAGCTTTCCAAGGCAGAATGGCATCTCAATGCAGGTGAATACGGTAAAAATTACCCAAAAGATTTTCAGAAATTTGGTGACATTGTAGCGGCTGAAAGAATGGCTGCATCAGGAGCAGTAGACGAAGATTCTCTATTTTGGTCGCTTTCTACAAATGAAAGACTCTATGTTGATAACTATCTTCAAAAAAATAAAAAGTTACCGGAAGGTTATACCATCAAGACGAGAATAACTGAGGGTAAAATTGTTCCTAGCTTGCTGGATAGTGATCCTGATGATGTCCGCGAAAATGTAGTAGTACAAGGAGCCAAGACATATGTTGTAAGAGAAGGGTTTAAGGCACCAGACGGTGTTTGGGATAAAGATGCGGATATTGCAACAGCCTTTACAAACAACTTTGATTTTTTCCCAAATACGTTCAAGCCCGACGAGGATAAAAATGGTAATGGATTGCTCGATCCTGGAGAAGATTTTTACGGTTTTAATGATGATGGTAGTATTAATTACACAGAGAAAAATGGTCAACTTGATGGCCCTGACCAAGACAGAGGAGCCCTCGAAGGTGCTGTTTGGGCAATCGTTCCTCTTTGCTCTATTCTGTTGCTTGTTCTCATGGGTGGGTTAAGGCAGAAACCAAAATACTTAGACGAATTATTCATTGGTATTGCTTGTGCAGTTATTGGAATGTGCCTTTTTAATTTAGGTATTGCACTTGGTTTAACTCCATTAGGAGAACAACTTGGAGGAAATGTTGTATCCAGCTTTACCTCGATTCAACCTTGGCAAAGCGAAGGCTTTGTTGACCCTCTTTTTAAGTCTTCTACAGCTGGAAAATGCCTGGCGATTCTTTTTGGTTTTATTTTAGGGTACGGTGCAACACTCGCTGAACCGGCGCTTAATGCATTGGGTGCAACGGTAGAGAAAATAACTGTGGGTGCATTTAAGAAAAATTTATTAATGCAAGCTGTGGCTACCGGCGTTGCCCTTGGCATTGCAACTGGTGTTGCTAAAATAGCTTTTAATTTAGAACTCTGGTACTTGTTAATTCCACCTTATGCATTTCTTTTAATTTTAACATTCTTTTCGAGCGAAGATTTTGTTAATTTTGGTTGGGATAGTGCTGGTGTTACCACGGGTCCAATTACTGTACCCCTTGTGCTCGCAATGGGTCTTGGTATAGGTGCTAAAACTGGAGCTATTGATGGTTTTGGTGTACTTTCGCTTGCATCAGTAGGTCCTATCATCACTGTTCTTACAGTGGGACTGCTTGTGCGAAAAAAGCCCAAGGTTGATGAGTTAAGTGAATCAGAAATGGAGAAAGCATAATTATGAGTGAGCTAGTTAAATCATCTGGAGTTTCCCTCCTTAACTTAATTCTCCCTAAAGAGTCTGTGGTTCGTGTATCCAAAGCATTAACAAAAGCTGGTGCATCTGGCGTCTTTCAAATAACCGCCCGAGGATCTGTTTTGAATGAAGGTGGATTTCTGCAAAAAATGTTCCCGCCCCCTGCGCCTGAACAAATTCTGTTACAAGCTTTAGTATCTGATGACATTATAGGTGATGTCACAGAATCTGCCATTAATTCAGGAAATCTTGATAAAGTCGGTTCTGGTGCCGTGTTCAGCATGAACTGTAACGATGCGCATGTATCGAAAGCATTTCCTGCAAACATTACTTCTGACTCGAATAATAGTGATGATAAACAAAACGCAGCAAGCTTAGAGGCAATATGCTGCATTTGTGAGAAAGGAATCGCTGACGATATTGCCAAGGCGGCCTTACAAAGTGGTGCCCCAGGCCCTACAGTTACTTTTGGTGAAGGTGGAGGGGTAAGAGATAAGATACCATTACTTCGTATTACTAAAGGCCCAGAAAAGGAGTTTGTTTGGTGTGTTGTAGATAAGTCTGAAGCGGATGATGTTTTCAGCAACATGGCTCGAGCGGGAAAAATTACCGAACCTGGTAGAGGATTCATGTATTCCATTCCTGTTCATTCCGGTCTTATTAATGTTTCCAGCACCGTTTCATCTTCTACTCATGGAGCTAATATGGAACAAATTATATCCGCATTAGATGATCTAAAAGGCGGAAAAGATTGGCGCGTCGCTCCCGAAGCTACAAAAGCACAATCATTAAAATCAACATTTTTAAATAATTTGGTAGGGCTTTATTGTATCGTTCCTCGTGACTACTATGGGGAAGTCTATGATTCTATTTTGGAGACTGGTGCACCTGGAGTAAGTACAAATTTTGGTGTTATGATAGATTCTGACACAGGTGATAATGATCAACAGCAAAATGAAGAGTGGGCTCTTGTCTATACTTCAGTTGGCCCTGATAGTGTCGAGTCTCTTAGAGATACTGTTACTAGTAAAATATCATCACTAGGAATTAACCAATTTGCCTTCTATACGCTACCGATACCAAAAGCGCTGACTTATTTAGGCGGGTAGTTATTAAAATTATTTCCAATAGAATACTGGATTAGACTCCACTCACCCTCATCTTTTATCATGGATCTGTAGGGCATTCTTCGTCTTCCAATCTCTTGGTCAAAAGCCTTCTGTACGGTATGAACCTCTTTTTTAAGAATACCAGATAGCAGTATTGTGGAATCGAATTTTGCGGAATTGATTATTTTTTTATTTTGTTCAATTAGTATGTCTGACTGTATGTTTGCTACAACAATATCATAAGTATTTTGGGAGCAAAAAAATTGCAGGTTTTGTTGTTCAAACTTTACATTACTTACCTGATTGAGCAGGGCATTTTCTTTTGAAATCCTCACAGCGTCATTATCATTATCAATGGCATATATTTTTAAATAACCAAGCTTGGAACCAGTAATTGAAATAATTCCAGAACCGCAACCAATATCAAAAAGTGTGAGTGGGTTTTGATTATTTTTACGAAGATCAACTATTGCCTGTAAGCAAAGCCTTGTTGTTTCATGATTACCTGTACCAAAGGCCATACCTGGGTCTAGCAAAACAAAATCTTTCGTATTAAGGTTTGTATATTCTTCTTTTAACCATAGCGGTATCCAGTGAAAATCTTTATATCCCCAAGGTTTAAAGTGCGACTTATACGACTCGATCCAGTCCTTATCTTCAATGAAGTTAAATTCTAGATCATTGTATGAGGTATCCAAGATAGCATCAAAATACAATTTGAATTCTGCTATTATTTCGTGTTGTTTTTTATCATTTTCAAAATAACCAACAAGATCCGCATCTAAGGTTATTCTATCTTGATACACAGACCAATTAGATGGTGCTATTTCATTAAGACAAATATCAATTTCATCTACAATTTCTTTTGAAATTTGAGAACTTACCTTGATCATTGCGGATTTATCTTTTGAGTTTCAGCAAGGGCACAGATAACCTGGGATAATAGAAAATGTTCTTTTATGTGTATTTTTGTTGTAAGTCCCTCGAGAGTATCATTTTTGAAAAGTTCAACGGTTGATTGTGCGATGATTTCGCCACTATCAATGGTTTCGTCAACCCAGTGCACAGTGCAGCCAGTCCTAGCGACACCTTTGTCATATGCCTTCTTAATTGCATTCAATCCTTTGAACTTTGGAAGTAAACTTGGGTGTAAATTAATAATTTGTCCCTTGAAATGTTTTATAAAATTAATTCCGATAACTTTCATAAAACCTGCTAGAACTATCAGGTCTGGTTTTACATTTGAAATAGATTTAATCCACTCTTTTTCATAATTATCTTTAATTATTGATGTCTTCTCGCTTGTTGGAATATGCTTGAAATAGCATCCAAATTCCAGAGATAACTGGGAAAAATTAGAAGCTTCATTATCACTGAAAAGCGAAATCTCATTAACTTTGTTCAGCTTCCCTTTTGCAAATTCCGATAAAATGTATTTTGCATTCGAGCCTTTTCCTGAACCAAGAATCGAGATTTTCAAGTTGTTTTGTGATTTACTGAGTTAATAATCTGAGAAATAAGGTTAGTGGTACTTTTCTTTGGAAGTATTTTGACAAACTTTATTACAGATCGAACTTTAAGAAGGGCTGCTTTTTCTTCTTCATTAATTGTATCCATTGAATAATCATTTGATTTAACATAATAATCTGGCCGAAGTTTTAGAATTTCAGATTTTAAATTTTTTGAGTTAAACAAAATAACTTGATCAACACATTTCAATGCCGAAAGCATATAAGCTCGTTCTATTTCTTTCACAATAGGGCGGTTTTCTCCCTTAAGTTCCGCAATGCTTTTGTCTGTATTAAGTGCAACCCATAATTCATCTGCGAATTTCGATGCTTCCAGTAATCCGTAAACATGCCCTGGATGTAAAAGGTCAAAGCAGCCGTTTGTGAGGGCTAATTTTTTATTTTTATTTCGTAATTCTACTCTTTTTATAACCGCCTCTTCTATAGATATATAACTTTCAGAGATCATGTAATTCTATCAAAGTATTTTTTTCATTTTATCCATAAAACCTTCATCTGCTTCTGTATTTTTTTCTCCACATAATTTAGCAAATTCTGCAAGTGTTGATCGTTGTTCTTTTGTTAGCTTTGTGGGCACAAGAATACTAATTTTGACATACAGGTCGCCAACCTTTCCTTTCGATCTTAAGTTTGGCATGCCCTTGTCTCTAATACGGAAGGTTTTGTTAGACTGAGTGCCGCTAGGAATCTTAAGGGATACTTTTCCCTGAAGTGTTGGAACATTAATAATGCCACCTAATGTTGCTAGAGTGAAGGGGATAAAAAGTTCATGAAAAAGGTCATCTTCATCACGATCAAATTGAGCGTGATCCTTTATATTGATATCTACATAAAGATCCCCACTAGACCCTCCATACATTCCGGCATCTCCTCTACCCCTAGAGCACAAACGATTTCCATCACAAACCCCAGGTGGAATATCAATTTTTAACGAGTCTGATAATTTCTTTCTACCTTCACCCCGGCATTTAGTACATGGATTTTCAATGGTCACTCCTGACCCATTGCAAGAAGGGCACGTCCTTCTTATGCTAATAAAACCTTGGTTTGAGGCTACTTGTCCAATACCACCGCAAGTCGAACACATCGATTTACCTGAACCTTCAGCAGAACCGGAACCCGTACAAGTTTCGCATTCCACATGGTGATGATACTTGATTTCCTTTTCAATTCCTGTTGCGGCTTGCTCCAATGTAATTGAAACGCTCACCCGTAGATCAGCACCTCTTTTACCTGTATCTCTAGTTGAGTTTTGACCACCTCCAAAAAAATCTTCAAAAATACTTCCGAACCCGCCACTACCAGTCCCGCTGCTGTTGCCACCAAAAACATCCCTAAATAAATCGAAAGGGTCGACACCTTGGCCAGTGGGTCCACCGCCCCTAAAGGCATCATGACCGAACTGGTCGTACTTTCTTCGCTTGTCAGGGTCTTTTAGTACTTCAAATGCGGCCGATATCTCTTTAAATTTTTCTTCAGCAACTTTATCACCTGGGTTTTTATCTGGATGATATTTGATTGCAAGTTTTCGGTAAGCTTTTTTGATATCACTTTCTGATGCATCCCTTGAAACACCTAGAACATCATAAAAATCTTTGTTAGACATGTTATTTGTTGTTGTGGATTTAGTCAGTATTACCTAGGTCGTTTTTCACCAAAATAACGGAGGCTGGGCGCAAAAGTTTTTCTTTTAATTTATAACCAGTTCGAATGGTTTTCAGAATTGTTCCATTCTCAACTCCCTCAGATTCTTCATATCCGATTGCTTCGTGCAAACCTGGATCAAAATTGCCATTCGAAGGCTCAATGACTTCTAGCCCATATGTCTTCATTGCTTCCTTGAATTGGATCATTGCCATTGCAAAGCCTTGTACCACCTCCTTATCACCTTTAGCTTTTTCCGCTTGAGCTAATCCAAGGTTAAAAGCATCAAGTATTGGTAAGAGATCGACAAAAATTTGAGTTTTTGCCCTAGTAGCAGATTCCTCTCTTTCACGGATTGATCTTTTCCGAATGTTTTCTAAGTCAGCTAAGGCCCGAAGATACTTATTTTGAATAGTTTCATTTTGTTCATAAGCATCTTGAAGCTTGGCATTAAGATCATTTTCTTGAGTTGATTTTGGATCTTGATCCAAATCATTATTATCAAGTTCGTTTTCGTTGTAAGCATTTGTTTCTTCAGAATCAGTCATTGGGAAAAAGAAATTACCATAGCACTTATTAAGCAAGTGTAGAGAATATTACAAAAGTTTATTAAACCGGTCAGTAACTAGGAAAGTAGAATTTTCTAGGGCTTGTATAATACATTTTTGGTTAAAGGGGGATAATCCATGTTCTCCTAATCGAAGCTTTTCTTCCCCCACCTTAATTTCACCTGAGATTAAATGCACTATTGAGCAGTCCATGTTTTCGTCTTTAAGAACAATACTTTGCCCATTATCGAGATTAAACTTTCTAATTCTAAATTCTTTACTATCTGCAAGATTCTGCATTTTAGATCTACCTGAAGTTTTTAAGATAGATGGCTCAAAATCATTGAAGTCGATGCACTCCATCGACTTTTCAATGTGCAATTTACGTGGAACACCATCCAAACCATTTCTGTCCCAGTCAAAAACACGGTAAGTAGTATCTGAGTTTTGTTGAATTTCTAAAATTAAATTGCCAGCATCAATGGCATGAATTCTGCCACTTTCAATCAGAATGGAATCACCCCTGTTTGACTTTATTCGATGACAGTATTTTTCTGCCGTCCCATTATTAACGGCTGACCTGAATTTTTCTTTTGTTGTATGTTTTTTTAGCCCTACAAATAGTCCAGCATTATTTGACGCATAACCAATATACCAATTTTCAGTCTTAGGTTCACCGGAAAATTTTTTAGCAACTAATTCTGGAGGGTGAACCTGCAAACTTAATCTTTCAGAGCAGTCGAGCCACTTTACCAAAAT
>Ga0255783_10003797_pt1 | contig 14189 bp, 14 predicted proteins | sample 011ome_22_FD_179981 | JGI IMG/M metagenome (GOLD analysis project Ga0255783, IMG submission 179981) | Coastal salt marsh microbial communities from the Groves Creek Marsh, Skidaway Island, Georgia - 011507BT metaG (version 2) | ecosystem: Environmental > Aquatic > Marine > Intertidal zone >... | reverse complement strand
GTCTTAATCATTCAGGAAAAGCGCATCCTTTTCATCGATCCCAACGGCAAAAAATACCTGAAGCAGTTATAAGGAGTGTGGGCGACTCGCCCACATTAGGCAACGACGAGGGCGACTCGCCCTCGCTCCAATTCAAAATGTACGCGAACAGCTAAGTACGTTTTTCGCAGCAGCGCTTCACCAAGCCTGGTATTCCCGCTGGGAATCGAACCCAGATCGACTATTTAGGAAACAGTTGTTCTATCCATTGAACTACGAGAATGCTTGAAGGCCAGCGACTTACGAAGTAAAACTAATTTAAATAACGAAATGTTCCCATCAAAGTTCCCATTCGTTTCAGTATATTTTGTAAGATTTCTAATTGTTTGATCACGTTTGCCCCATTGATCAACCCAAGATCACATAAAGCATAAAAAATGCAGACCTAACCGAAACTGCTGACAGTTTATTGCCCCCAAGTTCGAATCCTGTCGCCCCGACCAAAATTGAAGCCCTTCTCAGCAATGAGGAGGGCTTTTTTGTGCCATCTAGGCCGCTCCAGTATTAGGATTAAGCCAATTAAGCCAAGGAAGTGCAAAAACTGTGAATAGTTGTCTTTGGATGACTTCGAGGACGGATAGGGTGACGATAAGCCTACCCCCCCCAGCAGCATCCCATCATCCGCACCGCCTTAGGTGCGATCCCGAATCAACGCCCACCTTTTTTCAATATACCACTTCGGCACCACCTGAGGTCAGGCAGGAGAGCAGCGCTGGTGTATTGCCGCTATAAGGAAACGAACCTGAAAACACAGGGCTCAAGCCTCCTTGTGAGCTCCAATCATTCTATCCCACCCATTAATCGCTCTGAATTCTCACATACTTGATCGATTACTTAACTTATTGCGTGACGCCGTGCCGTGCTTTGCCTTACTTTCTAGCTTCTACCTCGTTACTTACGCAGCCATGTGCCTTCGCGCGCGACGCTTACCCTTTAATCGCGGCCTAACGCCTGCAACGACCTTTCCCGACACAAACACCTATGTTCGAACAAGCCTTTAGAAATATTGATGACATCCTCCACAAGGATGCCGGTTGCACCCGCGAAGAACGAGCCACCAAAGCAAAGGTAGAGATCAGCAGCCAATTCAACCCCAAGCAGCAAGCCTTCCTGGACTTCGTCCTGTCCCACTACGTTAACGTAGGGGTAGAGGAGTTAGATCAAGGCAAGCTGACTCCACTGCTACGCCTCAAGTATAACGACTCACTCCCCGACGCCGTAGCCGACCTAGGCCCCGCCAAAGCCATCAACGAAGTCTTCAGCGGCTTTCAGAAATTCCTCTACGCCGAGGATGTTGCGTAGGCGACTTCCGAACCGTGTCGGCATTACTTATCTTTAAATAAAACATCATGCTAAAAGGACTATTCAAACGTTTCTCAAACTCACGAATTCCATTGGCAGCAAAAGAGTTGAAGTGGGAAGTTGAATTTCCAATTTTGGGACTATTTGTATGAATGCTTTAATAAAAGCTGCTTTGGATACTGGTTTCATAGATCTCGGTTTTGCCGAATGGCTTCCTATGAAAGGCCTACAGATAAAGAATCTTGAGAAGCTAGATCAAAGCGCGTCTGGGGTGTATATCATGCATTTTGATAACAAGATCCAGAAGATCGGTAAATCTAGTGCTTCATTATATCGAAGATTGAAAGGTTACGCCCGTTTTGATTCGGATTCATTAGCTCACCCTGTCACGGGTAGCGATAAGACGTCGCAGCGGCAAAGGAAAGCAATTGCTGAAGCCGGTTTATCAGGACTTTATGTGCTTGCATTACAGCCTAACAGGACGCTGCTCGACTTCAATATGCTTCAGATAAAGGAGGTCCAAGTGCTTAGCTTCGATGCGCACAGTTTTGAGCAGAAGCTGATTAGACGGGCCAGAGCCGACGTTTCTAATAATCCTCTCAAGTTCTGGTCGAGGTTACCTAAAATGGTCCACTTGAAAAGTTAGTCTGGTTCCATAGAAAGGATCAGATAATGAAAGGCAAAAGATATACCACCGAAACAAAGATCCGCATTCTGCGTGAAGCAGAGGGCAGTGATAAAACAATCCAAGATGTCTGCCGAGATCGGCAGATCAGTGAACAAACCTACCATCGCTGGAAGCGTGAGTTTGGGATGATGGAAGTTAATCAGGCTAAGCAGCTAAAGGGGCTGCAGCAGGAGAACGCTCGACTCAAACGCATGCTCGCCGACGAGATGCTTGGCAAAGAGTTGCTAAAGGAGGCTCTTGAAAAAAAGTTATGAGCCCCGGACACAAACGTCAGATAGCTGAACAGTTTGTTTCCGGGGATCGTTGCACCGCCCGTGCTGCTTGTCGGCACTTCGGTCTGCATCGCAGCACCTTTGGATATCAAGCGAAAGAACCCGATGCCTGGCTGGCGAAACTGAAGTCAGCCTTGCGTCGGATGTCGAACAAGCACCCAGAGCTGGGTTATCCTAAGATCACTCGCTTATTGAAGAAAGAGGGCTGGAAGGTCGGCTCACGCATCATTCAAAAACTACGTCGTGAACTTGGGTTGGCTGTGCCATCCAAGAAGCCGAAGAAGCGTCGCAAGGGCGCTTCCACTGGCTTGCCGACGAAGGCCACTCATCGTGGTCACGTCTGGACCTGGGACTTCGTTCACGATACGACCATGCGCGGAGGCAAGCTGCGCATGCTAAATGTGCTCGATGAGCATACTCGCGAATGTCTGTGCATCCATGTGGATCGGCGGATCAATGCCCGTAAAGTGCGTCAGATTATCTCCAACCTGATTGATGTGCACGGAGCTCCGGAGCATATCCGTAGCGACAATGGCTCTGAGTTCATCGAACGCGGCCTACGCGAGTGGTTGGCTGAGAATAAAATCAAAACGCTCTACATCGATCCAGGTAGCCCATGGCAAAATGGTTTCATAGAAAGCTTCAACGCACGTTTGCGCGAAGAATGCTTAAACCGTGAACAGCTCTGGACGCTCACTGAAGCTCGCGTGGTTATCGAGGACTGGCGCTGGAAGTATAACAATATACGTCCACACAGATCCTTGGGCTACATTACACCTCTTGAGTTTACTCAGGAAGAAATAGAAGAAACAACCTCCACTCAATGCTGGGACTCCGGTCAGCCTACGGCCTCCCTCCGTCCCAGCATTGACTTACTCTACAACATCGAACAACTAATTAACCCGTCCAGACTAACACATGCTCTGGCCCAGTTTGAGTAACTCGACCACTACCCCCGACCAGAATCTATCGTGCTGCGGGCCAGCGCGAGGGCAGCCTAGTCCACCTTGATCCGGTAATAGGCTCTGCCCGCCGGTGGCGCGGGATCGGTGAAGGTTTTGGGGGCCTGATACCAGGACTTAAAATTATACGGCGAACCATAATCGGTATTCGGGCTAAAGGGCTGGTAGCGCGTGTCCAAGCCACCGATGGTCTCCCAGTCTCCTTCGGTCAGGGAGGTGCGGCGCGGGAACTTGACGTACGCATGCTTGTTGAGCCAGCTCAAGCCTTCTTTGCGCACCGCTTTCTGTTTTATTCGTGCCATCCGTGCCACCCGTGGTCAAAAGCTTCTGAATAGTTACGGCTTAGAGCGAGGCGGTCACGCGGAAGAATTTCTTGCCGGCCGGAACGACCGAGATCTGCTTCCATTCGTAGCCCGCGGGCGGCACGGGACCGGTGCCGTCTTGGACCAGCGCGGCGGAGGGTACCCATGGCCCGGTGGCGAGATCGGCGGTTTCCTGCACCGTGTAAGCCGAAGGACTGTCGATGCGCTGGAGCCAGGAAATCAAAAACTGACCACCGACGGTGGCCGTCTGGGTCAAGGCGGGGGTGGCGACCGTCGGACTGGTGCCGAAGGCAAACTCGCTGTTGTTGGACCATCCGTCGCCGTCCGGATCGGCTCCGGGGGCGCCGTTGCCCGTGTTGGCAGGGCTGCCGAAGTAATTCTGGCGCCAGATCTCCAATGCCGCGAGGGGAGGATCCGCCGTGAGCGCGACATCATTTCCATCACCCCCCGCATAAGTGAGCCGACGGAGGATGCCGCCGAGCGAGACGCCGCTGCCCTCGGGAAGGCCGTTGAAGGTGCCGGCCACGGGATCAGTCCCGTCATTGTCCACAAGGATGAAGGTGCCCGTGCCACTCGACGGATAGTTGCCGCTGAGTGCCAGTTCCGCGCCGGTGAGGTCCACAGACCCATTGACGTGAAGACTATTGTAGCCAACATCTATATCCGGACCTGCGAGTCCGAAATCCAGCCGACTACCGGGAGCAAACGCCACTCTTCCCTTCAGACTGCCACCTCGCAGCTGAAAAGACCCCGCGTCGATGTAAACCTGTCCATCCTGCGATCCGGCACCCACATACCACGAACCATTACCTTCCAGACCTCTCGAATTAGGCCCCCCTGTCCCGAGGATCGTCACGTTACCATTCGCGGCGCCAATGTTGACGTTATTCCCCAGCTCAATCCCCCTATTTCCAGCTGTGCCATCCGGACCAGCTCCCAGGCCAACCAAGTGCACAGCGCCGCTACCGCCAGCGGTAATCTCTCCACCGAAGGGCATGCGTAGCCCAATGCCGTAGTAAAACCCTGAGGATCCCCCGGTCCCTGAGACGCTAACCGAGGCGCCGTCAGTGCGAACGCCTGCTGTTTTACTTATGAAGAGCACTCCCGCATTGAGCATCCCCGAACTATCCCCACCCACCCCTGTTAGCGAAACTAAGCCGGTCGTTCCTCCATGAACACGACCACCCATTTCCAATCCCACTTGACCGCCGGCTGGATCATCCCCGCCCCGGCCCGCTATCTCGACCTGTCCCGCTCCGTATACCCGGATAGTGCCCTCCAACAGGACTCCCGCAAAGTTGCCACTGGAAGGGGAGGATTGCTGATTCGCTTCGATCAGGATATCCCCGTCATCGGTCTCGATCAGGGAATTGGATCCAGTCCTGATGCTGCCACTGGCTTTGATAACCACTCCCGCTTGTCCGAAGGCATGAATACGTGCCATCTCCGCGATGGTCACGTGATCCTTCCCCGGCTCAGCCGCGTCATCCTGTAGGTTGACCTCAAGTCTTCCACCGTCCGCAATGTAGACGTCCCCCAGAAAGTTGACTGCGTCATCGTTGCCGCCTCCGTTGATCGTCAAGCTTGGCACTACACCTCCATTGCCTTCAAAGGTGATGACATCGTTCCCAAACCCTGCATCGACCGTCACCCCGGTGATCCCGTGCAGTGAAACGTACGCTCGATCGAAGAAAGTCACCCCGTCTTGGGTCATCGCCCGGCCTTCAGCGGCAACTTCCATCAACCCGGGCTCCGGCATGGAAAGACTCAGAACATCAGCCAAACCGGACACGTCTGTGATGAAGACTTCATCACCAAGGGTAGTCACGGTGTAATTGGCCGGTCCAGGGACAGCCGTGGGACTGAAATCCCGGATAATCACATGCCCCAAGGCCTCCTGACCGGTGGCGTCCACGAGATGATAAGTAAAATGGTCATCCGCACCACCCAATCCGCCCACGGGTGGCTGATAGAAGACCTGATCACGCCCTCCTGCTCCCGTTCCCACGGACCGCAGGAGCGTTCCACCAAGATCTGAAACTGACTGAAAACCTTTCAAAAACAACAAGTCGCCGTTGCCGTCATGGTCATTGCGCAGCACATCAATTCGCTCATTGGAACCCTCCACATAAGCGAAACGATCCATCGCTGCCCGGGGAGGCAGCGGCAGATGAAAGGACCCGAGATCATCCAGCTTATCTCTCACAGCATCCCGGGAGGCGATGATGACCGCGCCCTCGGAAACTGAAAACCGTGATAGCTGGTTGCCTGACATGATGGTTTTCCACTCGGGCCCCGTGCCAATTTGATCCTCCGTTTGAATGCCGCCGGCAAAATGGGAGACACCCCAGTTGTGACCCGCTTCATGGCGCCAGATGTTGCTGACATCACCTTCTTCGAAAGCTTCCAAAGGCGTATTCGTCGTTTTCGCACCCGATCCCACACCACCACCAGTCCCCCACCCCCCGTAGCCCCGGGGACTGACGAACATCACCATGTCCTGGGTATCAAGGGGCAGAACCTCATCCCACTGGCGTCCGACCTCGTCAAACACGTCTTGAAAAATGCGCTCGGGATCGAGATCGAAGTTGTATGGATCCATGCCAGAGCTCCCCCTCAAAATGACCCTCCCCAACCGATGCACAATGCCAACATCCCGCAGGTAAACCATGTTGGCCGCCATGACCGAGTACTCAATCATCTCCACCGAGCCATCCAAACCACCAAACTCCGCCAGATAAAATGAGTCGGCATCCACCCCGACCTCAGCAGCAAATATGTTGGAACCTGCACCTCCCTCCGGGGTCGTGATGCTAGGCCAGATGACGCCGCCGGGTTCACCTTTGACGCGTGCCTCGCCACCAGCGCTATACCACTCCACTCCATCCTCAAAGCTGACCCGGGAAAATATCCTGCCGTCAGAACGAACCAACGCGCAGGCAATGGCACCCGGATACCCCAGCACCTCCCCAAGATAAGTTCGCGAATCATCCGCGGCATACGAATTAAATGCCCCCAAGTCGTCCTGCACCAAAACTCGGAAGTGCTCGCCACGGGCCGAGTATCTCCGGAAATGCGCTGTTACGGTCTCAGCCCCTTGACGGATAGACTGGTAAAAAGAATCCGGTAAATCCGTAGTTAAGGTCTGGTCATCACCGTAAGTCACCCCTGCTATACTCGTTGCCACCATGCGGTAATGATAAGTGGCACCCCAGAGGAGCGGAGCGGCAACTGGAAGCGGGTCACGCACATAAATACCACCATTCAAAACCGCGCCTGCGATGCTCGAGCCATCCGACGAAAGTGCTGCGGAAGACCACGAATAGCTTTGCCCCTCGTCCAGCCACACCTCCCCGCCATCAGTCGAGGTGTAGATTCCCGCAGGCACTTTCGAGGCCGCAACCAGCTTCAGACCATCATCAGAAGAAGCAACACCAGCCCACTGCCCAACTAAGTCATTGGCCAGCCAGCTCATTCCCCCATCCGTGGATACATAGAGCGGACCATTCCTGACCGCTGCCAGCAGTCGGCTTCCATCCGCCGAGGCAGTCACAGCCAACCAATCCGCAGCCGGTGCAGCAGGCTGTTCGTTCCAGGTAAGCCCGCTGTCATTCGAAGTGTAGACACGCCCCGTGGCCGTGCCAGTAATGGCGACCATTTTGCTCCCGTCGGCAGAACAGGCCACATCCACCCAAAGACGATCCACCCCCCTCGGAGTCCAAGTCACACCTCGGTCCGTAGACAGGTAAATACGCCCGCCGGCCGTGCCGGATAAGCCTCGATCGACTGCCGCCAATTTAAGTCCGTCCCTCGAGCTTGCCAGTGCCGTCCATCGTCTCGGAGCATCCGTTATGCGCTTTTGCCAAGTCACACCACCGTCCTGTGACACATAAAGGTAGTTGCCGGTATTAAAACCATCATTGGCCAATACCAGGGTACTCCCATCACCAGAGGAGACCGCATCCGACCACCAACCATCGTTGGCGTTGAGAACCGGATTCGAATTGATCGAAGACCAGGAGTCACCGGAGTCACGGGAAACCCAAACCCGATTAAGGTTCGGATAGGCACTGACCACTCCGACCAAGGTTGACCCATCCGCGGACATTGCCAGCGCCTTCCAGGCCGCATCCGGAGTGCTGTTGCTCCAAGTGTAGGCGGGAATGCTCGTCCCGGTTGCCACGAAACCCGTCCCTGATCCAATGGCGATCCCGGCACTGGAGCTACCGTAGCCGCTATCCAATCCATACTCAAAATGCACCGTTGTGAGCTTCCCGTTCGGGTTGACTTCCCCGGATAGAAAAGCACCGGGTATTGGCGTGGCTTCCCCCGCTACATTTCTGATCTCAGGAAATGCGGTCATCTCGAATGTGGCCACCGCGCTGTAGCTCACGCCCGCGCTGGTCTCCGCAAACGCTTTGAACGAGTAGGACGTGCCCGGACTGAGCCCCTCGGCTGTGACAGTAAAACCGCCGGTCGTTCCAGCAGCGTCTAAAGTCAGCACGTCAGGCCCTCCGACCAGGGGATCCGGGTTGGCCTCGGAAGGAGCCCATACCATCCCCCTTGACAATACCGGAAGCCCACCGTCGCTGGTGACTTGCCCCGACATCAACGCACTACTGCCCGTGATGGCGCTCACCGACGCATCAGCCAAGGTCGCTCCGATACTGTCCACAACCAGCGTCCAGGAGGCAATCGATCCGCCGGACCCGTTGTCAGCCCCACCATCCCCCGTCACGAATAGACTCCACACACCATTGGCACCTTCCGCTGCAAGCGCGCTCAAATTCTCTCCGATCGGTCCGATGCTCCCGGGAGGTGCTGTCTCGACGGGTGGATAATTCACCGGGGCATAAGTCCCGGACACTAGTCTGGGACCCGATGGAAGAACGGCCTCGGAAGTATCATCAAAAACCAGATTCACATTGCTGATCTCTGCTAAGAATTCTCCTCCCGCATCAGAGAACACCACGGATACATTCCCGTGTGGCCCCACGAGGAAAACGTCTGCATCAGCCGGTTGATTGCTGGTAAAGCCGTTGATTTTAACCCTGACCGCCGAAACGACCCCCGTGTTGGCCACCGTGATGGTCGAGGGATAGGGATTCCCGGGGCCGGTATAGGCGAGATTGTTGATCAAGATCCCGCCAGCACTGTGGAACTCATACGTGGCGGAGCGGGCAGTAGAAGAGAACAACCATCCGGCGGTGAAGACGGTGCAAGTGGCGAGCAGCAAGCGGGTGTTTTTCATGAACATGGCTGCAAGGAATTTGCTATCTGCGGGAGGCCCCTGAAAGAGCCATTGGCTGCTAGGAATTTGCTTTTTGGCGGCGCTAGCCCCTCCTACGCTAAAGCTACGGCGGGCAGGCTGCCGAGGGTGAGGGTTGAACTGATAGGAATTTGCTTTTTGGCGGCGCTAGCCCCTCCTACGCTAAAGCTACGGCGGGCAGGCTGCCGAGGGTGAGGGTTGAAGGGAGAGGGGGCGATTTAAGATTGAGGGTTGAGTTTTGAAGGATGAATGGTGTCTGATTCGAGGGCTTAAGTCTTTCAATTCAGCAAAAGCGCTCTTTTAGGATTAGCAAGAGCAAATTCCCCCGACATTCGTGTCTTTCAAAGCATACTCAGGCGTTCAGCGCCTGTGTGGTGCGGATTTTCATTGTTTGGGGTCTCGGCTCAGTCCGTCCAGAAGATTGGCTCGTCGTCGTGGGCCCAAGGGTCGGGATCTTCGATTTCGAGAAATAGGCCGGGGTCTGAAGGATGAGGCTTGAGACCTGTGACCTGAGTGGAAGCTGCCGCTGTTCGCGCAGAGAATTGAGTTTCAGGTTCGGCTCTTTCGCGCTTATAGCGTGGAGCGGTGGGCAGCCATGCGGCGGAGGCTTCGGGTTCGAGGTCGATGACGGTGCCGTCGTGGGCATCAAAAATCCACCGGATGGTGGAGGGCGGTGCGCGTGGGGTGCAGGCCTTTGTCAAAATAATGGGTTCCCACAAGCCAAGGCGTTCAAGCTGGCGGCGGATTTGGTCGGGGTCCCTGACAGGCTTGAGCGGGCGCATTTCACTGCCGCAGCAGGGGCATTTGAGTGGATCGCAGCCCCAGATGTCGAGAATGCGCTGGCGCCAATGGCGACGGTGCCTAAAACCTGAAAACGGAGACCTGAGACCTGAGTTGAGAGGAGGGTTGAGATTTGAAGGATGGGACTTGAGACCTGACTGTTTGCGTTGCCCTCGGGCTTTGTTGCTGTAGAGGCCGTAGTAGCGGAGGGTTTGGAAGCCTTTGGGCGGGACGTGTTCGTAGAGGGCGGCGACGAAGTCGGTGCCGGAGAAAAGCTCAAAGTTGCGCTTAGTGCGCCAGCTTCTGGATGAGCGGTAGAGGACGGTTTTGGTCTGTGCGTTCCATGACATCTTCTGGAGAGAGATGGGTGCGCGGAGGAAGTATTGGGCCAGTCGTTCAAGGGCGTTACCATCGTCGGCTCCAATGGCGGACTCGCCTTGGTCGATGTTGAAGCCGTGATGGTGCCAGGTTAGGAGCTTGTCGGCCTGACGGGCGGAAATCCACTTGAGTTCCAGCAGACGGTGGAGGACGCGGTGGCGGAAAATTTGAGCAAGTTGCTCGCAGCCGGTGCCACGGATGAGGTGGAACTGGTGCTCTTTATCGAAGACGCCTGCGGTGGTAAGACAGTGGATGTGGGGGTGGTAAGCGAGGTAGTCGCCGAAGGTGTGGATGGCGAGGACGATGCCTGCCCGACCGTCGTGAATCCCGGACTGTTCCCGCAGCCAGTCCTGCAGGGTGTGTGCGACGAGGTGGCAGAGCTCAGTGAGTCGGTGCGGCTCTTTTCGGAAGACATTGCGCAGCACTCGCGGGAGGGTAAAAACCCAGTGGCGATGGGGGACGGATAGGCAGACTTCGTCGCGGATATGAGCTGCGGTATCGAGGGAGCGCCGCTGGTGGCAACTTGGGCAACAGCCGCGCCGTTTGCAGGTAAAGGGTAGCAAATAGTGGTGGTCGCAGTCGGGGCACTGGACGCGAAGGAAGCCGCTGGCGAGGTCGCCGCAGCGCAGGCTGTCGCGAAGGGCGGTTTCGCGGGAGGGGCAAAAAAGGGGTCAAACGCAAATTATAAAGATTTAGCTTACGTAAGCGCAGCAAATAAGGAAACAAACGTTTAAATTAAATATAGCCACCTAGTCCTTGCTCAGGGGCGATGCTGAGTCACGCAAGCAACACCACCCAATCCCCTGGTCCGTGATCACATTATTGGTAGAGCAATGACCCTAAGGAGCATTTCCTATTTTAAAACACCTAAACGAAAAAATGGTTAGATGTTTACTTTAAACGAAGGGCAAAAAAGGGGTCAAACGCACATTATAAAGATCTGACATACAGCACCGAACACAGCTTGATAAATTGAAGAGTCGGTCAGCACGAACCGACTGTGGGCAAATTCATCTGTAACAGCCATAGGCGCGACTATGACACAAAAACGGCTTTCCTTTTTCCAGGAGGTGCCCTACTCTATTTCTATCGTTCTTTAAAACTTTAGCGTCGTTAAACGCATCTTGAAGTGTCCCGCTAGCGGGATAACGCCAACCGGGTCTCCGACTAGGAGAGTCACCACGGTGGTCCAATGATGTGCAGCCTGACGCAACTGAACCCAAGCACTCTCCTGCACGTATTGATCGTCCCGCAGGGTCGATCTTTTTTTGTGCCCGGCGAGCATTTACTATTTTAAAACACTGAACGGAAAAGTGGTTAGATATTTATTTTAACCGTTTGATCCCTGCTGCAATTCCCTTCTGCAATCCCAACGGTATAATAATCCCCGAAGGTGAGGGCTACGGATTATCCCTCAACGCCCGCCCGAGGGTTTCCGAAATTCCGACTAAATCCTCACGCTGCTTGCGGCGGGCCAGCACCAGTGATCGACGCGCTGATTTAAGCTCAGGCAGATCGAAGGCGGTAAATTGCTGCTCGCTCAAATGGGTGTTGGCGAATTCGGGTAGGATCGCGGCGAAGGACTTTGTCCGGACTGCTTCAAGCGCCTGAGAGAAGGAAGTTGTTTCAACGCCGACATTCAGCTCGATGCCGCTTGCGGTTAGTTCGTCGTTGAGCTTTTTACGAAAGGTGCCGCCGGCGGTCAGTGCCATCGGCAGGACCGAAAGTAACTGCGGTGAACGCGTCACGCCCTTGGGTATCAGCTTGCGGGGAGCCCAGAGTCGATAGCCATAGCTGCCAATCACATCGCCAGTTAAGCGCGGCGTCAGGGCATTGTCGCGCAGGATCGCCAAGTCCAGTTCGCCGTCTTCAAGCTGCTGCACGAGCTGATCCGTGCGTCCGCCGACTACACTCAGCTCAAAGCTTTCTTGCTTCAAGTCTGACAGTGCTGGAATGAGTAACCACTCCAACACGCTGCCACCCGCGCCGACACTGAGGCGACGTTTGTGGCCCGCGTAGCCTTCCTTGTAGTCTTCCCACAGGCGAAAGGCTTCACGCGTCCTACGGGCTAAGTCACGCCCAGCATCGGTCAATTCGATCCCGCGTCCTGCTCGGCGTGTCAGCTTCACCGCAAAGAAGGTTTCAAGCTCTTTGATCTGCCGCGAGAGGAGTGCCTGCCGTGAGTCCACACCTTTTGCGACCTTTGCAATACTGCCCGCTTCGGCGACTTCCAAAAAGCCAGCGAGCCGATCCAAGGATAAACCATTTTCAGATAGTAAACTCATTAGTAACTATAAAGTAATGTAATCTACAATTATAGCAAGTGCACAGTTATTCTAATTATGTTATCTTATATATGAAAGGAAACCAAAGATTATGAAAATAAATACAAAACAAAAGCCCGCCTATGACATCATCGGTGACATCCACGGCCACGCCGACGAGCTCGAAATCCTGCTCGACGAACTAGGCTACAACGAAAACAACGGCCACTACCGTCACCCTCAAGGGCGCAAGGTCGTGTTCCTCGGGGACTACATTGACCGCGGTCCGAAAATCCGCCGCAGCCTGCAAATCGTTCGCGGCATGATCGATGCGGGCGAGGCACATGGCATCCTCGGCAACCACGAGGTCAATGCGCTGCGCTTCCATACCAGCGATGGCAATGGAGGCCATTTGCGCAAAAACAAGAAAGAGAATGTTAAGCAGCACCAGGCGACGCTCAGCCAAATCGCGGAACCCTTTCCCGATGAATGGAGAGACTGGATGGACTGGTTCGCAGGATTACCGCTCTGGCTCGACCTCGGTCCGATCCGTGCGGTCCACGCCTCATGGAACAGCGAAGTCAAAAGCCAGCTCAAGGAAATCGGCAAGCTCGAAGGCGAGACCCTCCGCACCCACAGCATCAAGAAGACGGTTCCCTACGAACGGATTAGCGCAATCATCAATGGCCCCGAAGCAATCCTTCCAGAGGGATTCTGGCATGAGACTGACGACGGCAAAAAACGAACGGAGTTTCGGGTCAAATGGTGGAAGTCACTAGAGGGCAAAGAATGCGACGATATCGTGTTTCATAATAGCAACACAGCCATGCCAGATCTTCTTCCGGCTGAATTACCAGTTACCACGCCATTCACTCAAGACGCACCGATCACTTTCTTCGGCCACTACGCCATCATGAAAAATAAACCTGGGCCGATCTTGGACAATCTAGCCTGCCTCGACTATGGGGCAGGCAAAGGCGGCCAGCTGGTTGCTTACTCCTGGGACGGCGAAGCAAAGCTCGACGACTCCAAATTCACCTCAACCCCACAACGAAAGGACAACAATGAATGAGAAAATAGAAATCACCCGAGGCTACCGTGTGATGGTCGACGACAACTTCCACTACATGGATGAGAGCTATCGCGAATGCGCTGGCACATTCCAAAACTACGAAGATGCGTTAGCAGTTGCTAAGAATATCACGCTTGAATCTGTGGTCGAAAATGAGTCGGACACTGCTGAGGAGACCTTTAAGAATTATAAAGGGTTTGGGAGCGATCCGTTCATTCAGCCCTTTGGAGGAGCGGCACGCCCCGAGGAGAACTATTCGGCATGGACGACCGCGGAGATGCTGGCTCAACTCATCGAAGTGGAACGAGGTTAATTATAAAAAAAGGATATGTATCATGATAGCAAAATTCGACAGTAGTGGCCAGGCGAATACAGCTCGCGTGCAGGCTGCCGCACTCCGGCACCTTGGGCCAGAAATCGAAGTGACCATGGTTCAGGACAATGCCGATGCGCCTGCGGGCTACGAAGAAACGGTCATTGATAACTGCTGGCGTGCTTACTATGCGCTGCGACAGTCCGAGCACGATCAGTTCGGTGGCGACAGCCCTTACATTCTCATCGAAAAAGTAACCCATCGCGTCGTCGGACGCGGAATAGAAAGCGGCGAATAATCATCAGCGCATACAAGGGGACAATATATGAGGTCGAACGCACATCCGAGCGGAGCGACAACCTTCATATAAACATTCACGATAACTGCCCTCAGTTCAGCTTGAAAAGTTGAAGAGTCGGGCAGTATGATGCGAGCAATCAGCCGTAATAAGATACTCAGGTCAGCGATTTTTATTTTAGCCTGTCCCTAAAAATATCATGTCACTAAAAATCCCACGACACGCCTGA
>Ga0255783_10003789_pt1 | contig 14214 bp, 6 predicted proteins | sample 011ome_22_FD_179981 | JGI IMG/M metagenome (GOLD analysis project Ga0255783, IMG submission 179981) | Coastal salt marsh microbial communities from the Groves Creek Marsh, Skidaway Island, Georgia - 011507BT metaG (version 2) | ecosystem: Environmental > Aquatic > Marine > Intertidal zone > Salt... | reverse complement strand
TTTATGAGCAGTAGCCCCAGAAGAAGACATGATGCTTTTGTGTGTCGTTTTGTTCTTCTTTAAACGCGAAAGAAATGCGATTTCTTTTTTTTTTTCCTGAAAGGAAAAGCGAACGTTTTTTTTTTAATTCTTTTCTCTGTCTGTTGTTGACTTTTTCCTCACGCGCGAACAGAAAAGCGCTGCTTTTCTCGACGAACGAGCGGCGTATCACCGAGAGTATTCACGATGCTTAAGTGGTTCAGGTTGTGTTTTTGATGATGAAGCGTTTGTGAATATATAGTGTGTAAGAATTTGTTAGTATTCTTTTTTGTTTTAGTATTCTATTACGTGCGTAGAATTCTATAGAGTATCTCTCCCGCTAACTTTACGCTATTACGCTATTGTTATGCGCAACAACAACCTCTGGATCTCGCGCTCGCTCGCGCTCTCGTCGCGGTGTTGTTTCTATTCTCTCGTATATTGTTTTATTCGGACGTTGGTTTCTTTTCGTTTTCATCGTCGATCTCGTTGTTGTTTAGTGGTAGCTCGAGGAGGAAGATTTGGTTGACGAGGATTTTCTTCTTCGCGTCGGGGTGCTCACTTCCTTTTCCTTTTCCTTTTCCTTCTTCTTTGTCTTCTGAGACGTTACAGACGATTTTTGTTGGCGATGATGTTGTTGTTGTTTTGAGGAAACAGACGAACTTTCCGTTCGGAGAGACGCAAACGCACTCTGGGCGGATTTTATTATCGTCGTTGGTGGTTCTTGGAGGAGGGGTTAAATATTCCGTCTGATATTTCCTCGCGCCGCCGCGCGTAAACGTCCGAGCGATTCGGTTTGTACTCGTCGCGAAACAGACGTAAAGGCCGTCCGGCGACCACGAGAAGGCAGAGTTGACTTCTTCGCCGTCTTTGAGAAAGGAAAGTTGCTCGATTTCGCCGGTGGTCGCGTCGACCAGGTGTAACTGGAACGATGCTTTTTCGTCTCGAAGTAAAATGCAAACGACGTTCGAATCCGCGGGATTCGCTCGAGGCCAAAATCGAACGGAACCTTGACAACCGCTGGACCGCGTCACGCGTCTTTGCTTGACCGATTTCGGCGGTTTCGGATAGGAAGTGAGCGTGCCTTGAAGTAATCTTTCTTCTTTCTCTTCTTCTTCTTTTAACTTCTCCACGTCTCGCGGTAACTCCACCACGAACAATTCCGTGCGCACGTTCCCGCGCTCGTCTCGACAGTCGCCCAAGAACGATAACGTCCTCGAATCCATCCAACAATCTTCGTACGCTCGAGAGATTTCGTCGGAACCGAGAGTTGGATCCGGAGTCGTTTCCGTCACGCACACGGTGAACCCGCCGGAAACGTTCCGGTCGTTTCTCGATTTATCGATTTCGACGATGTCTTTATAAATCGTCACCGCGATGTTCCGAGCGTTGCGTCTCGAGACGTTCACGTCCGTAGCGTCCGCTAAAATCGCGTCCTCGTACGTCATGCTCACCAACGTGCCGTCCGGCGAGAACGCGTGGACGTGCGTGCCGCCTCGCAAAGCGCCTTTCGTGAACGGACTGACTAAATCTCGCGCTTCTAAATTCGATGAAAGCGACCTAGAGGAGTTTAACTGTTGTGCGTTCGAGGACGACGAGGAATCAACATTCGAATCTTCCGATAAATCGATGACGTATCCTCGGCGATGATGCGCGCAGTACGCCCACTCTTCCGTCGGATGTCTGGGACCGACGATGCAACACAAAACGTTCTCATCAAACGGATGAAACAAAGCGACGCCACACTTCGCTTCGTGTGCGGTTCGTAACACCGTTTTGACTTCTTTCGTATTCACGTCAACGAGTTGGATCAAATCGCCGTCAAAGACGTGACCGCCGACGTGCGATCGGACGTCGAAACAGATGTTTTCGGAATTCGCGTCGAACGCGTACGCGTTGGAGACGATTTTGTTGTGCTCCGTCGACGTCGTGAGTTGGATTTCTTTCGGGTACGAGGATGACGAGGAGGAGACTTTCATCAAGGCTGCTTCCGCGTCCGCTTCATCATCCGCCACCGAATTCGCCGCGAAGAACTCTTCGTCCGTAACGTTCGCGAAACACTCGGCAAAGAATAACTTTCGCTCCATCTTGCGACAGTTCGAGCGGAACTCTTTGTTGTTCTTCTTCTTCTTATTATTATTATTAGTAGTATCATCATCATCGTCGTCGTAATAAGAGTCTTCGATCGCTTTGCGAAACATCGACCGTAAATCTTCCATCGCGAGGACTCTCTTCGAGCGCGAGCGCAACATCGCGTACGCGTCGGATTCTAAATTCTTCGCAACTTTGCCCGATTTCGAGGCGTCGTAGAATAATCCACTCGGCACGAGCGTGTGTGTATTGATGACCGCAGACACGTGGAGAGCTAAAAGAGCGTTGACGGAATCGTTCGTTTCTTCTTCTTCTTCTTTATCTTCTTCTTCGTTGTTATTCTTATTAGTATCATTATGATGATGATGATGATGCATCAAATACGTCGCCGCGGCGTCGAAACACGCGTGATCGCCGTTAAACGCGCGAGCTATGATTGCGTATAAAGTAATCGCGCCGGCGACTCTTTCGCGAAAGACGTTTCTTTGCTTTGCCGATACTTTCTTCAAAGTCCTTTTAGTAGGCGGTAAAAGAGACCAGTAGGACGGCAGCGGTTCCGTCGGCGGCGACGGAAATCCCAAAACCGACGATGGATGATAACCATTATCATTGTCCTCATTATTATTGGTATCATCATTAAGCGCGACAATCTTCGCCGTTCCGTCGTCTCGCAGTAACACCTCGTCGTCGTCGTCTATCGTCCACCACGCTCGCCACGGTTCGACTCGAATCTCTCCTTTTCGCAACATTCTCTCCAAACGCTTCTTATCGCTCGCGGCGAAGTCGCGCTCGGAAATTCCGGAGAATTTATTATCTTCTTCTTCTTTCAAGTACGCGCGCATGAGTTTCGCGGATAAAGTGCAGTATTCATCTTCATCTTCTTTTTCTTCGTCTTCTTCTTCTTCGTCGTCGGAGGACGACGGCGAAAACGATTTCGCCTCCAAACCAAACCTCGTCCTCATCTCCCTCTCGTCCTTCTCCACGTGCCTCTCGTACTCCATCACCATCGCTTCCATCTCTCTCTTCTTCTCCTCCTCGTCCTCGGAATCCCCATCGAAATGTTTTTCATTCTTCATCATCCGCGCTAAACTCTCCGCGTGAAACGCTTCCACGCACGTCCCGTCGCCGTGCAGGCGGTAACATTTCGAAGAACAATATCGGCAGTTACATTTCGGGCACGCGTAGAGCGATTCGTTTTGTGCGCACACGCGACATTTCGGTTGTTGTTGTTGTGCCGCTCCTTTTCCTTTGAATCCTTCTTCCATTGTCGTCTGCATCGAAAACGTTGCGCGGCGCGTACACAGGTTTTGGCAGTCACATAAACGCTTCCGAGCGTTTCCTCATCACACGAAGAAGAACAGAAACAGGCACAGAAACCTTTCACGGGAACACCTTTTGCACACAAACAAAGAAAGAATAGAACGTTTACGCTCTTCTTCTTTCGCCAAAGAGCGTTGTCCAGAATGCTAAGGAGAGATGCGAGCGCGCGTTCTTCAACGCGCACTTAAGCACACTCTGGGGAAAAACTCACACCGAAATTCTCTTTCTAAATGTTCACGTAATCAGCGCACATATATCGCTCTGGAGGGAGAAAAGAGAGAAAAGTGCACACCACCTCGCGTGTGTGTGTGGTGTGTCCTTCTCTGACTCTTTTTCCTTTTGCGTTGTCTGTCTCGCGCAACGCGGTACGTGAATAAGCACTCCTCCCGAGTGAGAAAATGGAGCACATTTCTCTCAGAAAGAAACGTCTTTTTTTCGCAGTCAACGGAAAAAAGTTTTGCGAGATCACTCCTCTGCACGCGCGCGCGTATAAATCTTCTACACATCTAAAGCTCTACTAAATGCTCCCGATGAAAATTCTCGCACACACGTACGCGTGCGTGTGTTTAGTACGTGCTTCTTCACGGAGAGAATACTGTTTTTATTAGCTCTGTAGAATCCGCGCGACCGAGCGGAGATGGAGTACGTAAGGAGTAGTAGTAGTACTCCTGAGCGAGAGATGCGAACGACAACAACAACGAACGAGAGAGAAGAAAACAAAACAAAAACAAAGAGAGTAGTTTAAAAAGCGCGCTCTCTTCAGAGCGCTCTGCTTTTTCGCCTCCTCGAAGTCTCGCAACGTCTCCTGTGCTCTCTTCGTATATATGCGCATATACGTAAGGAGTAGTAGTAGTAGTCGTTTTGAGAAGACGCACACGTTCGATATGTAACACTAAAACATACACGCTTGAAAAAGCTCTCTTATGCGGAACAAAACGAGCCTCTCATTTGCTTGGAATACTAAAACACGTTCCGAAATTCTTTCGATGCGTGCGGATGTTCTCGACGCGCGTGCGACCGGCGCCGTGTGAAAGGAAAGAGAGAGAGAGAAAAGAGCGCACGAAAATCTTTAGGGTTTCATATACAACTAGGGTTTAAAGCAATGTCTCTCGAGCGCATTTCGAGGGCAAATGACCTCATTACGAAGACCTCGAGAGCGCTTTCATTGGTGTTCGGAAAAGAGACACAGACAGGGGAGGATCGAGGCTTTCATCTGTCTTTTATTTCCCGTCTTTTGTTTTCTGTTAAAGCTTTATATTCGAACAGACAGAGACGTTCTTTATAGAAAAGAGAATTCGTTGTTGTGCGTTGGGGAAAAACCCTCGATTGTCTCTCGAGGTATGCTTTTTGTTCTCTTCTTGTTTCTCTCGTTTGTCTCTCTCTTTCTCTGTATACATCTCGAGAGAGAGAGAATGTGTGTTGTTCTTGGTATTCTTCTCGTTTCAATCTCGGGTTTAGAGTCTCTCTTACTCTCTCTGTGTCTGTTCTTTTCCTCTTCGTAAACGTTCGCTCAAAGAAGGATCGAGAGAGGGAGAATTAATTGGGGGCAAACACCATGGGGAAGACGAACGAGAGCAGGAAAAGCAACGAAAATCGCGCTCGTATCTCGTACTTTCTTTGCTGAATTTATATGTTGTGTCGAAGTAGCATTCGTGGTGGTATGCGAAACTGACTTTCGGTGTGTGTATCACATATACTCTCTCTTATTCTCTCTTATTCTCTTTTATATAAAACACTTGGATAAAGGTAACAACGCGGAGTAACGACGGAAACAACGTAAAGAAGCAGAGAAGAAGAAGGAGTATAAAGCGAAGACTTCAGAGCGATACAACACGAAAAGAAAACAACAATGTGTGGGATATTCTCCGTGCATTACTTAAAAGGCGAACCGAAACCGAACCGGGAACGGATTTATAAGCTGGCGAAACGCCTTCGCCACCGCGGGCCGGATTCGTATAAAATCGACAAGTTCGAACACTCGGAAAACGAACAAACGTTTATGGTGCACAAACGATTGGCGATCGTCGCGCCGGGCGAGAGCGGGGAACAACCGTTGTACACGGATGGAGGGAAACAGACGTGTTTTATCGCCAACGGGGAGATTTATAATCACCAAAAGTTGAGAGAAACGTTTAACATCGAGCATCCGAACAAGTCGGATTGTCAAGTCATCGGCCACGTGTACGAGAAATTCGGCGCGCTCGAGTTTTCGAAACATTTGGACGGGATGTTTGCCACGGTCATTGAAGATCGAAAAACAGGAAGGCTCATCGCCAGTCGCGATCACATGGGGAAGATTCCCATGTACATGGCGAAAGGGAAAGACGGGTCGTTTTGGTTCGCCTCGGAGATGAAGTGTTTACACGACGACCCCGGGGTGGAGTCGTATCAGTTGTTTCCTCCCGGTCACGTCTGGGTGAAAGAGAAAAACGAGACAGAAGGGACGATGACGAGATGGTACGACGAGAGATGGATCACAGACGTGGACTACATTCCGGAGAAACGAGCGGATTTATCAGAGTTGAGAGAAATCGTCGTCAAAGCGGTGAAAGATCGATTGATGTCGGACGTCCCGTACGCGGTTTTACTCTCCGGAGGGTTGGATTCGAGTCTAATCACCTCTATTGCGGTGAGGAACCGAGCGACTGCGAAAAACACCTACGGGAGCACGGAGAAAGTGCACTCGTTTTCAATCGGTATTAAAGGCGCGCCGGATTTGAAAGCGGCGAGGAAAGTCGCCGATAGTTTGGGGACCATTCACCACGAAATTTATTTCACGCCAGAGGAAGCGTTGGACGCGTTGCCGGATGTGGTTTGGCACTTGGAGACGTTCGAACAAGTGCGAGCATCGGTGCCGATGTATTTACTCTCTCGAGCGATTAAATCCATGGGATTCAAAATGGTCTTATCCGGCGAAGGCGCCGACGAATTATTCGGCGGGTACTTATACTTTCACAAGGCGCCGTCGCCGGAGGAGTTTCACAAGGAGTGCGCGAGAAAAACGAGTCGTTTGCACCAGTGGGACGTGGCGAGAGCGAACAAAATGACCATGGCCTGGGGCGTGGAAGCGAGGACGCCTCTGTTATCCAAAGCAGTCGTCGATTACGCGATGAACATGTCCCCGCTGGACAAGATGATCGACGTGAAAAAGCTCGATCAAGACGGTAAAAAATATTTAGAAAAGTACATCTTGAGAAAAGCGTTCGATACGCCAGAGGATCCGTATTTACCGGCGGAAGTTTTATGGCGTCAAAAAGAACAGTTCTCCGACGGCGTCGGGTACGATTGGGTGGACGGGTTAAAAGCGCACGCCGAGGAAAAAGTTTCCGACGAAGAGTTTTCCAAGAGAGCCGAACGCTTCCCGCTTTCGCCGCCGACGACGAAAGAGTATTACTTGTTGAGATCGATTTTTGAGGAACACTTCGTGACGGGATTTGAAAACGGCCAAGACGCGTATAAGACGGTGCCGTTTGGGAAATCCATCGCGTGTTCGACGCCGGAGGCTGTCGCCTGGGATCCGGAGTGGGAGAAGAGCGTCGGCGACATCTCCGGCAGAGCCGTCGGGGTGCACGACTCAAGCGATGGGTTCGATTTAGGGAAAGATAGTGCTGTTAGTGCTTCTTCTTCTTCTTCTTCTTCTTCTTCTTCGAGTAGTAGCGGTAGCGGTAGCAGTAGTAACGCAACAACATCTAGCGCGAGAGCAACGAGTTCGACGGTTACTACCACTACTGTGGCGGCTTTGAACAACAAAAAAATCGCCGCCGCGAGCAGAAAAGCGCGGCATTCGCGACGCTTACCCGGAGGAGGCGGAATTCGAAGAGGTTCTACCAAAGCAATTGGTTTCATCTCCCAGGTTCGGTTGGCGACGAACTCTTCTTCGGTTTTTTGCGCGTTTGCGTGATAGAGAGAGAGACGGAGACAGAGACAGAGTTTAAGACAGAGAGGAGGATACATAACATGCACAAAAAATGAGATACACGCGCACACTACTACTTGTTCAATTCCATCTCTCGTCGTCGGTTTTGTACACAGAGAAAAGAAAGAGAGAGAGAGAGCGAAAGGAGAGAGAGAGAGCGCTTTACTTTGTATATATAGTCAAATTCTTTGGGTCGTAAAAATACAATTGAAAAGAAGTACATTGTTGCACATCCACGTGCTACTATACAAAAATCTCACACCGTTCCTTTCGTACCTGCTCAAACAGCAGGCACGCAAATTTCTACTCGTAATAATACATTTCGCTTTGCTCGCTGCTAGTTTTAATTCTTCTTGTTGTTATATCGGCGGTTACTACCGCTCGAGGCGGACGCGTCGTTCTCCGCGGGGACTAAATCTTCTTCCTCGTCGTACTCGTACGCGTTCGGAAACGCTTCCCGGTAGTAGTCGTCCGCGGAACCTCCATCCGCGGAAAACGCGCTGCTGCTGCTTCTTTCGTCGAAGAACTTTACGACCGGGTCTCTCTTCCCGGAGCCGCTCCCGCTGGCGTACTTCCGCGCTCTGATTCTGTCCACCGCGATTTGCGCTTGCTCTTCCGTCTTGTTCCGTTCGTCCGGCGCCCACGTGCCTCGTTTGTTCTTGTTGTTATAAGAAGTAGAAGTAGTATTGGTTGTAGCAAGAAGGTTGTTCTTTTTCACCGACGATTTCATCCCGAGCGCTTTGGCCTTGTTGTACAAGTGCGACGCTTTCGCCGCGTTGCCTCGCTTCTCGTACAATTTCGCGCTCTCGTGAAAGACACCCCAGCTGTCCGGGTTGGACAGCATGGCCAACTCGAGCGTTTCTCGACACTTATCGAACAGTTCCATCTCGTCGTAGCACTTGGCTAAACCAATCAGCGCTCTCGAGTTCCCGAGTTCGGCTTCGACGGCTCGTTCGAAGAGTCTTTTCGCGGCGTCGACGTGCGATTTCGCGTACTCGAATTGGCCCCACGCGGACCAAACTTGAACCGACCACGGGGCTAACGACGCCGCTCGGGCAAACTCCGATCGAGCGACCGTTTCTTTCCCTTTAGACAAAAACAGTTTCGATTCCGCGATGGCGAAGGACGTCGCCAAGACGTGATTTTGCGGGAACTTTTCGATCGCCTCTTTGAACGTCTTGCGGCTGTTGACCACGTGACCTCTTCGCGCCAACGCTTCGGCGAACGATTGCAGAATATACGCGTCGTTCGGGAAGATTCTACTCGCGAAGCGATACTTACGCAGAGCAGGTTTTAACTGTCCCTCGGATTCGTCTAACTGCGCGTACAAATGCGCGACGTGTGGCGACGCGCGCAGGATTTTCACGTCTTTGAAGATTTCAGAGGAGTACTCGACGTTTTCCGTAGCGCAAAGTTCGCGCGCGATCGGTTCGGTGTCCGTCTCGTTCACGTGGTCCGCGCACAACTTCAAAACTCGTCTCGCTTCTTCGACGTTGCCTCGTCTGAATTCGCCTTTGGCCCACGCGTGTAACGCCACCAAACGACCTTCGACTAAATTCTTCATGATCTCGCCCTTGGGCGGGTAGTCGCAGGAGGAGGAGGATAAAGACGACGACGATCCTAAGGACGGACCGCAAATCTCGTCGTCGTACACCGACACGCACCTCTTGAATAGACTCGTGCTCTCCTCGAAGTTCTTTGCCCCGAATTCCATGGTCGCCCATTTCCGTAAGCTCGCGCCTCGAACCGCCGCGTCGCCTTCCGAGTGCAACAAAGCCGTCTTGTATAAACCTCGAGATCGTTCCTGATCTCCTTGCAAGAGCTCAAATCTCGCCCATTGCTCCCACAACTGCACGTTCGACGGCGTTCTTGTCGTTCGCTGGTAAAACAGCTGCCTCGCAGTTTCCGCTCGCCCGGCTCTTTGCAAGTCCCAAATCAGTTGCCACTCGACGACGCCGCCGAGAGGATCTTTCAGAGCTTCTCTCGCCTTGCGAGAGGAAGCGTCCGAGTCGGAGATCAACACGTACGATTGCGAGATGATTTGGTCCGGGCTTATTGTTTTTTCAGGCGATGATGATGACGGTTGCGCTGCTTTTGCGCCTTCCTTCTTTTCTTCCTTATTCTTCTCTTCACCTTTTTTCTCATTCTTCTCGTTTATATCGTGATCGTCCGTGACGTCTTGGATGCTTGTTTTCATCGTCGTCGTTGATGACGATTGTTGCAAAATCTCTTCTTTTTCCTCCTTCTCGTCCGAGGAAACGTCGTGCGAACTGCTGATTGCATCGAACGAACCAGAAGCGCTGATGACTTCCTTCACTAATCTATCCACATCAATTTCGTCGTCGTCTTTGACCTTTTGTTGCGTTTGTTGTTGTTGTCCTCGAATAATTCGTCGTCGCGCAGAATTCGACGTCGACGCGGGGCCGCTTCCTTCTTCGATAATCGATTTTCCGTCGTCAATCTTAACAGTACTCTCGATGATGGCGTCAACGACAACGATCTCTTCCTCGTCGTCGTCGTCGTCCTCATCATCATCCTCGTCATCATCATCGACGCTGCTCATCTCCACTTCGACGGCTTTACGAATGCGTTCGGATTGCTTCTCGTCCGCGTTCGAACACGCTTTAAACGTCGATGCGAATTCTCTAAATTTTTTAAACTCCTCCGGCGAAATCTTGCCGTCGGCGTCGACGTCGAGCATTTTCATCAAAGTCTCCGCTGTCTCGGTCGTCGATTTTGTCGTCGCACTCTCTCCTTCATCGTCGTATACGTCGTTTACGTCGTCGGAATCGTCGTCGTTCAACCAAATCGTTTCGATCGTTTGTTTCAACTCTTCCACCGATACGCTTCCGCTCTTGTCGACGTCAAACGCGCGAAAGAGCGCGTCCTCGGCGTCCGGATTATAGGTGTCGTTACCTCCCTCGTATCGCAAAGAATCGTCCGTAAAGTCGCCAAACTTTTCATACGCGGCAATATTCGCCGCGTCCACGAGGTCTTTCAGCGTTTTCGCGGCGCCCGGATCGCCCTCGGTAAAACCGCCTTTGTAGGACGAGTGCGCGGCGTTGCCGATTTCAGCCGAAGCGTGCATGCGCCTGGTTCGGATTTGCAGTTCAATCGTCGTTCTCGATCCGTTATTATGAGAGTTGTTATTGTGGTTGTTATCGTAGGACGACGACGATGAGGGCGAGTCATTTTTACTCTTCTCGGATGGATCGTCGTCCTCGTTGTCGTCGTCGGTATCATCGCTCACGATCAGCGCCGAGTGTAAACTCTGGTACCCGTTCTTCTTCGGTTTCGCGACGTAATCCTTCGTTCTGCCTTTCACCGCACTAAACGTCGCGTGTGCGATTTGCTGCGCGCGATAACACGCCATATCCGCGGATTTCAAATCTATATCCGCGATGGAGCCTTTTTGCGGATTTAATATCACTCGAACGCCCAACAAGTCTCGTAATTTCGCGCGGTCTCGTCCGTCGCGCAGTATTTTCTTCATGGAAGAGAATCGAGATTTGCGTCGAGCGGAGACGGTGAGCGCGGAATTCAAGGCTACGCGCAAGGACGCGGGATAGTTGTTGTTGTTCTCACCACCATCACTACCGCTGTTGCTGGTGCTGGTGCCGCTCTTCTTGTCATCACTTGTTTTTGCCATTTTTGCCGATGTTTTCAACAACTCCTCGTACACTTCGTCGTCCTTGATTAAAACGCGCATCAAAACCGCGTCTTTGCTCATCTTCTCGAGCAAAACCTGTCTCGCTCTTTCCAACTTTCTCGCGTCGTCTTTCTCCGTCTGTCGCAACCATTTGTCTAAACTCTCGTAGGATTTCGGAAAGAGCGCTCGAAACGCGGCGTCTTCCAACTCCGCCGAGAGTTGTCCGCAGTGTAAAGCGGACGCGAGAGGCGCGTATACTTTCATCGTCTCCAGCGCGAATTGCTGCAAGCGGACGGTTGATTTGAAAATCTCCCGACTGTGTTGCAAAATGTCCAATCGAGAGGCGAGTTCGACGACGATCGCGCGTTGGTCGTGGAAAGTGAGCAAAAACGTGCGCATTTTTTCCGCGTATTCGTCGTCGCAGAGTAACATTTTTTGGTTGTTGTTCGAATTAGTAGTATTGTTGTTCTTTGTTGACGACGACGAGGAGGAAGTATCGTTCGAGTTGAAAGTAGTAGCGTTCGCCGACGACGCGTTGTTGTTGTTGTTGTTGTTGTTTCGCAATCGTTCCGGTAAGTCTCTCAATCTCTGACAATCGTGCGCGACTCTCACGACGCCCGAACCTAACTGTTGTTCGATCGTTTCCAAGGAAATCTCGTTCGCCAACGAGGCGTCTCTGAGTAAACCGGCCGAGCAGCACTCCGCGTCCATGCCTAAATCGATGAGTTGCGTGCACATCGCCACCGCTCGCTCGCGCGGACATCTGCCGTTCAATGCATCATCCTTTTCCTTTCTGTTTTTTGCTCCTCTAAATTCACGTCTCCGGTTAAAATCATCCAAAACTATGTGTGGCATCCGTTGTAACTTCGGTATCGCCAGCGCTAAAGCCGCGAGGAGCATTTCCCGCGACGGCGAGTTCGAGCTCGCGATAGTGTCGTCATCCGATTCGTCCTCTTCGGATCTCAGCATCGACGACTCGGAGAGGCGACCGCTCAACACATCCCACGCCGCGACGAAATCCACCACCCGCGACGTTTTCGTCGTACTACCGGCGATCGTTTCGCTCGTTTTTGATTCGTTTTTATCCTCGTTTGTCTCGTTATTTGCGTCGAAAAGCGCGGAAGACGAGGACGAGATTCGACGATTACGTCGACGATTTTCGAGACGATGACGACGCATAGGTCGGTCTTTTGTCCTTCTTTTCGACGAAACGATTGCGAGAGAACACGAACGCACGTTTGAAGAAGTCATTTTTCTCGGACTTTAATATACTCTTTTAAAGCGCGCGTTAAAATGTGCGACGAAAGAGCGCGCGCGTGCAGAGTGACGAACGCGTGGCAGTCGAGCGCCAGAAAGTTCTCCGGAAGAGTTTAGGGTATCATAATCTGTCATATTTATGAGTGTATACGTTCCGCGACGAGACCGCGTGCTCTAAATACGAAAGACATTCAATTCGAAACTGAAGATGGGAATAATGCGCAGAAAAAGACGCAGAGTGAAAGGTTTTCAGTGCACGTGTGGCTCTGGTTGAAAGTGTATGGTGCATGTTCCAAAGTCGCCGTACGCGCGCGGTTGACGGTTGGAAAGAAAAACGCCGCGCGACTCGTTTTACTCGAGGAGTTTCGAAGCCGCCGTAGAAGTCGGAACATTTCCTGTGTGTGTGCATACAAATGTGGTCCGAAACATACTTTGATGTGTTCGTGGTGTGCGCTTGGAGACGACTGCTACCTTTTTTTCGTTGGGAAAGGAGTGCTTTGTTGTCGTCGTTTGGCGTCCCGTACGTATTCGCGTCGGTGTAACGGCGTCGCATTTAACACTGAGAATACCCTATTTAGATCGCCAATAAATCGGCAATCCTGTGGAGTTACCACTGAAATCAGATGTTATACGAAATGAAGCTCTTCCAGGCAACAGTTGTGTACGTTGCGTCAGATGTTGGAGATCTCCAGGTATGGCGCACTCACACTGTCCTTTCGTGTATTTTTCCTCATTGTATGAACGACTTCTGAAAGAAAGACGCCAGCATTCGAGACTTTTCGAGACGAGACTCTCGCGATGTATTCGAAAAACAATATCATCGTCGCGCTGCTCTGCGAGCGTTCTGAATCGTCTCTTTTCCCTCTCAATCGTCATCTTTTGATCGATAGAATGTCTCTCTGATTTGACAGACATTTATCCAAAACGACGAACACATCATGTCGGAGGGAAAGTCGAACGATGACGATACCGATGGAAAAAAGATGTTTAATTCGTCGTCGTCTCTGATTATGAACCAATTCCTCGCCGGCGGTGTGAGCGGTCTCCTCTCGAGAGCAGCGACGCACCCGGTGGATACGATCAAGAGTCAGATGCAAGTTTCGAATTTGGTCGTCACAAGGAGGAGTACCGAGAGGAGCGGATGCGATAGTACGAGTCATCGTCGTCCGATTTTGCCGAGCGCTCGACTTTTGAACGCAAAACGTGCGATACAAAATCTGTACAGAGGTTTCGGGGCAGCCGCGCTTGGTGCGCCGATGGCGAGCGGGATGTATTTTCTCGGGTACGAGACGACGAAGAAGACGCTGAAGAAGATACGCAGAGAACGAAGACGAGAAGGAGCGTTTAATGATGATGATCACGAAGAAGAAGAAGAAGATAATAAAACAACGATATATATGATAGATAATATAATCACGGGCGTCGTCGCGCAAGCGTTTGCCGGGATCGCGTACACGCCGGTGGACGTCGTCAAAGAACGGATGCAAGTGAGTTCGGTGTTGCCGACGAATTTGAAAACGAATAACGGGGTGGATTACCGGAACGCGTTCGACGCGTTGAAAACGATCGTGAAAAACGAAGGCATCAAGAACGGTTTGATGCGAGGGTACTGGGCGCAGAATTTCGTCTGGTGGCCGTGGTCGGCGTGTTATTTCGTCGCGTACGAAAAAGGTTTAGAGATTTTTCGTAGAAACAACAACGACAACAAAAGTAGTCTTCGCGTTGATGATGATAACGGTGGTGTTTTTGGTGGTGATGCTGAGCGCAGTAATTTTGAGAGTAGCAGTAGTAGTAGTAGTGTTAAAAGTAGTAGTAGTTTTTATCGGGAGGGGGGGTGGTACGAAAACAACATTTCGCCGCACGCGGTCTCGGCGTTCGCTGCGGCGACGTGCGCGACGATCTTGACGCACCCGTTGGATTTGTGCAAAACACGAGTACAAACGATGACTAATAATAATAATAA
>Ga0255783_10003784_pt1 | contig 14220 bp, 10 predicted proteins | sample 011ome_22_FD_179981 | JGI IMG/M metagenome (GOLD analysis project Ga0255783, IMG submission 179981) | Coastal salt marsh microbial communities from the Groves Creek Marsh, Skidaway Island, Georgia - 011507BT metaG (version 2) | ecosystem: Environmental > Aquatic > Marine > Intertidal zone >... | reverse complement strand
CCAGCAGACGATATTCCGGCGCCAGTTGGGCAATACGGGTCAACTCATTACAGCCGGCGAATTCGTCATTCATAGGCTCACTGCAGGCGCGCTCGGCAATAAATAGCCGGCCTTCATTGTCCAGGGAGACTGAACCGCCACCATTGGTATTTTCAAAAACAGTATATTCATTCCCATTAATCAGCTTCTTGATGCTATCGGTCTGTTCCTGGGCAAACATAACACCGCCATCAGCGGTTCCCAGGATGCCATCTGCAGTGACATAATCTGACCAGACTTGCTGCCACCGTGCGCCCTCATTCACCACACCCGGGATGGCCGTAATCTCGACTCGCTTTTCACCGGGCAGCAGCCCTTTCGCCTTTAATATGAAATAGGTGATTTCCTGACCCTCCCCAACAAGGACGTAATGGGGTAAACCTGCCGGGATATGAACAATGTCTCCTGCACTTATCGGGCGCGACACTCCCCCTTCAATGCTGCTGCCACGAAATTCCCCCGGGGAGGATTCCGTTACATCGACAATACTGCCACCGGTAAAAATAGTGGCACTGCCATTAGTCACAAAATAGATATCAGCCCATTCGTCATGCAGCTCTGAAAAACCTGGCCCTGCCTCACGGTGGACCATGGCAGCGTAGTAACCGCCCTCGTTAATGATATTGTTAAGGATGGCCGCATTATTCGACCCAACCTGGCTCGATAGACTATTACTCAAGTCATCCAGATCAGCGGCACTCCAGAAGTCCTGTGCCTGCACAATTGGCGCCGACATAAGTATCAACACGGTAAAAAATTGTAGTGTACGCATTAGTAAGAGTTCCCCCGGAAAGCGATCCCGATGATCGCACTGATCAGGCGATTGTAGTGAGAGCCATGCCGATGTGCAAAACCTCATTGCCAGACTTGTCTTAATCAGCAAAAGCCGGTCGTACCCGGTTCTGCATTGGCGCTTCTTCGCACCATAGCTTAGTAACGTTCCAGACATTCATAATCATGCACGCTCATTTCCGGATACCAGACAAAATAGCGTTTCAGGGTAAAAGGTTCAGTAAAATAAACCGGGTCAGTTACTGTCATTTCATAATCCAGACGCGAGTAATCTGTATTCGGAATGAAACGTTCAACGATGGAAATCTGGTCACTTTGTTTCGCTCCCATATGGTCAAAATAACCCGCAGCGATATGATCAGTTGTCACCACCAGCGTGTCGTTTTCCCAATGCCCGCGGGAAAAACCAAACAGGCTATGTTCTTCAAGCGCGCGGGCATCCGCTGACATGTGAATCAGGCGACGCGCATCGTACTCTTCCAGGCGCATGAGAATGTCTTCACCCTGATGGACGAAATCCATGGGGATAGGGCTGATCATAATCAACGGCGTCCCCTTGTTACCACACTGAAACAGGGAATTGCTATTGGGATCCCAATCATCAAGAGCCTGTTGTCCAGCTTCATTAAAAGGATAGCCACCTTTGAAAATAGGAAAGGCAGCAGGATCACTCATGATGGTACTCCAGACGCGAAATATGCCATCAGCTGCAGCAATAGCATTCGAGACATCCACATCCGGCGTTTCATAACCGACGATATTGCCGTTCTTACCTTCAGGAAAATAGGCTGTGCGGGAGCCAAAATCAAATTCATAGCCGCTGGGCAGCAAGGCATTGGTGCCAAAAATAATCGGTAGATTACGACGCGAGGGCTGACCGGCAATAGTGATCACATCACCCACATTGATCAAATCCGATCTGACTCCCCTATTACGAAGCACGCTAATGGAGGCTACCTCGGCTTCCCACTCCATCACATTGCCCTCGTCATCCTCTACATTCAGAACAATTCGCCCGTGAGGGTTACGCCAGGATACTGATGTGACCGTACCAGTGACTTCAATTCGTTTCGACGCATCATAGATAGCCACTGTACTGTGATGGGCGGAAACATAAAACGCATTTGAAATTAAAATGGCAAGCGCCAATAGACGAATAATCCCCCTCATACTGCCTCCCTGGTAAGTGAATATTGTTATTAGTATGGGGAAAGTCTACAAGGGCTCCTATTTAATTACTACGGATGATGGATCGCTAACCACCGGCTTTTTATTGTGTTGTTTCCATACGATATTTAATATCACACCGACAATTACCAGGGCCATCCCCAGATAGGTCAGCAGATTAAAGCCTTCACCGAAAATGATGTAGCCCAGAACGATGGCATAAATAATACCCGTGTAATTAACGATTGATACGGTTGAGATTTCCGCCAGTTGATAGGAGCGCGTCATGAAATACTGGGCCACCTGGCTGGTAATCCCGACCATGAATAAATAAAACCATTCCCAGCCTTGCGGTTGCACCCAGAATAACAGGCAGGCGACGGCAGTCACCGGAAGACAGACCGCTGGAAAGTAAAAAATAATGACCAAGGGATGCTCGCTGGTAGATAGTTTGCGTACACAGTTATAGGCAATACCCATAAACAGACAGGTCACCAAACCCACACCGAGATGAAATAATGAGACTCTGGCATCAAATCCCTGAATCACCAGAATGCCGGCAAAACTGGTGATGAAAAACAGCCCCTGGATCGGGCTGACTTTCTCTTTTACAAACCAGATACCAATCAACGTCGTCGATATCGGCGCCAGGTAGGTCAAGGTAGAGGCGGTTGCCAGAGGTATTTCCTGCACCAGCCAGAAGTTAAGAGACAGCGCCATGACGCCGGCAACACCCCGCATAATCAGCATGGCCTTGTTATTGCCCCACATTGATACTCGCGCCCGCTTTAACCCCCAATAGCAGAGGATCAGTGCGATAACGGCCCGAAAAAAAATGATTTCCAGGGGCGGAATGGACGGCACCAGTTTGACGAAAACAGTCATCAGCCCAAACACAAAAGTGGCCAGAGCCATGTACCAGACGCCACGGGCATTATCAGACATAAGTGGATTTCTTGGCGGAAAAAGAAAGGCGGATTGTACGTAACCCGCCTTCCGCAGGCAAAGTTATTCAGTTTAGAAAAGCAAATCAGAGTTCCTGCGAACGCCGGGTGAATCTGTAACAACTCAGTCAGGGCTGAGGTCCGGTAATATTTCGACTCTATGCATCATTTGATCGATCACTAAATCAATGGCAAAAAAAGGGAGCATCACTGCTCCCGATTTTCTGGCCATTTGCGCTCATGCTATCAGGCTTGCTGATCCTGCTGTTCTCTGGCCGCGGCAGAATCATCAAGCAGGGTTTTGAGCTCACCCTTCTGATACATATCGGTCATGATGTCACAACCGCCAACCAATTCGCCGTCGACAAACAGCTGGGGGAAGGTTGGCCAGTCAGAGACTTTGGGCAGATTGGCACGAACATCTGGATTGCTAAGGATATCGACATAGGCAAATTTCTGGCCACAGGCCATTAACATCTGCGTAGCCTGGGCAGAAAAGCCACACTGTGGCTGATTGGGGTTACCCTTCATGTAAAGAATGATTGGATTATTATCAATCTGGTCTTTGATAACGCATTCGATGTTGTTTTCAGTGCTCATGAGAATTCCTGAGGTTTGGGGATTTAATACTGATGACTGTAATTAGTATTAGATCAAGTTTTCAAAGTAATAAATGGTGTAACAGCTAAGTGGGACCATTTTACTGTATTTCAAGTCTATACGTAGTGAATACTGCTACGGTTTACCCCAACCTCCGCCACCAGGGGTTTTGATGGCCAGGCAGTCTCCGGCCTGCACTGTGATTGCTATTTTACCGGGCAAGGTTTTTCCGTTGAGAGAATTTTCACCTGCCTGGCCGGCCTCCCCTCTCTGCAGCCCCCAGGGGCAATGACGCCGTCTTTCCGTTAACAGGCTTACCTGGGCCGGCTCAAGAAATTCGTATTCGCGCACCAGACCATTGCCGCCGGGGTGTTTTCCGGCGCCCCCACTGGATCCGCGGATCGCATACTGCCTGACCCGAATCGGGTAATGCATCTCCAGGCTTTCCACCGGGGTGTTCAGGGTATTGGTCATATGTGAATGTCTGCCACTAAGCCCATCAAAATCCGGCCCACCACCATGACCGCCCGCCAGCGTTTCATAGTAGTCCCAGCTGCCATTCGTGCCGCGCTGGCCCATGGCAATATTATTCATGCTGCCCTGACTGGCAGCCGCAATTCTATTTGGCAGCGCCTGTTCCAGCGCCCCGAGCACCACATCCACAATACGGGTCGACGTTTCCACATTACCGGCGGCCACAGCCGCGGGATGGCAGGCGTTTACCAGCGATGCCTGTGGGGCTTTTATCTGGATCGGGCTGAACAGACCTGCACAGGCCGGAGCATAATCAGGCATCAGACAGCGAAACACATAAAATACAGCCGCTGCAACGACGGGTAATGGGCAGTTGATGTTTCCCGCCACTTGCGCGCTGGTACCGTCAAAATCCACCGTAATGCTGGCGTCGGCAATCTCCAGTGTGACCTGTATCGGGATATCAAGCAGCCCCAGACCATCATCGTCCATGACATCGGTAAACTTATAGACCCCCTTGGGGATATCCGCCAGACAGGCAAGCGCAACACGTGTTCCGTATTCATTCAGCTCAGTCAACCCAGACTGGAAAATTTCAGGTCCAAGCTGGCTTATCAGTTCCTGCATTCGCAGTACACCGGTTTTTACCGAGCTCACCTGAGCTGCCATATCACCATCGAGTTTATAGTCACCCTGTTGGCCATGGATGGCTTCCAGTGATTGCCAGAGTTGACGATTTAATTGTCCCTGCTTTAACAGCAACTGCGGTGAAATGATGATGCCCTCCTCCGCCAGTTCGCTCGTTATTGGCATGGAACCAGGAGACTCGGAGCCAATATTGGCATGATGTGCGCGGTTTACAGCAAAAGCCGATAACTCCTGATTAACAAAGACCGGCGCGACGATGGTGACATCCGGCAGATGAGTGCCTCCCAGATAAGGATCATTCAGAACCAGGATATCATCAGCATGCCAGTCAAATTGCCCGACGATGTCCGCCATGGCATAGGCCATACTGCCCAGATGAACGGGAATATGAGCAGCCTGTGCGCACAGCAGCCCCCTTCTATCAAACAGTGCGCAGGAAAAATCGAGGCGGTCTTTGATATTGGGCGAAAACGCGGAGCGTTGCAGTACCGCCCCCATTTCGTCGCAGACGGCTTCCATGCGGGAGGCAAAAAGACTTAATTCGATGGCATTCATGGCACGCAATTATAAAGACGCCAGGCCCGGGAGCGAAGAAAAATTAGTCTGCACCGGTCTCAGTTAAGTCATTTTTATTTCAGGTACCAAAAACTCTGGACAAGCAAGTCGATACCTGATTTTGTTTCGTAAAGTATTCCGATGAAACCATAAATACTCAGTATTTCACTTGCGACCTGTAACTTGTGACTTGTGACTTGCTACTAATAAACTGCGACTTCCAACTGGAGACTTGTGACTTGGCAATGCTTTCATTAAAATCGCTTCTCCTTGGGGGTGGCGCTTGCTGCCCTTTTGCTTTTCTTGGGATTAGAAAACCGACTGGCAAAATCCCGAGCTCACAATTTTTCAGTTTTAGAACTTTATTATCAGGAAGCAGTAAATGGCCAACTCAGACGCCTTGATGAAGACCTACAATCGAATCCCGGTAGATTTTGTGCGCGGGGAAGGGTCATGGCTCTTTGACAGTGAGAATAATCGCTATCTTGATGCCATTAGCGGGATTGCCGTATGCGCCCTTGGCCATAATCATCCAGGCTTTATCACGGCAGTACAGCAGCAGGTAGCGACCCTGGTTCATACCTCCAATCTCTATGGCGTACCATTGCAGGAAGAGCTTGCCGAAAAGTTATGTCAGGCATCGGGTATGAGCAGTGTCTTCTTCTGTAATTCCGGTGCTGAAGGTAATGAGGCCGCCATCAAAATGGCACGAATGTTTGGTCATAACAAAGGCATTGATTTACCCGGAATTATTGTCATGGAAGGCGCTTTCCATGGCCGCACCATGGGCGCACTGACAGCTACCTATAGTAGTCGCCATCAGGGCGGCTTCGCTCCTTTTCTGGACGGTTTCTATCGCGTGCCTTTCAATGATATTCCTGCCATCGAGGAATGCGTGAAGAAGCATCCGAATATTGTTGCTGTTCTGGTGGAGCCCATACAGGGTGAAGGCGGCATCTGTATTCCTGCCTCTGATTACCTGAACAAATTGCGTAGCCTCTGTGATGCCAATGACATGCTGTTGATGCTTGATGAAGTGCAGACGGGTAACGGCCGTACCGGGAAATATTTCGCTTACCAGCACAGTGGCATCCTGCCCGATGTGGTCTCCACCGCAAAGGGCCTGGGCAATGGTTTTCCTATCGGCGCCTGTCTGGCCAGTGGCCGCGCAGCAGACATATTTCACCCGGGGCATCACGCTACTACCTTTGGCGGAAGCCCGCTCGCCTGTGCTGCCGCCCTGGCGGTCAACGAGGCATTGCTGACAGAAGGCTTACTGGAAAATGCCAGCGTGCAGGGTGACAGGATTAAGTTTGGCCTGAGCATGCGACTGCAAAACTGCCCTCATGTGGTGGCAATTCGAGGTAATGGATTGATGATTGGTGTCGAACTGGATCAACCCTGTGCCGAGCTGGTTGCGCTGGCCCGGGAAAAAGCACTGCTAATTAATGTCGCCTCAGGAAACGTGGTGCGACTGGTGCCACCGTTGACCCTTACAGAAACAGAAAGTGATTTAATCATAGACACAGTCAGTGAACTGATTGAGGATTTTGGAAAATGAGACCCAGACATTTCCTGACCTTGCTTGACCTGAGCGGGCAGGAATTTAAAGACATTATTGACCGTGCCTGCGAACTGAAAGCAATGCTTGCACAGGGCGCCCCCCATGAACTGTTAAGAAACAGGGTGCTGGCGATGGTATTCGAAAAGTCGTCTACCCGTACCCGCGTATCATTTGAAGCAGGGATGAACCAAATGGGCGGTTCTGCCATTTTTCTGTCTCCCCAGGATACCCAGTTGGGCCGGGGTGAGCCGGTGGAAGATACAGCACGCGTGCTTTCATGCATGGTAGATGCCATTATGGTCCGCACCTTTGAGCATGAAAAAATCGAGCGTATGGCTGACTTCTCGTCGGTCCCGGTGATTAATGCCCTCACTGATGACTATCACCCCTGTCAGTTACTGGCTGATATGCAAACCTATGTCCAGCATCGCGGCAGCATTCAGGGTAAGACCGTTACCTGGATAGGCGATGGCAATAATATGTGTCATTCCTATATCAATGCCGCCCGCTTGCTGGATTTCGAACTGATAGTCGCCTGTCCCGAAGGCTATGATCCAAACCCTGAGCTGGTTGCTGCCAACTCTGATCGTGTAAAAATCGTCCGCACCCCGGAACAGGCTTTACCTGGCTCATCACTTGTCAGCACGGACGTCTGGGCCTCCATGGGGCAGGAGGATGAAAGAGTCCGCCGCATGAAGGACTTCGAAGGCTTTGAAGTGACACTGGAGTTGATGAGTCTTGCTGATGAGAATGCGCTGTTTATGCATTGTCTGCCAGCCCATCGCGGTGAAGAAGTCAGTGCGGATGTGATAGATGCCCCGGACTCAGTAGTCTGGGAACAGGCTGGAAATCGCCTTCATGCGCAAAAAGCGCTGCTGGAATTCCTGTTGTGCTAAAAGCACCGCGTCCAATAAGGATTGATTTGCCCTCTGCCCTGGTGATGGGGCGGCTTACAGGTCTGGTGGCCTGAGATGACAGCCCTGCTGGAAATTCACAATATCAATTGTCGCTATGATGACCAGGTAATCATTGATGACCTGAGCTTTAATGTAGCTCAGCATCAGATTGTCAGTTTGCTCGGCCCCAGCGGCTGCGGAAAAACTACCGCCCTGCGCGCCATCGCCGGTCTGGAAAATATTTTCGCGGGGCAAATCCTGCTGGATGGTGTATGCCTGAGTAGCACCGGCAATGTATTGCCTCCAGAGCAAAGGCAAATTGGCATGGTGTTTCAGGATTACGCGCTGTTTCCCCATCTCAATGTCAGCAAAAACATCGCCTTTGGTCTGCATGGCAGAGACAAGGCCGAAAAGGACACTATTGTCCATTCCCTGCTGAATCTGGTTCATCTGGAAAAGCATGCAGACAAGTATCCTCACCAGTTGTCCGGAGGGCAGCAACAGCGGGTCGCTCTGGCCAGAGCCCTGGCCCCTGACCCCAAACTCCTGCTCATGGACGAACCCTTTTCCAACCTGGACAGTGAAATGCGCCGCAACCTCAGTCGTGAAGTCAGGGATATTCTGATTGAACGCAAAATAAGTGCAATCCTGGTCACCCATGATCAGGAAGAAGCTTTTACTGTTGCCGATGAAACAGGGGTTATGCTGGAAGGAGCTCTGCAGCAATGGGGAAGCGCGCAACAGTTACGTGAATCCCCTGCCAATGAATTTGTTTCCCGCTTTATTGACCGGCAACAATAAAGGCCGATACTGGCTGCAAATTCTGAGTATTATTTCCGCTGAAATCAAAAAGCCAAAACACTATATGTAGTGTTTGATGATTTACCTACTTTTGCCCCGATCTGGTGCGCCTCCACGCCATGAACCTTCTCTGGCTCCTATTTTTACAGACTTTCCCGATTTTTTCCTTTCAGGCTGATAATTCTCAATTTTGCCCCTGCTGGTGCAATGTCACAAGGGCCTCTGTATAACTTCAAAACCATACCCGACAATACCCACTCTATGCACAGCTTATCCCCATGAATTTCACACATTATTGGCTTGCATAGGGGAAAATATACCTGATATAGTGCATTAACAATTTTTTTCCACTACATATTGTGCTTTAACTTTTGTTTGGCTAAACTGATCCGGTGTCGAAAAACCAGCAGGATCCGCAGGTTAGCCAGATAAGTTAAGAATAGTTTGAAGAAAATTGACGAATTTTAGTCCTATTTAGGCAGCAATACGCAGCAAGTAGGCAGAAAAAGAGGGGATGAACACGTTAAGATGGCACGGCCATCAGGGGGAAGTAATCCAGGGTTTTACTCACATAAAACCCAAAAAACGCCCTGAAAACCGGCTATCTGACCACCTCTCACGTACCCGTCAAAGCTTATCCACAAGCCAAAAACGGGATTTCGGGGATTTCGCTCAACCACTACATCTTGTGTTTGGGAAATCCGGGCTAAACCAGCCCCTTTTAAGGTAAATCATGCCGGTAAAAGTCAATTGCTACTAGTAAGTACGAGAGTACGAAAAACACAGAAACAATAAAACGCGCAATAACGCTAAAAGATAAAACACAAAAAAATAAATAACGAGAAAGAACATCCGGAGCCATCAATGCACACAGAAGTCGAATCAGCCACCTCTCCTTCCCCGACCGCCACACCAGCACAGGACACATCAGACCATTCAATAAGCGCAATGGCTCCGGGTACCTTGCGTGTTATCAAACGCAATGGCGCGGTTGTCGGGTATGACGCCTCTAAAATTGCCGTAGCCATCACCAAGGCCTATATAGCTGAGGAAGGTGGTACCGCTGCCGCCTCTTCGCGTATCCATGAAACCGTGGAAAAAATGATTCTTGAAATCAGTGAAACCTTCAAGCGTCGTATGCCTTCAGGCGGCAGTATTCACATCGAAGAGATTCAGGACCAGGTAGAGCTGATGTTGATGCGCTCTGGTGAGCACAAGGTGGCCAGGAGCTACGTTATTTACCGGGCTGAACGTGCCCGTGAACGCGAGGTAAAACAGGTAGTTCCTGCCAGCGAAGACAAGTCGGACCTCATGGTTACACTGGATGATGGCTCCAGTGTGCCGCTGGATACCGCGCGTATTCGCACTATTATTGCTGAAGCATGCCAGGGGCTTGATGACGTTAATGGCGATGCAATCTATCAGGAAACCCTGAAAAACCTCTATTCAGGTGTCAAATTCACCGATGTTCAGATTACTCTGGTTATGACAGCCCGCACGCTGGTTGAACAGGAGCCCAATTACTCGTTCGTGGCTGCACGTCTGCTGCTGGACAATCTGCGCAGCGAGGCACTGACATTCCTCGGCGTCGCAGAGAATGCTACCCAGTCCGAAATGCATTACAAGTATGCCGCCACCCTGCGCCCTTATATCGAAAAAGGCGTTGAGCTGGAATTACTCTCACCTCACCTGCTGGAATATGATCTGGACAGGCTGGGTGAAGCCCTGAAGGCTGAGCGCGATGAACAGTTTACCTATCTCGGCCTGCAGACCCTGTACGACCGTTACTTTATTCATAGCGAAAACACCCGCTTTGAACTGCCGCAAATATTTTATATGCGCGTCGCCATGGGCCTGGCATCCAACGAGGAAAACCGGGAAGAGCGGGCTATCGAATTCTATAACCTGTTATCCAGTTTTGATTACATGGTATCCACACCGCAACTATTTAACTCCGGCACTCTGCGTCCACAATTGTCTTCTTGCTTCCTCACTACGGTACCTGACGACCTGAGTGGCATTTACGGTGCCATTCACGACAATGCCATGCTCTCCAAGTGGGCCGGCGGCCTGGGCAACGACTGGACTCCCGTGCGTGCTTTGGGTGCCTACATCAAAGGCACCAATGGTAAGTCGCAAGGCGTTGTCCCCTTCCTGAAAGTGGTCAACGATACCGCGGTAGCAGTCAACCAGGGCGGTAAACGTAAAGGCGCGGTTTGTTCCTATCTGGAAACCTGGCACCTTGATATAGAAGAATTTCTTGAACTTCGCAAAAATACGGGTGATGACCGACGTCGTGCCCATGATATGAATACGGCCAACTGGGTACCAGACCTGTTCATGAAGCGAGTGTTCGAAGATAAAGAATGGACGCTTTTTTCGCCAAACGAGGTCCCCGACCTGCATGAACTTCATGGTAAGGCCTTCGAAGAACGCTATGAGCACTACGAAAATAAGGCCAGGGAAGGCGCGCTCTATGTGCACAAGACTGTGCGGGCTGCGGACCTCTGGCGAAAAATGCTTTCCATGCTATTTGAAACAGGCCATCCCTGGATTACCTTCAAGGATTCCTGCAATGTACGCTCTCCCCAGCAGCATGTGGGTACCGTCCATTCATCCAACCTGTGTACAGAGATCACCCTGAACACCAACAAGGATGAAATCGCTGTCTGTAATCTGGGCTCTATCAACATGGTCAACCATGTTACAGAAACGGGTCTGAATACAGATAAATTGCGCAAAACCATCCATACCGCCGTACGTATGCTGGATAACGTAATCGACATTAACTACTACTCTGTACCCCAGGCAAAAACATCCAACATGAAACACCGCCCGGTGGGCCTTGGCCTGATGGGATTCCAGGATTCCCTGTACATCCAGCAGATTCCATACAGCTCTGAAGCGGCTGTACAGTTTGCTGATAATTCCATGGAAGCCATTAGTTATTACGCTATTGAAGCCTCCACCATGCTGGCAGAAGAACGTGGGGCTTATGAGACCTATGAGGGTTCATTGTGGAGCCAGGGCATCCTGCCAATTGATTCCCTGAAGAAACTGCAAGAGGAAAGAGGCGAGCAGTTTCTGGAAGTGGACTTCAGCAGCACCCTGGACTGGGACGGCATGCGTGCACGCGTCAAACAGACAGGCATGCGTAATTCAAACGTGATGGCCATTGCACCAACAGCCACTATTGCCAATATCACTGGCGTATCACAGTCCATTGAACCGACCTATCAGAACCTGTATGTGAAATCGAATCTTTCCGGCGAGTTCACCGTGGTGAATCCCTACCTGATTCGTGATTTGAAGGCAGAAGGTTTATGGGACAGCGTCATGATCAATGACCTGAAATATTACGATGGCAGCGTGCAAAAAATAGATCGTATTCCGCAGCGCTTGAAGACCCTGTACGCAACCGCTTTTGAAATCAACCCGCGCTGGATAGTCGATGCCGCCAGTCGCCGACAAAAATGGATTGACCAGGCGCAATCGTTGAATCTGTATATCAATGAAGCAAACGGCAAAAAGCTGGATGTGACTTACCGCATGGCATGGTATCGCGGTCTGAAAACCACTTATTACCTGCGCGCGATGGCGGCAACCAGCACCGAAAAATCCACTGTCAGCTCAGGTACCTTAAATGCAGTATCAGCCAACATGGATGCCCCAACGGTAGCTGCAGGGCCTGCAGAGGTCCCTCAGGCCTGCTCACTGGATGATCCGGATTGTGAAGCATGTCAGTAAGGAAAAAACGATAAAGACCAGAAGTAAATAGTAACCACAGACAGATAGAAACATAGAAATAAAGAGTATCTAAACAGAGGTAAGCAACATGTTGTCATGGGATGAATTTAATAACGAAGAAGCCACACCGGCAGTAGCAACGATGCAGCCTGAGGCGCCAGCAGCAAATGAATTGGCAGAACAAAAAGCCGATTCAGCCGTGCCTTTTCAGGATGAAGCTTCGTTTGCCGCGCCGGAATCACCTGCTCAGGCAACAGTTGCTGACGCCAGCCCAGGCAGTGAAGCAGCCGCAGCGGCGCCCATGTCCGGCACTGAGTCTGCTTCCGATGACAGCGAGCTAAGTGCTGTCGAACTGGCGCAAAAAGCTGTTGCTGAAATGGATTATACCGATGGTCAGGAAGAGCTTGCCGGAGCCGCAGAGCGCGTTACTGTTGACCAGAAACGGATGATTAACTGCCGTGCTGACCTGAATCAGCTAGTGCCTTTCAAGTATGAATGGGCATGGCAGAAATACCAGGATGGTTGCGCCAATCACTGGATGCCCCAGGAAATCAATATGACGGCTGATATCGCCCTGTGGAAAAAAGCGGACGGCCTGACCGAAGACGAGCGCATCATCGTCAAGCGTAACCTGGGCTTCTTTTCCACCGCAGATTCTCTGGTAGCCAATAACCTGGTGCTGGCCATTTATCGACTGGTCACCAATCCTGAGTGTCGCCAGTACATTTTGCGTCAGGCATTTGAAGAAGCCATTCATACCCATGCCTATCAGTACTGTATTGAATCTCTGGGTATGGACGAAGGTGAAATTTTTAACATGTATCACGAGATTCCCTCTGTCGCCAAGAAAGCGTCCTGGGGACTGAAGTACACCAAGGAGATCTCTGATCCAACCTTCAACACCGGTACCACAGAAACTGACCAGCAACTGCTGAAAAACCTGATTGCATTTTATTGCTGTCTGGAAGGTATCTTTTTCTATTGCGGTTTTACCCAGATTCTTTCCATGGGTCGACGTAACAAGATGACCGGTACTTCCGAGCAGTTTCAGTACATTTTGCGCGATGAATCAATGCACCTTAATTTCGGCATCGACATGATCAACCAGATCAAAATGGAAAACCCGCAATTGTGGGATGAGCAAATGAAACAGGATGCTACCCAGATGATTCTGGAAGCCACACAACTGGAAATTGAATATGCTCGTGACACCATGCCGCGCGGCGTACTGGGCATGAATGCCCCGATGATGGAAGAGTATCTCAAGTTTATTGCCAATCGTCGCCTTGCCCAGATCGGACTGACGGAACAGTTCCCCGGTGTTCAGAATCCATTTCCATGGATGAGTGAAATTATGGATCTGCGTAAGGAGAAAAACTTTTTCGAAACCAGGGTTATTGAATACCAGACTGGTGGAGCATTGAATTGGGACTGAAGCCAAAAGCGTTCGGCTCAACTCATGTCAGAAAGAATTAATGGAAAATAAAAAAAACAACAGGGCAAGCTGTAAACTCATTCGGGCAACACAAGGACTCATTCCTATGGCCGACAAGAAAGATGTAGAACAAAATTCGGAACAGACGCTCATTACGCTGGATCAGTTAAGCCAGACACTGGAAGTAATGACCTGTGTGGTAGATCGCCTCAAGCAACATCTGACCCGCCAGATGTCGCTTAATGCAGAATTGTTTCAGGACGAAGCAAAACTGGCAAAAGCAGAAGCCGAAGAACGTGCCAATGCCAGCAGCCAGCTACAGCAGGAAAGTTTCGTGGTAGAAATCAGTCAGAAAGAACTGGAGGAAGGCAGCGACCCCAACAAAAAAATTATTCACTAGCCTTCAGTCAGCAGCCCTTATTCACGCGCAGTAAAAAAGCGTAAAGGAAAGGAAGTGGCGATAAGGATCAACGATTGAGACCGGATAGCCGGGAACGTTCAAGACTGACGTTTCCGGTTTTTTTTGGGATTTGAATTATGCGCTAGTTGTATTGTCTA
>Ga0255783_10003753_pt1 | contig 14283 bp, 10 predicted proteins | sample 011ome_22_FD_179981 | JGI IMG/M metagenome (GOLD analysis project Ga0255783, IMG submission 179981) | Coastal salt marsh microbial communities from the Groves Creek Marsh, Skidaway Island, Georgia - 011507BT metaG (version 2) | ecosystem: Environmental > Aquatic > Marine > Intertidal zone >... | reverse complement strand
TTTCAAGTTTGATGGAAAACGGCCCACCATCGCGCCCAATCAAGGCTTCAACACAAAGCATCATGCCGGGTTGCAGTTTATAGTCAAACGCCCCATCGACATACTCTTGTGGGTAGGCAACCAGTGGCCATTCATCGCAAAGCCCAACCCCATGAAAACGGCAAGAATACCGCCCCGCCACATAGGAATCCGGTAATTGATGGCCTTTATAGGTCAGATCACGCAAATGCACCCCCGGTGCAATTAACGCGGTATTGGTTTCAATATGTTCAACACCCAGCCGGTAGTCATCAATCATATCCTGCGTCGGCTTACCATCCCCCAGAAACCATGTGCGGGAAATATCACAACACATGCCATATACCCCGATCAGATCCGTATCAAAGGCCAGAATTTCATTATTCTGGACAATGCGGGGGCCACATTCCTGAAACCATGGATAGGTGCGGGGGCCTGATGCCAGAAGCCGTGTTTCAATCCATTCCCCGCCACGTTTGATATTTTCGGCATGGAGATGCGCCCAGATGGCATCTTCGGTCATGCCAGGCTTAGCCTCGCGTTCCATAACAGCTACTGATTGCTCGCAAGCATGCATGGCACAGCGCATGGCCAGAATCTCATCCGGGCCTTTGATGGCACGGGTATGTTCCATTAACTCTTCGCCTTCGGCCACGGTATAACCCGCTGCTTCAAACGCCTTATAGCCATGCACCATAATTTTATCGATAGCCAGCCGCCGGCCTTTGCCCACACGTTCCTGCATGATAGATGTCACATCCTTGACAAAATCATTTGCCGCCGCGCCAGTTTTATCACCATTGGCAAAATAGAACATGGATGCACCAGAACGCACTTCACGCACCAGCGGATTAAAATCACATAAAAAGGGTGACATTTTATAATCATAAACCACCATATAGCCATCTGCTGTTACCAGACAGGCGCGGAACGGGTTATGGGTATTCCATAACTGCATATTGGTGGTATCAGACGCATATCTGATATTCAGCGGATCAAATAGCAACACACCATCAAGATCACGTTCGGCAAGGCCGGCCATAATACGGTTGAGCCGGAAGTGACGCATGGCTTCAAGGTCAGGCGGGGTTAATCCGGCGGCCGCCCATTCATCAAAAGCCAGCTGTGTTGGCCCTATTTCGATCCGGTCATTATCATCAGGCGTCCCATCTGGCCGCAGGTGACCGTTAGCCGGCTGGGTTGGGTTAATTTTTCTGGTATCACGAAAATGCTGAATTGTCATGGCTAGCCCCCATTTTTCCTCATTGAGGCTAGTCATAAAATCATTTGCAGTTCAAGCAGAAATAATAATCTGACGCATATACTACTTCAGGATATCAGGAATAATTGTGACGACCTGAGGAAATAATGCCAAGATCGCAAGTCCTAACAGCTGAATGAGAACAAAAGGTATAACACCTCTATATATCTGCTTTGTTGTCACGCTAGATGGTGCCACTCCACGCAGATAGAACAGGGCAAAACCAAATGGCGGTGTCAAAAATGACGTCTGCAGGTTAATGGCAATCATGATGGTCACCCATTTAGGGTCAAATGAGCCGCCATAAATAACAGGGCCGACAATCGGAATAACAATATAGATAATTTCCAGAAAATCTAAAACAAACCCCAGAATAAACAGCACGAGCATCACGATGAAAAAAGCTGTCCATTCATTGGAAAAACTTCTCAAGAACTGCTGGATATAATGTTCACCGCCAAAGGATATCAAGACCAGATTTAATACTTGGGAGCCAATCAAGATGGTGAACACCATGGAGGTTACTTTGGCTGTTTCACGCACCACTGGTGCTAGCACACCCTCTTTATACAGGTAATAGCATGCCCAAAAAATCCCGAACATGGAAAATAGGAAGGCTGTAAAAGCAACGCCGAAAGCAATGATATTTTCAACAGCCATATCAGAGTTGAGCCGCATATCAAAATTAATCCCTACTAGCAGCATAACCATAATGGCAAGGGCAATACGAATAACGGGAGTTGCAGGCATGCCGGCATTGTTTAGCCGTCGTGCGGCTGCAAGCAAGATGGCACCGCCTGCCCCTAGTGCGGCAGCTGGTGTAGGATTTGTTATGCCTCCTAGAATGGAGCCAAGAACCGCAACAATAAGCACTAATGGCGGAAAGATAACCCTTATGAGGTCATTTTCGAACAATCTTCTGCACCCTTCGCGGACGCCATATAATGCCAGTAGTCCGGGCAGGGCTATGATTAAGACCGTTACCCCCGGAGATGTCAGGGGAGAAATAAACAGGATATCAGCCAGGACAACTAAAATCACACCAATGGCACCTATAATCAGTGGGGTTGTGTCCTTTGCAACATTAACCGCCCGGCCAAATATAAGAATAAGTGCCATGATCAATGAGCCTATGCCCAGGCCAATCCCGATAGGGGAAATATTTTCAAGGCGTTCAGATAATAAAATATCGCGCTCTTCTACGGAAAGTTCGCGTGATGTTTGAATGCCCCCTGATGCATCGATAGCCATCTGCTGAGTGATGGCAGCATCCCATGCGGCCTGACCATGCAATTCAATCATAGATGCGGCGCATTCAGGGCTGACATTTGTTCTTAATGCTGCGCTTTCACCGATATCAGAGAAAGTATCAATTATGGTAGACTGACTTCCGATTACGCCAAACTGCAGAGAAAGAAGAAATATGGCAAATAAACCAAAGGGGATAAGTAAAGCCCATAACTGTGTTTGACGACTTGATGTACCATTGCCGGATGTGTTGCTAAATTCTGGCACCAGAGGTGGTGCTTTTGATGGATTAAGTAATGCAAAGACAAACACATATAAGGCATAGAGCAACGATAGCATAATACCTGGCAATAATGCAGCCTGGAAAAGTGTACCAACAGATACAACAGCAGGTTCCCCTAGATATGTCAGTGCATCAGTGCAACCGGCCAGTTGAGCGCGGTCTTCCTGGGCGGTTGAATATATGTCGCCTGCTAATGTGCCTAACAGAACAATAACAATAGATGGCGGTATCACTTGTCCCAGTGTTCCGGATGCAGCGATAACCCCAGTTGAAAGTTCAGGCGAATAATTATTTCGCAACATAGTAGGTAAGGCTAGCAACCCCATGGTCACAACTGTGGCACCAACTATTCCGGTAGATGCGGCAAGAAAAGCCCCAACAACCACAATAGATACCGCCAAGCCCCCGGGAAGTGAGCCAAATATATTGGCCATTTTGGTCAATAATTCATCTGCAATATTTGATCTTTCAAGTACTATTCCCATCAAAACAAACATTAAAACAGCAAGCAGGGTTTCAATAGACTGGCCTGCAAATACGCGTTCATTCATTCTGTTGACAATAAAGGAAAGATTGCGATCAAGGGCAACTTCCCAGCCTTGAGGGAAGACGGGATATTCTGTTGTGGGTAAATCTGGGTAAGTGAATATGGATATCTTTTCGGGTCGTATCCCCGATGAAACAATATCTTTATAAGCTGCCGAACTGGTATCAATGGCTTGATGAACCAGAAATCCATTCCCATCAAGTATAGCAATCAATGCAAAGGATATTACACCGGCACCACCGATGGCAAAGGCAACGGGAAAACCTGATAAAATTGCTGAAAACAGTGTGGCAAACACAATAATCAGTCCAATTTCAACTCCATCCAGTCCTAATATCATATCATTTTTCCAAAGGCTGATGTGCTAGCGGGGGTTGTGCATTCATTGACCCAAGGTCACGATCCAAATAAAGGTTTTCCGAATTTTCGCCTTCTTTCCATTCCAGATAGGAACGGTAAAAGAAAGCAATAGCATGGAGAATGACCAGACCTGTAAAGGCAAGAATTAACATTTTAAATAAAAAATAAGCATTAAAACCATTGGGAGAAAAGCCAAATGTTTCAACATTCCAGCGTAAAGCACGCGATTTCATTAGTAACTTTTCTACCGTATCCGATGCAGATGGTTTAGGAACAATCAAATGCCGCCACATAAAAAACCAACTATACATCCAGATCAGAATGGCGGCAGGAAGCATGAAGAATATACTGCCAAACATATCAATTATTTTTTTCGTGCGAAAAGACACCGCTGAATAGATTAAATCCACCCTAACATGGCCACCTTGAACAAAAGTATATGTGGCGCATAATGCAATGATCATGGCATTGTAGAGCTTCAGGCTTTCCGACCACCAGCTCACATCAAAAGAAAAGGAAATGCCAAATCCGAGAGTGATTTGTGAAACGGCAAAAACACGCTGGGTGAAAATAATCATAATCTGGATCAACACCATGATTAACCCACTCCAGGCCACAATGCGTCCAATACAATTAGCCATGCTTTCCAGAGCAATAACCGTCTGCCACATCAATGGGCGATAGAACATCCCCAAAATGGTGTATGAAATAAATATCAGGAGAAAGACAAAGAAAAATTCAATAGAAGCACCATAATAAATAAACCGCATTAACGATTGTTTATCTTCTATGGTATTACCCCAAGTCATCCAGTCTAGCCAGAGCTGAGGACTTGTTAAGGCATGATAGAGATTCGCTATGGAAAACAGGATATGTGAAAATATCCATGTTATCGGGTTGTCAGAAAAGGTTGCAACGTTATCCATTCCCATGCCCAATGCTATATTTATCTAGAACCTAGATTTTGGGATGTGAATAGAATAATTCATCCTATTCACATCCATTAAGTTTTAATCATTTATCCATTAACACGATTACGCTGATTTGCGAATACTCCGTCAGATATGCTCATCCAGTCATATGTTTGTTGCATGGACGCTTCATAACTTGTCCGAATTTTTGCAAATAGCGGATCATCCATGAAGCTATCTAGAGCTTCTTTGGAAGCTTTGCCAAAAGCATCCCAGATGGAATCATCAAAACTCATCACTTTAACCCCTTCTGAACGAAGCCGCTCAAGGGCCTGGGCATTTCTGGCGTTAGATTGTGCCAAGCTCCAGCTATGTGTTGCAGCCGCCGCATTCTCGATGATGGCTTGCTGTGATGGTGTGAGAGATTCAAAGACATCTCTGTTCAGAGCTGTTGAAAGTGCTGACCCTGGCTCATGGAAGCCTGATGTATAATAGAACTCACAAATTTCCTGAAAACCGAGACGTTCATCAGCAAATGGCCCAATCCATTCGGCACCATCAATAGCACCTGAAGATAGAGCCTGATAAATCTCACCACCAGGAATGTTCTGAACAGAAGCACCAGTAAGGCCAAGTGCCTTACCACCAAATCCCGGCATACGAAACTTAAGCCCCTGAAGGTCATCAGCTGACTTAATTTCCTTATTAAACCAACCGCCAGGCTGATGCCCGGTGTTGCCTGCAAGAAATGACTTTAGTCCAAAAATCTGGCCAAGCTCATCATGAAGCTCCTGACCACCATTATGTAAATACCAGCTCATTGTTTCAGGGCCAGTCATTCCAAATGGAACAGAGGTAAAGAATGCGTAGGCTGGATGCTGATTCATAAAGTAGTAATCGGCAGAATGGTACATGTCTGCTTGACCCGCACTAACCGCATCAAACACTTCTAATGCTCCAACAAGAGTTCCTGCCGGTTTTTTATCAATAGTAATCTGACCATCAGTCATTGCCATAATACGGTCAGCAAGGTTTTGTGCTGCATCATCAAAAACAGCAAATCCTTCAGGTACCGATGTAACCATAGTTAAAGTACGTTTACCTTGAGCATAGACCGGGGCTGCGAGAGATGATGCTGCAACAGCTGCCGTAGCACCTAGAGCCGAGTTTTTTAAAAACGAACGACGTTTCATTATAATCCTCCTTAATTGTGGATTAACGTTAGAAAAGGTTTACGCTATTTCCCATAACCGAGAGCATCATTGCTGTAAACCACTATGCATATTACATAGATGTGGCAAAGGTTCAGTCAACTAAAAACTAGATATTTTGATGATTAAATTTAACAAATCTCACATTTATCTTAATCTTTGATGCATAAATATTCTGTATCTTTCTTACAATATAATGCTTCACCTTAATAATCGGACTTGATTCTGTTTGCCTGACCTGTCTTGATTATCCTAGCATCGCCTAAATGCGGCCGATAATAGACAACGTGAATAAAGGAGGAGTTCATGACAACAGCATTTATCGCAATTGATGTTCAGAATGATTTTTGCCCCGGGGGTGCGTTGGCTGTTAATGATGGTGATGCCGTTGTAGATCCCATTAATGCGCTGATGGATGTTTATGATCATGTTATCCTGACACAGGACTGGCACCCGGATGGCCATTCCAGTTTCGCCAGCCAGCATGATGGGCATGACCCCTTATCCACCATCACCATGCCATATGGCGAACAAACCCTATGGCCGGATCATTGCATACAGGGAAGTGCGGGGGCTGAATTTCATGCCCGATTAAATCTGACACGGGCTGAGCTGATTATCCGCAAAGGCTATCGCCGCCAGATTGATTCTTATTCGGCCTTTTTTGAAAACGACCATGTCACCACTACGGGGCTTGCAGGTTATCTCAAAGAACGAGGATTTGATCATGTTGTTATGGCTGGCCTAGCAACAGATTTTTGCGTTGCTTTTTCTGCGCTAGACGCTCGGAAATGTGGCTTTACCTGTCAGGTGGTGATGGATGCTTCACGCGCCATTGATTTAGGCGGCACGTTAACAAGCATGACCGCGGCTATGCAGGATGCTGGTGTTGAATTGGTGGAAATGGCAACCCTTTAATGTCTTGCAGGCCTTAAGCTTTCAGCAATGCTTTCAGGTCTGTTTCTGGATCAGCAATGATATCACGGCTGATCGTACCGCCCGCGGCAAGAAGACTGCGCCCCACCATATAGGCTTGTGCATCCCCTAAAGCTTCGATGGCTTCGAGTTTATGATCAGAAAATGACCAGAATGATACCTGTCCTTCGCGGCGACCTTCGCGGCGGATGGTATGATGCTGTGCTGGCACTAACCCTGCGGATTGCAGGCGCAGATCATATTGTTCTGACCAGAACCAAGGCACCTCATGTTCTGCAACATAATCGGATGGGGTTTTTGCCATCATTGTGGCGGCGGCAATTTCGGCACTCATCTGGGCGTGATGAACGGATTCCAGCCTTATCTGACCATGGGTGTATCCATGATCTGGCAGGGCAACATCGCCAATAGCATAGATATCTGGGTGGCTGGATTGATAGTTATTGCTGGTTAAAATGCCATTGCCAGTGGTTATCCCTATGGCATCCGCAAGCTGTGTTTCGGGAATGACACCAATGCCGGCAACCACTAGATCCGCGGTCATCACCCGTCCGTCACCTAGACTAATGGTCATCCCTTGACCTTCGTCGGTTAGGCTTTTGACCTGCGCACCCGTATGAATGGCAACCCCATGGCTTTGATGAAGATGATGAAAAAATGATGATGCCGCTTCACTTGCCACTCTTGCCAGCAGACGATCTGCGGCTTCAACCACAGTAACGGATTTCCCCAGTTTACGAGCGCTAGCGGCAACCTCAAGCCCAATATATCCACCACCAATAATCATCACATCTTGTGATTTGTGCAATTGATGGCGTAATGTTCGGGCATCTTCTGGATGCCGTAAAACCATCAGTCGCTCAGAGCTTCCATTAGAAACAGAAAGGGCGCGAGGGGTGGCACCTGTCGCCAGCACCAAAACATCCCATTGCATGTGTTCACCATCATCTAAGGTGATCATTTTAGTAGATGGGGTAATGACTTTGACTTCAAAGCCATGTTTTAGCGTAATCTGATTATCATCATACCACGGCTCTGCTCGGAGAGAGAAACTCTCATCCGTCACTGAAGCCTCAGCTAATAGAAATTTCTTTGACAAAGGTGGGCGCTCTAGTGGGATCCCAGAAAGCCTATCAATCAGCGTGATCTTTCCTTCAAACCCCAACTTACGAAGGCGTTCTGCACAAGCAACACCAGCATGACTAGCCCCTACAATGATAACAGATGACGATGCGGTGAGTGGAGGTGATGTCATGGCAAGTTGTCCTCAATATTTTTCAGATTTTGCCGCAAGCTTCGCGCCGGATGATGATTTTTAGAATACGATAACAAATAACAAAGGGCTATATGATGTCATCATAAAATTGACAATCAAACACCCATACGACATAAAGGTGCCATCTGCAACAATTGACAGGATATTCCATGGTGGAATGGACTAAGCTGATCCCTGACCATGCGCAGGAATTTATCAGCAATCGGCGATTAGATGAGGTAGAATGCATCCTCGCCGATCTTTCAGGCATCGCTCGCGGCAAGGCTATGCCAGCGTCTAAGTTTAAGAAACAAGATTTCTTTTATTTGCCGACTTCTATTTTTTCTCAGACGATCACCGGTGAATGGCTGGATGATTCCCTGCTAACCTCTATTGAGCCCGATATGGTGCTAAAACCAGATTTTAGCACGACCAGTGCGGCGCCATGGACGGCAGATGTGACCCTGCAGATCATTCATGATGTGTTTGATCAGCAAGGCAATCCCTATCCTGTGGCTCCGCGGAATGTCCTTAAGCGTGTGGTGGCGCTATATGAAAATATAGGGTTGTCACCGATTGTTGCTCCGGAAATGGAATTTTTTCTGGTCGCTCCGAATATTGATCCGAATATGCCAATTGAACCGCCAATGGGCCGGTCAGGTCGCCGGGTTGCTGCACGGCAAGCTTATTCCATGTCTGCCGTAGATGAATATGGCCCGGTTATTGATGATATTTATGATTTTGCTGAGAGCCAAGGGCTGGATATCGAAGGTATTCTTCAAGAAGGTGGATCAGGGCAGGTTGAATTGAATCTGCGTCATGGCGATCCTATTCGCTTGGCGGATGAGATTTTTTATTTTAAACGCCTGATCAGAGAAGCCGCAATGCGCCAGAATTGTTTTGCGACTTTCATGGCAAAGCCTATTCAGGATGAACCGGGCAGTGCCATGCATCTGCACCATTCAGTCGTTGATCTTAAAACAGGCAAAAACATCTTTCTTGGTAAAGACGGCAATGATAGCGATTCTTTTATGCATTTCATTGCTGGTCTGCAAAACCATATGCCCGAAGTGGTGGCAATTCTTGCCCCTTATGTGAACAGTTATCGTCGCTATATTCGTGATTTTGCTGCGCCAATAAATCTGGAATGGGGGCGTGATAATCGCACTACGGGTTTCCGTGTGCCGGTTTCTCAACCCGAAGCCAGGCGCGTTGAAAACCGTTTACCGGGAATGGACGTTAATCCTTATTTGGGGATCGCAGCATCGTTAGCGTGCGGGTATCTGGGCTTGATCGAAAAGCGTCAGCCTCGTGATGCCTTCACCACGGATGCTTATGCCCTTGATGAGGAATTGCCCAAGAATTTGAGTGATGCGCTTGATCTTTTTGATGAAGCAAGTGCCATACATGAAGTCTTGCATCCTGATTTTTGCCGCATTTATTCTGAGGTCAAGAGGATTGAGTACACCGCCTACCAACAGGTGATTAGCCCTTGGGAACGCGAACATCTCTTGATGAATGTATGAACCTTCTTTTTCAAAATGATAGCCCTGGGCAATACCCAGATAGCTGGTATGCGGCGACCACAACCCATCTGGATGCACAACCACAACTCATAGGGTCGGAAACCGCCGACGTTGTGATTATTGGTGCTGGATTTACGGGGCTGACCGCCGCCTTACATTTAGCGAAACGTGGCTATGATGTGCGCGTGGTTGAGGCGCACCGTATTGGCTTTGGGGCCTCAGGGCGAAACGGGGGACAAGTCGGAAGTGGTCAACGGCTTGAGCAAGATCAACTGGAAAAGCAATATGGTCTGGCGATGGCGAAGCAACTTTGGGATTTAGCCGAAGATGCCAAGGCAGAGGTTGCAGGCTTGATCAAAGATCATGATATCGCCTGTCATTATCGTCCAGGCATAGCCCATGCGTGTTGGCGCAAAAAAGAGGTGGCAGAAGATCACCGCTACATTGAAAAGCTGTCTAGGGATTATGGTTATGATAAGATCAAGCCATTGAACAAAGATCAACTTTTTGATCTTGTTGGATCGCCTGTTTATCAGGGCGGCTCACTTGATGAAGGGGCAGGGCATATTCATCCCTTGGCCTATGTCCTAGGCTTGGGCCGAGCGGCGCTGGCGGCAGGGGTCGTGGTTTATGAAAACAGTGTTGTGACAAAAGTCAGTGACGGCAAACAGCCTGTTATTTCTACTGATCAAGGCCAAATTACCACCAATCAGGTGATCTTTGCATGTAATGGATATTTAGGAAAATTGAATCGGCAAGTGTCACGCATGGTGATGCCAATTAACAATTTTATTGTCGCCACAGAACCTTTGGGAAAAGAATTTCCGCCAGTGTTAAGCCGAGATATCGCAGTTGCGGATAGCCGTTTTGTTCTTAGTTATTTTCGCCGTTCCCATGATCACAGGTTGATTTTTGGTGGTGGGGAAAATGTCAGTTATCGGTTTCCGTCTGATATTCGCCAGTTGGTCTCAAAACGCTTATTTGAGATTTATCCACAATTAAAAGGCATTGGCCTTGATTATGCTTGGGGCGGAACGCTTGCGATTACGGTTAATCGGATGCCTTGTTTTATCAGGCTTGGGGATAACAAGTTTTCTGCCTCTGGTTATTCGGGGCATGGTGTGGCTATGGCAACATTGGCTGGGCGGATGCTAGCTGAGGCGGCAGCAGGGATATCCGGCGGGTTTGATGTCATGGAAAAGATTAAAAAACACCGTTTCCCCGGTGGTGATCTGATGCGCTGGCCACTTTTGGTGCTAGGCATGAAATGGTATATGTTACGCGACCGCCTAGGCTTTTAATCTGAAATCAGCTGTAATGTGCTAAAGCGGAAAAGCCAGCAACATCTTTATTGACAGCATCATCATGATGCCACCAATCAGAATGTCCAACCTTTGCCAGTGACGCGAACTGGTCATATGGCGTGAATAAAACCCAGACGCATAACCCAATGCGCTAAAAAATACAAAACTGGCGGTAATCGCACCTATGGCATATTGCCATTTCCCCACCGTATCATAGCCAAGAGAAAAACTGCCGATGAGGATAAGCGTATCTAGATAGACATGGGGGTTAACAAAAGTCAGCATGAATAGGGTTGCCACGACCGCTTTCCATGATGTGGTGTTGAACCCACTGCTATTAATCGACAGATCATAATCAGCTTTCCATGCCGACCAAAAATGCATCATGGCATAGCTAAACAGCCATGCTGACGCTGCCCATGCCATTATAAATTGGAACTTTCCCATGATCTGGCTTGCCGCAAAGCTAACACCGCTTACGCCGATGGCGATCAAAAACGCATCAGAAAAACCACAAAACAGAACAGTTAAGGTGACATGCTGTCGGCGTAAGCCTTGGCGCAGAACAAAACTATTCTGCGCTCCAATAGCAAGAATTAAGGAAAGTCCAAGGCCAAAGCCATTTAGAAAAGCCATCATGATGCGCCCTTGATAGCACCTTTTTGATGAACTCTGAAATATTCTGACATGATAAAGAGCTTAAGCCGTTTAACCCAAGACATATTGAGCCATATGTTTTTCTAATGTGTTCAGAAACTCACGCTTAAATGAGCTTTAAAAAAAAGTTAGATCATGCTAACTTTATCAATATGATATGGGCATGTTACCTCAAAAATCCCAGCGGCAAATCACACGAATGATGTCATTATGACCTCTTTTTTGACCCAAAGTCTGATGTTGAGAACAGCCTTCTTGTCCCGATTGGCGCTGATCATTATGAGCTTAGCTCTAAGCACAGCAGGCCTTAGTACGGCAAAGGCGGAAACTGCGCCTAACCTCAAAGTGGTGACTAGTTTTACAATTCTGGCTGATATGACGCGCCAAGTGGCTGGCAAGCATGCAGAGGTTGTTTCTATCACCAGGGTCGGAGCAGAAATTCATGGTTATCAACCCACTCCGCAAGATTTGGTTCAAGCCATAGATGCGGATCTGTTGTTATATAACGGACTTAATCTAGAACAATGGATGGATCAGTTTTTAGAAAATCTGGGGAGTATGCCTTCTTTTCGGTTGAGCCAAGGGATTAAGCCATTACCCATTCGCACTGGTCGTTATGAAGGTAAGGCCAATCCTCATGCATGGATGGGACTTGAGAACGCTAAAATCTATATTGATAATATTGCTCAAGCGTTAAGTCAGGCTGACCCTGAAAACAGCGAAAACTATCTGAACAACGCAGAGGCCTATAAAGGCCAATTAACGAGACAAGTAGCACCGCTAAAAGCACGGATTGATGCTTTGCCTGCGTCTTATCGTTGGCTGGTGACTTGCGAAGGCGCATTTAGCTATCTCGCCGCAGATTTAGGCATGAAAGAACTATATCTCTGGCCGATTAATGCCCATCAGCAATCCACCCCAAAACAGGTGCGTGCGGTTATTGATGGGGTGCGTGAACATCAGATCCCGGTGGTGTTTTGTGAAAGCACAGTTAACACCGCCCCTGCCCAGCAAGTGGCACGCGAAACAGGCGCGACTTATGGGGGCGTGCTTTATGTGGATAGTCTTAGCCATGCGGATGGTCCGGTGCCAAGTTATCTCGATCTGATGACGGTGAATGTCACACGGATAGCCGATAGTATGGATGATGCGTTTTCAAAACGTGGTGATAATGATTAATAAGCAAACAAAGAGAAGCGATATCTATGCCAATTTCAAATAACACTAATGATGGTCTTGAGGTTCGTGATGTGACGGTCACTTATCCCAATGGTCATACAGGTCTTTGGGATGCGAGTTTTCATCTGCCTCAGGGGACGGTGTGCGGTTTGGTTGGAATAAACGGTGCAGGAAAATCAACCCTGTTCAGCGCAATTATGGGTTTTACCCGTCTGGCATCAGGCCAAATTCACATTCTAGGGAGAACGGTTAAACAAGCCTTAGCAGAAAATCTGATTTCCTATGTGCCACAATCCGAACAGGTGGACTGGAATTTCCCTGTTCTGGTTGAGGATGTCGTCATGATGGGGCGGTTTGGTCATATGGGGTTTTTTCGCATCCCCAGAGATGCTGATTACGCCGCCGTAGAAGATGCTTTGCGCCGGGTCGATATGACCCAGCATCGTCATGCCCAAATTGGGGAGTTGTCAGGGGGACAGCGTAAGCGGGTATTTCTGGCGCGCGCCCTTGCCCAGAACGGGAAAGTGATCCTGCTGGACGAACCATTTACCGGGGTGGATGTCAAAACGGAAGAACAGATTATCAGCCTTTTGCGGACGCTTAAAGCCGAAGGCCGGATTATTTTGGTATCGACGCATAATCTAGGTTCTGTGCCGGAGTTTTGTGACCGGACTATTTTGATCAAAGGAACGGTGCTTCATCATGGCATGACTGAAGACACTTTCACCCATGCCAATCTGGAACAAGCCTTTGGCGGCGTCTTGCGGCACTTTACTTTAAGTGGTGATACGCTGCACGAAGATAGCGATAGCCGCGCCGTTACCATCCTGACCGATGATGAAAGGCCATTGGTGCAATATGGCGGTGAGACCAAAACAAAAGAAGGCAATGATCCGTGATTTGGCTTGAACCTTTTGGTTATGAATATATGGTCAACGCCATGCTGGTAGCTGGATGTGTTGGGGCCATCTGTGCGTTTTTATCAGCTTATCTTATGCTTAAGGGATGGTCGCTGATTGGTGATGCGCTTTCGCATTCTGTCGTGCCTGGGGTGGCGGTGGCCTATATGATTGGCTTACCATTTGCACTAGGGGCGTTCGTTGCTGGCGGACTTGCCGCAGGTGCAATGCTGTTTCTCTCAGAACGTTCCGGGCTAAAAATTGATGCTGTGATTGGGATTATTTTTACCGCATTCTTTGGGCTTGGGCTGTTTTTGATGTCTCTTTGGCCTATGGCAATATCCGTTGAGACGATCGTGTTTGGAAATATTCTATCGATTACCCCTTATGATATGTTGCAACTGGTTATCATCGCGGCGGTCACAATGCTTATTCTGCTGGCGCGGTGGAAAGACCTGATGGTAACCTTTTTTGATGAAAACCATGCGCGAAGTATGGGGCTTAAACCCGAACGCTTAAAGCTCCTTTTTTTCATGTTGCTGTCGGCATCGGTGGTGGCGGCGATGCAAACCGTAGGGGCGTTTTTGGTGATTGCCATGGTCATTACTCCGGGGGCGACGGCCTATCTGATCTGTGATCGGTTTCCTCGTTTGGTTTCGGTATCGGTGCTGATCGGTGTGGTATCAAG
>Ga0255783_10003744_pt1:0-10000 | contig 14307 bp, 8 predicted proteins | sample 011ome_22_FD_179981 | JGI IMG/M metagenome (GOLD analysis project Ga0255783, IMG submission 179981) | Coastal salt marsh microbial communities from the Groves Creek Marsh, Skidaway Island, Georgia - 011507BT metaG (version 2) | ecosystem: Environmental > Aquatic > Marine > Intertidal... | reverse complement strand
CCCAAGCACAAGGCATTGAAGGTCCAACCTCGATCCCCCCACTCTGCTTGGAGGCATTCGGTCAATCCGACCAAGGCTGCTTTGCTCGACGCATAGGCCGCTAGACCCGGATATTTGGAGGCCCCTTGAAAGCCCCCCATGCTGGAGATATTCACAATATGGGCGCCCGGGGCAAAAAGCGATTCCAAACTTTGGATCCAAAGCGCGGGTCCAATCCAGTTCACCTGCGCCATGGTCATGAAGTCCTCGCGCGTGAGCATATTATAGGGGCGATTCACGAGCCCCCCCGCATTGTTGATCAACACATCGATGACTTCCCCCTGAGCGCGAAGGGAAGAGACCGCCTGCGTCATACTCTCTGGAAGGGTCAGGTCGAGGGCCAGCGGCTGGCATCCGGGGACGGTAGCCCCTGATCGGCTTGCGGCAATGACGCGATGCCCTTGAGCTACGAGCGCCAGGGCAGTAGCTCGGCCAATACCGCGTGAGCTTCCAGTAATGAGAATTGTCTTAGTCATGGGAAGAGGTGGGTTTGGAACAGCCGCATTGGGTACCACAGCCCGGGGCAGGCTTCTCCACAGGCCAAAATCCTCGGCACACATAGGCGAGGGCAAGGAAAACAAGCGTCCAAATAGCCACAGCGATCATACGTTAAAGATACAGTTTAGACCAGCATGGCATAGGCAATCCATGCCACGCCATAGGCAAGTGCCCCCAGCACGATAAATTGGATCACCGCAAACCGGTATGATTTCGTTTCGCGCGCCACGACCGCAAAGGTGCTCGCGCACTGCATGGCAAAGGCATAAAAAAGTAAGAGGGATACCCCCACGGCCAGGGTAAAATAGGGTTGTCCTGTGCGCGGATTGACCTCGCGGGCCATTTGGGCACGAATGGTCGTGTTGTCTTCATCGTCGACACTGTAGAGCGTAGCCATCGTTCCAACGAACACCTCCCGGGCAACGAAAGAACTTACCACCGCCACGCTCACCTTCCAATCAAAGCCCAATGGGGCCATGACCGGTTCAATGGCCTTTCCGGCATACCCGATGTAGCTCTCCTCTATCGGAAGGGGTGCGCGTTCCTGGGTAAAGTCCGGAGTTCGGTTCGGGCCAAAACTTGCCAAAAACCACAGAATGATTGAAATGGCCAAGATGATCTTACCCGCTTCCGTGACAAAGCTCTTGGTGCGGTTCCAGACCGCCGTCAGTACGTTCCGCCCTTGCGGCCAACGGTAGGGAGGCATTTCCAAGAGGAAGGCCGGGGTTTTCTTGGCTGGCATCCACCGGTGAAGGAGAGCCGAACCCGCGAGCGCCGCCACAAATCCGAGGGCATAGAGCCCGAGGAGCACCACCCCCCGGAGATTCATGCCCATCCAGGCCGAATTGGGGATCACTAAACCGATCAGCAGGGCATACACAGGGAGTCGGGCAGAGCACGTAATCAAGGGGGTCACCGCGATAGCCAGAAAGCGCTCACGGCTATTTTCCATATTTCGGGTCGACATGATGGCCGGGATGGCGCAGGCAGTTCCCGAGACCATGGGCACGACAGACTTGCCACTGAGCCCGAAGGGGCGCATGAATCGGTCCATGATGAATACCACGCGCGCCATGTAGCCACTTTCCTCCAAAAGCGAAATAAACGCAAAAAGCAAGGCAATTTGCGGGATGAACATCAGAACCCCTGCGATGCCTGGCACCAAGCCATGACTGAGCAGGTGCGCCAAAAATCCACTCGGCAAATGGTCGGTTAGCCAGGTGGACAGTGCCGCAAGTTGGTCGTCAATGAAGTTCATGGGCGCCTCCGATCCGTAAAAAAGACCTTGGAAGAGCAAGAAAAGCAGACCAAAAAGGATCACGGAGCCCCAAATCGGATGGACCACGACGCGATCCAATCGGGCTGTCCAACGACGGTCTTTAACCGGATCCGCGACAAAGAAGGCACGGAGCCATTGGTTCACCTGCCGGTAGCGTTGTATCGCCTCATCCGTTCTGGCTCGTGGAGGGGGCTGCTGGAGTCGGTCAGACTTTCCAACCTGTGCTTCTTTCAAGCCCCACAACCAAGCCCGGTATGGAAGGGCCATGGATTGGTCTTCTTGAACTTGGGCAAGCCAACGCAAATGCAAACCGCCTGGCTGGAAGAAGGGCAATTTCCCCGAAGGTTCGGCCCGAAGAACCGCCTCGCGCAGCGCATCAAGCCCCTCCCCGGTGCGGGTGTTGACCAAGATGACCGCACAACCCAAGGTGGCTGCCAACTCCTCCGTTTTCAATTCCATGCCCCGGCGCTCCATTTCGTCCCGCATAGTGACCGCCAAGACAGCCGGCAGTCCCAAGTCCAAAACTTGGCTAAAAACGAAAAGGCATGTTTTCAAATTGGTGCCATCGGCCAAACCGATTACCCGGTCAATGCGCTCCTCAGGGGCCTCTTGAAGCAAGGCCTCCATGACCACTTCTTCATCCGTGGAGGAGGCATGCAAGGAATACACCCCAGGTAGGTCAATGACTTCCGCCAGAACTCCGGGCGCCCATTTGGCCAATCCCGTGGTGCGCTCCATCGTGATGCCTGGATAGTTGCCCACTTTCTGATTTAGGCCCGTCAGACGATTGAATAGCGAGGATTTTCCCGTATTCGGTCGGCCAACGAGGGCAATTCGGAGCGCTTTTTTATCGGGCATCAGGAGATGTAATCGGAATCAATTTGGCCAAATCGCGGCGCATCGAGATCAGCGTGCCCTGTACGCGAAAGCACATGGGGTCTTGAAACGGAGCGGCAAACACCAACTCAATTTCCTCACCAGGCATGCAGCCCATCTCAAACAGCTTCACCGGGAGGCTGTCCGGGGTCTGTAGCACAATAGCGCGCTGACCGAGGGGCAAATCTGAGAGGAACATGGGGTGGGCTGTCTGGACTAGTTATTTAGAATCAATCTACGCAGCAAATTTCGGGTAAAAAAAGGGCCCAGCGGCCCTTTTATTTCTGAAATGCGATAGAGAATTAGAGCATCATCGTCACGGGGGACTCCAAGAACGCTTTCACGCTGTTCAAAAAGGCCGAACCTGTCGCGCCATCCACCACTCGGTGGTCGCAGCTCAGGGTCAACTTCATGATGTTCCCGGGAACTACTTGGCCGTTTTTCACGACAGGGACCGATTGGATCCCTCCGACTGCCAAAATGCAGCTATCCGGGGGATTCACAATGGCCGTGAATTGGTCGATGCCAAACATGCCCAAATTCGAAATGGTAAAAGTGTTGCCCTCCCAATCTGCAGGCTGCAGTTTCTTGGTTTTCGCGCGCTGGGCAAAATCCTTGACTTCGGCCGAGATTTGGGTCAAACTCTTGGCGTCCGCATGGCGTACGACCGGCACAAGCAATCCGTCTTCCACCGCGACCGCGACGCCCACGTGGACATCATAGTTGGTGCGGATGACATCGCCCAACCAGGCACTGTTGACCGCCGGATGCTTTTTCAAGCCTTTCGCCACGGCCTTCACGACCAAGTCATTGAAGGAAATTTTGTGGTCCCCGCTTGCATTCAAGGCCTGACGCGCTTCGATGGCTGCGTCCATATCTACGGACATGGTCAAGTAGAAGTGTGGCGCCGTGAATTTGCTTTCGCTCAAACGCTTGGCGATGGTTTTCCGCATCTGTGAGATGGGGGTGTCTTGGTAGCCCGAAGAAGGGTAGCTCACCGCAGTCGGGGCAGCCGATGAGGCCACCGCAGGGGTGGAGGCGGCCGTTTCAATGTCACGCTTGACAATGCGGCCTCCTTCCCCACTGCCTGTCACAGCGCGTAGATCCACTCCTTTTTCCGCCGCTAGACTCTTCGCGAGTGGAGAGGCTTTAACCCGGCTATCCTCGACAGTTGCCGGGGCTGCGGCGGGAGCTGGTGATGGAGCCGGAGCAGGCTCTGCAGCAGGAGCAGCGGCGGGCGCTGGGGCCGCAGCAGGGGCCGCAGCAGGGGCCGCAGGCGCACCAGAAAGCAGCGCGGAAATATCCTCGCCTTTGGCGCCAATCACGGCAAGAATCGTATCGACGGGAGAGGTTTCGCCTTCCCCAACGCCAATATGGAGCAAGGTGCCCTCTTGGCCGGGAAAGGCCTCAAAGTCCATGGTCGCTTTATCCGTTTCGATTTCGGCCAAAAGCGTTCCTTCGGTGATTGCATCGCCCACTTTCACGTGCCACTTTGCGACGACCCCTTCGGTCATCGTGTCGCTCAAGCGAGGCATATTAATTACGATTGCCATGACTTATTCCTTGATGAATGGATAATCTGATTGAACGTAGATGTCTTGCCAAAGTTCATGCGCTTCCGGGAAGGGAGAATCCTCTCCAAACTGGACGCATTCGGCCACCAAGGCTTTGACACGCGTTTCGATTTCTTCAAAATCTTTCTCTGCCGCCCACTTCTTCTTCGTCAAAACATTGCGAGCGATCAGAATGGGGTCCACTTTCTGGTATTCGGCCACTTCGTCTTTGGTACGGTAATGCTGAGCGTCCGACATGGAGTGTCCCTTGTACCGGTAGGTGCGAATCTCTAAGAAGGTCGGGCCGCCACCGGAGCGCGCGCGATCAATCGCCTCTTGCATGGCTTCATACACCACGGCGGGATCCATGCCGTCCACAGCTTGGCAAGGCATTTCATAGCCCAAGCCCAATTTCCAAATTTCGGTGTGGTTCGCGGTGCGCTCCACGCTGGTGCCCATCGCGTAGCCGTTGTTTTCGCAGACGAAGACAACGGGTAAATTCCAAAGCATGGCCAAGTTAAATGTCTCGTGCAAGGAGCCTTGACGCACCGCACCATCGCCCATGTAGGTCAACGTGACGTGCGCATCGCCCTTGTATTTGTCCGCAAATGCTAAACCAGCACCCAAGGGGATTTGGCCGCCGACAATGCCGTGTCCGCCGTAGAAGTGGTGCTCTTTGGAGAACATGTGCATCGATCCCCCCTTACCGCGGGATGTGCCGGTCACTTTGCCCATCAATTCGGCCATGATGCGGCGTGGATCCACCCCCAAACCGATCGGCTGGACGTGGTTACGGTAGGCCGTAATCATTTTATCTCCGGGTTCCATCGCCAACAGCGCGCCGGCGAGAACCGCCTCTTGCCCGTTGTACAAGTGAAGAAATCCACGGATTTTCTGTTGGATGTACAGGGCCGCGGCCATGTCTTCAAACTTTCGCCAGAAGAGCATGTCCTCATACCACTTCAAATAGACGTCTTTGGTCAGTTTTTTCTTTGCCATGATGCGCGTTTAAGCGGGGTCAAAAATAGTGCTTAGCGCCCGAACATGGGCGCTAGGGTAATTTTTACACTAAGGAGCTCAATCTAAGAGTTGATTCAAGTCCACTATCGCACTGAAGCGAATCGTGTTCTCGAGAGGGGATCGAACCGTTTGGTCCGCGGGAAAGAGGTAGGCAAAGTCCAAGCCCAAAAGGCTGTAGCGCAGGCCAAAGCCCATCGTGAAGAAGCGGCGATTGCCTTTCAGGGCGTCTTCATGTTGGTAGCCCCCGCGAACTGCAAATTTGTTGTCATACCAGTACTCTACCCCAGCATTGTACATGAATTCACGCATCAGTTCTCTGCTTCCATCCGGTTTCGCCGCCGGATCCCAGCTTTGAAGGATGCCTTGAATGACCGGAACGTTGTCGTCCTTGCCTGCAATGATTTCATAGCGATCGCCATCGCCATCTGCATCCAACAGGTCCCGAACGGGCTGGGTGGGAACCAATAATTTGTTGACATCAAAAAGTACAACCACCCGGTTGTAGCGGTCCAAAATCCAATTGTAGCCCACTCCCAATTTGAGGTTTGTGGGGATGAAGTCCGCATCGCCCGATTCGGTGTATTTCACTTTGGCACCGATGTTCGAAATGTTGAGCCCCCCCAACCATTGGCCCTTTTGGCCGTCGGGCAGGTTGAGTTCTTCCCCTTGGTAATAAAAGGAGACATCCGTTGCGACGGTTTGGCCGGGCTTGGTTTGGAGGCTGCCCACCACCTGGCCTTGGGTCAAATCCGATAAGGCATAGCGCAGACCTACTCCCGCGGACCAGTTTTCGGAAAGTTTGAGGGCGTACGCCACGTCCAAAGCCATCTCGTAAGGGCGGTACGTGCCCTGCTCATCGCCTTGCTCATTGCGGAAGGTGATGTCCCCCAAAGAGAAATACCGAAGGCTCGCACCCACTCCTGAACGATCGCCCAAGCCCATGGCCACGTTGGCAAACATGAGTTCGACGTCAGGCACCAAGCGGCGCAGCCATGGAGTGTAGGACAGCCCCCCTTGCATGGTGCCGGCCCCCATAAAGGCGAGTTTGGCAGGATTCCAAAATAGCGCATTGGCATCGGGCGATGCCGCTACGCCCGCATTGGCCATCCCACCCATTCGGGCGTCCGGACCAATGTTGAGCATGGGCAGGGCCGATGTCACGACATTCAAATTATCTCCAAACGCGGTGGTCTGGGCCGAAGCCGCCACTCCCGCGGTGAGTGCAATCGAAAAAAGTACTGGACGAATAAAACGCTTCATAAGAGGCACAAATATAGGTTTAGTGGAGGAGGATTACGCGTTCCGCCGCATGCAGGGTTTGGCCGTCGAGAATACGGCGTACTCTAACCCTGGCTACATACCAACCCGCCGGCAGGAGATGCCCTTGGCCATCGGTTCCATCCCAAGAGGCGGCTTGCAGAACAGCCGAAGAGGCTTGACCTCGCCACTGGTCTTCAAACACCCGTTGGCCATCGGGACTGTGAATAGTCCACTCTACCTCCAAGCTATCCCCTTCCGCATTGTGCTCGACATCCAAATAGAAGGGACCGGTGCCGGGATTGGGGTAGATGCGCATGGCACCGAGCTGAAGTTGGTCGCGGGAAATCACTACGAACTCAACGCTGCCCTCCGAAACATTATTGTAGCTGTCCCAAGCTCGAACCGAAAAAGTATGCAGACCATCCGTTAAATCTTCAAATGGCCAAGTCGCCTCCCCACGTTGGTAGGTGCCTGGATTGGCGCTGTAGCGGCTGTTTAGGGAGAAGGACGCATTCCAATCGCCATCGAGGGCCCCAGTGAGGTCGTGTCCAATCCCATTGCCCACCGCATTGATGCCGTTTTCGTCAAAGAGGCGCACCAGTCCTAGCGGGCTCGGCCCGGTGATGCCGCCCGAAACAAAATTGGTGTCGCCCATGTAGACCTCCACGGTCGGGCCCGTCACATCGACCGGAGCGTCGGGGTCAATGCCTCCAATCCATACGCGGAAATCACTGCCTGAGGCATCCGTGGAATCCGCTTGGGCATAGAAGGAGAACTTGCCTTGTCCCACTTGCAAGGCAATGTCTAAGGGCATTACCCATTCGGCCACAAACTGTCCGGATTGGGCGTATACCTTGCCCCGGTAGGCCGCATTCGCCCATTCCCCAAATGAAATGAAGGGGCCTTCGTTGTCATTTTTCAGGGTGCTTCGCTGGACCTTTTTGTCATAGAGCACGACGTCCATCGGCCCGTTAAAGTCTGTTCGAAGGAGGCCGGTAGCCCCATCTTGGACGTGGCCGCGGATGCGCACCCGCGACAGGGCTTGAAGCGTATCGCTCTCCGACGCTAGGGTACTGGGCACCAAGGGGCGTGCGTTGAGGCTATCCAAAACGACTTCATGCTCCGGAATATTGAGACGCAATGCGGGATCGCCGAGCAGAGAGAACCGCAATTTGTCGGCTGAAGTGGTGCCATTTTTCGCACTGCGGAGGATTTGGCCGAACGTTCGGTACTGCCCGCCCTCTTTCTCAAAAATGACACGGAAAATGGAGTCGTTCAGGGTCGCCGCCCCATCCACGTAGACCACTCTGGTGGTGCTGAGCAATGCAATGGCTCCGCCCTCGGGGTTGAGAAGTAGGTGTTCCCCCGCCGAGGTTCGCAACGGATCATCCAAGCGGCTAAACTCGCAGGTGACGGTCACAAAAAGGGGCAGTTTCGCCCCGTTGGAGAAGGTTTTGGTGTCGTTGAGCTGGAGAATGTTCTCGCTGGCCCAGCCCACCTCGCCCCCATGGCCCACATAGGCCGTAACCAAATTGCCCGCATTGATCGATTGAATCAACTCCGTGCGCAACCTCGGATAGCTCTGGCTCGCACTGCTCGACTGTTGCTCATAGCTGTCGGCATACATCTTGTCGATGTCCAAAAAGGGATAGGTCGTATCAATGCGGTCTGCGATGATGTTCGGGATGCTCGTCAAAACCGCTTCCCACCCTTTGTCGACGTCGTCCGAGACGAAGAGGACCTTTTTTCGCCAATTACCCAGGGATTTTTGTGGGTTCGAATAGGCCATGATCTTGTCGACAACCCCTTTGGCTTCTTCCACGGTATTGACAGGAATTCGGCCAATGCCTAAGTCCAAACCTTTCGCCCGAAGATTGTTGCCCTCATCGGCATCCATGAAGCCGTAAAAGTCATCTGTACTGAAGGAGGAATAAAGGGAAAAGCTGCTGTAGCTCTGGTAGATGGGCACATGGTTTGTGTTCGGCTCTACGACTCCCCGGTAATCGTAGGAGGCATCGCCAAAAAGGAGCAAATATTTGGGGCGATCCACGGCCGAATCTGCCGTATTCCACAGATGGCGCAGGTAGTCTTTGATGGCGGTTATATCCTGAACGCCCGTCGAGAATTCGTTGTAAATCGTTTGCACATCGACCGCTTTGACGCGCAAGCCCCGGTCGGCATGGAAATCAGCCAATCGCTGGGCCTGTGGCAGCAAGAAGGCCGGGGCCACGATGACATAATCCAAGGGGCCCGATTGACGCAAATTTTGCAGGGCGACTTTGCCGAGCAAGACGGGCTTTGGCGCCGACGTTTCAAATACGGCCACGGTCTGGGCTTGCATGCCGTCCAAACGCAAGCCCCAATGCGCCGAACCATTCGCCGAGAAGCCCAGCGGTGTAATTCGGTGGGGCTGGAGCGGATTGCTCACATTCCATGCTTGGCCATTTGCGGTCAGTCCTCCTGTAACCTGAGATAGGTTGGCCTGGAGGACCGCGGTATCCATGGGTGCGAAATGCCAGACTTGTGGCGTCTGGCGCCACGTGAAGGGGGCATCGGCATGCACGTTTACGTAGTCCAGCCATGCCGCGGCACTGGGGTTGATGTCTCGATTGAAGGTCAAGGTCACGTCCCCCCACGATGGGCTCACCGCGCTTTGAAATTGTGTGAATGCGGCTTCGTCCACGTAGTCCGCGCCGGAGGAGGCCGCTATGGATCCAAAGGAGAGCTCGCCGATTGGCCCTTGGGCACTACTGAGCTCGAGCTTGGTGCCAGAAATGGTGGAGCGGCCGACGCCGCGCGCTCGGAACAAGGCCGTGCTTTGCGCATCCAAGGCGTCCAAGCCCAAATTCACTTGCCGCGTCAGGGTGTAGTCAAAATGTTCCCCAAACCACTGTCGGCCACTGCCCACTAGATTTTGGAGTTCTTCTTCGTGATGGGCCACGTAGGTGTAGCGGGATACCTCCATCGCAGGCCCTGCCAAAACAGGGGGTGTGGAAAGGCGCGCGCCTCCCTCCGTGGTTGTCACAAAGTAGACCTGCTGATCGCTGTAGGGATGGTGCATCGGGTCGAAGCGTTCGGTCACCGTGTTGTACACCCAGGCATGCGGGCTTTGCCCATAGAAGTAGATCCGGTCCGCGCCAGAAAACGCCCCATCGCCTCCATCTTCAACTAGAATGTGGAGAGGGAGCAAATCGACTTCGCGCAAACTGCTATTCCGTTCGGGCAGGACCCCCGCCGTTCTCCCGTAAATGCCCAATTGGGCTGAAATAAAGGGCGCTGAGCCGAAGCCCAAACTTTCCAAATCCGACGCCGTCAAGCTGTAAATGCCGTCTTCGGACACCGCCACTTTGGCCCATTCTCCTTGTGCCAAAACCGATGGATCGACCTGTGCAAATACCTGATTTACACCTATTAAAACCGAAATTAAGAGGATGCGAAGCGTCAAAAGTCTCAGATTAGATCGGCGAGTGGTTGA
>Ga0255783_10003738_pt1 | contig 14317 bp, 8 predicted proteins | sample 011ome_22_FD_179981 | JGI IMG/M metagenome (GOLD analysis project Ga0255783, IMG submission 179981) | Coastal salt marsh microbial communities from the Groves Creek Marsh, Skidaway Island, Georgia - 011507BT metaG (version 2) | ecosystem: Environmental > Aquatic > Marine > Intertidal zone > Salt... | reverse complement strand
CTATGCCTACGGTGTTTTGCGGGATAAGCTTCCCCACTAATCGCCCATGAAATCGCCTGAATCGCCTATCCCTGTAGCGTACCAAAAGCTGCTTCGGCAGCTGCTGGCCTTGGCGGGGTTTCTGACGCTCTTCTGTCTGATGCTTCTGGGGTACATCGCGTACTTCACTCAGCCTCAAGGGTGGTGGAGCGCATGGCTCGCAAAGTCAAGTGCAGAGGTGAATACGTTCGCCCCTTCGGGGTTGCCGAATGAAGAGGTGGAGGCCTTTTGGACAGCCCCCGATATCATGGCGGTTGGAGATTCGGCGCAGCGGGCTCAGCTACTTTACGGCAAAGAGTTGGTGGCGCACACCGCGGAATATTTTGGTCCGGAGGGGGCCATCGAAGCGAATAAGACCAATGGCTTGAATTGCCAGAATTGCCACCTCGATGCTGGGACCAAAGTGTTTGGAAACAATTACTCCCGCGTCGCAGCGACCTATCCCAAGATGCGTGCGCGCTCCGGCCAAGTCGAAGATGTGTACAAACGCATCAACGACTGCTTCGAACGCAGCTTAAACGGCACGGCACTGGACAAAGACTCCCCAGAAATGCAAGCCATGGCGGCCTACATTCAGTTTTTGGGCAAGGACGTGCCCAAAGGGGAGAAGCCGGCGGGTTCCGGGTTCAAGGAGCTCACGTTTCTCAATCGCCCCATTGACCCAGTCCATGGGAAGGTGGTCTACGAAGAAAAATGCGTTTCCTGCCACCAGGCAGATGGCCAAGGTTTAAAGGACGCGCAGGGGGTCTATACTTATCCACCTTTGTGGGGCCCCTTGTCCTACAACGATGGTGCGGGCTTGTACCGGATGTCCAATTTCGCCAAATACGTCAAGTGGAATATGCCCTTGGGCATCAACCATGATGACCCGGACTTGACGGATGAGGAAGCGTGGGATGTGGCGGCCTGGGTCAACACACAGCCACGTCCGCGCAAAGACCTTTCGGACGACTGGCCAGATATTTCAAAAAAACCCTTTGATCACCCCTTTGGGCCCTATGCGGATGGATTCACGGAAGAGCAGCACAAGTTTGGCCCCTTTGGCCCGATTAAAGCCAAACTCGAATCCATGGCCAACGGTCAACCCTGAGCAGTTTCCCTTTATACGAACGATACGAACCTCATACGATGAAACGCAGATCCTTCTTACTTGGTGCCGGTGCACTGGGCTCCGTAGCCGCCTTTAAAGGCTTGCAAACCCTCTTAGACGGCGCCTCCAACGAGGACACAGGAAGCCATTCGGGCAATCAAGGCGACGGCAGCGGCAATGCTACCGTAGCCATCCTTCAAACCACTGATGTGCACTGTCAAGTCCACCCCCACGATGAACTCTTTTGGGAGAATGAACAGGCCGTGTACCGCAAAACGGGCGGCTATGCGCATTTGGCTAATTACCTCAAGCAAGAGCGACCCAAACATGCCCACAGCTTTTTGATTGATACGGGCGATATGTTCCAAGGGTCCGAACTGAGTGTCAAGACAACCGGAAAGGCGATGGTGCCCATTTTGAATGGTTTGGGCTATGATCTCTACCTCCCTGGCAACTGGGAGGTCGTCTATTATAAGCAAGCCATGCAAGAACTTTTGGGTTCGCTTCATGCGCCCAAGGTCTGCGCGAACATGTACCACGATGCCGGAAACGGGGAGAAGGGGGAGCTGATTTTTCCGCCCTACCATATTTGGACGGTCAATGGGGTGAAAATTGGATTCTTGGGCTACACCGACCATTTGGTACCGGTGCGCCAAAGCCCCAACTATTCCAAGGGCATTGTGTACACCAAGCCGGAGGAAAACACCAAGCACTATGTGGACGTCTTGCGCAACCAAGAGAAGTGTGCGGCGGTCATTGTTATTGCCCACATGGGGCTGTCGCAACAGATTGCCCTGGCCAATTTGGAAGTTTGCGAGGGCGTGGACTACATCTTGGGCGGCGACACCCACGAGCGCGTGCGCGTGCCCATTCAGTGCCAGTATGCCAAAGTTGTGGAGCCAGGGGCCTTCGGTTCTTTTGTCGGCCGTTTGGAAATGCGTTTTGAGCATGGAAAGTTGGTGGAGGATACCTACACCCTGGATGAGGTCAATGCGGAAAAGTACCCGGCAGATGCCAAAATGGCGAGCATCATCAAGGAAAACGAAGCGCCTTTTAAAGACGAAATCGAAACCATCGTTGGATATTCGACCTTGCCACTCTACCGCTACTTTGTCATTGAGAACCCCATGGATACCCTGATCCTCAATGCCTTGGATTGGAAACTTCAAGAGGTAGACGTGGTCCTGTCCAACGGATTCCGCTTCTGTCCTCCTCGTACGACGCCAGACGAGACGGGGAATATACCCATCACGGCCGGTTACCTCTACGACATGCTTCCGGTGGACTCCAATGTTCGGACGGCGCAGGCCAACGGAGCGCAGATTAAGAAGTGGTTGGAGAAAGAACTGAATAACGTGTTTGCCAAGGAGGCGGCCGAACGCTTTGGAGGATGGGTGATCAAGTTCAAAGGCATGACCATTGAATTTGAGGCCTTTGCCCCCAAAGGGCAGCGTGTTAAAAAAGCCTTGATTCACGGCGAGCCTATCGAGTTGTCACGCATGTACACGCTATCGGCCTGTGAGCGCGATGGCGATCCCGATGACATTCTATGCCGAATTAAAGGCGTGAAAAACGCGGAAACGCGCGATTTTACCTTGCACGAGGTCATCAAGGAATACCTCGCAGTCAATAGCCCCGTAACGCCCACGCCGCCCATGGCGGCGAAAGTTCTGGACGCACCTCAAACACTATTGACTCAAGTATCTGGAGTAGATTATCAATTTGTGTAAATGGCACGCAGACATCGTATGAAAAGCGGCCTAGCCGCTTTTCTTTTTGCTAGTGCTTGGGTCACTCAGGCACTTGCTGTGGAAATTCCATCTGATTCTGCGACGAAGTACACCAGTTTGAATGATTGGATGTCCAAGAGCGAATGGCGCTTCCACAACCGCTCCTACCTAATGGCCACCTGGAATCAGGGCAGTTTGCGCGACGATGCCACCTGGGCGGAAGGTGGGGAAATGGGACTATATACGGCTCCCATCCGTGGTTGGAGAATGGGCTTTTCCGGCTACTTTATTTTTGATTTGGCTTCCACCCCCTTAGGAGAGGAAGTAGGTGGGCTCCGCAACCGCTATGAAATTGGCCAGTACGATGTGACAGATCGCTTAGCCTATACAGAGTTAGAACGCCTCGAAGATTTATTTGTAGAAAAGCAGTGGGCCTCTACCTATGTCCGATTGGGCCGCCAAACTTTGGAAACTCCCTTTTTTAACAAGCAAGACGGTCGCATGCGGCCTACCACAGAGGAGGGGCTTTGGGTCAAGAAATCCATCCATGGTTGGGATCTGCAAGGCATGTCCATTTGGGCCGTTTCCCCTCGATCTACCATTCATTGGTTCGACCTTAAGGAGTCGATTGGTCCTTTTGGAACGGGGCAGGACCCGCTTACGGGAGAAAAGCACGATTTGGAAATGACCGAAGGGAGTCCGGCCCTCTATGTGGCCCACATAGGCAGTCCAAGCTGGAAGAACATTCAACTCCATAGCTGGTCCATGATTTGGCCAAACGTTTTTCATACCCACCGGATTGGAATCGATCACCAACCTGCAGATAGGGGTTTGGTATGGGCTTTTCACCTCTATGATCAGCGATCACTGGGCAATGGGGGAAATCCAAATCCTGCGAAAACCTATGTGCTTCCCGGACATCACGCACGTGTTTATTCGGCCCAAACCGGCTACATTATTCAGCTGATAGATGGGTTTGAAGCCATAACACTGAACGGAACGCGTATTACGGGCGATGGACGTTACCTCATGCCTAGAGAGTGGGGACGGGATCCCTTTTTTACCTTCCTTCCGCGCGAACGAAACGAGGGAATGGCGGATGTATGGGCAGGAACGCTGAAATATACCTACCATCAAAAACATCAAGAATGGATTCTTGCCGCAGGAGCGTATAAACTCCCTGAGTGGGCGGATTATACCCGAAACAAATACCACACGCCCAGCTATGGCCAATTATACCTAGAATGGGCAGATGCGCTCGCTGGATATTGGAAAGGGGTTCACCTGCGTGCCATGTTGGCCTATAAATGGAGCACAGACACCTCTCTTCCGGACTATGTGAAAGTCAACACGGTGAACATGCTCAATGCCAGCTTTATTGTGGACTATCATTTTTAAATCTCGTTCAGGTAGAAATAAAAAAACGCCCGGGTTTCCCCGGGCGTTTCTCGTTTTGGCAGAACCGAAATTAACGGCCCACGACTACATTGAAGGTCGACTCACGTCCATCTACAGATTGGATGTGGAAGACATAGGTTGCAGAGGGGAGGCTGCTTACGTCCACCTTCAGGACGTTGCCGTCTTTCTGCAATTCATCTTGGCTCAACACCAAAGTACCTGCCATGTCATAGACGCGAAGGCTGCCTTCGTTCACCATGTTCACCATCGGCACATTCAAGATGTGTGAGGCAGGAACAGGGAAGGGCTTGATCTCCACATTCGTCTCGTCCACGGAGATGTTGTTGGGGCCCATGATCAACTGAATCGTAGGAACATACCCATCCCATCCGTTTTCATACCATGTTCCATCAATCATCAACAGATCCACGGGCTGAGCCGTTGACTGTTGGTCGTTAAAGGTGTAGGCTGGATCGCGCGAGAAGTTGATGTACATGTCCGTATTAGCAGAAACCACCGCCACAACATAGCGTTGGTAGTTAGCCATTGGGATGGGGCTTGCGAACATGTGCGTCACAGCGGTGTCCTGGTATTCGTCCATGAACATGAATGACTCCAACAAAATGGGGTTGTTGGACAAGGTGCTCGTGCTGATACCTGGGTCATTAAGTCCAAAGAAGAAATCATCCCACTCATATACCGCAATATCCACCGCACGTCCCGTAATGGAATCACCATTGGTCATGTAGGCAGCAAACTTGACACCATCCAAGGTCATTTCAGAGGCATCACTGTGGTAGAAATGCAAAGCGGGGGCCCAATAAGAGAAAGAGCTTGGGCGAACCGAGTTGTTGTCGATAGGTTGGAAGTCTGCATCCACCCGTGCGTAGGAGAAGATGTTGTCGTTAACACGTACCGTGTAAGAAATCACATTGTCCGCAGGGAAGTCATCCGTTCCACCAGAAATGCCCACCGTGTACGTAAAGACATACTCTCCATTCGGGTAAGCGGTCTGGGCAAAAGGAGGGAAAGAAATATAGCTTGAGTCCCCAATGTTTAGACCAAAGGTGTTCGTGGTATTGCTGTAAACACTGTTGCCGTTGTAGGTCACTTCAGCACTCGCAAAGGCTGCGGTTTGGTTGCTTGAACCATCGTTGCGCATCCAGAAGCCCAATGGCACCTTGTACATGTTGGAGTCCGCAGAAATCAGCTGAGGACGTGCCGCTTGAGGAGGAGACAAGACCTTGTCAGAGGTCATAGCCAAGTCATTGGAGAAGGCTCCGACTTTAGCTCCCAAGAATGCAACCACGGGGGTGCCAGCATCCACTTGAGCCTTCAGGGTTTGACCAGTTCCATTCGCTACAAATGCCACGGGAATGGTGACATCCATGCCGTAGTCGCCGCCAGACATATTGATGAGGCCGCCAGATGGGTCTGAATCCAAGAATGCATTGTAGATGATCACCCCTACGGCACCACGAAGTTGAGCGAGGTATGCCTTCAGGCCGAATTGGCAGGATCCACGAGAAATCAGAACAATCTTTCCGGAGAAATCTACGGAAGAGTTCATCACGCCTACAGAATCACAGCCACAGTAGCTATTCGGAAAATTGTATCCGTAGCTATTGTTCGTATTCGTGTCGCCGTCATCCATCATGACGAGCGTATCCAAGACCGCATCGGCTGGATTTAAGAGATTGGCCAATCCCCAGCCGGAGCCATCGCCCTGGTTGGTGTGGTCGTACAAGCCCGCAATGGTTGACGGGTTCATTACGTTCAAAATGACGGTTTGCGCGTTCATCGCAAACGCACCCATTAAGAGTAATGCGCTGAGAGTTAGTTTTTTAATCATAAGAAGCGTTTAGGTGATTGTGTTGAAGGCCTAAGTTATAGAAACTTAAGTCATCTTCAAAAAAAACAGGCTTATGGCAGGCTAATTCGCAAAAATCATCCTTTTGCTCCCAACCGATTGGCCTTCTACCCGGAGGGTATATTGAAATGTGCCGACTTGACCGTAGCCATGGCGATAAAGGACTTCATTCATTCCGGGCTCCAAAGTGATGGGAATCAGCTCAATGAGCCGTCCTTCCAAGTCGGTGATGGCTAATTCCCCTTTGGTCTTCGACTGGTTGGCTGCCACATGAACGCCTATCCAGGTGGATTCGTCAAAGGGATTGGGACGGTTTTGCATGAGTTCAAAAGGGCTTGCGTCCGATTCCGCTGGGTCTTCACCGAGGCCAATTTGGCCGGCCAACACCATTTTTTCTTCACTGAACAAACTCTCCAGCTTTTGGCCATCCGGCAGGGTTCGAACAGAGCAGGCACTGATGAAGTAAACGTTTGCCGTGGGGACTCCCAGGACGAAAGTGTTCGGGGCGCTAGGTAGTGCAACGGTCATGGTATCAAATTCGGTCGAGGCCGTTCGAACCATCACGCGTATTTCTTGCTCATAAGAGCAGTTAAACACTTCAAAGTTGGCCGTAGTGGTGCTTCCACTTGTTGATGTCCATGAGTCCACCACCTGGAGGTCACAGGGCGGTGCAGGCGCATAGGCCGCCATGACGGCTGCGTTGGCGTTGGTTAAGGCATTTCGGCCCAAATAATGGAAGTCTACATAAAAGCTATCCACCTCGCCATCGCCATTGGTGTCTGCGCCCAGAACATCGTCGGATGTGTGCTGTCGATCCGTATAACCAGGACCATTGCTCGCATTGCCATGTTCATTGGCAGAGGTGAATCGGATGGCCGAAAATCCACGCTGGCGGAAGGGGATATGGTCCCCACCACGCCCGGTTCGATCCTCGGCCGCCATGACCGAAACTTGCATTGGCACGCCCTTCCATCCGCCCTGAACAGCACCGATGGGGCTCAATTCCTCTTCGTATTGAAGCTTGACATACCGTGCGAGTTGCTTGTGCGCGGAATTAAAACTTCCCGCTGAAAATAGCCGGACCTGAGTACTGTCAATGGCATTCACGCCCGGACAAGATGGTGCGGAGGAGGTCTGTCCACAGATTATTCCACCAATAACATCATTGTTGAATACGGCGGTGATGGGCAAGTCTTCTTGGTCGGCATACTGGGCAAATGCCCCTGCGCCGTAGAGCCCTTGTTCTTCGCCAATGGTTACCATAAAGACCAAGGTCGCGGGATATTCGTGGGAGGACATGATGCGCGCCAATTCCATGACTAAAGCAGTGCCACTGGCGTTGTCTTCTACGCCTTCCGCCAAGCAAGCTGTATCACACGGGGTGTCGCAGCGGCTGTCCATGTGTCCTTCAATGAGGATAATTTGGTGGTTGGCGGTATCTGTGCCGGGCAAAACAGCCAAAATGTTGCGATGCTGCCCCATGCCGCAAATTCCCTGATCAAATTGAAAATAGGAGGGAATAAGCCGACCATTTTGTTGGCTCGAAAAGCGTTGAAACGATTGGTAGACCCATCGACGCGCTGCACCAATGCCACGGGTTGAGGACAGGGTATCGCTTCCGGTATTGCGGTTCTCAAAACTGGCCAACTGAACAATGTATGCCTTCAGGCTATCCGCGTTTAAATCTTGATAAATCGCAGCGCTAATAGACCGCGGTGAGGCAGTACCCCCAAGTGCATACGCCGCTGGGTCAAAGGCGCCATGAAGGACCGAATTTGCTGCTGCCGAGGTGACCACAAAATTGCTTTGGGCAAATCCGCTCAAACTGAGAGTGATGACGGAGGTAAAAAGGAGGAGGCGATTCATCTTCGAATTGTTTAGAGCTAGAAATATACAACCGATGCACCGCCCAAATGGTTGTATTTTGGGGTGGTGGAAAACGTCCTACGGTCCCTGATGCTGCTGCTGTTGGCTCTCGCCTTCGTCCCAAAGGTGCATGGACAATGTAGCTTGACCGTTTCCCCTTCTAACGCCAGCACCTGTCCAGGTGACAGTGTACAAGTCAACGTCACAGGAGGAACCAGTTACACGTGGTCGCCGTCGGTGGGTTTAAGCTGCTCGTCCTGCGCCAATCCGTGGGTCCAGGTGGATTCAGCCATGTCCTACACGGTAACCTCGAGCACTTCTGGGAGCCAGAACGCCGTGAATTGGAATTTTTCCAGCGGAAACACGGGCTTTTCGACTCAATACATTTACAATCCCACCAGTATTTGGAACGAAGGCACGTATGCGGTGGGTCCCAGTGCGAATGCGGTTCACCCCAATTTTGCGGCCTGGGGCGATCACACCACGGGTACTGGTAACTACATGATTATCAATGGGTCTACCAATGGCATTAAAACCATTTGGTCCCAAACAGTCGCCTTGCCCGCGGGGTCTAACGCAACCTTGTCCATTTGGATGCTAACCTTGGCCACTCCGGCAGGTCAATTCAGGGTCAAAATCAACGGTGCGGTGATCGGGTCCAACCAAACGACCCCGGCCACCGTAGGGGTATGGGGAAATTATACCTTTCCATTTGTGGTCCCTGCATCGGGCAATGCAGCGGTGGTCATCGAAAGTGTAAGCACCGCACTGGCGGGCAACGACTTTGGGTTGGACGACATTCAGTTCACCTATTCATGTACAGCCTCCGCCACATTAAATGTTCAGCCATATGCCAAACCTGTGGCCCGAGCTTTCGCTTCAGATAGCCTGGGATGTGCAGGACTCTGTGTAAACTGGGCGGACAGCTCCATCCTCGGCAGCGGCGCCAACATCATTTGGAGGCAGTGGACGTGGGGCGATGGAAGTCAGGACACCGGGCGTTTTCCCGTTCATTGTTATGCAACGGAAGGAACGTTCATGGGAAATCTGGTGGTGGTTTCGAGCCAAGGCTGCCGCGACACGGTGCACTTGCCTGCGGTGACCATTGCCGCGCCCCCAACCTTAGAAGTGGTCTTTGATTCCACCTCGAGTTGCTTGGGTGCGGCTTTACCGACTAGTCCGCTGGCCCAACCCCCTGTGTTGTACCCGGCCCGGCCCGAACCATGCTACTTCTACCGAATCAACCTTGGTGCCTTTGGCCCCAACATTCCGGATTCCACCCGGGTCACAGTCACATACAATTCAGGCGGAGCGGCTTCAGTGGATTGGATTCTAAACACACCTCCGGGGGCGACTTGGTATTCTGGCAGCATCCCTGTCCAATGGTCCAACCGTCCAACGGAAATTTGCTTCGAACTCGAAGTGCCTGGGGGATGCCGAGATTCGTTGTGTTTTCCACTGCGCTTTGCCCCCGAAGTGTCACTCCCTAATGTATTTACGCCCAATGGAGACGGAACGAACGATGGCTTCTTGCCTCACTTCGAAAATGTGGATTGGGCGCACTGGGAAATCTATTCTCGATGGGGACAGAAAGTATATGAAAGTGCGAGCTACACCGAACCCTGGGATGGTCGTATCGGCTCTGGAGAGGCGGCTGACGGGGTTTACTTCATTGTAGTCCGTGCGGGCAATTCAGACGTTCCAGGCGAGGTTGTCACGCACGGAAGCCTCCACCTAATGCGTTAGCGAACGAAGACGAAGCGATTAAGGTGAGACGTGGCAGTGTCTAATTGGTAGCCCTCCGCAGTAAATAGAGGGATGGCATGTACCCCTTGGTCATAGTGCTCGCACAAATGCCGCGCCATGAGGCCGCGAGCTTGCTTGCTAAATACGGACACGGCTTTCCGTTTTCCACCGGATTCTTGGAGAAAATCAATATCGATCCATTCCATCCCGCTCCGGTCAAAGGCTTCTGAGTATTCGGCAGAGGCTAAATTGATCAGAGGTTGATTTTGCAATTCCTCCCGCAACCACGCAGAGATTTTTGCGGTCCAGAAATTTCGAAGGGATTGGCCTCCCCATTTTTGGTCCATGTCCAATCGATAGGGCTGGATGCTGTCCGAACCTCGAAGAACCCCATACAAGCCTGAGCCGATGTAAATCGATGCCAGGGCCCTTGCCTGCGCCTCAGTGCTCAGCGTTTCCAGATTGAATTTGGCAAAAGCTTCTCCTTGAAAACTCCCCAAAGCGGCAGAGCCGGACAACAGGTGGCTGTCGGCATTCCACTCAGCCAAGCGCTCCTTTATTTTTGCGCTCAAGGCCGGGGAGGTGCCGTGAAATGAGGCAATTTTTGACAAACTCCATTTCGACATGTTGCCTTGCATCTTGATAGCTTCCTCCATAAAAGAAGGCATTTGTGAGCCTGCAATGGAGCTATGTCCCATGGTTTTAGCGGATGAAAGCAGGATTTTCATGGGAATAAAGGTAGGGCGGATGAAAAGTGGCACATGATTTGGTCAAATATGAGGACATCCAAATTTGGAACCCCTGTATGAAGCATTTGTACGCAGTTGTACTTATTGGAGTTGTGGCATGGGCTAGTCAAGGCCAAATACAAAGCTATAACCATGTGGAGCTCCTGGTGGTTCGTCCGAAAGTTGAGCGGCCCAATCCTATCCCGGATAGCTTGTACAATCCCTTGAAAGAAGTGGTGGTTTCAGCCTACCGTTCCGTGGAAGCGAAACGGGATGTCTCCCAAGAAATAGCCGTAATCAACCGACAGAGCATTCAACAGTCTATGGCGGCTTCCACAGTGGATGTTTTGGCCAATCAAGCGGGTATATCCGTTCAAAAAAGCCAATTGGGCGGGGGGTCTATCGTGTTAAGGGGCATGGAGGCGAACCGAGTGCTTCTCGTGGTGGACGGCGTGCGCATGAACAATCTGATCTACCGTTCGGGGCACTTGCAAAATGCCATTACGGTGGATCCGTTGGCTTTAGAGCGCATTGAGGTAGCCTTCGGGCCAACCTCCAATGCGTACGGTAGCGATGCTATGGGTGGGGTGATTCATTTCATGACGAAGACCCCCATGTTCTCGCAAAAAAGGCAGTTGCATGGCCAGGCCTATGCCAAATACAGCACCGCACTTCAGAGTTGGGTGAAGCATGCGGAGCTTACAGGTACATCTTTGCGCTGGGGATTTTTCACGTCGTTAACGGAATCCAATTTTGGGGAACTTCGTGGCGGACGACGCATCAACCCATTTTACGGTGAATTGTATGGCATGCGCGAGGTGTATGCCGTCCGAACTTTATCGGGGGATTCCCTGGTGGCAAACCCAGAGCCGTGGATTCAAAAGGGGAGTGGGTACACCCAATACGACTTTGTTCAGAAAGTGCTGTATCGTGCGCGTTCCGACCGCCGAAACACCCTAAATATTCAGGGCTCTACCTCCAGCAATATTCCCCGCTACGATCGAATGACCGATCCCAGTTCCACCACAGGGCTTAAATATGGAGATTGGTACTATGGACCCCAAAAGCGCTTGATGGCGAGCTTCAAACATGAGGCATTGGACGTCTTAGGTTTTGATGGCGTAAGTGTGACGGTGTACCACCAGAATGTAGAGGAAAGCCGCATGACTCGAAAATTCAATCGCTCCAGTCTTCAGCAACGCGTGGAGAATGTCATGGTAAACGGTTTTAACTCAGACGCAATGAAGCGCTGGGGTAACAATACCTTGCGTGCGGGCGTCGATGGATGGTATCAAACCGTTCAGTCGAGAGGTATGGAGTCCGATGTATTTAACGGTGGACCAGAAACCCCTATTGATTCGCGCTATCCCGGTGGACGGAATGAAATGTATTCACTTGCGGCATTTGCCACCCACATTAACCGTGTGACGGATGAAGTGACCATCACAGAGGGTTTTCGCGTAGGCAATTCGGTGTTGTTTAGCGAGTTCACGGATAAAACATATTTCCCCTTTCCTTATGAATACATCTACCAGCGGATGCCGGTCGCTTCAGGTAGCATAGGGTTGATCTACAACCCAAATGAGGGCAACAAATATTCTTTCACCGTTTCAACGGCCTACCGTGTACCCAACATTGATGACCTTTCCAAGGTTTTTGAAACGGCTCCAGGCATGCTGATAGTGCCCAACCCGCACTTGCGTCCCGAACAGGCTTTCACTGCGGAACTTGGGAACATCCGAATTTTCAAAGCCGGCCACAGCCTGGAATGGAACCTGTATACGACCTCGTTGACCGATGCCCTAATGGTACAGCCCTTCCGTGTAGATGGTTCGGATTCTGTCTTCTATGACGGCGCCATGGTAGGCGTTTATGCCCAGCAAAACGTGCAGAGGGCGGTCATTATGGGTTACTCCATTCGTGGTAACGTGGTTCTGAGCGGTCCTTGGACGATGAATGGCGTGCTGCAGGGGACACAGGGGATGTTGGGATATCCGATCATGGGGAACCTGGACCACATTCCTCCAGTTTCAGGCAGGCTTGCCCTGAACTGGCAGCACAAAGCCTGGTCATGGGAATTTTTTGGCTTGGGAAATGGCTGGAAGCAAATAGATGCCTATCAACTCAACGGTGAGGACAATGAGCAATATGCCACACCTGAGGGAATGCCTGCTTGGGTGACGTGGAATAGCTCCTTGACCTTTGCCAGTAAAAAGGGCTTGTCCATGCAATTAGGGGTCTACAACCTTTTGGATACGCAGTACCGAACTTTTGCCTCTGGGATCAACGCTCCTGGTCGAAACATTCAAACGGCCCTGCGCTACACTTTCTAGGCCTTCTCCTGTGTACCTTTAGGGGAAACCCAAGGTGTCCATGAAGAAATTCTTGCCTCTTTTCGCCTTTTGGCTGCTGTTGGCCTGCGAATCGCCCGAGCTCACGGAAGCCGTTTCATTGGATTCGCTGGTGCCTCTTCCCTCAAGGATGGATGTTCCCAACGATAGTGGCATGACCGTGGTTCAAGGCTCCGTCCGGTTCGTTGGAATTCCAGAAGGTGACTTTGCCGAATTGGAGGAATGGCCGCAGTCAGCGGATGGCTTACCTATCATTTGGAGGAAAGAGGAAGGCGATGCCCTGAGTCTTCAAGGGTATTGGCTCGATATTTCTGCCGATTCTGTGGTCATTCTCGCAGCTGGAGATGCAGGGGTGCATGCGGCCTTATCCACCTTAAAGCAATTAGTGCCCACCTCCCATTGGCCTGAAAAAAAGGGGGATCCAATTCGGCTTGGATTTGCATGGCCCCAAGTGCATATAGAGGATGAACCTGCCTTTGAATACCGAGGTATGCACTTGGATGTGTGCCGCCACTTTATGCCCATTGAATTTATCGAGAAGTACCTAGATAACCTTGCATTGCACAAGTTCAACCGGTTTCACTGGCACCTTACAGAGGACCAAGGCTGGCGTATTGAAATCAAGAAATACCCAAAGTTGACGGAGGTAGGAGCTTGGCGTTCAGCGTCGCAAACCGGTGCCTACAGCGAGCAGCGTTTCGACAGCACGCGTCATGGTGGGTTTTACACCCAAGAAGAAGCGCGGCACATTGTGGAATATGCCCGCCGACGCGGAATTACGGTGATTCCAGAAATCGAAATGCCGGGTCACTCTTTAGCTGCATTGGCGGCTTACCCTGAGCTATCCTGTACCGGAGGTCCCTTTGAGGTGGCTCATGGATGGGGAGTCTTTGACGATGTGTATTGCGCAGGGAACCCAGAGGTGTACACTTTTTTAGAAGGCGTTTTGGACGAAGTCATGGATATCTTCCCGTCGCCTTTGATTCATATCGGTGGCGATGAGTGCCCAAAAACCCGATGGGAGTCCTGTTCCAAGTGCCAGCTGGAGATGGATCGAAACAAACTCAAGGACGAACACGCGCTGCAGTCTCATTTCATAACGCGAATGGAGCGCTACCTCAACACCCATGGGCGCAACATCATTGGTTGGGACGAAATCCTCGAAGGAGGTTTGGCGCCGAATGCCGCGGTGATGTCTTGGCGTGGCACGGCAGGGGGCATACAAGCAGCCTCCATGGAGCACGAGGTGGTCATGACCCCTGGCAAGCCGCTCTATTTTGACCATTACCAGTTTAACCCAGACGAAGAGCCCGTAGCCATTGGGGGGTTCAATTCCTTGATGGATGTCTATGCATTCAATCCAGTTGCCGGCGTGCCGGCCGAATACCACCGGTACATCTTAGGCGCTCAAGCCAATGTGTGGACCGAATACATGGAAACCTCGGACCATGTCGAGCACATGGTTCAGCCACGCGCTTCGGCTTTGTCGGAAGTTTTGT
>Ga0255783_10003737_pt1 | contig 14320 bp, 9 predicted proteins | sample 011ome_22_FD_179981 | JGI IMG/M metagenome (GOLD analysis project Ga0255783, IMG submission 179981) | Coastal salt marsh microbial communities from the Groves Creek Marsh, Skidaway Island, Georgia - 011507BT metaG (version 2) | ecosystem: Environmental > Aquatic > Marine > Intertidal zone > Salt... | reverse complement strand
CCCGGTTTTTATTTCCTCTGTTTCTGTCATGATGTTTTGCAACAAATAGGTGTTTTGTAATGGGCGCTTGGCATAGTCTGCAAAATTGGATTTCCACAACTCCAAACTTTGATTAGTATTGGAAATCAGGGCGCAATGGTAGCAGGCTGCACAAAGGCTTTCATCTCCGGCAGGAAGAAATTACTCAAGATTGCTATAGATCAAGACAGCCTTGTGGTATTTCGATGTAGCCTCTCCACTGAAATGCGTAGATAAATACTTGAATAAAACCGGAGGACTGGTTAATGGAACTATACAAAAAGATACTGATAGCTGTCGATTTGTCACAGGATTCAGCCTTGATTCTGGACAAGGCCAGAAACCTTGCCAAGCAATATGACGCCGAGATGAGCCTGGTGCATGTGATAGAACCTATTGCTGTTGGTTATGCTGTTGAAGTCACCAGTGTAGATATTGAAGGCCTGCATGAAGAAGTGACCAAACAGGCCAAGATCAGCCTCTCTGAAATGGGTACCGTAATTGACGTTCCGCCAAGCAGAATCCATACCGTACTGGGTCAGCCGGCAAGGGAAATCCGCGAGCTGGCCAAAAAGATTAATGCCGACCTCATCGTAATGGGTGGACATGGCCGTCACGGCTGGGAGTTATTATTTGGCTCAACCTCTTCCAGTGTGACTCATGGTGCAGGATGTGACCTGCTAATAGTTCACATTGACGACTAGAAAACCCGACTAGAGTGTCGACCAGAGACAGGATCAGATAACACTCTGCTTGCATTGCGTTGATTTAAGATTAAAAAACCTGCAGTCTTGCTGCAGGTTTTTTTATTCCCTAAAAGAAATTTTACTTAACCAGGGCTTTAATAAAATAATTTCCATGTTGCTGACGCTGCACAAAATCGCCCTGGGCATGAAATGGTGCCGCCCGCTTGCCATCTTGCTCGGTATTACCGGTCTGGCTGGTGTGCTTGCCAGTTTATTTGTGGTTAATGAAAATCTGGGGCACTTGCTGGAACCCTCCCTGATACTGACTCTATGGGGAATGATGCTGTTTTCCTTTATTCAGTTATTTCAGAAAATTCCACCCCCGGTACTACCCCATGATGATTTCCTGACACGCCTGGGAACACGAATAATCCTGGCAATCTATACGCTTCTGGCTTTTCTGGTCATCCTAGTGTCCTGCATTCTGTTATGGATGAGCTTTAGATTGATCTCGCTTCAATAAACGCAAATCATTATTCAGAAATGAAAGGGCGGGCGGCTACCGGTCCATTTTTTAAAGGGATTTACCGAAAAGCTTTTAAAAAACATACTCTATTCCCATAGTAGCAGAACGCCCTTCAAAGAAACTGTTAACATCAAACCCGCCCTGGGTTGATTCGCGCCTCTGATTTAAAAGGTTTTTTGCCATGAAACTGAGCGTCAAATTTTCACTGACCAGACGGGTGTAATTAAAGTCGACTTCGCCATAAGCTTCATCATAAATATCAGGCTGTCCAAGAATACCTACTTCCCTGATCTTGTCCCCGGTGATGTGATAAACCAGGCTGCCCTTATTTTTGTATTGGTCATCAAAACCCAGTTGCAGGTTGAAGATATAATCTGCCTGACCCTGTAAAGCACGGGTTGGATTAGTTACCAGGCCGGAATCTTCGGGTCTGATAGTTACCTCAGAATCAATCAGGGTTAGGTTGGTAGAAAGATACCAGCTGCTCCAGTCATCATTAATAAAGTCCAGCCAGCGAAAAGCATCAAACTCTATCCCTTGAGTTATAGCATTCCGGGCATTGATAAAAGTTCTCTGATTCGCAGCGCCCGGCTCAATGATGGCCTCAATAGGTGTGTCAAAATCCTTATAAAACAGACCAACTGATACACTTTCATCTCCGGAGAAATACCATTCCCAGCGTAAATCAAAATTATTAATATAGCCTACCGTAAGATCAGGATTACCAACGATGATGAATCCGGTTACCGGATCAATAAAGGGGGCTGGTGAAAGTTCCCTGAAATCCGGGCGGGAAATGGTTTCAGAATAGCCGGCCCTTACCTGCATATTGTAGTCATCGAGAATCCAGGTCGCTGTTAACACAGGAAATACATCGTCACTCACCAGTTCACTTTCCACGGCCTGATCCGGAAAAAAAAGATTAAAGGTAGTAACGTTTTGTCTCGATTTCTCTACGCGAGCTCCAGCCAGCAGTCGCAGGTAGTAGGTCAGCTCTACATCGGCTTCCACAAAGTAGGCATCAATTTCCTGGGCTGCCGTATAGTTGTCAGTAGCACGTGTGCCTTCCCTTAATTCAAATCCTTTCTGGCTGATAGTTTCTTTATTAACGATTTCATTTAAAGACGGGTTACTACGCAAGTCAAAACCGGTAGCATCCGCGCCATTGGCAATAAAGAGGAATCTTCTGATTTCCGACTCACGATTTTTTCTTACCCGATTCGCTCCAAATGAAAATTCCGTGTTGGTATTGAAAGGTGTCTCCAGATACATTCTGGCTGAAAAGCCGATATCCTTATTGTTGTCTTCCAGGGCAGACCACCAGCGCTGATTGGCATCGGCGCGTAATGAAAAAGCAAAATCATCTATCTGCGGAGCATATTCATAACGATTCTGACGGAAGTCCGGTGAATCACGTTTGGCACGAGACTCATTGTAATGCCAGTTCAGAGTCAGATCATTTAAATCAATAAGAACATGCTCGCCTTCCAACTGTTTTGACAACAAGTCACGTTCAATCCATTCCAGTCGCGTTGTACGAATATCCTGGGCTTCTGTCGCCAGGAAGCCAGACTGAATACCTGCCAGGTCATCCATTTTACGGATCTGTAGCAGCGTTGCTTTAAGCGAATGGGCATCGTTATATTCAATACCACCGGTAATAAACATTGAGGTATCAACACTGTGTTCTGTTGAGTTAAAGTCCAGATCATTACGCTGGCTAAGCTCACCTTCACTGTTAGCGACATAAGTGTTTCTGGTGACGCTGATGGTGTCCCAGGAATTGTTATAGCTGAAGTTTGCCAGACCACCCACGCGGTAATTATCCCCATACCAGGCAGAACCAAAACTTGTAGACGCGCTGACATCTGGCTTGATTTTTTCGCTGACAGCCGTGTAATTACTATCAAGGCTTTCACCAATAGCTTCAAGTTCCTGCGCATCAAAACCGTCCTGGAAGAACATATTATTTCGACGTAATTCGCGATTTCCTGAAATGGCATCCTTAAGCGGACCTGGTAAATCTCTGCTGCCATCGTCAACACCCATCCAGTCTGTATCACCACCCGGATAAGTAAAACCGTCAGAAAAAGTCGTATTTCCTGAATAACCTACACTGGAAGAAAATTCAAAAAAGGGTTCATCCGGGACCACTTTGGTACGCATTTGAACGGCCCCTCCGGCAAACTCGGCAGGGTACCGGGCACTGAAGGTTTTCTGTACCAGCACGCTGTCAATAATACTGGCAGGAAAAAGATCGAGTGGTACAACCCGGCGAATTGGTTCCGGACTGGGCAAGGTAGAACCATTTAGAATGGTGCTTGAATAGCGCTCACCAAGACCTCGAATATAGACAAATTTTCCACCCGCCAGATTTAAACCGGAAACGCGCTTCAGACCTTCCGCAACGTTGGTATCGCCGGCTCTGCTAAACCCTTCTGCATCCAGCACATTGGAAATACTGGCAGTGGCCCTTTTTTCATCGGGAATATATTCACCCAGAGTTACTATTTCTGTGATATCGGCGGCATCTGCAGGGATCCTTCTGTCCGCCTGCAAATCATCATTCTGGGCAAAAATTTCCGGACTGGAAAAAAATACACCGGCTACTGTCAGATATAAGGTTTTGCGATTCATTATGTTTTATCCACGGTTCTTAAAAATTTTCTTTCCCTAAAAACTCAAGGGAATTTCAGCTTATGTGAAATTCCCGTGAGTAATGCAGTAAAGCCGGTTTTGATCACGCATCCTAAAGTGGACGGAAGGTCCAACCTTCTGTCCAGTCTTCTTCAGCGCTGGGTACCGCACCGATATAGTCAGTTTCATCAAAGAATGGGCCGAGGGTTTCCGGTTGAAAATAATCCAGTGCATTTACTGCTGATGAATTGATGTAATCCGACATCCCGGTAGAAAGCTCTACATTGCCATCCTGTGCCAAAAACCAGCTTTCAACGCTATAGGGTTCATCTGTGTCCTCAACAAAATTACTGGCACAATCGACAACCGTATTGTTCATGGTCATGACGCCAGTCAGGTTGTCGGGGGTGCCTGCTGCTGTAAAGGTTTCAATCTGGTCTATATCAATACAACCATCACCCATACCGGTAATAACAAAGTTATAGAAATTGCCGCCAGTACCTTCACGAATCAGCATGCCAATATCAGTATTGTCGTTTCCAACAATGGTGACATTGGAAATCACCGGCTGGGCTCTGGGCGAAGAATCCGGCGCATCACCATTGTTATCCATTTCCATGCCCTGATCTCCGGTATCTGTACCCTGATGAATGACCACGTGCTGCACATAACCGGTCCAACCCTTGGTCCAGTCCAGAGAGTCATCCCGGTTGCCTGTCAGGTAGAGATGCTTTGCATTAACCGTGCCGCCAAAAAACTCTATACCGTCGTCCTGATTATTATGCACCTGCACATAATCAACATTGGTTCCGGAACCAACCCCCTGAAACGCAATGCCGTTCAACTCGTCCAGATCGTTGATCAGAAAGCCGGCATATTTCACTACCAGATAGGTCAGGCTGCCGCTATCATCCTCGGCATCATTACCGCCAAACAGGCCGGAATTACCTTCACCTGCAGATTCGCAAAGTTCTGTTCCTTCGGAACAGCCATTAATCGGCGCGTTGCCATTAATAACCAGGCCACCCCACTCACCACGTGTTGTAGCGGTGGCATCAGCATCACTGGCACTGGTCATAATAATGGGAGCAGACGGTGTACCATTGGCAATAAGTTTTGCACCACGGTCAATCCAGAGAAAATCATTACCTGAGGTTCCATAAGTAGTCACACCAGGTTCAATGGTCAGTGTCGGGTTAACACTATTGTCATCCCCAATACGAACGGTACCTTCAATACGGTAGTCAAAATTATTGGTCAGATAAAGATCCTCAGTGTAGGTTCCGGAAAGCACGCATACGGATGCATTGCTGCCATCAACAGATGTTCCGGCAGGACAGCTGTCAGAAGGCGTGCCAGCTACGTTAAACTTCAGGGCTTTACCATAACGAATGCCTTTTCCTGTCGGCACATAACCCCAAAGCAGTTTTATGTTTGATTTCCCGGTCAGGTCTTCACCAATAGCTACAGCAAAGTCATCTACCTGGTAACTGACAGGGTCACCAAGAGTAACCGTGGCAAATGGAGTAATACCAAGGGTGTTACTGTTAAGATCAAGTGGTAGAGCCGTCCATCCTTCCGGAGTATGCTGGAAAAATTTGTTGCCAACCTTGGCAACCACAAGGATATCGGCCTCAAGGCCGACATCGTCAGGATCAGGTGTAATCTGCCCCCTGATCTGGATTGTCTGACCGGCGGGAATGATATTCTGGAAAGCTGCGCCGCCGTTGATAGTAGCACCGGCTGCAAAGCTAGCGTCTGAATTGCCAATTGTTTTCAGGGTATCAGGATCAGCAGCATGAGCAGAGGCCGCTGTAATGGCCATGGCCAAAGTTGAAATCTTCAGGACAGTGTTTAATTTCATGCTCTTTTTACTCCATTAATCTTTTAAAAACGTAGATATCACCAGATTTGGTCAAGCACGCATTCTATGGAGCCCTTGTAAAAACATAATTAATTTTATGTAAAAGAATGCTGAGTGTGGGTTAATTAATGGTTAAATTATTATTAAAGATATGTAAATTTGGAGTCTGTCTTATGTGAAATTCTTTAATATTTACATGGCCTTAATAGAGATTTGAGGCGAAGAAGCATTCACACTCCGCTTGTGAAATGTGATATTCTGCGGCCACATTTTTATAGCCACACCGATAAAGCAGCCTGTTGGGCAAAAGCATGAAGAAGTTATTCAAATTTCCACTATATCTCAGCGCTATCTTCCTGATAGTTATGGCTTTTTCCACGCAAGCCAGAGCTCAGACTATTGTCTGCCTGGAAACAAGTCTCGGGGCTCTGTGCATGGAGTTGCTGGAAACCGAAGCGCCGGTTACCGCTGAAAATTTTGTTGGCTATGTGAATCGGGGCAGCTACCCTCGCTCATTTTTTCACCTGTCCAATGTTGATGGTGCCGTATATGTGCAGTCTGGCCGCTTTGTGTTCACCGGCGGAGACGACCTGGACAGCTTTATCGAGATACCCAGAAGACCCGCAATCATTAATGAAAGCAGTATTTCGAATACCCGGGGTACCGTAGCCATTGTTCCTGAGGACCCGGCTGACCCCAACAGTGCAACCAGTCAGTTTCTTATCAATTTGAGTGACAATTCATCCTTTCTGGACAGCGAAAATGGCGGCTATACCGTCTTTGCACGCGTTATCGGGGACGGTATGCTACTGGTAGATGTGATTTCCGCCCTGCCGGTCATTTCTCTGGAGAAAGATGGCCTTACCAGAGTGCCGGTTATTGGCCCTGAGATTCCTGCCTTCGACTCCTTACGTGTTGATATTTTTGAGGCCTATATTTATGACGGCGATATCAATGATTTCGAAGCCGAAAATGGAGGTACGGATGGGGGTTCGGATGGTGGCAATGATACTGGTGGTGAAACCCCAACGCCAGGTGAGGGTGAAACACTGTATGAAGACGCAGTCTGTGTTGACACCAATGCAGGCGAATTCTGCATGGAGCTGTTACCTGATGTAGCACCCAATACCGCGAATAATTTCCTTAATTACATTAGCGACGGTCGTTACGATGACACCATTATCCATCGCGCTGTTCCGAATTTTGTTATACAGGGTGGCGGTTATTCTTCCAACCCGCTGGGAACACCGGTGCCAAAAGATGCTGCCGTGGTTAACGAGTTCAGTTTATCCAATGTGCGCGGTACTGTAGCGATGGCGCGCCTGGGTGGGCAGGTAAACAGCGCTACCAGCGAGTGGTTTGTTAATGTCGTTAACAATACCAGCCTTGATACCGTGGATCAGGGCTTTACCGTATTTGGCAGGATCATTTCCGGCATGTCTGTGGTTGATGCGATAGCCGCACTACCCCGAGCAGATTTACGTTCAAACCTGGGCGGCGCTTTTGGCGAGGTCCCTCTTACTGATCAGGATACCGATGGGGTCAATACAGATGATCTGGTCCTGGTAAATAGAATTTATGTCACCGATGTCATTGTAAATGACTCTGATATGGGTTCTGGAAATGGTGGTGGCGACCCGGATAATGGTGTTCAAACAACAGCCACTTATACGCTGTCGACTGACAGCTTCACACTGCCTGTCAGAATTCGCGATACGCTCTACCGGGTATTGATGATCAGAGATACTGCAGCCTCGGGGGCTGTTTTCAGTGTAGTCACTACGCGCATTTTTCCACTTGTTGATATCGGTCAGGAAACTGCCCTGATGGACCTGGATGCGGGAACCCTTCATATCCCCTCAATGACTGTAGGGAATAAAATTTTTACTGATCTCGAATTGAGTCTGACAGATTTCAGTACTCTTACATTTAAACTGGAGAGCTTTAACAAGCCATAAACCATCTTGCTGAAAGTAATTAAACATATTATCGGGATTACCGATCTCATTACAGAATCCATCGGCAAGACAGCTGCATGGTGTTCTATCCTTATGGTAGTGGTGACTTTTTATATTGTTCTAACCCGCTATGTATTTAACACCGGTTCCATCGCAATCCAGGAATCCATTATTTATCTCAATGCTTTTCTGTTCTTGCTGACGGCAGCTTTTACCCTGAAACACGACGGTCATGTCAGAGTTGATATTTTTTATGGACCGGCTTCCCATCGATATAAAGCCTGGGTCAATATGCTTGGTGGCCTGTTTCTGTTGTTGCCCGTGGCCGGATTTATTTTGTGGTCAAGCTGGGATTATGTTCAGGCAGCCTGGCGCATAAAGGAAACCTCACCGGAAGCGGGCGGCATCCCTTATGTTTATCTGCTAAAAACATTAATCGTGGTAATGGCTTCCCTGTTAATACTGCAGGGACTTACAGAGATCCTGCGAAATTTCCTTTTTCTGTTTTTCAATCAAGACGACCCTGAAGAGCATACCGACCCTGTAGGCGGCGCAATATGATTGAATTCATCCCGCTGTTTCTATTTCTCGCTGTCTGTCTGGTTTTGATGTGTGGCTACCCTGTAGCCTTCTCGCTGGCCGGCACCTCGTTGCTTTTTGCTGCTGTTGGTACCATGACTGGCACCTTTGATACGGCTTTTCTGAGCGCCGTGCCTAATCGTTTCTACGGCATCATGATCAATACCAATCTGTTCGCGGTTCCCATGTTCGTGTTTATGGGGATGATGCTGGAAAAATCAAAAATCGCTGAAGCACTGCTCGAAGGTATGGCGCTACTGTTTGGCAAGATGCGTGGCGGACTCGGTATTTCTGTAATCATTGTCGGCATGTTGATGGCTGCCAGTACCGGCATCGTTGGCGCCACCGTGGTCACCATGGGCGTAATTTCCCTGCCAACCATGCTAAGAGCTGGCTATAGTCCGTCCCTGGCTACAGGCACTATTTGTGCAACCGGTACTCTCGGACAAATAATTCCTCCCTCAATCGCCCTAGTTTTACTGGGCGATGTTATTTCAAATGCCTATCAGCAGGCTCAAATCCGCATGGGAGTATTTTCTACCCAGAATGTCTCGGTGGGTGATTTGTTTGCCGGAGCCATGATTCCCGGACTGATTCTGGTGGTGTTATATATTATTTACATGCTGGGCATGGCCATTCTTAAACCGCAAACTGCACCACCGGCAAGCGCGGAGGACCTGAAACGAGCAACCGGTGATACTCATATTTTGCTGACCTTAAGCAAGAGCCTGTTACCCCCCTTATTATTAATTATTGCCGTATTAGGCTCTATTTTATCGGGTGCGGCGACACCTACCGAGGCCGCTGGCGTTGGTGGTTTGGGAGCTATCTTGCTGGCACTGGCTAATAGACAACTGAACTATGCGATTTTTAAAGACGTCGCTATTTCAACCGCTAAAGTCAGCGCAATGGTTTATCTGATTCTGGTAGGCGCTGCAGTATTTTCTCTTGTATTCAGAGGCTTTGGTGGCGACATCATAGTTGAGGAAATTTTTACCGATATGCCCGGTGGCGTTATCACCGCCACCATCACAGTAATGTTGGTGGTTTTCCTGCTTGGATTTATTCTCGATTTTATTGAAATTACTTATATGGTTGTGCCGATTGTAGGGCCGGTATTACTCGCCATGGGCCTTGATCCAGTCTGGCTGGGTGTAATGCTTGCCGTCAATCTGCAGACATCGTTTCTCACGCCACCGTTTGGCTTTTCGTTGTTTTACTTGCGTGGCGTAGCACCTGATTCAATAAAAACCACTCAAATATACAAAGGGGTTATTCCTTTCATCATTATCCAGTTAGCTATGTTGGGGATGTTAACGTTCTGGCCAGAGCTGGCCACATGGTTACCGGGGGTAATCAAAAGCATGTAAAGTCATTCCACTGATTTCTAAGCGTAAAAAAGCCGGCATATGCCGGCTTTTTTATGTTCTTTTGTTTCCTGTATATACTGACAGGAAGACTTGCATCAGAGTTTTCGTGCCCGTGTATAGGCTTCTTCTGAAACCGCATGAAACTGTTTAACATTGGTTTCATACTCACGATAAGATGCATGAATTCGCGCACCAATCGGACTCAGGTCAGCCAGTTCATCGATGACTTCCTGGGATATTTTGTTCAATTCCTGCATCAAATCATCAGGAAATTCTCTTAACTCAACGCCATGCTTGTTAACCAGCTCAGTCAATGAGATGGTATTTCTCGCAGTAAACTCGTTAGTCATGTCCAGAGAAGCTGCTTCAGCCGCCGTGCGTAAAATTTCCTGCAGGTCTGCTGGCAAGGCTTCGAACTTTTCTTTATTAAACAAAAATTCCATTACTGAGCCAGGCTCATGCCAGCCCGGATAATAATAATAGTCTGAGACCTCATAGAGCCCAAAGGCAAGGTCATTATAAGGACCATTAAACTCTGTCGCATCAATTACACCGGTTTGCAGAGAGGTAAATAATTCACTGCCCGGCATATTCACCGGAACGCCACCGAGACGGGAAAGCACATCCTGGGCCAGTCCGGGTATACGCATTTTTAAACCCTGAAAGTCTTCCTTGGAGTTAATTTCCTTGGTAAACCAGCCGCCCATCTGAACACCGGTATTACCACCAGGCATCGGGATCAGGTTAAATGGTTCGTAAAGTTCATCCCACAATTGCTGACCACCGCCATATTGGATCCAGCTTTCCATTTCCCGACCGTTCATGCCAAAAGGCAGGGCAGTAAAAAATTGTGCTTCCGGTGCCTTGCCTTTCCAGTAATAAGCCGCGCCATGACCAAGTTCGGCTGTACCGGCACTTACTGCGTTAAATACTTCGAGAGCCGGTACCAGCTCACCATCACCATAAACCCGGATCTTCATTCGGCCATTGGACATCGCTTCTACCTTCTCGGCAAAAACTTCCGGTGCATGACCCAGTCCCGGAAAATTTTTCGGCCAGGCTGTGACCAGCTTCCATTCGTAGGTTTGCTGAGGTGCTGCTGCAGAATCACCTGCTACGGCCTCCGGTGCATCGCCACCACAGGCTTGCAGCAACAACAAAACTGCCGCTGCAAATCCCGTTTTAATTCCGATATTTTTTAACATTTCCAAAAATCCCCTTGTTTAGCTTTAATCAGTAAGCCGTGTCTTTTAAATAATTTCCAGCTTGGCGTATGACATGACCAGCCATTTACCGCCAACACTATCAAAATTTATCTGTATTCTCGTATTTGGACCATTGCCTTCATAATTGAGCACAACACCTTCACCAAATTTAGGGTGTAGTACTCTCTGGCCCAGGCCTATATCGGTGCCAGCGATCTTGTCTGCTCCACCTGAGCTGCCGATACTACCATGATTTAACGGGGTATTTCCCGGGTATGATGTGTTTCCTGCATATGTATTTCCTGCATAATAGCTACTCCTGCGGACTTCCCCTTTCATGCGGATTTCTTCTACCAGCTCTTCGGGGATTTCTTTTAGAAATCTGGAGGGGCGGGTAAGATTTTCTTCTCCATGCATGCGCCTGGATTCAGCATGGGTCAGGTATAGCTTTTGTCTTGCCCGGGTAATACCTACATAGCAAAGACGTCGCTCTTCTTCCAATCCTGCCAGATCGTCCATGGACATTTTATGAGGGAACAGCCCTTCTTCCATACCGGCGATAAAGACCAGCGGAAACTCAAGTCCTTTTGCCGAATGCAGGGTCATTAGCTGCACCGCATCTTCAAACTCATCGGCCTGGGAATCGCCGGCATCCAATGCGGCTTTATCCAGAAATGCTGTCAGAATATCTGTTTCCGTTAGCTCTTTTTCTTCCTCAGAGTCAGCTTCCTCCTGCAGCATATCTTCTTCTGTGCGTATATCTTCAACTTCAAATGCCTTCGCCGCATTAATAAGTTCTTCAAGGTTTTCTATTCGCGTACGCGCCTTTTCACCGCCCTCTTTTTCATGATGCTGAATCAGGCCGCTTTGCTTCACAACATATTCAGTAAATTCATACAGTTCCCTGCCATAAAGCTGGTCTTCCATTGCATTAATCAAGGCCATGAAACCTGTGATATTGAGCACCGCTCTTGCCGGTAGCAACGATTCTTCCGCCACTTTCACAGCAGCCTGCCACATCGAACAGCCCTCAGCTCTGGCAATCTGGCGGATGCTGTCCAGGGTTTTTGCCCCAAGCCCTCTGACCGGAGTATTAATGACCCGCTCAAAAGCCGCATCATCATCACGGCTAGCCACCAGACGCATGTAAGCCAGGGCATTTCGAATTTCCAGTCTTTCATAAAATCTGAAACCACCATAAATTCGATACGGCATGCTTACTCTGAGCAAGGCCTCTTCCAGTTCCCGGGACTGGGCGTTTGAGCGATAGAGGATGGCCGCTTCGGTGTGCCTGTTACCCGAATTCACCCATTTTTCAATCTGTCCGATGATAAAGCGCGCTTCATCCTGTTCGTTGAAGGCGCTATAGGATGAAATGCTTTCACCGTCCTTGTCTTCAGTCCAGAGTTCCTTACCCAGTCTACCGGTATTTTTTGCAATCAGGCTGTTTGCCGCACTAAGAATATTGGCGGTAGAACGATAGTTCTGTTCCAGTCTGACCATATCAGCATCAGAAAAATCCTTATCAAAATTCTGGATATTTTCGATGCGGGCGCCACGCCAACCATAAATAGACTGGTCATCATCACCAACCACTGTAATAAAGCCATCACCACCTACCAGCATGCGTAACCAGGCGTATTGAATTGCATTGGTATCCTGAAACTCATCAACCAGAATATGGCGAAAACGACTCTGATAATGCTCAAGTAAAGCCGGATTATTAAGCCAGAGCTCATGTGAACGTAATAATAATTCACCAAAATCGACCATGCCTCCGCGATCACAAGCTTCTTCATAAGCGCTGTAAACACGGATCATTATCTGCATAAACTCTTCGCCAAAATCTTCCAGATTGCCTGCCCGTACCCCTTCATCCTTTTGATTATTAATAAACCATTGGCATTGTTTGGCTGGCCATTTCGACTCATCAAGTTCAAGGTTTTTACATATTCGTTTTACCAGGCGAAGCTGGTCATCAGAATCCAGAATCTGGAATTTTTCCGGTAATCCTGCTTCCTGGTAATGCGCTCGTAGCAAACGATGCGCCAGTCCATGAAAAGTCCCCACCCACATCCCGCCTGCCGGTCGCTCGAGCAGTTCTTCAATGCGAAGCCGCATTTCATTTGCTGCTTTGTTGGTGAAAGTAACAGCAAGAATGCCATGGGGGGACACTCCTTCCATTTGAATTAGCCAGGCAATGCGATGAACCAGCACCCTGGTTTTACCGCTTCCAGCGCCTGCAAGCACCAGAAGATTTCCCGGGTCCGAAGTAACGGCTTTACGCTGGTGATCGTTAAGAGAATTAAGTATGTGGGATATATCCATGGGTGCTGATTTTAGCAAATGCGATTACTGGCAGGTGAAAAAAAACCTGTAATACCGAAATCTTTTTCGCTGGTATTACCAAAGCTCTTTTGACTTGTGACACTTTTTCGCGTTAGTGTCCGACATACTGTTTTTAACAATGGGGATATGTCATGAAGCACTGGTTTAACGCGGGAATCTTATGTCAGTACAAGTAGAGGGAACCGTTAAATGGTTTAATGATGACAAGGGCTTTGGCTTTATTGAGCACCCTGATGGTACTGAAATTTTCGTGCATTATAGTGCAATTATCGGTGATGGTCGCCGAACCCTGATCGAAGGGCAAAAGGTGATTATGGAAATTGTCCAAACTGATAAGGGCGCTCAAGCTGATAATGTTAGTCCCATTGATGGCGACTGACCCTGCTTTTCGGGCTTTATATTTTCTGAAATGACCTTTACAACAATGTCACCAGACAGCTAGCCAGGTATACCCATTGGAAAATACTAATCTTATCAAGGCTATTTCTGAAGCACTGGCTAGTCTACGCAAATCCGAACGCAAAGTTGCCGACTTTGTGCTGGCAGACCCTGCTGTAATCCTGAATATGCGCATCATTGACCTGGCAAACCAATCCAAGGTAAGCGAGCCTACCGTGTTGCGATTCTGCCGCGCGCTGGGCTATGACGGCTTTCAATCCTTCAAACTGCAGCTAGCGCGTTATCTCGGTAGCAGCGGGATTTATAGTCAATTTTCTGTCAGTGATGCCGACTCCATTACCGATGTCAGCAAAAAAGTCTTTGACTCAACTATAGGTTCTCTTATTGCGGTTCGTGAGGAACTCGATATTCCCGCGCTGGAATCAGCAATCGAGGCATTGGCCACTGCTGAACGTGTCGAGTTCTATGGCTTTGGCGCTTCCGGTTCGGTGGCTATTGATGCCCAGCATAAATTTTTCCGCCTGCAGGTCTCTGCTGCCGCATACACTGATCCACACATTCAACATATGTCCGCTATTTCTCTGAAGCCCGGTGATGTGGTTGTCGCTATTTCACAGTCTGGCCGTTCCACGGCTCTTATTCAGAGTCTCAAGCTGGCACGGGAAGCCGGCGCTACGGTTATTGGTCTGGTTCCGGACAAAACACCCGTTGCAGACCTGTGTGCAATAC
>Ga0255783_10003721_pt1 | contig 14352 bp, 18 predicted proteins | sample 011ome_22_FD_179981 | JGI IMG/M metagenome (GOLD analysis project Ga0255783, IMG submission 179981) | Coastal salt marsh microbial communities from the Groves Creek Marsh, Skidaway Island, Georgia - 011507BT metaG (version 2) | ecosystem: Environmental > Aquatic > Marine > Intertidal zone >... | reverse complement strand
TGATAGAGAAGGTCCTGAAACTCAATCTTATTCTTCTTGTAGCCCGTGGTGTTTACATTGGCGATGTTATTGGATATAACATTGAGGTTAAGTTGCTGGGCTTGCATGCCCGTTGCTCCGGAATAAAGTGATAAGTTCATAGATTAAATTATTGGGTTTGGCCTAAAGTACCAATGGCTTTGCCTATATTTTGGTCGAAAGTTTGAATCATTTTTTGGTTAGCTTCATGAGCCCTTGAAACTTCAATAAGGCCAATCATCTCTTCAATCGCTGAAACATTGCTGCTCTCGAGGTAGCCTTGCATGATGGTGAACTGGGCAGGATCCGCTGGTTCAGGAGTGATGTTTTCTTCTTTAGGAACAAAGCCACCACCTACTTTCTGCAAATCCATCAAAGGGTCATCAAAAACAAAAACACCGACTTGACCAATATTCTGCCCGTCTTGGTATATGAGACCTTCCTTATCAATGCTCAGGTCTCCTCCACCTGGAACAGTCTGTATTGCAGATCCTCCAGTGTCGGAAAACTCATGACCCATGCTGTTGACCATATTTCCGTTGGCGTTTACATAAAATTGACCGTCACGGGTGTAAACAGAATCACCATTTGCATTTTGAAGGGCAAAAAAACCATCGCCACGGAGAGCCATATCCATGGGGTTGTTGGTTTCCCTCATTTCACCTTCATTGAAATCAACTTGGTTCTTCATGACTGGAAATGACCCGGGCATTTCATTGCGAAGTCTATCGTGAGTGCTGCGGGCAATTTCACCGCCTTCGACAGCTTCGAAACTAACAGCAACTTTCTTGAAGCCTGCCACATGACTGGCGGCAATGTTGTTGGCAATTACATTTTGGTACTGCTCAAGACCGCGTAAAGCTGAAGCGTTTTCGAATAATGACAAGTTCACGGCTCATGTTAAGCAAAATGCATGCCATTAATTTGACTATTCAGGCCGGGAAGGCTGGCTTGTAAGAAGTAATAAAACCTCTTGGCGGGAATTTGGCGCAAGCCTAATACTGGCAACCGATTGTAAGCAGTCGACCGTCTTCCAAATGAATAACTATTTTTTGGGGTATATTATCTTCAGAGACAACCTCGACCTTAGGGCAGTTGGCTTCATCAAAAATCACCTCAGTTTCTAAGGTTGATTCTGGGTTAGCCCCCAATTGACCACCCATATTCTGGACCTCACCGGTGTTTTTTTCAAGGAATGGCCTAAAGGATGGCTTAATTCCATTCTCTGAATCTGAATTGATACCTCTTCCTGATAAATAGCCTTGCATAATAATTCTAAAAGCAGTTCCCGTACCGAAATTATTTAAATTGGGCGAGATCTTCCTTACTCATGTCCAGAACCAGACTAAGTTCAACCCTACGGTTTTTGTCGTGCTGATTTGGATAGCGAGTATCATTGGGTTTGGTGTGGCCATGCCCGGTAATTCTTTCAAGTTTTTCTTCCAGGTCACCCGCTGAGTAGTAATTTAATGCATCGACGACTTCTTTAGCCTGAAGTAAAGACATTTCCCATGCCCCTTCTCCGTTTTTCCCGATGCTAGACTGAAGGTGGTTGGTGTGAGAGTCGACTCTGTATACCAGAACATGCTGTGAAAGAAGCCAGGACATCCTCAAGATAACTTTTTTGCCATGGGGTGTAAGGCTGGCTGATGAATTTTCAAATAGAGGTTTATCATCACCGTGGAAAAGCACTACTTTTAATCCTTCTGAAGTTGCTTCAATCTGAATAACAGAATCATCTATCTCGTGCAGTTTAAGCCGCGTATACCAATCCTGAGCAATTCGGTGGAGGACATCAATATCGATCGATGTTGTATCATCCGTGTTCCTCATGGTGGTATCGGAGCGTCCCACAATTTGGTCAACCATACTACCTGGTCTCGCATCTTTTTGCTCAATTGGTGTCGACTTAGGGACACCTGCCTTGTAAGGATCCCGAAAAAAGCGTGTGGTGGCGATGATAACCTCTTCATCCTGGGATAAAATCCAAAGAACCAGGAATAAAGACATCATTCCTGTTACAAAGTCAGCATAGGCAACTTTCCAGGCACCACCATGAGCGAAATTGCGCCTTTTTGAAAAGACATTGCTCTTGGTGTTAAATGGCATACTTATCCGGCAGTGGTTATGATCAAGCTCCCTTGGCAGCCTCTTTGCACTTCTCCTCAAGGTCATCTGCGGTGGGTTGTATCTGCTTGTCAAGAGACCTACGCCCTATTTCCACAGCCATAATTGGAGACAAACCGGTGGCAAAGCCCGAAACGGATCTTTCAACAATTCTGTAATACAAGAATTCCTGAGTTTGGTTGAGTGATACAAGTCGCCCAAGCGGTATCCCAATTCCATAAGCAAGGAAAATACCAAGGAATGTACCACTCAAAGCAGCCGCGACTTTATAACCAACAGACTCAGGATCTTCTAGGTTGGACATGGTATTAATAATACCGAGAACCGCAGCCACGATACCGACGCCGGGCAAGGCGTCAGCAATCATCTCAATCGCCTTTACAGAGCGAGTGGCTTCCGCTTCACGGCTTTGTAGTTCTGCGTTTAAGATTCCACCAATTTCTCCTGGCTTACATCTACCATCAACGATGGGTCTGAGTGAATTACATAAAAATTCAACCAGGCCTGCATCGTTCAAGAAAGACGGGTACTTTGTGAAAATTGAGCTGTTTTGTGGATCACTCACATGTTCGTCAAGGGCTGGGGTTCCTTTCCGGCGACCAAGCATGAAGAGTTCATAGAGTAAAACAAGAAGGTCGATAAACTTACCCTGGTTGGCGATCCCCCCCTTGAATGCCTTAATGATATCTGACTTCAGGCTCATAAGAACACTTTTCGGACTGGATACTACCAGGATGCCCAGGCCGATTCCACAGATGATCATGATTTCACCAGGGTGGATCAGGGAAATTGGATTTCCTCCAGCAGTTACAAAACCTCCAATACAGGAGACGAAAACGATGACTATACCAACAGCAAGTAACATAGTAAGAAATTATTTAGATTCTAATGTTTGAAAGTTTGAACGAAGGCATAAAAGAGAGTGTGAAAGAATTTGACTGATCCGACCTTCGCTCAAGCTAAAGATTTGAGCGATTTCTGACAACTTTAATTCTTCATAGTAATAAAGCATCAGTATTTTCTTATTTTGCTCGGGTAAATTCTTGATAAGGTCTCTTAGTATTTTTACCTTTTCTTTTTTCTCCGCACGGTCAGGTGCAGAAATATCGGTTGGGTCCGAGAGGGTTTCAGAGAGAGGGAGGTTTTCTTCACTGGCACCGTGAGAATCAGAGCTTCCTCCATCGATCGGAATAAAGGTTACGGGTTGAGTTTGCTTAAGCAGTGTTTCATATTCAGCATGAGATAATCCAAGTTCATTTTTGATTTCCGATATGGAAGGAGCACGATTATGCTTGGACTCAAAGGATGCAATTGTAGCTTGTAGTGACTTAGCTTTTGCCCGATTTGAGCGCGGAAGGGAATCAATGCGTCTTAATTCGTCAAGCAGGGCGCCTTTAATCCTAAGCGTTGCATAGTTACCAAAAGCTTTACCTTTGGTTGAATCAAATTTATTGACTGCTACAACAAGGGCACGAGCCCCAATTCCATACATGTCTTCAGTTTCATAACTTTCGGGGAAATGGTGTCTTAATCGAGATACAATAGACTTAACCAGGGGAAGATAATTCTCAATCCATTCATTGCGGGACTTTTCATCTTTCATTGCCTGCCTGTATTTTTCAGCAGCTTTTTTCATCCCTTGGAGGGAATACCCGTGGTCTGCTTGTGCTGGAATACTCATCTAGCTTCTGGTTCCTTGGGAAAGATATGTAGAATCAGTGTCATGCTTTGACCCCTTGATTGGCTTCGGTCCTAGCCACAGATTTTTTGTTGTTTGTAAGTTTTTGCCTCTCTTGACGAGGAGTCACCCTGTCTTTTCTTGGGGATTCAGCTTCGGGAACTGATGCGGTATCCCCAACGCGTGCCGAAGGAGAATGCATGATGCCATTTAAGATAAAGCCCAGAAGATATCTGCCGAAGATTGAAAAGACTAAGCACCCACCTGTCCCATAGACGAGTGCGACAATTGTATCTTTCTGTATAATAGAAGAAACAAGGAAAAAGAGTACGAAGCCGGTGAAACCAGATAAACAAAAGAAGAATTTAGCGTCGTCTTTTATCATGAGTTATCGGTGTTGATAGGAAGAGAACCCTTTGGCATAAAGTTCTTCGGGAAAAGTTCTTGATATCATTTGATTTAAAACGCCTGTGGTGAAGTCCCCTGTAACATTTTGCCCATTGCAGATACAAAGGGGAGTAAGATTACTTCTTATGATTAAAGGCCAAAGCTTGGTTGAGTTTGAGATTTCGTCGAAATGGGTAATGGCGAGATGGGTAGCACCTAGATGATTGGCTGTATTTATGTTTCTAAACAAAACATCTTTGTCATAGGCTCCATTTATAACAAGAACCCGAGTGCCCACTTCAAGCTCATCCAGGGTGGATTTCGTTTGTGACCAGTCATCCAGGTTGGACAGTGAAAGCCCAGGGAAGTCCAAATAGAGCGGGGATTGATCGGACGCGGCGGGCACAGACTCGGCTTGCCTGTAAAGCGTAACACCTACAACTTCACAGAATATTCGCAGGGCGTCATCTGGGTTTGGTACGCCACTCTCAACCTTCAAGACCATGGGGGAAGTCTTGTTCATGAAAACTTCATGGGCAAGAAACTTGCACAAAGTTGTAGTCTTCCCAACGCCAGGTGACCCGATGAGGGCAATCTTACTCGTAGTTTTCACTTCTGATGACGACCTGTAGCGATCGGACAACCCAACCGTTATGTGTTTAAGTGCATCCGCCAAGGGTAAGTCTTTAACATCACCCCAGTTTGGCCAAGATTGTATATCCCTCAGCAAAGTCTGGTCGAAACCTGTTTTTTGTAGGAGCGAAAGAGTATCATTCTCCAAAATCAAACCGGCATCGTTATCAAGCGAATCGATTTTGGGTATGCCCTGCGGCAATGCATTGGCTGGCCCATTCTGAACATTACTATTCACTGAATCTAGTTTAACTGAAGACTCTTTCAACTCTGTCTGTGCATCCTTATTTTCGCCATCCACCTCCTTTTCCGAAGATATGACCGGGGTTTGGATTTCTGCAATCACTTCAAGCTTGGGTGATGAAATAAAACGTTTCAGCCCTTCCCCTCCAACTTGCCTGACGGAAAGCACTTTTGCATGATCACCGAGTTTCTCCCTAATGACACGCACAGCTTCTTCAGCAGAACGGACAATAAGCTTGTAACGCTTACCAGCGTTTTGCTCCTTTCTTTTTTCGGTTACAACTTCCATGACGAAATATTAAGCAGCGACAGGCACATCTCCGTGCGAATTTTGTTTATCCATAGCGTTCACAATATCCTCAGGCAATTGTTGACCTGCGAGAGCAATCGCTCCAAATGGCTCAATTTGTGTCTCAGCGGGTAATTCTTGATAGGCTAAAACTACAAGTTGAGGGTAAGACGGTTCCATGAATCTTCTAAAAGCAAGTCGGAGTTCAGCAGTGGTCACAATGACTGGTGTCATACCGTTCTCACTCATCTCTTTAATTTTAGGCTCAATTTCTTTAATGATTCCTTCGGTCAATTGGGGATCCATAACTAAACCTATATCAAATTGACTCCGCTTCACACGGGAAATCAAAGTCTGCTCAAGGGTGGGCTCAAAAGTCATGGCAACCAGTTTGTTGGGCTCTGACTCAAATTCTTTAATAAAATACATCCCCAGTCTTTTTCTCGTCTGTTCAGATAAATCGTCTGGGTTTTTGGTAAGACCAGCCATATCAGCTATGGTTTCAAGAATTAAGGTGAGATTCTTAACAGGTATACGCTCTCTCAGTAAATTTTGGAGGGTTCTTTGAATAACACCTACATTTACAAGATCAGGCAGTAACTCACTGACCAATGTCGGGTTTTTGTCTTTGATTAAGTCAAGAAGCCTTTGAGTCCCCTCTCTTTCTAAAATGAGATGGGCTGTACGCTTTAACACATCAGCCAAATGAGTAACTAAAACAGATGACGGATCAACAACGGTACAACCCTCAACTTCTGCATTTCGTTTTTCATTTTCAGGGATCCACATGGCACTAATCCCAAACACAGGTTCTGTAGTTGGAATACCATTAAGTTTACTTGCGTCCCCTCCCCCCATGCTCATAGCCAAAGCACGATCCGGAATAACGCTTGCACGAGTCACTTCTTTCCCCCGAAGCAGGAAGCGATACTCATTCGGCTCAAGCTCAATGTTATCACGCACTCCGATCGTAGGTAAAAGCATTCCCATTTCTTTGGCAAAATTAGTTCTCGCCCCGGTGATTCTCTCAAGTAAGTCACCGCCCTTTTTCTTGTCTGCAAGGACCAAAAGACCGTAACCCATCTCAAGCCCAAATACTTCCTGCTCAATGGCACTTTCCATGGGTGACAACTGGGGAGCATCGGGAGATGCCTGAGTGGTATTTCCTCCTGCCTGCGGAGCCGGCAAGCCTTTCGCTCCCCCTTGGCCCTGGTTGGCAATCTGAGGGTGACTTTCTGTGATATCCTGTAAGGTTGCGTCCTTGGATTTTTCTGAAAAATAGTAAGCAGCACCAAAACAAAGGATAGCGAGGATAAAGAAAGGCCAGAAGGTCTCGGAAAGAAAGAATGCAAACATCAAAAGCATAGCGCCTGCGATCCCAATTGCTTTGGGATAAACCGTAAGTTGACGACCAACAAACTCCCCTAAATTTGACTCTTCAGAGGATCTGGTGACAAGTATACCCGCAGCAATCGATACTATAATTGCCGGTATCTGGGTAACCAAACCATCACCTATGGATAAAATAGTGTAGGTTTGAAGAGAGTCAGACATGGTCATGTCCCGCTGGAAATATCCGATTAAAATACCACCGATAATATTAACCACAGTGATGAAAATCCCAGCTACTGCATCCCCTCTAACGAATTTACTCGCACCGTCCATAGAGCCGTAGAAGTCGGCATCTTTTTGGATTTTTTCACGCCTCTCAAGGGCTTGTGCTTCCGTGATAACACCCGAATTCATTTCGGCATCAATCGACATTTGTTTTCCGGGCATGGCATCTAGAGTGAACCTTGCAGTAACCTCGGCTATTCTGCCCGCACCTTTTGTGATAACAACAAAATTAATGATGACTAAAATTAAGAATATCACAGCCCCAACTACATAATTTCCACCAACCACGAATGTTCCAAAAGAGTGGATGACCGAACCCGCATCTCCATCAAGCAAGATGAGTCGGGTCGAGGCCACATTTAGTCCAAGACGATACAGCGTGACTGCCAAGAGTAAGGTGGGGAAGACCGAAAACTCAGGCGGGTCCTTGACATAGATAACCGTGAGAAGGATAAGCAGGGATATCGCGATGCTGAACACAAGCAGTATGCTGAGTATATCCTTGTGAATCGGAAGAACTAGCAGGAGCACCGCCCCAAATAAACCAAAAACAAAGCCCAAATCTGAATTCCCCCCGAAACGAGCAAAGAAAGAGCGAATGTTTTGTAAGACTCCGCTCATGAAAATGCTTTGGCCGTGGGCATCTTAGCCAGAAGTCGCCTAGCCTTGAGACGGTGAAAATAGTAAGCATGTTTTTTGTAAACTTCAGCGAGGATGGAAGCAACAACTTGGTACATCTGAAGAGGGATAGGCTCGCCTACCCTCCCTAACGCAAAAAGAGTTTGAGCAACTGGTTTGTTCTCAATCATGGGAACTTCATGCTCCTTTGCTATTAATTTTATTCTTCTGGCCAATAGATTATCTCCTTTCGCGACAACTATAGGAGCATTATCCGTGCCTTTTTCATATTTTAATGCAACTGCATAGTGTGTAGGGTTAGTAACGACCACATCTGCTGTTGAAACATCCGTAACACCTTGCCCTCCCAGAAGTTCCATCGCTTTCTTTCTCTGGGCAGTCTTGACTTCAGCAGAAACCTCCTTGCTTTTCCTCTCTTCCTTTACTTCTTGCTTAGTCATTTTCATTTCCTCATCATGCTCTTTCTTCTTAATAAAGTAGTTTATGATGGCAATGATCCCTAGCATTAAAAGCAAGATAGTGAACATTACGAGAAAGAGTTCATAGATAAATTCAGGCAAATGCTGAATTGGTACGGGGGCATAAAATATCGGGTCATCAAGAAAAATGATTAAAGTAAGCCAAACAACAGTCCCGATGGCTAAAAACTTCATTAAATCAATGAAAAATGTCTTTAATGCTTTTAAGCCAAAAATTCTTTGTGTGCCGGTTATGGGGTTTAATTTACTCAGTTTTGGTTCGATAGCTTTGGGGGTAAAACGAAAGCCTGTCTGTAAGCCTTCTGCGATTAAAGCAGCAACGAAACAGGCCACCAAAAGGGGCAGTACAATAAGGGCAAGGGAGAAATAAGAGGAAGTCAGGGTGTGAGCAACTCCCTCATGACTTGCCTGTATGGAATCAATATTTTCAAGAATTGACTTGGTGAAAGTAAGCAGCTCCGAGGCTTTTGCGGGTGCCAAAAATACAATAACAAGTACACCTGCAAGCATTGTTAAAGTCATTGCAATTTCAGGAGCTTTGGCAAATTGCCCTTTAGACCTTGATTCGGAAAGCCTTTTTTCTGTAGGGGGCTCAGTCTTAGAACTTTTATCAACATCTGCCATAACCGTATAAAACTATCCGTTTTGGATAATATCTAGCATGATGGATACAGAACGCTTACTCCCATCAAGTATGTATGATGTGATCAGCAAAATCGAGGATACCAGTAGAACCAAACCGGAGAGGATTCGAATCGAAAAACTCGTCATGAATACATTCATTTTAGGAACCGCTTTTCCCAGAACAGCAAAGGAAATGTTAATCATGAAGTTGAGGGCAATGAAAGGAGCTGCAATTAAGGTACCTATCACAAAAACGTTGGAAATTTCACGGGCAAATTCCACCATCGGGCTTGCGGACAAGAAATAATTCCCAATAGGTAAAATCTCGAAGCTCAAAGTAAATGCTTTTAAAATGTCATAGTGTATTCCCGCGACAAAGAAGATTAGCAAACTAAAGTAATACAGGAGGGTTGTTATTGTAGCATCAGTAGAACCCAGTAGAGGGTTTACACTACTGCTTGCCATAAGGCCGATTTCATAGGAAATAAGGTGCCCCGCAAGCTCAACTGCAAAAAATATCATCCGGACAGTCATAGCGAGAAGGAGTCCTATACAAATTTCGTTCAATGAAAGCAAAATTGCCCCGGCAAAATGATTTGCAATCTCCAGGTTTGCTGGAACCAAGGGGTTTATCAAAATCGACAACAATAAGCCAAAAGCGGTCCGAATCTTAACCGGTATTAGTTTTCCGGCGAAAAGTGGAATCCCTAGAAAAAAAGCACCCGTCCGAAGGAAAACGAGTACCCATACTACGATTTCCCCGGCCTCAATGGTCATTGTGCCATTGTTGGAATCAAATTAAACATAGATATACAAAATTCAGTCATCGTTTTAAGGATAAAGTTGGCCGAAAGCACAATAGCCAGCGATACACAAATCAGCTTGGGTACAAAGGTTAAAGTTTGTTCCTGAAGGCTGGTAATAGACTGCACAAAACTTATGGCAAGCCCGACGACTAACGCGGTGCCAAGAATAGGTACAGAAATGAGAAGACCGGTCTGAAGAAGGTTTCTCATGATATCCACTGCCAATTCCATTGTCATAATTCTATCTCTCCCTCTTTTATGAAATATTAAAACTGTTTACTAAGGATTGTATGACTAAATACCACCCATCAACCAAAACAAATAATAGTAACTTGAAAGGCATAGAAATCACCACAGGAGGCATCATCATCATTCCCATAGACATCAAAGATGAAGCCACAATGAAGTCGACGATAATAAATGGAATGAAAATGAGAAATCCCATTTGGAAGGCGGTTCTTAATTCGCTTAAGACAAAGGAAGGTACCACAATGCTGAGCGGCAATTGATCCCGCGTCATTGCTCCTTGCTTGGATATTTCCAGAAAAAACTGGGCATCTTCCTGGCGAGTCTGATTGAGCATAAAGTTTTTCATATGGGCAGTAGCAACCAATAGCGCATCTCCTGACTTCATGGTATTAGCCATGTACGGTGTCACAGCGTCATCGTAGATTTTATCCCAAACAGGGCCCATAACAAAAAAAGTGAGAAACAGAGAAAGTCCGACAATTATCTGGCTCGAAGGAGCCGCATTTACACCGATTGCATTTCTAACGAAACCTAAAACTATGACCATGCGGGTAAAGCAAGTCATCATCATAATAATTGAGGGTCCCAAGGTAAGAATCGTCATCGCAATTACCAATTGGATGGCAACACCGAAATCTCCCTCGTCATTGGACCCAGTGACATCTATCCTCAACCCAGGGGCACCCGTACCCGTTGTTTGGCTGTAAAGATCTCCGACTTGTAGCCCACCAAGTAAGATCAATAATGTCAGGAGTTTAAGATATGTCTTCATTCTGAGATGAGGGGGAAGAAACCGTGACGAATTCCGTGTCCTCTAATTTGGATAGATGACTGATTGCATTTGGGTTTACACCGATTAGGTGCTTTTCTTTTCCATATTGGGCAACCACAAGATATTGCCTGTTTCCCAGTGGGCAGGTGTCGGCAATTAGGATCTTTCCTTTATTTTCACTAAAAGCACGAAATTGTTTTTTTCGATTATAATGAGTGATAAAAAAAGCACAAGAAGCGAGGACGCCCAAAAAAGCGAGGACACGAACCCACATCCATGATGTATCAGGTATCGCTTCTGCTGACGAAAGAATTGTTGCGGTCCATGAAACCAATTTATGACCTCATTAAGATTGAGCTGCAGATTATCGCAAAAGGTGGATCAGGTTGGAGAATCAATGATTTCAGTTATCTTGAGACCGAAACGATCATCAATAACTACAACTTCACCATGGGCAATGAGCTTTCCATTAACAAGCAATCCCACGGGGTCTTTGGCATTTTGTTTAAGCTGTATCTGAGCACCTGGGCTCAACTCAACAACTTCTTTCATTGGTAATTCTGCTGTACCCAACTGGACGGTAACACTAACCTTAACGTCCATAACGATATCCATTTTTTTACTATCCATGGTTTTTTCCAATCAACTTAACTGCGTCTGCAATACTTTCATTTACCTGAAAAGCAACTTGATCGCCTTCCAACCCAACTTCACCTGTGAAGCAGGTTCTGTTTTCAATTCTTAATTTCGTTTGTTTGATGAGTGCAGGGTCCATTTCGATTACATCATCAACATCTAAATTGGTTAAATCACGAAGAGAAAGCTCAAAAGCATCCCACTCTGCTGAAACATGTACGGGAATATTGTCGTAAACCTCATGCCACCTCGGCGTCCTCGGCGTCTTTTTCTCTTCACTTGATGCCGCTGCAAGCAAGCGACTCAGTACAGGTTCCATCGTGTAGTAAGGCACTGCAATCCTCATGGGACCGGATACATCGCCAAAGGATGCTTCCATACTCATAATAAGCATCATTGCATCAGAAGGCGAAGTCTGTAAAAATTTCCCTGTACTTTCAGAACCTATGATACTTGGGGTTAAAGACATCGTGGACTCCCATTGCTTACACCATTCTTGGAGGATGATTTGATTGAAATCCTCAACTAGAGCTTTTTCAATATCTGTCAGCCCTCTCTCTTCAGGGTTGGTTGAGCCTCGACCACCAAGTATTCGATCAACAACGGTTGCAGAAAGGTGAGAATTGACATCCAGCAAGCAGACCCCATTCAGTTCCTGCATTTTGAACATGGTAACACAGGAAGGCGTTTTGATAGACTGAGTGAAATTTGAGTAAAGATCAGCAGTCAGGTCTTCCAGTTCAAGGTTAAACTCAATGCGTAAAAACATCGAGAGGTGACCGGCTAAGTAATAGGCGAACTGCTCTGATTTTGTGCGCAATTTGCTTAAGTCTGCATCAGATAAAACGATAGGATTCGTAAAATCATATTTTTTACAACTTAACCCGGAAGATGCCGAGACTTTGGTTCCGTCATGAAGAAAAATCGGATGACCTGAAGATCCTTCGATTTCAGATAAATCAAAGCTTTCGTCTTCAAAATTTGAATCAGCTGCCATCAGAAATCCTTTACTGGACTACAAACTGAGTGAAATAGATCTGACGGATCAGGTCGCTTTCACCGTCACGATATTTACGAAGAACTGAAGAAAAGCCTTTTTTTAAGTCTACCCTAACCCTTTCCTGGAAACCATCCAACTGAGCATCCTCATAGGTATAAGCCCCCATTATTGCCAGTGCCTTATCCCGAATGCGGTGTTCGTTCATTTCAAGAACTTTTTCAAAGTCGCCAGCCAGACCTTCAAGCTTCAACTCAAGATTTATGTACCTAGATTTTATTGGCCCCCCCAGGTTGGTAATTAGAGAAGTCAGCTCGTAATACTTTTCCTCACCAGATGGTTCCATGTCAAGAGGCTGACCGCCTTCAATGATTTGTGGTTTTATTGTTTCCTCAGGCTTATTCATTTGAATAAGAAAAAACATTGCACCGACTGTGAGTGCGGGGGCCAGGACAATGGCAATCAGGGCAGGAACAAGGTTCCCTCCGCTGGGTTTGGTTTCAGTAGAAGGATTATTATCGGGTAGTTCGTCTAATTGAGCTGCACACATATCTAAATAAGTTGAGTGAAAAAGCTATCGTTTAAGGTTTACTGCTTCAGTTAAAATGGCATCCGAGGTTGTGATGACACGGGATCCTGCCTGAAAGGACCTTTGGTAAGAGATCATAGCAGCGAATTCATTGGTTAAATCCACATTTGATAATTCGAGGGCATATTGCTTGATCTTGCCATTGGAACCAACGGCAGGGATGGAGTTATCCAAAATACCAGCCAAATTCTGGCCTTCTTGCCCGTTTGAATAAAAACCGTTACCCACCCTCCTGAGGTATTGAGGGGACTGGAAGTTTGCGATCTTGAGCTGACCGGATTTCCTAATAATATCTTCACCCTCACGATTTACCACAAGATTAACCACACCATCTTCCTCAATCCTCCGGGTAAGAAGGGTCTCTCCATCTTCAAGCCCTACTGTCATCGGTTTCCCGTCAACATCAAGTAATTGGAATCGGTATTGATCCCGGGTGACAACAAATCCTTCCACCGTGGATTCGAAAGCACCAGCTCTAGTGTAGAAAAAGTCACCGGTGGTTGGGTCTTGCAATTCGAAAAAACCACCAGCATTTGGCAGAGCTTCACCCTGAATTGCGATATCTAAATCCAATCCAGTTACCTCAATAGTGCCTTGGTTAAAGTCTGATGAAAGTGAACTAACATGAACACCTGTGCCATGTTGCTGAATATTGTTGCTGGGGACACCATCAGCACCAGACTCTGCATCATTGACATGCATGTAAAAGTTATCAGAAAAGTTTGCTCGAGATGCCTTGTAGCCAAGTGAATTAACATTAGCGATATTGTTCCCCAATACTTGCAAGCCTTGAGTAAGACTCTTCAAGGAAGAAACGCCGTTATGTAGTGAAGGTATCATCTTCTAGGATTCACTTGGTAAACTTACCTTGACGATAGAGGATGGATCGTAGTCTTTGCCTTCAACGATCACAGATATTTTTCCGTCTTCAGATTTTTCTACGGATTTGACCATACCACTGACCTCTTGACCCTGATCTTTAATGAACACCATCTTACCTAGGTAGGCTTGAGCAACCATATCCTTCTGTGAGTCAGCAAAAGTCTCAAATCCCTTGGAGAATTGTTCCATTTGCTCAAGGGACGCAATGTTGGCCATCTGCGAAATAAACTCTGTATCCTTCATCGGTTCTAGTGGATCTTGGTTGCTTATCTGGCTGGTCAAGAGTTGAAGGAAATCCTCCATTTGTAAAGTCGCAGAGCTCTTGGACCCAGTATTCGCCTCAGGGGCAGTTCTGGGATTGTTAGTTAAAGTCTGGGCAGAGGCAATTGAGTCAATCATTGTAATTAAGGTTAAGCGGCTAAGGGATTGAGTGAGTCCATCTCTTGGTAGGAACTGTACACAGATATTTTAAGACCATTTATCCCCGAAAGGGAATCTCCGTCGAGAAACGAAAGTTGCTCTTTTGAGCGTAAGTCTGGACAAATTAACGACAGGGAAAGATGTGACCCGTCCTTTTGTAGGCGAACTCCAAGCTTCCCGCCACTAGGCAGGTCGAGGGCAAACCTTATAACTTTTCTGTCAAACTTTGATATGTAAGCAATACGAGGCGGGATTGCATCTTGAACA
>Ga0255783_10003703_pt1 | contig 14412 bp, 9 predicted proteins | sample 011ome_22_FD_179981 | JGI IMG/M metagenome (GOLD analysis project Ga0255783, IMG submission 179981) | Coastal salt marsh microbial communities from the Groves Creek Marsh, Skidaway Island, Georgia - 011507BT metaG (version 2) | ecosystem: Environmental > Aquatic > Marine > Intertidal zone > Salt... | reverse complement strand
GCTGTTTTGATGGCTGTTTTATAGCTATCGTATAACTTTCAGAAAGCACACACCTTCAGACAGTCGTCGAGAATACGTTTCAGTATCCTGTTTTGCCGAATCCTTACTGGTTGTTTGCTAAAGCCTGAACAAAGCATTAGCCCGACCAGTACCCGGTAATTCATTCCAATCCCGCCATTGCTTTGAGCCTTTGTGTCGCAAAGCTAAAAAGGATTTTCCTGTTCTTTGCCCGAATCACCCTCGTTGCCCTGGGTATTTTCATAGCCAGGGACATCTTCGGTTCTGAAAACTTCAAAAAATGAATTGGCATCATCGGGTCTTGCCCTGAGTCCGGTGTCGCGATTAATTCTGACAAACTCAAGCCCGTCAGGCTGGGCCATACTGGCCAGCGGGGTGCCTTCCAGCACTTCCTTCATATAACTGATCCAGATTGGCAACGAAACTGTTGCTGCCTGTTCTTCACGGCCACCAAGTGACTGGGGTTGGTCATATCCCACATATACCGTGGTGACAAGATTGCCGTTAAAGCCGGAAAACCATAGATCATTATTATCATTGGTTGTGCCGGTTTTGCCATGAAGATCTTCTCTCTCCGGCATCGCCCGGTTTGCTGGTCGACCGCTGCCATTGGTAATAACAGAGCGTAGAATTGTATTCATGATGTAGGCTGTACGCTCATCAATCACTCGTGGCGCCGGTGTAACTGCAGGAATTTCAGGAACCTGGTTTTGGTCCAGTAAGGAGTCAATTACGGCCATGTCTTCGCAGATGTAGCAAACTGTGTAGGGTTGAGCGCGGAACATTTCACCATCATTAAAGTTATCAATTCGTTCAATAAGATAGGGTTCTACCTTGTGACCACCGTTGGCAAAAACGCTATAGCCGGTAGCGATTTCAAGGGGGTGAACAGCGTGAGAACCAATGGCTACAGTAAGATCATTTTGAGGAAATTCCCGGGTATTAAAACCAAAGCGGGAGAAGTAGGGAAGCACTATGTCTGATCCCAGTGCATCATAAAGCCTCAGAGATACAAGGTTTTTAGAAGTAGTAAGTGCATACTTGAGTCGAATAGGCCCCATGAATTCACCACCAAAATTTTCCGGACGGTAGTCACTGCGGGCAAGAGGCGCATCATTGATCAGACTGGCAGCGGTGTAGCCGTTTTCCAGTGCCGCAGAGTACAGGAAAGGCTTGATATTGGATCCTGGCTGCCTTTCGGCCAGTGTTACACGATTGAATTGACCGTTATTTTTGCGATCATAGAAATCATAGCCCCCAATCAGGGACTTTATTGAGCCGTTATTGGGGTCTATTGCAACCAGGCCGCCATTCACCGCCGGAATTTGACCCAGCATCCATTGCCCTTCAGCGTCTCGTTTAACCCGAATCAGATCTCCTGGCTCGGTGACGTCCCTGGCAGAGCGGGGCGTCGAACCCCAGGTGGCGCTGGTAATAAATCGTTTCGCCCAGCGAATGCCGTCCCAGTCAATGGTGATGCTTTCGCCTGAGGCCAGAATTGCCGTAATGGAACGCTCTTCGACTGCCTGAACGAATGCAGGTAGCTGGGATGCTATTGCCGGAGTATTGTTCAAGACGTCGAGCCACTGCTTTACAGAGCCGTCAGCAGAGGGTCTGAGATGGTTTTCTCTGCCACGATAGCCATGGCGCCGGTCATAGTCTTCAAGTCCTTGCTGAAAAGCGGAGTTGGCTGCCCTCTGCATGCTACTGTCGACAGTGGTAAAAACCTCAAAGCCATCGGTAAGGGCAAGATCGCCATAACGTTCAATCATTTCCTGACGCACCATCTCTGCAATGTAGGGCGCATCGAGTTCGGTTTCCCTGCCATGTCTGAAAGCCGTATTTGGCGCATTTCTTGCCAGCTCATAGTCATCCCGGGTAATCATACCCTGGGCAAACATTCGGGAAAGTACACGCTCTCTGACTGATTTTGCCTGGTCTTTTGAGGACAGGGGGTTGTAAGCATTGGGTCTTGGTAGCAAACCTATCATGGTCGCTGCTTCTGCAAGAGTCAGCGCACTTATATCCTTGTCATAGTATTGCTCTGCGGCAGCAGCAATACCGTAAGCGGAGATGCCAAAAAAGGTTTTATTGAGGTAAAGCTCGAGGATTTCTTCCTTGGTGAGTTCCCCCTCCATTTTCAGGGCCAGCAGTATTTCCTTGAATTTGCGGGTGTGGGGAGACTCTCCTTCAAAGAAAAAGTTTTTTGTCACCTGCATGGTAATGGTGCTGCCACCACCCCAGTCGTTACCTGTGAAAATACCCGCGACGGACCTGAGTAGTCCCAGTGGATCAACACCATGGTGACTATAAAAGCGTTTGTCTTCACTTGAGATCAGTGCGTCTAGAATCAGTTGCGGTATTTCCTCATACTTGACCGGGGTGCTGCGACGACTGCCAAACTCTGCAATCAATTTGTTATCAGCGGAGTAGATGCGTAAGGGGTTTTCCAGACGCAAATTAGTATAGGTTTCCCTGTCAGGCAGTTTTGGTGAGATATACAGGTACATACTGGCGGCAACCATAACCAGCCCGATAGCGCCGGTGAAGCCGCACCAGGTGAGGAAAATACCTATTTTCTTTATTTTAGTCATTGCCAGGCATGAGATTTTGTATGGTTAAAGTCAGTTGCTCTTATTGACCCGCCATTTTAAACACTTTTGACCTGGGTAGTTAGCACTGAAAAGAAATTGCGAAACTCGCCGTAAGCTCCCGTAAAATGGGAGTTCTGCTTGATATATCTCGCTTTTTCACTGAAAAACCCTGTTAAATATACATACAGCCACTTTGATGAAAATGTGAAGTGCTCGTCACTGCTTTTGTGAACTGGATAGCAAATTAATGTAATTTGTAAAAAAATGCGATAATTGCTTGAAAAAAATGATTAAATTGATTAACAGTGCCAGACTGTAAAGAAGATTAAAAGGTATTATTCCGGTAGTTTCGGCTCATTTTCTTCAGGCCAAAACCGGTGTTTATAGAGATTTAAGATAGATACAGAGCGGACCTATATTTTATTCGGGGAGACATTTTGGTCAGTTTCTTAGCTAAAAAGAACAATGGCTTGCTTGGTATAGACATCAGCTCCAGCTCAATAAAATTGCTGGAGTTGTCAAAGTCTGGCTCCAAGTACAAGGTCGAATGTTATGCCAGCAGACCGTTGCCTGATGGTTCCGTCGTGGAAAAAATATTGCCAACCTTGATGCTGTTGGTGAAACCATGCTGAAACTGGCATCACTTGTAGATGCCTCTACTGATAAAGCCGCCGTCGCAGTTTCAGGCTCTGCTGTAATTACCAAGTCCATTGCAATGAATGCCGCGCTGACTGACTCCGAAATGGAAACGCAAATCGCGCTGGAGGCAGACCAGTATATTCCCAATCCGCTGGATGAAGTATTGATTGATTTTGAGCGTCAGGGACTTTCGGAAAAAGATTCGGAGATGGTTGAAGTTTTCCTGGCTGCCTGTAAAAAAGAAAATGTTGATGCTCGGGTAGCGGCGCTGGAAATTGGTGGTTATGAGGCAAAAGTGGTAGACATCGAAGCCTATGCCATGGAAAGGGCTTTCGGTCTTATGTGTGAGCAGATGGATCTGGATAAAGAAGGTCTTACCGCTATAATCAACGAACTTCTTTAGTTAAAAAGTTTACTGATTTGTCAGGACTAATTTCGGGCATGTAGTTTACAATGGCATGCTCGATTTTTCGTATTTACTCAATAACTATTTTCAGCGACAGCATCCAAAAATAATGAAAAAAGCAGTGGATAATATTTTCCTGATTGGTCCTATGGGCGCAGGCAAAACTACTATTGGGCGTCAGCTTGCCCGATCCTTGAAAATGGAGTTTGTCGATTCAGACCAGGAAATTGAAGAAAGAACCGGTGCTGATATTGCCTGGATATTTGATGTTGAAGGTGAGGCAGGATTTCGAGAAAGAGAAAAGAAAATAATTGAGGAACTCACGCTGAGCAAAAATATAGTGCTGGCAACTGGCGGCGGTGCCGTTCTGGCACCTGAGAATCGTAAATTTCTGCAAAGCCGTGGCACAGTGGTATACCTGATGGCAACCATTGGTCAGCAGGAAGAAAGAACAAGGCATGATCAGCGTCGGCCATTAATACAGAATGTCACTGATATTAAGGGAAAGCTGACAGAGCTTATGGATATTCGAGATCCGCTTTACCGGGAAATTGCTGACAATGTCGTGATGACCAACAGACGCAGTCCCCGGTCTGTAAGCAGTGAAATTATAAAGCAGCTGTTTGATGAAGACGTTCATGAAGAATAATAGTGCCCATAGCGATAATCGCCAGACTGTAACCGTTGATCTTGGTGATAGAAGTTATCCGATTCACATAGGCGAGCAATTACTTGCAGATGCTCAGCTGCTGGTACCCCATATACACGGCAAACAAGTATGTATTATCAGTAATGAAACCGTTGCTCCGCTGTATCTCGAGACACTTTCAAACACGTTGTCAGCATTCGATCCCTTGTCAATAATTCTGCCTGACGGAGAAGAATATAAAACACTTGATACCATAAGCCTCATTTATGACCGCTTGCTTGAAGCCAGGTTCAGCCGATCGGCAACCCTGGTTGCCCTGGGTGGTGGTGTTATAGGTGACATGGTTGGTTTTGCTGCTGCCACTTACCAGCGTGGTATAGATTTTATTCAGATTCCTACTACCTTGCTGTCCCAGGTAGATTCATCTGTGGGTGGCAAGACTGGAGTCAACAGGCCGCTTGGAAAAAATATGGTTGGCGCCTTTTACCAGCCAAATTGCGTACTGGCAGATACCTCTACACTGCGTACTCTGCCAGAGAGAGAATTAAAAGCGGGCCTGGCTGAAGTGATCAAATATGGCCTGATTAATAATCTGTCGTTTCTTGACTGGCTTGATGAAAATATTGAAAACATCCTTGCACTGGATGCCGGGGCGCTGGCTTATGCCATTGGTACCAGTTGTCAGGAAAAAGCCGCTATTGTGGCAGAAGACGAGAAGGAAGCTGGCATTCGCGCCATATTAAATCTCGGACATACCTTCGGTCATGCCATTGAAGCGGCAATGGGATATGGAAACTGGCTTCATGGTGAAGCAGTGGCTGCAGGGATAGTCATGGCAGCGGAGCTTTCATGTCAGGAAAATCTAATTGGCCCTGATGATGTCAAGAGAGTGCGCTCTATCATTCAGCGTGCTGGTTTGCCAACAACTCCACCAAAGGAAATGGATGTTGATACTTTCATTTCTCTGATGAGCAGGGATAAAAAAGCCGAGCAGGGCAAGATCAATTTTATTCTGCTTGAAGCACTGGGTAAGGCCAGAGTTTCGGGGCAGGTGAGTCATGGGGCGTTGGTAGCCTCTTTGGAATCCCAGTTATAACTGCCTTTCCTCTCTAGCCCGGTTCCTGTTTCTGGCTTCCAGGTTATATTCCGCTCACTACCACATACCTCTCTGGTGTTGCTGCGTGCATTGATGCCAGCAGCCCGGTTTTACAGTACAAACGATCCAGGATCAGCGTTTTTTGCACGTGGGCCTTGATCAATATTGATGCAGTTTTCCAGTTAAAAACCATCTCCCGGATAGTCTCCCGTTCAAGTGGCTAAATCCCATATCTGCTGAAGCCCGCATAATAATTGAGGTTAATCATATTCCTAATTGCTCGACAGGATTGATTTGTGTAAAATGGCCGGCTGTTTTTCCGACAAATTCAAGGTAGTTTTTCTTCCTTTTGTAGTCCCCCTTAACTTACTGATTTGAGAAGGAATATGAGGACGGGTCTGTATCATCCAGATGAGTTCAGAGATAACTGTGGCTTTGGTCTAGTCGCCCATATTGAGGGCAAACCCAGCCATGATCTACTGGAAACCGCCATTAAGTCACTAACCTGCATGACCCATCGAGGTGGTATTGCAGCGGATGGTGTTACCGGCGATGGCTGTGGCTTGCTCATGCAATTGCCTGATTCTTTCCTGCGTGAAATCGCCAGGGAGCTTTTCAGTATTGAATTGTCCGAGTCCTATGGTGTTGGCATGGTGTTTCTTAGCCAGGATCCGGTAAAGGCTACTAAAGCTAAATCAGTTCTTGATGAAGAAATACTAGCCCAGGGCCTGGATATTGCAGGATGGCGTATGGTGCCCTGTGATGACTCGGTTTGCGGCCGTATGGCACTATCCAATATGCCGACCATTGAGCAGGTTTTTGTAAATGCGCCGGGGCTTTCGAAAAAAGATCTCACTGTTAAATTGTTTATTGCCAGACGCAAAGCTGAAAACCGTCTGGTGGGCGATGAAGATTTCTATATATGCAGCCTTTCCAATTCAGTTATTTCCTATAAGGGGCTGATGCTGCCGGTAGACTTGCCAAACTTTTATCTGGATCTTAAAGATCCTCGAATTGAAATCGCGATGTGTACCTTCCATCAGCGCTTTTCCACCAATACCTTGCCGAAGTGGCCTCTGGCCCAGCCGTTCAGAATGCTGGCCCACAATGGCGAAATTAATACGATTCGTGGTAACAGAAACTGGTCAGTAGCCAGAACAAACAAATTCCGCTCTGAAGCAATTCCGAATATCGAAGAAATAGCCCCGATTGTAAATTTCAACGGGTCTGATTCCTCTTCAATGGACAATATGCTGGAACTACTGACCACCAGTGGAATGGATCTGTATCAGGCTATCAGGCTGATCATGCCGCCCACCTGGCAGAATATGGAAAATATGGATGCAGATCTGCGCAGTTTCTATATTTATAACTCCATGCATATGGAAGCCTGGGATGGCCCCGCAGGCGTTGTTCTCACTGATGGCCGCTTTGCCGCCTGTGTTCTTGATAGCAATGGTCTGCGACCATCACGCTGGGTGATGACCAAAAATGGTTATATTACTGCCGCGTCCGAGATCGGAGTCAATGATTATTCACCGGAAGATGTGATTGCCAAGGGCCGGGTAGGACCAGGTCAGATACTTGTCATTGATACCCAGGAAGGCAAGATCATGCATTCCGATGATGTCGCCGATTATCTGAAAGTCAGGCAGCCTTATGCTGAATGGGTAAGGGAAAATACCAGTTATCTGGAATCAAAACTCTCTGAAGACACTGCGGCATTATTGCCCTTGTCTGATGAAGAGGGTGAGAAGCATATGAAGATGTTCCAGGTGACTTTTGAGGAAACTGATCAGGTATTCAGACCTCTCGCCGAGAAGGGTGCAGAAGGCACCGGATCAATGGGCGATGATACCCCGATTGCTGTGCTTTCGAAGCATGTACGCCCCCTTTATGACTATTTCAGACAGCAGTTCGCCCAGGTAACCAATCCTCCTATTGACTCACTCAGGGAAACCATCGTGATGTCACTGGAAACAAGATTGGGTAGGGAGCTTAATATCTTCAAGGAAACTCCGGCCCATGCTGACCGGATCATTCTACATTCACCACTGTTGTCACCAAGAAAATTTTATACCCTGCAGCATGTCGAAAGACCGGGCTTTGAATCTGCCCATATCAGTTTGACCTATGAACCTTCTATTGGGCTCAAGCAGGCGATTGAAAATGTCATGGCTATAGCCGAGCAGCATGTGCGCGATGGCAAGGTGCTTTTATTCCTCTCGGAGAGACTCCCTGAAAAAGGCCAGTTGGTAATTAATGCATTACTGGCCACTGCGGCAATTCATTCCAGCCTGAGTAAAAAGGGGCTGCGCTGCGATACCAATCTTATTGTTGAGACTGGTTCAGCCCGTGATTCACACCAGATTGCCTGTCTAATTGGTTATGGTGCCACTGCCGTTTATCCCTACCTTAGCTTTGACCTCATTGATCGCATGATCAATAAAGACATGTTGCGTATGGGCTCGCTGGAAGCGCACAAGAATTATCGCAAGGGAATCAACAAGGGGCTGCTGAAGATTCTGTCCAAGATGGGTATCAGTACTATCTCGTCCTATCGCGGCGCACAACTATTTGAAATTGTCGGTCTGGCCGATGAAATTATGGCGCTATGCTTTCCTGATGTGGACAGCAGAATAGGTGGGGCGACATTCGAGCATTTGCAGCATGATATGGAAATTCTCAGTCGCGATGCCTGGCTATCCAGAAAGAAGATTATGCAGGGTGGACTGCTCAAGTATATCCATGGCGGCGAATATCACATGATCAATCCGGATGTGGTGAGAACCATTCAGGATGCAGTGCAAAGCGGTGATTTCGAACAGTATCGTAAATTTGCCCAGCTCGTTGATAACCGACCTTTGTCTACCATCAGGGATATGTTCAAGTTACGCGAAGATCAGGAACCTGTCGATATAGACCAGGTTGAACCTATTGAAGGCATTCTGAAACGCTTTGATTCCGCCGGCATGTCTCTCGGGGCGCTTTCACCGGAAGCCCATGAGGCACTGGCACAGGGCATGAACAGGCTCGGTGGCAGATCAAATTCAGGTGAAGGTGGCGAAGATCCGGCCCGTTTTGGTACTGACAAGGTCAGCAAGATCAAACAGATCGCCTCCGGTAGATTTGGTGTGACTCCTCATTACCTGGTCAATGCTGAAGTATTACAAATCAAAATTGCCCAGGGAGCGAAACCTGGTGAAGGTGGTCAGTTGCCAGGTGGAAAGGTGAATGATCTGATCGCACGGCTTCGCTTTTCGGTCCCGGGGGTCACCCTTATTTCGCCGCCACCTCATCACGACATTTATTCTATCGAGGACCTGGCACAACTTATTTTTGATCTGAAACAGGTAAATCCGGACGCTCTGGTGAGTGTGAAACTGGTATCAGGACCAGGAGTCGGTACTATCGCTGCCGGTGTGGCAAAGGCTTATGCAGATTTAATCACCATCTCAGGCCATGATGGCGGTACCGGAGCCAGTCCGCTGACTTCCATTCGCTATGCGGGCACGCCATGGGAGCTTGGTTTGAGTGAAGTACAGCAGGCATTACGTGCCAATGATTTACGGGGACGTATTCGACTCCAGGCTGATGGTGGTTTAAAAACCGGACTTGATGTTATCAAGGCCGCTATTCTTGGCGCAGAAAGTTTTGGTTTTGGCACTATTCCAATGGTAGCGCTGGGTTGTAAATATCTACGAATCTGTCACCTGAATAATTGTGCAACCGGTGTTGCCACCCAGGACAAGCGCCTGCGTGACAAGCATTTTATCGGCCAAGCAGAAATGGTCATGAACTACTTCAAGTTCGTTGCCCAGGATACAAGGCAGTGGCTTGCCAGTCTTGGCATTACCAGGCTGACCGACGTTATCGGCAGAACCGATTTACTGGAAAAACTGCCACCGCAAACTGAAAAGCAGGCGAATCTTGATTTTTCCCGTCTGTTCTACAATGACCTTATTCCAGAGGACATGGATCGCTTTTGTGTCAGTGAGAAAAATGAACCCCAGGATAAGGGTGAGCTGGCCGAGGAGATGGTAGAAGATATTCTTCCTGCTATCGAGAACAAGAGTGGCGGCATATTTAACTACAAGGTCCAGAATTTTAACCGTTCCATTGGTGCGCGTCTGTCCGGGGAAATAGCAAGACGCTATGGCAACCAGGGCATGGCTGATATGCCTGTCAATCTGCGTCTGAGTGGTTCATGTGGACAAAGCTTCGGTGTCTGGAATGCCGGTGGTTTGCATATGCATCTCAGCGGTGATGCCAATGATTATGTGGGTAAAGGCATGGCTGGCGGCAAGCTGGTTGTAGTGCCACCGCCGGGCAGCAGTTTCAAAACACAGGATACCTCCATCATCGGTAATACCTGTCTTTATGGTGCCACTGGCGGCAGATTGTTTGCGTCAGGTACCGCGGGCGAACGTTTCGGGGTAAGAAACTCCGGCGCCCATGCTGTAGTGGAAGGTGTCGGTGATCATTGCTGTGAATATATGACGGGTGGTCATATTACGGTGCTTGGCGAAACTGGCCATAACTTCGGTGCCGGCATGACCGGAGGTTTTGCCTATGTTCTTGATCTGAATAAGGATTTTGTCGACAAGTACAACCATGAGCTGGTTGAAGTGCACCGTATCCGTATGGAAGGCATGGAAGAATACCGCAGTCATTTACGCTCGGTGATTGAAGAGTTTGTCATCGAAACCGGTAGTGAATGGGGCAAGCATATTCTCGATAACTATATGGATTTCACACGCAAGTTCTGGCTTGTTAAACCCAAGGCAGCAAGTCTTAAAATGCTGCTCAATGATGTCACAGAGACGGGGAACTAGACCATGTCAGATATCATCGCCAGATCAAAAGATACTTTTCGCTTCCTGACAGAAGACCGTGAGGACCCGAAAAAGAAGCCGCTGGATGTTCGCAAAACAGAGTTTGTGGAGATCTATAACGCCTTTGAAAAAGAAGATGCCGAGACCCAGTCTGAACGTTGTCTGGAATGCGGTAATCCTTATTGTGAATGGAAATGTCCGGTCCATAACTATATCCCCAACTGGTTAAAGCTGGCTCAGGAAGACAATATTCTTGAGGCTGCCGAGTTATGTCATCAAACCAATACCCTGCCAGAAGTTTGTGGACGAATCTGTCCCCAGGACAGGTTATGTGAAGGTGCCTGCACGCTCAATGATGGCTTTGGTGCAGTGACCATAGGCAATGTTGAAAAGTATATTGTCGATAAAGCCTTTGAGATGGGCTGGCGTCCGGATATGTCTCAAGTCGTGCCCACAGAGAAACGTGTGGCAGTGATTGGTGCCGGACCTGCGGGCCTCGGTTGTGCCGATATACTGGTTCGCGCGGGCGTTAAACCGGTCATTTTTGACAAGTATCCTGAAATTGGTGGCTTGCTGACATTCGGTATTCCCATGTTCAAGCTGGAAAAAAGCGTGATGCATCTGCGCCGGCAGATTTTTGAAGATATGGGGATGGAGTTTCGACTGAATACCGAGGTGGGGAAAGATATCAGTTTTCAGGAGCTCAATGATGAATACGATGCTGTGTTCCTCGGCATGGGTACCTACACTTATATGAAGGGTGGTTTCCCCGGTGAGGATATGGATGGGGTATTTGAATCATTACCTTATCTGGTGGGTAATACCAATCATCATATGAAATACAAGGCTGACCTGGCTGAATATATCAGTATGGAAGGCAAGAACGTGATTGTGCTGGGTGGTGGTGATACTGCCATGGATTGTGTTCGCACCGCTATTCGTCAGGGTGCCAGGTCCGTGAAGTGTGTTTACCGACGAGATAAAAGTAATATGCCTGGCTCCCGTCGCGAAGTACGCAACGCAACCCAGGAAGGTGTGGAGTTTATTTTCAACCATCAGCCTGTTGAAGTTATTGGTAATAATGGCAAGGCTGCAGGCGTCAAGTTTATGAAAACCCGCATGGGTGAGCCTGATGCCAACGGTCGCAGACGTGCTGAAGAAATTCCAGGCAGTGAAGTTGTGATGGAAGCCGATGCGGTATTGATTGCCTTTGGTTTCCAGCCCAGCCCTGCTCCCTGGTTTGCAGATTTTAATATCAATCTCGATGACCGCGGCAGAGTGTTGGCACCGGAACAGGGGGCGTTTCCATTCCAGACGTCCAACCCGAAAATTTTCTCCGGCGGAGATATGGTAAGGGGCGCCGATCTGGTGGTTACAGCCATCTTTGAAGGACGTCAGGCAGGAAATGCCATACTGGATTATCTGGAAGTTTGATTCCGGATAAACAACTAATTTCATCCAACCATTTTTAAACCGGCTCAGGCAATGGCAGAACTAAAAAACGACCGTTTTCTTCGTGCTCTTTTGCGTCAGGATGTTGATGTCACTCCGGTATGGATGATGCGACAGGCTGGACGCTATCTGCCTGAGTATCGCGAAGTTAGACAGCAGGCCGGTGATTTCATGAGCCTGTGTCAGAATCCCGAACTGGCTTGCGAAGTTACATTACAGCCACTGCGTCGTTACGCGCTGGATGCCGCCATTCTTTTTTCCGATATTCTTACTATTCCCGATGCCATGGGACTGGGGCTTTACTTTGCCCAGGGTGAAGGACCAAAGTTCAGAAAACCCGTTCGCAGTGCAGCCGATGTAGATGCGCTCAAAGTAACCAGTGCTGAGAAAGATCTGCCGTATGTGCTGGACGCGGTAAAACTGATTCGCCAGGAACTTAACGGCAGCGTGCCATTGATAGGCTTTTCCGGCAGCCCATGGACTGTTGCCACTTACATGGTGGAGGGTGGTTCCAGCAAGGAATTTGCCCATATCAAATCCATGATGATGAATACCCCCGAGGTGATGCATCAGCTACTGGACACATTGGCGCAATCGGTGACTGATTATCTTAATGCGCAGATCCTTGCGGGTGTGCAGGCGGTACAGATCTTCGATACCTGGGGCGGCGCTTTGAGTGCCCATGCCTACAAGGTGTTCTCACTGGACTATATGAAAAAAATTGTCAGCGGTCTGATCAGGGAATATGAAGGGCGCAAGATTCCGGTGATTCTGTTTACCAAGAATGGTGGTCACTGGCTTGAAGAGATCATAACCAGTGATTGTGATTGTGTGGGGCTGGACTGGACGCTGCCTATTAACGAGGCAAGAGCGAGGATCGGCGACAAGGTTTCCCTGCAGGGCAATATGGACCCTGCTGTGCTTTATGGCGGTGCCAATGCCATACGACGGGAAGTTGGCCTGATTCTTGAGCAGTTCGGTCATGGCAACGGTCATGTCTTTAATCTTGGCCATGGTATTCACCAGCATGTGAATCCGGATCACGTATCGTTTTTCGTTGATGCGGTTCATGAACTATCAGCGCAATACCATGCTTAGCATGTAATATTGCTGATCATGACTGATCCGAAAAACTTTTCTGTCTATAGTTTTATCTCCATTGGTGCCAATCTGCCTTCCGCTGCAGGTTCTCCGCAACAAACCATTGCCTTTGCTTTTCAGCGTCTTGAAAAACTTTCAACTTTTCCCATTCTGAAATCTTCATTGTATGCATCCAGTCCGGTAGACAGTCCTGAAGGAACTCCTGATTTTTTGAATGCTATGGCTGGTATTATTTCGGATGAAACAGAAACGCCCTTGTCACTGTTGCATAAACTACAGGAAATTGAAAATGCTGCGGGCAGAACAAGAAGTGGTATTAGAAATGAAGCACGGACACTGGATCTGGATCTGATTCTTTTCAAGCAGCAGGTTTTTCATACCCCTGAACTTATTCTGCCTCATCCACGAGCACATGAAAGACGTTTCGTTCTTGAGCCTTTAATAGAAATTACTGAAGCAGGTTTTCAGTTTCCCTGTTTTGAAATGGATCTGGGTAAAATGCTTGGCGCCATTTCAGATGATCAGGCAATTCGAAGGCTCTAATACCCAAATTCTCCGCATATCCTGGCAACCACAGTAAATTAAAAACAAGTCTGCAAAAAAACCCCGAGTAACTCGGGGTTTTATAAGCAGTGAGACCAAAATCAAAAAAGGAGAATGATTCGGAAACTATCCTACTCTATCCTTCATGTTGGTCTGCGAACTGATTCACAAAGTCTGTGCCAGGCCGCGAACCACGTCACATTCTGACCGATAGACTTGCGCAGGGTTTTCTAAATGTCCAGTTCGCGGGTTAAATCAAAGCCGCCTTTCTCATTCAGTTCAAAATCACCGTCCATTACTGCATACATCCAGGCTGCTGATTTTTTCATGCCGCCCAGCGGATATAAATGGCAAAGTGTAATACCACAATCCGGATCATTAGCCTGGTAGTTGGCCAGATCACGGGTCAGCTTGTCCGGCATACGTGTGGTCATGAGTTTTGCAATATTAGCGGCCTGACGCGTCAGAACGCGCATGGAAGGACCAATACCGCAATGCTTGGCATGGGCCATCAACGTTTTGATAGTGGCCAGACCGGGAATGCCGATATGAATTGGCAGCTCATTGCCTTCAGCGCGTATTCTCTTGTCCCACTCAATAATAGGCTCCGCTTCAAAACAGAACTGCGTGGTGATGTACATCTCAATGCCGTGTTCCCTGGCGTAGGCATTTTTTTCCAGCAGGGCACTGGTCACATCCGCAGGAGGAATATCTGGTGATCCTTCAGGATGACCGGCTACGCCTAATTTCTTGATTCCGTATTTCTGGAACAGGTCAGTGCGCAGTACTTCCATGGAACTTGAAAAGTCACCCACGGGATTGTCAACGCCACCACCGATCAACAGAGCTTCATCAACCTGGGCTTCTGCCTGCAGAATCTTCAGGTTTTCTTCAAAGAATGCTTTTGAGGGAATGGAGCGGGCGGCAAAATGAGGAACAGGGTTCATGCCTTCGGCAAACAGCCTTTTTACGCAGGCTACCGTATCCTTGATGTCTGAACCTGGCAGAAAGGTAACAAATACGGTGGTTCCTGGGCGCAGAAGGTCCCTGAAATCTTCAATCTTCTGGGCACCACCTGG
>Ga0255783_10003702_pt1 | contig 14416 bp, 10 predicted proteins | sample 011ome_22_FD_179981 | JGI IMG/M metagenome (GOLD analysis project Ga0255783, IMG submission 179981) | Coastal salt marsh microbial communities from the Groves Creek Marsh, Skidaway Island, Georgia - 011507BT metaG (version 2) | ecosystem: Environmental > Aquatic > Marine > Intertidal zone >... | reverse complement strand
ACTATGGAGTTATTCCGTGTTGATCTGCCTTTTCCTCTCTCGCAACTTGGCTTCCGCCTCGTCCTGCAACCGCGCCCGCGTCTCCTTCTCCTCTACTTGCATCGCTCGCTCCATCTCCACCTCGTATTCTTTCATCGCCCGTTCCGTTAACACGAACTTGATTCGACTCATCGCTTTTTTCACTTTCGTAATCCGAGTCGGATGTCGAAACAACTCGTTTCTCGCTCGCGATAAGTGCGATTCCGTGTTCAACATGTTCCTCTCTTTCAATAAAACGTACCAGAGTTTGTGTAAATCTTCGTTCGATTTTATTCTCAACTCTTTCGCTTCCCAGGCTCGACCGACCGGTTCAATCGGGTCTGGCTTTCCGTCCTCGCCTTTTTTCGGAGGACTGTCCACGAAATCATCCAAACCGTGGCGGCTGTGCGCGGCAGACGCGGAGAAGAAACGGTGGTGATAGTGGCGGTGGTGATAGTGGTTCTTCACCCCTCCCCGTCGTCGTCGTCGTCTTTCCAACGCTTCATTTTCTTCAAGCTCTTTCTCCAAACCGCCAAAGAAAAAACTACTCGAACTATTACTACTGCTAGTACTTCTAGTACTCTCGCATCCAATCGCGCGCACGCTCGTGCTCGCGAGAGAGGAAGATACCGCTCGTCTCGATATTCTCGATAACATTTTATTTGTTTTGTTTTGTCTGTTTGTGTGCGCGCGCGCGTTTATTTATGATGAAACAAATATAATAGGTTTGTGTGTCACACGCGAAAGTGTCTCTCTGCGGTCTTTTTCTGTTTTTTTCTCTCTCTTGTTCTCTCTGTCTCTCTCTTTTTACGTACGTAAAAAATCGATTTTTTTTCGCACGTCCAAAAATTACGAAATTTATACGAAAAGAGAAGAGAGGAAAAGTAATAAGTTGTCGTTGAAAAACAGAGAGCGAGTTCTCTCATTCCACACAAACACACACGCGCACGCACTCAAAACGGGAAAGAAGGAGAGCGCGAAGAGGAGGAGAGACGCCGCGGGGGCTGCTCAAACAGAGAGTAAAGAGAGGCTAGGTAGCGGTCATTCAGCGCGCGCGCGTGCCAGAAAAAAATAGAGAGAGAAAGAGAGAGACATTTTTCTCGTTTTTGGTTGGTTTGTACCCCTCGTTTTAGAAAGATATACAAATAATAATAAAAGATGGCGGCAACGTTCTTAGCGGGCATGAAAGCCTTGGAGAGAGCGAAGGAGAAGGAAACGCAAGCGATTCAAAAGAAAGCGAATTTAGTATCGTCTTGGTTGTTGGAGAAGAAGGAGAAGATTCGAGAGCGGATGCTGTTGATGGAGAAGAATGTGTTTAACACCAACGAAGACGTTGAAGAGGAAGAAACGGAGACGACGACGAAGAAGAAGAGATTACTAGGAGTCGCTGAAAAAACAACGACGACGACGACGAGGAAGAGAGGAAAATCATCATCGTTGTCCTCGCCGGTGAAGAAGAAGCAGAAAGAAAACGTCGAGGTCATCGTCATCGATGAAGACGACGAGGAGGAAAAGAAAATGAAACGGAAATCCTCCCAACCAACCGTTGTGCACTCGTTTGGTGCAAAAAATGAGAGACTCAGCAGCCAACAAGCGTCGAATAATAATAATGATAATAACGAAACGAAGAAGAAGGCTTCTACTCCTACTCCACCTTCTCCAGCTCTCGACGCGACGGAAACGCAGAACAGCGAAGGCGAAGACGATGCGTCGAGAAAGGAAGACCTTCCTCTTTCTTCGTCGAAAAAGAAGAAGAAAAAAATGGAAACGGCGACTCTCGCCGGTGGCGCGACTGGCGTGGGGGGACAACACCTCTCCGCGAAGAAGAAAAAAATGGATATCGAGAATAACATTACCGCAGGAGACAAAGCAAGGAGCAGTCAAACGGTAGCAGTAATGGCGCCAGTAGCGAAGAAGAGTTCCACGGAAGCGTCAAAGGTGGTTGTTGAGAAGACGACGGTACCAGTCTCAGGGGTACAAAAAGAGGTTGCGCGAGCGGCAAAGGAACAAGAAACAAAGAAGTGGGCTGATTCAGTCGCGCCCGAGGAATCGGCGATGAAAAATAATGTCCCGTTTAGCACAATAAATACTGACGTCGAGAATAAGCGACCGGCGCAACAACAACAACCGCAGCAAAGAGTTGTCGCTCCGCTTCCTTCGCAGCAGCATAGACCAACGACCGAGGAAGATGAAAAAGCCAAGGCGAAGGAAAAGGCGCGAGCGAGAGGCAGACTGTTCGAGAGGCAGATTGTTGGCACGTCTTCAAAACAAAATATGAAAACAAAAAGCGCCGCCGCAGCGCGCCTCAACGCTCCGGCACCGCAAGTGAAGCAGCAGCAACAACAACAGCAAAATAAGACAACGGCGGAGAAGATGCGAGCGCTCGCGAAAACACTGGAGGTCGCGTCCGGTAAAATCCCCTCTGCCTTGGCGCCGGCGCAACCAACGCCGCCAACGCAACACCCTGCAGAATCCATCGATGAAACTGAAAGGGCTTTAGCTGATCGAAAGAGGCGCGCAGAAGAGTACAATGAAAGGTTGCGGATGGAAGAAAACGAGAAGCGAATGCAAAGGGAGCGAGAGGAGCAAAAGTTAGAAGAGCAAAAGAGAAGAGAATTAGCGGAAAAGAAGAAACGAGAGCAGCGCGAGGAAATTGAACGCCGAGAACGAGAGCAAAAACGACTGCGCATGGAACAGATGGAGATTGCTAAGAGAGAGAGAGAAGTGGCGTTGAACGCGCAGCACGAAGAACATTTAAGAGCGCGCGCACTTTTAGACGCGCAAGAGCGAGAGCGTCATCGCGAGAAACAGCAGCAGCAGCAACAACAACAGCGAACGACAACAAAGCCTGCGCACAGCATGCATCCGTCCTCCTCGCTCGCTAAGAATAATAGTTACCAACAACAACAACACCGTTCGCAACATCAAAAGCAACATGTCGTTGAAACCAACGCCGACCGTGCTGTAACAGAAAAGAGTAAAAGGCTTTTGGAAAATGCGAGAAACGCCTTGGCCGGTGGCGCCGCGGCAGCTGCGAGTAACGTCACTCCTTCGAGAAGACATCAGCAGCAAATGATGACACCTTCAAAAATCAAATCTTTCAACGTAACACCGAGGGGTACTCCGTCGAGTCGAGCTAATAATACAAATTACCACGATCGGTCCATTCCTCGATCACACTCGAAATTTCCGAGTTCGTACGAGATGTCCCCTATGAGAGATGATTCGGACGATAGCGATTCTGAGGACCAGCGAAGAGGGAAGCCGATTCCGCCGTGGGCGCACAAAGAGTCCTTGATTCCCATGCTTAAAGCGCAAGCGCGAATGGATCCAGACATGATATTCCCGAATCCTCCTGCGACGTGCTCTTTGTCGCAAGTGTTTGGTAAACCAGCAAGCAGTGAAGCGAGAAGAGGTTCCTCGGGTAACTGGCAGCATGATAGATTACGCATCGACGAAGAATTGAACTATAAGCGAACGATGGGATATAGGATCATATAACAACAATATTATCTATTCGACTGATTGATTGATGTCATTGATAAACAGTACTATTATTAAAGCTAAAAATATATTTCAATCTAAATTGTTTCTTGCGTGCGAGTCGTATAGATCTTCTATTTATTCCGACGCCCTTAACTCCTTCAAAACCTTAACCGCTTCGGCAACTTCTGCATCATCGTTTGTCTTTCCCGATTCTTTCATAGATCGAATGAGCGCGCCTTGTGCATCTATCTTTGCTTGCGTTTCAGGGCTGTACACCTTCTCAACCTTCGTTTTAGACTTTTTCGCAGGCTTCTTGGACGCGGCCGGGGCTTGCGCTTCTTCTTTCATAATTTCGCCGTTCTCATCTAATGGATCGAGTCTGGGGAATAGTGCGAGCTTTGAAATGGTCGTTCCTGGTTTTAATCCACCCCATACTAATCGTTTTTCCATAGACTCGCTTTCGTTCGCATACAAAGGTAAACCCGCGTGCATTTCCTTTACTTTATTTGGTAAAATCGGTTCTAAAATGCATGCCGAGATGCGCAAAGCCTCCAAACATTGATACAATACCGCTCCTAAATTCTCTTGTTCGTTCGGGTCCTTTGCCATTCGAAACGGTTCGGTTTCAGTGATGAACAAGTCGACTTTGGTGATTATTCGCATCGCCGCTTGCGTTGCTTTGTTGAGTTCCAAGTTTTCGTACGCGCGCACAGCTTCCGCCGCTTCTTTCTCGCATATCGATTTCCAATCGTACCCGTTGAAGATTTTCGAAGTGTCGTCCGAATTTTCCGGTATAACGCCATCAAAGTATTTCACACACATTGCCGTCGTGCGAGAGGTCGAGTTACCGAAAGTGTTGACTAAGTCCGTACCGTATACTTCTTGCACTCTCGAAGACGCAAAGTTTGCGTCTTGCGCTCCAATGGGACCTTCCGTCGCCAAATAGTATCGAAACCCGTCTAAGCCGTAGTGTGTAGAGAACTTGTTCAAAACGCTCAAATCGACAAAGTTCCCTAATGATTTCGACATTTTTCGTCCTTCACGAATCCAAAAGCCGTGCGCGTGCACTCTCGATGGAAGAGGCAAATCCAACGCCATCAAAACCGCCGGCCAAATGACAGCGTGAAACCACGAAATCTCCTTCGCCATGACATGCATGGAAGCCGGCCAATACCTTTGCTTCGCTTCGCCATCTTTAGCCATACCAATAGCCGTGATGTAATTCATCAACGCATCGATCCATACGTAAATGACGTGCTGTTCGTCTCCTGGCATGGGTATACCCCACGTGAAATTTGTGCGCGAGATTGGCACATCGTTTAATCCATCGTTCACGCGTTGTAACAACTCATTCTTCCTTTCTTTTGGCGTCAAAAACGAGTCGTTCGTTTCCAGTAATTCTTTAACTTTGCTTTCGTATTTCGATAATTTGAAGTAATAGTTCTCCTCTTCCATTCGCACCATCGGCTTTCCAGAAATAGGCGACTCGTAATTACACTCCTTCGCTTTCGTCTCAGTGTAGTACTCCTCTTGTCCTTCATCGTACCATCCTTCGAACTTACCTAAATACACGTCTCCTGACTTCAACAGCTTCTCCACGAACGCTTGAACTTGCGTCGTGTGTCTCTCGTCCGTCGTCCTGATGAAATCATCGAATGAAATCTCGTTCGATTTCATGACATCTTGAAACACCAGACTGTTCTCGTCCGCCAACGCTTGCGGTGGGATCTGTCTCTTCTCGGCCGATTGTTCTACTTTTAACCCGTGTTCGTCCGTCCCCGTGAGGAAAAATACGTCCATGTTTTGTAACCGTTTGTATCGCGCGTATATATCTGCAACCGTGGAGGTGTACACGTGCCCGATGTGTGGTTTATCGTTGACGTAATAAATAGGGGTGGTGACCATGCACTCTTCTCTCGTGGTCCCCGCACTCGTTTGGATAGAGTACCTTCTCCTCCTTCTCATTCTCTTGTTATCATTGCTCGCGTTCACGGTTTCAGTCGCGCTCGAAGGAGTTAGCGTTGAAAACGAAGATGACGCATTGAAAGGAGAAGCGTTGGATAGCAACGAGCGCCTGGTAGTTGCGGCGACCGTCGCGGATTTCGTCGACGTGTTGTTGTTGTTGTTGTCGTAACTTTTCCCTAAACAAAAGAATCGAGACGAACACGCGCGCGACGATGACGACGACGACGACAACGAAGCGCTTCTACTCAGTGAAGAAGCAGAAGAAGGAGATGCGATAGTTCTTCCACCAAACGATGACGTTCTCCGAATCCGCGTGGTCGTTCTCGGTGAACTGCACAAAAAGCGTAACATTTCTTCCTTTACTTTTTTTTTGTTGTGACGACTTGACTGAACGACGACGACGATGAAAGCACCGAGACTCCGACTCTCGGAGAGGAAAAAATTCAAAAAAGAAGCAACTCTCTTCTTCTTCTTCTTCTTCAAATGTTGTTGGTGTTGGTGTTGAGATACGGTCACAACAATAGCATCATTAATTGAAAGAAAGAAAGAAAGAAAGAAACGACAGGATATAGCGAAGAGAAGCGTTGTTACAAGTGCGATCACGAATCGACATGAGCGGTAAAAACAAGAAACAAAAAGTCTTACCCGACGAAGGCGTAAACTTTGCTTTGAAGAAATTGAAAGACGGACAGAAAGGTCGAGACGGTTCCTTGGAAAATGTTTTGAAAAAAGTACAAAAGTTGGAAGCGATCGTCAAGTCGCAACCGAGCCGGAGAAAGACTCTGAAAGATTTGAACATGGAAGAGCTATACAGAGAAGTCGTGGATAGGCCAGAGACTGAAATTGCGGCCGCGATAGAGCAAGTGATGTTAGCGGTGGCGAAATCGATTATGGATGGGAATGGTTTCGCCTATCAACTGCCTTCGAGAGGCCAAAACGACCAGGTGTACATCGACCAGTTGGATAGAATCGTTTTGAAGAATAAGAGCACATCCGCGGCGTTTACGAACATGAGTTCAGTCAGGAAGGTGACTATTTTGACGCGAGTTATGCAGTTAATCCACGGAGTGTTGAGCAAAGGTATCCACGTCACGAAGAGAGACTTGTTTTATACAGACGTAAAGTTGTTCAAAGACCAGAAAGATTCAGATGCGGTTTTAGACGATATTTCGTGTTTATTAGGGTGTACGAGAAATTCCTTGCACGTGGTAGCATCGGAGAAAGGTGTGGTTGTTGGAAGGCTGAGATATAAAGAGGATGGCGACGAGATTGATTGCACGAAAATGGGCGTCGGCGGTAAAGCTATTCCGTCCAACGTCGATAAAGTGACCGAGTTACGAACGGACGCAAAGTTTGTTTTGCTGGTGGAGAAAGATGCCGCGTTCATGCGATTGGCGGAGGATAGGTTCTATAACAAATATCCGTGCATTATAATTACAGCGAAAGGTCAACCAGATGTCGCGACGCGTTTGTTTCTATCTAAAGTGAAGAGGGAGTTGAAGTTGCCGGTGTTAGCGTTAGTCGACGCGGATCCTTACGGATTGAAAATCATCTCCGTATACATGCAAGGTTCTAAGAACATGGCGTTCGACTCTGCAAATTTAACGACGCCGGATATTAAGTGGTTAGGCGTTCGTCCGAGCGATTTAGACAAATTTAAAATTCCCGATCAGTGTCGATTGGAAATGACCGCGAAGGATATTGAAACCGGCAATCACATGCTGAAAGAAGATTTCATCCAACAGAACCCGGACTGGGTGAAAGAGGTTGAAATCATGTTAAAAACGAAAACCAAGGCGGAAATTCAGGCGTTGAGTAGTTACGGGTTTCAGTATTTATCTGAAGTCTATTTACCGTTGAAGTTGCAAGAAGGCGACTGGATTTGAGTTTTACGAGCAGTGAAACGCGCGTAGTTTACCAACCCAAATGTATAATAGAGAGAATGAGAAACACACACACACATTGATTCAATTCATACATTTACGCATACACTTGAACAACAATTACTCTTCTACAATTTACTACTGCGCTAAAAAAGCGTGCGTGGCTTCTCAACACTAACTACTTCTAGTACTAGGAAGTGAAATCTAAAAGCAACTGTGGTAATATGCGTTCCAAATGCACTCCAGTCACCGAGCTATCCCCATCTTCCTCCGCTGCCGCGGCGGCTCTGTGTACGACTTCTTTCAAAAATGAATTCATCACCGCGTTCGCCGCAATCAGTGCCTCGTCCGTGATTATCATCTCTTCGGCGTCTGAATCTTCTCCTCTGTCGTCCTCGTCGTCGTCGTCGTCTCCTCTCCCACGCAGAGCATTCTCTGTTCTTCCTATTCCTCCTCCTTCGAGTAATCGCTTCTGCCGTTTCTTTTTCGCATTCTCCTTCGCCCAGGAAATTCTGAAGACTTCGAGGAGCAGCTCTGGAGTCATTCTTATTGTCGATGTTCGCGTAAAAAGTGTCGTGGGTCACGCGTTTGTGTGTGCGTGTGTGTGTTTTGTGTGTGAAGAAAAAGACGGGTGCGTTGTGAGAAAGCTGTCGTTCATTCGTTTGAAAAACGAAAAAAAAACGCACACCGCACAGAGAAAAAAAATACACGTATACTGCTTCAAGAAAAAGCAATACTACAAAGATGTGGCTGCGCTCGCTCTTCGCGGAGCAATACGAGCAAAAGATCGCACAGTTGCAAGCGGAGAAGGATGTACTTTTGTTTTCTTTATTCGCGCTCTTGATGTTTGTGTTCTTTCTCGGAAAACAAAAAGAAAGCAGAGTGAAAGTTATACGCGTTCAAACACCAAAGACGAGGAACGCGACTATGCACGAACGAGGTGCGAGCGCTCTGACAAAAGTTTGGACGCATCAAAGCGATATATTTCGCGCACACGTGCTTCCAAAACTCAACGCGGTCGATGTGAAAATGCTTTCTCTGGTTTCGAGAGAGACGAGAGCTGCTATTAGGCGCGCTAGAAGAAAGTTAAAGGTGATAACTATGAAAATCTCCGATTTCAGTTCTATATCTACTTTGCAATATGCGATGGTTCGAATTTCTAAATACAACTACTACGCAAAAAGCCCACAATACGTTTGCTCAGAAGTTGCCGCAACCGGTAGAATTGATATTTTGAAATGGTTGACAATCAACAAGAGGCTTCCGTGTGACGGAAGAACTCTGGAGAACGCCGCGGAAGAAGGACATCTGGCAATCCTCGTGCACGCGAGAAAAAAACTCGGCTGTTGCTGGACAGAGCCTCACGAGGGCGAGTATTTTTGTGATAACTGTAATGAATGGCACGAAGACGAAGAATTCGAACCCAGTGAACGGCCCGTAGAACTTGCTGCTCGAAATGCTCACCTCGAGTGCGTAAAATTTTGCCACGAAGAAGGTTGTCCTTACAATGACGAGCAGTTGGCGATTAACGCTGTCCGCTCTATTAACATTGACCTTTTGAAATATGTGCACGAAGTGATGGAAGTTGAATTGTTTTGCAGTTGGCAGAATGTCATCGAAGAAGCAGCCGAGGATGGATTCCTCGAAGGCTTGAAGTATTTGAAAGTTCACTCGTCGGACGAATGGGAGGACGTTGACCAAGAACATGCGTGTATTTGCGCTGCTGAGAATGGTCACTTGAACTGTTTGAAGTATTTGCACGAATGCGGTTTCGCATGGAACGAAGAAGTGTGTAACTCCGCGTATATAAATGGTCACATGGAATGTTTTGAGTTTGCGAGATCGAAAGGTTGCGCCTTCGACGCGTCCCTCTTGAGAGGTGCATTTTGAGAGCTTTTTACGTACTAGTACTGATATGTAGTTCTTTTTCTCTTGCAATTTTCGAAATACACGCACGTACAAATCCACCATTATTTCGGCGGCATAGCTGCGACGGAGACGAGATTGATACAATATCGATTTCCTTTCCTGTCTGGGAGATTATGGCCTAAGTGCGTGCCCGTAGTGCTCACAGCTTCTCCGCCCGGCACACAGCGAACGTTCTCCCAAACGACTTCTTCGTCGCGAAACGAGGGCCACCCGTGGTCGCGAGATTCTTGCTCAAATTCTTCGAACGTTCTCCCACGAGGGGCTATGAAGAGCGGTTTACCAGTGACTGAGTCGTAATAAGTAGTCTCTTTCGTTCGGTCGACTTCTTTCAAGAAAGACGTCGATAAGAAATATCCAGCGTATTCCGCGTAATGTCTGTTGAAATTGCATATTCTGTCGGCGGTTTCGTAATCACAATTCCAACGCAACTCTTTCTGAACCGGGTTTTCGGACGAGCCGTGCGCCTTTTTACACATGATTGAGTCATCACCCATTATTGGGTAAGTGCTCCCAGCAGGAGCGTCCGCCCCCTTACATCCGTCCGAATCTTCTTTGTTCTTGCCTAATCCATTCGCCCATTCGATTATTCCTGCTTTCGTCGTCAGAGCGCTTTTTCTGCTCGATGATGAAGACGACGAAGGAGCGTTGCCCATTCTCACTGCGTTCAAGGGAAGGATAGTGCCTCGCAAAAAGTTGGCAGCCATTATTTATATGTATGCGTCGAGTTACAAAAAAACACGGCGGAACACAAAAATAAAGAATGTGTCTTGTGGTGTACTTATTTTGTCGACGTAACCACTTGCGTATCCAAAAACAGCAAAAACTTTCTCTTGGATTTTTTCCACCACACAGCATTTCAACACCAGAAAAAAAGGAATACGAGTACGAGGAATAACAATGGGTTCCGCAACGACGACGGCGTCATCAACCGTCATCGGTTCCGATGCGCGCGTCTTTCAATTATTCGCGAGGAAAAGCAGAAGTGCGCGCGCGAGAATCACCACGTTGTCTTCGTCTTCGTCATCATCATCGAAGACGAAAGGCGACGACAAAAAAGATATCGTCACGACTAAAAGGGGGTTGTTAGCGATGAGTGCTGCTGCTGCTGCCGCGATATCTTTCGCTTCCGTTCAAGCCAGAGCAGAAGAGGAAGAGGAAGGGGTGATTTTTACCAATGAACAAAAAGTAGAAGAGCCGGTCACTGTCATGCGCGATATTCGAACGGTTTTAATCACCGGATGTAACCACGGTATTGGGTTAGATGCCGCGAAAAAGTTTGCGAAGAGGAACGACTTGAAGGTGATTTTAGCCTGTCGCACGTTGGCCAAAGCGAAGGGAGCAAAATCTGAGATATTGGAAGCGATTGCACAAGAAGGCGGAAAAGTCAACGATTCATCGTTGTTGGTACCAGCAGAGTGCGACCTCGCGGACTTGGAATCTATTAAAACTTTCGCGACGTCTCTAGGTGACGAACCTATTGATATTTTATGCTTGAACGCCGGAGTTCAATACGCGGGGAGCAAGGAGGTCAATCGGACGAAAGATGGTTTCGAAATCTCAATGGGGACGGACCATCTTGGCCATTTTTATCTCACGAACTTGTTGTTGAAAAACGTTGAAAGTGCGGGAATTACTTCTACATTGAAACCACGAATTGTCGTCACCGCTTCCGAAGTGCACGATCCGGAATCTCCCGGAGGAAAAGTTGGGAGAGGTGCCGGATTAGGTGATTTCGAAGGGATAAAAGAAGATGGTGCGGAATTCGAGTTAATGGATGGCTCTGAATTTGACGCGGACAAGGCTTACAAAGATAGTAAACTCGCAAACATTTTGTTCGCAAACGAGTTGAATCGACGATTAAGATTAGCCGGCTCGCAAATAAATGTCGTTTCTTTCGGCCCGGGCTTAATTACTCGCTCGAACTTTTTTCAGCACCAAAATCCAGTGTTTACGAAAGTCTTCGATTTCGCGGCAAACGATTTACTTCACGTCGCGGAAACTGTATCGGGTGGTGGAGATTGTTTGATTAAAATGGCATTAGATCCAGAGTTGGAAAATAAAACGGGGGTGTATTACAACAACGACCTGGGAGGAGAAACTGGTCACGTATTCCACGAATCGAAGACGAGCAGAGAGAGCATGAACGTGGAGGAAGCCGTGGAGCTTTGGACTTGGTCGGAAGCGCTCGTCGGTGAAGAATTTGATGTCTACGTCTAACGATGTTGTCTTTTTTGTTTGAATTGCTATGATATGTTATTGCTATGCGTTGTACCTAGATACCTCCTATCATTTCGTTTTCGCTTTCTTGTTGCTCCTTTCTTCTCCACCGGACTTGGTATCTTTACCAGCCCCATACGCTTCACTCATCCAAGCCATGCACTGTTTCGAAGCTATGGCATGATCAACCATCGGTTTCGGGTAATCCACACCAACAACACATCCGGCTTTCTTTTGAACTTCCAAAGGTGCTGTCCAAGGTTCGTAGATATATTTTGACGGCATGTTTTTAAGCACTGGTAAGAAATGTTTCACGTACGCTCCTTCCTTATCGTATTTCTTTGCGAATGAGTGTGGACCGTAAACGCGAAAGTACTGATAAAAGAACGAAGAGGCAGATAACCACATCCAGTTCCCGTTGTTCAAAGCCCAATCTGCGTCTACGAGATCTCTATCAAATACCCGAGCGCCTTCTTCCCACGAAATAAACAAGTCTCCTCGGGTCAAAAAACATGCCACGGCGTGTCTGGCGAGATGATGCATCCAGCCTTCTTTTTTCAACTGTATCATCGCGGCATCTATCCAAGGGAAACCGGTTTGCGCGTTTTCCCATTTGGCGAGTACTTCAGGATCGTTCTTCCATGGGATTTGTTTGCATATTCTATTACCGACCATTCTATCGTAATTCGGGGTGCCGCACGCGTTGACGTAATAAAATTCGCGCCATAAAATCTGGCCCATCAAACTCGTCGGAGGCTTCGTGTGTTTTCCTTTCAGCTCGTTCTTCAATATATCTTGTAACTCGTAGTAAAACTGTCTCACCGAGACGGTACCAAACTTAAGATGCGGCGAAAGCGCCGTCGTTGAAGGCCACAACAACGACTCTTCTTTTGGAGAAGAAGAAGCTTTCTTTGCCATTTCAAACGGATTCGACGCTTTTCCGTTGCCCTTTTCTTTAGCGAATATCTGACACGGCGAAGACTGTGGCTTATCGAACTCCTGCACGTATTTGTATCCATCTCCGCCTCTTCGCAGAGCGCCGCGCATTCTTCGCAGTCCTTCAGTTTCACCTCCTTCACCACCTTTGTACGAAAGATTCTTCGCCTCGTATCCTAAATCCTCCAGCGTCGGTATACCGTTCGCATATTTGAACTCCTTCGAGAGAACATCTCCTGCATCTGGTATCACTCGCAATGAATTCTTTGGCGGCGTAGGTACTGGACTCGGTGGTTCGCCAACGTTTGCGAGTACTTTTTGAAAAGCACCCATCGTGCTCGGAGGAATACCTTTTGCTGAAGCTTTACTCAACAAAAATTCCTGATCGTACAAAGTGTGCGACGCATACGTCTTCACGCCCACGTTCAGTTTCTTGCATATTTCGATGATTTCTTCGTCGCGTTGCTTTCCAAACGGCTCCACTTGTTCCTTCTCGAAGTATATGGACGAAACGTTAAACTTTTTGATGATGTTTGGCAACACATCTTTCGGTTTTCCTTGTACAACCGTCAAACAGTTGTTCGCGTTCACATTCTCAATCGAAGATAAGGATCCAAGATTCTCGTTTAAGTTCGCCAGCGACTGCAGTAAAAAGTTCATTCTGTTCGCTCCTACTCTCTTCTCGTTGCAAAACCACGGATCTAATATGAATAGTGGCAAAACGTTTTTGCTATCGTCTTTGCCATTTTTCGCTTCTCTCAATGCTTCTGACAACGCCGGATTGTCGTGAATGCGCAAACCTTTGCGGAACCAGACAATTGAGGTCGTCGTTTCAGAGCCCATTGTTGATGATATTGAAGATTGGCCAGTTGATAACGTTGCCGCTTGTCTTCTTGAACGCGCGAGTGATCGTCGTTGATTACCAGTATTAGTAAAAAGCGTCGATTTCTTCGACAGTGGCGAAGACGACGACGACGTCTGTGATGAAGCCGCTGCAAATTTTCTTCGAAGGTATCTCGAACACCCGGTAAACGAGATGAGATTCGAAGTCAACGCTCGACGAATGATAATGATGATTGTGAACAAATAAACCACGTTTCCTTTCTGCTTCTAATATGTTCGGTTCGTACAGGAGAAGTGCGTGTTTGAGAGAAAAGGAGCGTGAGAAAAAGTGGATATAACGCTTGTGCTCTGAGTTTCCCTTTTTAAGCTGTGGTTGGTAAAAAACAACTAAAACAAAAAATTGCTGCTACTACTAGAGAGGAACTTCGTTTTCTTTCCCTTCTGAGTCGTCGTCGATGATGTTACTGTCCTCCTCGTCTATCCTTCCTCTCAAAATCCTCCTCTCCCTCTCGCTTTCCGCTTCTTCAACGAGTTGGTCCAATAACTTTTCATCGTCTTCTTGTTCGTTTTGGTTAGAACCCATCGTCGCGGCGACAGAGTAAATAGAACCACCGTATTCAGAACCTCCAAAGTCTTTCACGCTACCCACATCGTCACCACCTCTCGAGGAAACCGCGTCTGAGCGAATGGAACGCACGTCATCTTCGATTGGAAGCGGCGGAAACGAAACGTTTTTGAACTTGGAATTTTGATGCTGTGCGAAACTTTCGCCCGTGAGACCCCCACTGGTTATATTCTCTTCTTCATTTGTATTGTTATCGTTGTTGCTAATGTTGTTATTGCTATCGTTGTCGTCGTTATGGTCGTCGTCGCTACTATTGATATCACTATTATCGTTACTGTTGTCGTTGAACTTCAAGTCTGCCATCATTTTTTTAGCCTCTTCGATTTGTCGCAGCGCTTCTTTTTCCATTTCCTTTTGTTTCTCTGAAGTTATCGTGGCGAATGGATTCGAGCCAAGTGGTGCTTCTGGTTCGAGTGCCGCTTTGCCGTAATAGTTGTCCGGATCTTCTTCAGATTCTTCTGACTCCGAGTCTGCGTATGTGTTCGTATTTGCCGCATTGACCCTGTGCTCGTCG
>Ga0255783_10003648_pt1 | contig 14541 bp, 8 predicted proteins | sample 011ome_22_FD_179981 | JGI IMG/M metagenome (GOLD analysis project Ga0255783, IMG submission 179981) | Coastal salt marsh microbial communities from the Groves Creek Marsh, Skidaway Island, Georgia - 011507BT metaG (version 2) | ecosystem: Environmental > Aquatic > Marine > Intertidal zone > Salt... | reverse complement strand
ATGGGCAGCCATGGGGCGGCTTCGGCTGAGGGGCAAAAAGAGGTTCTAGCGGGATATGGCATTTCAGAAGAAACAATGTCTGTGCCAGTGCACGCAACAATGGCGACAGAAATCGTTGGTCACCTAGAAGATGGAACACCGGTGCACGTGGATAAAAATGCTTCGCATGCTGACGGCATTGTCGTGATAAATAGAATAAAACCACATACAGCATTTCGCGGTGCTACTGAAAGTGGACTAACTAAGATGCTTGCAATTGGCATCGGAAAAATCAACGGGGCGGCGACATATCATAGACATGGCATGGATATGTTCCCATCGTTACTCCCGAAGATTCGAGACGTGAACATAAAGCAACGCAACGTATTGTTTGGTGTAGGTATTGTAGAGAACGCATTTGACCAAACAGCCGTGATCGAAATCATTCCTGCCGAGCAGATCGCCGATAAAGAGCCGGACCTGCAAAGGCTCGCAAAGGAAAACATGCCCAAACTCAATTTCTCACGTATAGATGTTCTGATTATTGATGAAATGGGTAAAAACATCAGCGGCGCCGGTTTCGATCCAAACATTACAGGCCGTAATCGACGTGCGGTAGCATGGAGCCATGCGCTAGATGTTAAAAAAATTGTAGTTTTACGACTCACCCCGGAGAGTCATGGGAATGCGACAGGCATTGGTGGAGCAGACGTGATCACAATGCAACTCTATCGAGACATGGATGTGGGCGCGACATACGCTAATGTCGCCACATCAATGAATCTTGATGGCGCAGCAATTCCGATCATTATGAATTCAGATCGAGAGGCGATCGCGCTAGCAATTAAAACTGTGGTTCGAACCACCCCCGAGAACTGCCGTGTTGTGAGAATAAAAAACACGTTATCACTCGGTGAGATTTATGTTTCGCAAAATATGGTAGAAGAAATTAAGAATAATCCTGATCAATTTACCATCATGTCAAACGCAAAAAGCTGGCAGTTTGATTCCGAGAATAAGATTCAACCGTTCGATTAATTAGTGCGTCGCAATAAGATATGTACATAAGATTCTTTGTAACTTGTTTGAGTCCCACTTCTAATGGTCATATTGATGCATGTACGTTAATAGGGAGAAATAAACCGCGCATTTTTGGTGCAGGTTCAAAGTTTCATCTCAAATCGATACGTCGTCTATCCACAAAAACTGTGGATAACATCATTTAGTTACTGAACTCGATAATTAAAAGTTGTTTGCGCTTAATAGTTTTGTTTGTGCTGATTAAAAATTAATCAGCACAAGAAATCTTGTTATAACAAATTTTATTAATATTAGAAATATTTATTACTTATGAGAATAACAGACATACGTACAATTCCTTTAGAAGTGGTGCTGCATGAAACCGTCTTTGACGCCAACTATACGATGAAAAATAAACCTGCTCTTTTAGTTGAAGTGATAACTGATGAGGGATTAGTTGGCATAGGCGAGGCGGCGCATTTTGGGGGACCGATGAGTTCGACTGCACATGTCATTGAGCAGGAGCTTAAACCTTATTTAGTGGGTGAGGACCCCGTCAATACAGAACTTATTTGGGACCTAATGCACAAACGCGCATACAAGCATGGTCGCGGTGGGATAGTGATCGCCGCTATCAGTGGAATTGATATTGCGCTTTGGGATATCAAAGGAAAAATTGCTGGCTTACCTTGCTGGCGTTTGATGGGTGGATATCGAAAGCGAGTACCTGCTTACGCTACGGGAGGCTTTTACTCGAGCAGTAAAAACAATGACGCTCTTGTCGATGAAATGCGCAAATACATTGACGCAGGATTTCGAGCCGTCAAAATGAAAGTTGGCCGCAACAGCACTATGGAACTGTCTCCGTTACGCAGTTCAGAGGAATGTGGCATTGCGGAAGTTTCCCTCCAAGAAGACATCGAACGTGTCGAGCTAGTAAGACAAACGATTGGACCCGATATCAAGCTCTGCGTTGATGCAAATGGTGCGTGGGATGTTGCAACCGCTGTCAAAATGGGCCGCCGATTGGAGCACTACGATATATATTGGCTCGAGGAACCGGTTTGGCCGGACGACATACTCGGCAGCAGAGAAGTAGCTAAAAAACTATCCATCCCAATTGCTGGATACGAAACCTGCAGCTATGGCATTGTGGACTTTCAAAAATACATTAGCCACCGAGCGGTTCATTTTGTGCAACCTGACGTTGCGTGGTCAGGCGGATTAACCGAGTGTTTAAAAATCGCCCACCTTGCTCAGGCAGCTAATTTACCTCTGGCTCCGCATATTCATGGCTCAGCGGTAGCGGTTGCCGCGGGCCTTCATCTTCTAGGCGCAATAAGAAACGGAAGTATGGCTGAGACCGTATTCCCAGCGCATCCATTAATGACACAACTGGTGAAGGAGCCGCTCACCATTAATGGAGATACAGGCGACATTACACTGTCCGAAAAACCCGGATTAGGTATCGATCTCAACTTGGATGTTTTAGAGCAATACAGAACAGATAGGGCTTAACAATGATCAGTTAGCGCGCCAAGCTCTCGTTTTTTGTTGCGCGCGCTTTAAGTCTTCAGGCGAAAGTTGAGAACCGATATAGTTTCTCAACTCCTCCAATTCTTTTCTTTCTGAACCTTTAGAAGCGGTTGCCGATAAATTGCTCCAAACATAGGCTTCGATCAAATCTTGTTCGGTACCAAGACCCTCAAAATACATCCACGCCAGTTGGCTTTGCGCTTTGAGTTCACCCTGATTTGCCGCAAGCTGGAACCATTTCATTGCCTCCACTAAATTCTTCATGTTCGCGGACTCTTCTGAATAGATGTGTCCCATCAAATATTGCGCGTAGGCATTACCGGATTTTGCTGGCTCTTCGTACCACTTGGCTGCCTGTACATAATCCACTGGAATACCGTCCTCACCAAAAAAATATAATTCTCCGAGAATTTCATGAGCGGGAGCGTGCCCTGAATCGGCAGCAGATTCTAACCAACGGGCCCCCTCTGTAGGGTCCTTCGGCACCCCAAGTCCCTTAAGAAGCGAGTATCCCATCAGAAATTTTGACTCGACATCACCATTTTTAGCCGCCTTAGAAAACCACTTAAAGGCCTCTGTAGCACTCTTACTGACCCCATTCCCATCGTAATATGCCCAGGCTAAAGGCTTAAAGACCGAACTCTCACCAGCTAACGCAGCTTTTTGAAAATACTCGAAGGCTACTGCAGGGTCCTTTTCGCGTCCCTCTCCGTTAGAGTACATAAACCCTATCGCAGCACTCGCTCCAATATGTCCTTGTCTTGCAGCCGCCTCATAAAAATCAGCTGATTTATTCAAATCCTTTGTGACCCCATTACCATTTTGATAAATCCAACCTAGGGCATATTGCGGATATACACGGTTCCCGAGCGCGGCCTTCTCATACCAAATCAACGCTTGGGAGAAATCTGGTTCACCCAGAAGACCGGTAAAATATATATATCCCACGATTTCTTGCGCATCAACGTTACCGGCCTCCGCGGCTAGTCGGTATATATCCAGCGCTTTGGGAATATTTTTCTCGATCTCTTTCCCCTCAAAGTACAGACCACCAGCGATTAAAGCCGCATCCATATTTCCCTGTTTAGCAGCCCGGCTGAACCACATAGCTCCTAATTCAACATCTCGCGGAACAAATTTACCAGACAGATAAAGGTTGCCAAGACGTTCTTGCGCCTGAACAAATTGTTGCTCAGCACTTGCGGTATACCACTCAACAGCTAGTGAAAAATCTTGAGGAACGCCTCGTCCGTTAAAATAGCACTCGGCAAGAAAAAATTGTCCTTTTGCATCACCGCCTTGTGCAGCCTCTTTAAATAAACTAAAAGCGGACAGATAGTCTTCCACCTCGTATGCACGCTGACCTTCGTCCACGTTGGCTTGAGCCGAAAAAGCGATAATGAGAGTAAAAACTGCTAGAACGCGCAAAAAAATCATTAGAACTCCGAAAACTTTTTAATCGCTGAGGTTTATTAAAACAATAGCCATAATACTGCTGATTAAGCCGAAAAGTCGGATTAACATATCGTCAACAACACCGAAAGGCAAGCGCTCGCTTAGCTTGACAATCGTTTCCAAGCAAAAGAGGAGCGGCGAACAAAAATATCCAGCAAAAATGAAATCAACGCCAAGGTCATCAAGACGGGCCACAACGCAAAACGCTTTTGGGCTGTATCCCCACTTGGAGTAAAGATTTCTTCAGCACGAGCACCAAGCTCACCACCGGTAGATGAGGCAACAACCGACAAAAGCTCCAAGTTTGGCTCAGAAAAACGATATTCAGCAGGAAAACCAGGGAATATAGCCCTGGATCCAGCCATATCTACAACTTCACTGGAAATATCCTCCCCTGCTTCCAATGTTGCAGAAATTGCCTCTTGACCAATAAATGGCACAACAAGCCGGTACTGACCTGGCGATATTTGCGACATATCAACCGACGACTCCTCCTGCCCAACAGTCACGCGCAACTTGGGAGATAGGCTATTCCTATAGCTCCCTCCCTCGGTAAGAAGCGTGAGATTAAAAACTGCCGCCTCATTTTCTCTATCACCAGAGAAAAATACTGTCGTTGAGCCCAATTGTTTCGTAACACTGCGCGTTAACTGCGACCAAAACTTACCATACCCCTCCCACTGAACCCAATCAGCAGACCACCGATTTTTAACATCCGAAGTGAAAAATACAGTCTTACCTAGCCCATATTGCCAACGCGTGAGAAGCGGAGCTCCTTGTTGCGTTACTAATATTGTTTCCGCAGTATCTTTAGCCTTTACAGCGATATGGCCTTTAAGTGGAGGAGCAGACTGCAAATCAATACCAGCCAAAGATCCAGTCGGTTGTTTCATCACAGTAAGAATTGGCTCTTCTACTAGACTAGTTCCGACAACTTTCTTAGTTTCCTCAGTAAAAATTTGTGGAATCGAATCTGCTGACAGTGCCAAGTAATTTCTACCCTCCCCCCAATCTGATAGTTGTCGCATCAAACCGGGGTTACCACCTTCCCCGATCGTAACCGTAGAGACCACAATATTACTGTCCCTCATTCGTTTTAGTAGACGTTCGTATTCAGCTGGGGCCGTGTCTCCGTCTGAAAGCAAAATAACGTGCTTTGTAGGAACTTCTAAATCTCTAAGAAGCCGATAAACAATTCCAAGAGCTGGATAAATATTAGTCTGTCCGCTGGCCTGAATTCGGCTAATCAAGGCCTCTGCCTTTCGTTTAGACTTAACGGGCTCGACGGGAACAGGCACGTAAGGCTGGGAGTCAAAGGCCACTACGCCAAAGTAGTGTTGTTCTTCAAGTAAATCAAGAGAGGCTCTTGCAGCCTCTTTCGCATACTCAATCTTGCGACCTTTCATACTGTAGGAACGATCAATTGCGATAACGAGAGCAATGTCCTTGCGTTTTTCTTGAGCCTCGAAATCAGCTGGTAATAAATCTTCAAGAATCGAATTGGAGTACCCATCATCGCCAAAAGTATTTTCTCCCCCGGCAAAGATTAGCCCTCCCCCATAGTCCTGAACATACCTTTTAATATCCTTCATCGAATTAGAAGATATCGTATTGGCTAAAACATCGGAAAGTACCACCGCGTCATACAACTTCAAGTCATCGTACTTAGGAATACGGTCGTTCACAATTACTTCGAAACCAGCCTCAGATAATGCCTCATTAAGATATGAAGACGCATCCGAAACCCCTTCTAAATAGAGAATCTTGGCTTTATCTTCGACCCATGCGCTGATCTGCGCGCGATTATTTTCTAAATAAGGATCATTTTCAACAGTCATTAAGACATCCAGTGGTACAGATCCCGCCTCAGGCAGCCGTATATTAATCTGAAGGTCATTAAAACCTTGCTTGACAACATACGATTGCTTTGTAATCAAGCCACCATCAGCTGAAATAGAAATTTCTACTGATGCTGCTGAAGGGCTGAATACACTGACCAAAGAAGTCATCGGCTCCAAAGCTCTCACCCTCTCCGGAAGCCTTACATTACTGATCCAAGCATCCTCCACTTGAGCAGAATCAGCCACCATGGGATATATGCGTACACCAGAACTCTGTGCAGACTGCACTAAGTCCAATAACGAGCCATCAGTTTGATTTCCGTCAGAGAACAATACAATTCTCTTAACGTGGTCTGCCCCCAGCAAAGCCAACGATTCATCGATCGCGGCCTCTAAGTTTGTACCTGATTGCTCTACGTGCGAGGAATCACTTGATAACGCGTCCTTTCCGAAATCAGCAATCGTTATCGACTTTGCTTCCTCGGTAGAGGACACTACCGTACGATTTTGTCCGAAAATAATAATCCTCGAATGGGCGGGATTATGTCTCTCTTCGACCTCATCTATCCACTTAAGTGATTTGTCGATAAAGTCCGCGGCCACACTCCTGGAGACATCCAAAGCGTATATGACTGAGATATCTTGATTCCCATATCGAATGATAGGTTGCGCCAAACCCAAGATAACAGCCAGCAAAGATACGGCACGAAAGGTAGTTAATAAACGAAGGTGCTTACGACCCAAAGTCGTTTTGGTGTTGGACGAAAGCCACCAAAGTAACGGAAGCAGAAGGATTAGCCAAAGTGCGTGAGAATTTTCGATGGTGAATATAGAAGTCATGTTTTTACTGAGTAACACGCCGATGATAGAGATACCAATCCACCATCAGCAAGATCAGTGTTAAAGCACCAACAAGAAAAGAAAACGAGTACCCGTTTAAACCGGGGGCAACAAAGTTTTTTGAGGATTCAAAAATCGGTAAATTGGACCTATTAATGTCACTAAACCTTCTGTCAAGTTGGCTAACAGAAACTCTAAGCGGACCATTTGAGGAAAATCCGGTAAACAAACCCGTCTCACGGGTATGAAAGTAAGAATTCCCATCTGCAAACCATAAAGGAACATCAACGCCATCAATTCGATAGACCTTTGTAATGTCGCTCGGTAGTTTTATAGTCCCTGGGGTGGCATTGAGAATTGGAGGCTCGTCAACCAACCATGTAATTGAATTCGACAAAAAGATAGGAAAATCCGCTAAAAAAGCAAGATTTGACTTATCAAGATCAAATCCGAGCAAGACGCTCTTAACAGCACCTGGAACAGCAATGGCTAATATAGCTTCGTCCTCAGATGTCAACAATGCTTCAACGCCAACCATAGGCGCAAATAAAACGCCTGATTCGATCAAGAGATCCCTCATTGAAATATTACGAAGAATCGGATGAGCAGTATTTCTCTCGACTGAAAGTTGCGAGCTTCTAATTGATGAAACAGAAGCCCCTAACCAATTAGCTGAATTAACACCAAAAAATATCGATGGAATAACCGGTTTGCGGTCTACGGAGACTCGGTCAAAAACTAAGATATCGAATTGCAGCTCCTCAGATTCAAGACCTTGATAGTCGGCATTAGTCAATGAAGTGAGAACAACACGCGGCATTAAATCCAGCAAAGTTAACATCTTTGAATCTACATCGTCTGAAACGAAACCAACACGAACCTGTCTTTTAGCAGTGATATAACCAAAAGCCACATCGTCTGCCTTAAAACGATCCACAGTCGATACGACAGACGCTTTTACTGGCCCGCTTTCAAAAGCGGTAGCATCAAAGATCTGCGTCAGTTTCTCGTAGGGTGCAAGTTCAACTTGTCGAGTAATTAATCGCGACTCAGTTTGAGTCAGCGCTATCTCGACAACTGTAGGTTCAGCACCCCCATTGACGATTTCAATAAAAGCCTGCCGTTGCTGCGTATTCCCGGGCACTGCCGCAAAGGACAACCGCGTAATACCCACGTTAGGAACCGGCTGGAATGCGGACACAGAGGTGAAGTCTTCGGGCACACCACCAATCATAACGCCATCGGTGTAAATAAATTTTCTTGACGCATCAATAGTCGCTACTTGAGCTGGCACGAGAGGATCCAGGCTACTTCCTACGCTTAGACTGTCGAGAATTTCTAAAGCTTGCGAAATCGACCCAAAAGAAGGCGTTGTGACTTGCCTTTGAGTATCGACCAACATAACTTGCATGTCTTTAGATAGAGAATTCAAATGACGTGTCACGGAATCTTTCGCGACATTAAACCGACTCATTCCATCTCGAGTTAACGCTCCCATTGAAGGGGCATTATCAAAAATAATCAGCGATCGATCGTTCATTTGGCCGTTGTCCATAGGACGGAAAGCAGCTAAAAGGAGACAAATCGCAATTAACGTAGCCAACAGGAGGGATAACCACCATCGCCAGCGCTCATTAATCGCTCGTGACGAACCAAGAACCCGCCTCCATATCAAATTCGATGACATCAAGCGATTCAGCACGGGAGGCCGCAACAAATAAAGCAGAACCACCGACCCAATCAGCCCAGCTAACAAAAGGAAAAATACAGGACTCGAAAGCGCGACCGAGGTCATCGAAATATACCCTCTTTCTTCAAAGAAGTAAGGACCGAATTTTCGAAATCGTCATTGGTTCTTAATGAAACATATCCCCAGCCAGACCGATTAAAAAAGGCTTCTGTATTCTCTCGATGTTTATCAAATTCTGAACGATAAGCCGCCAACGTACCTTCAGTTACGTGAGCACTGAGCGCCTCACGTGTCTCAGAGTCAACTAAAACTACATGCCCATCAATATTTGGATTCTCCTCCTCCTCATCAATAACATGAGTTGCGAAAACCTCATGTCCATATTGTACAATCGGTCGAAAACTTTCCTCTATCGGTTGCTCAAACAAAAAATCAGAGATGATGAAAACCAAACCTCGCGTGCGGCCGGCACCGAAATATTTACGAAAAGTATTACCTAAGTGAGTTTCACCTTCATTTTTCAAAGATTCCAGAAAATGCATAGCACGCCACATTTGATTTTTACCTCGGCGACCCGGCATCTCTTTAACCATCCCGTCTGAAAAGGAGATCAAACTCACACGATCGTGATTCAAAAGGCCCACATAAGCCAATACCGCCGCAAATTTTTTGGCCATTTCAAATTTGCCAGAATCATCTCTCCCCATCGATGCGCTATTGTCAATGAGTATGTAGATAGGCGTGTCTGCCTCTTCTTCAAACATACGCAAAACAAGACGATCTAACCGCATATATGTGGCCCAATCCAAATTGCGGACATCGTCACCGGAGGAATAAGGCCTATAGTCTGAAAAAACCATACCGACCCCAGTTTTTCTCGACCTATGTTGACCACGTAGATGTCCTGCGACTGGTTTACGCAGTAACAACGATATGCCGTCTAAGCGACGCATAAATTCTTTACTTAAGAGAGTCGACATACATCTTCAAAAATATTCTTTAACCGAAATTTTGTTCGGGCCTCTTATAAACTAGCCCTCAACTTTTTGGTAATTCAACAACCCGAACTATTTCTTCAAGGATATGGTCAGGATCTACTTTCTCAGCCTCAGCCTCAAAATTAATCAAAACTCGATGTCTCAAGGCCGGCAAAGCAACTGCTTTAATATCATTGGCACTTACATAAAAGCGATCGTTAAGTAGCGCATTAACTTTCGCGCCAAGAATTAATGACTGCACCCCTCGAGGACTCGCCCCAAAACGAACATACTTTTTAGCTAACTCGTGACCCTCACTGCTCTCCGGATGGGTAGCAAGCGTAATCGCAATTGCATATTGCATAACCGGCTGAGCAACAGGAACAGCACGCGCAGTTTCCCTCATTTCCAAAATTTCAGTTTTTCCAAGCACATGTGATGCAGTTAGGTCGTCCTGCTGTGTCGTTCGTTCAACGATTGTTAACAAGTCACTAGCCTCAGGAAAATCTAGTCGCAACTTATAGAGGAATCGATCCATTTGAGCTTCTGGAAGTGGATAAGTCCCTTCCATTTCAATGGGATTCTGAGTGGCTAAGACAAAAAATGGCTGATCTAGCTTATGTGTTGAACCGCCTGCAGACACACTGTTCTCTTGCATTGCCTCGAGCAGTGCAGACTGAGTTTTAGGTGTAGCTCGGTTAATTTCATCTGCAAGTAATATATTCGTAAATACAGGCCCTCGTTGAAATTCAAACGATTTTTTACCGTCGTCAGTTTCCCGTACTACGTTAGAGCCGATAATATCCCCAGGCATTAAATCAGGGGTAAATTGAATCCTTGAAAAGCCTAAATCTGTCGCATCCGATAAAGTTTGCACGAGCTTTGTCTTCCCTACCCCAGGGATTCCTTCAAGCAAAACATGTCCACGAACCAGCAAACATGTTAAGACGTTCGAAATGACCTCTCTGTTACCGACAATAACTTTCGAGACCTCATCAACAACCTGAGAGAAACGATCCTGAAAAACCCGCACCTGTTGTTCCACACTTGACGTCATCTGTTATTTCCTTCGTGAATTTCTAAAAAATACTGTTGTACTGATTTCCTGTGTTCTACGGATACAAACTCACCATTAATCACATCAGAGTCTTGATAGGTGATTGTATCGAGTCCTTGAACAATTTCCGTGCGGGCCTTGCCCTGCTTACTTGCTTGAAACTCCCAAGCCGAATCCTCACTATCGACACTTTCATCACCTTCAACCTCGGTTTTTTCTAATCGCAAAATAGCATCTAGACGCTTGGTCATTCGGCCCTCCAAGGCTAGTGCGGCCGCATGACCTTCCGGCGCGCCAGTGGAACTCCCATCATCCCCTTGATCCTCCTCGTTCGCGGTTACCGATCCACGTCTGAAAAGTGAGCCGCCAGTCATGTCATTATTACCAGCGTCAGGAGAGGGTGTTCCGTTACCGGCCTCCGCTTGATCAGAAGTGGCTGATCGACCGCCATAATCGGCCGCACCAGTCTGAGCAATACCAATACGCTCTCCCGCACTCTCCATTCTAGACGCAGCAGTATTTGCGCGTTCTTGTGACTCCATATCTTGCTGCGCTTGCTCTAGATTTTCAATTAACCTAGTAATATTTCGCGGGTCTGGCTGACCTACCTCGTTCAACAAGTCTCGAGCAGCATCACCGATTTCGGCGGAAGATATATTGTCGCTTCGCGCAGTTGCTCCAGCCTGTTGGTCGTCGACATTTAAGTTTTGATCAGTATCTGACAACGCTGAAAGTTGCTCCCGCTTTTCCTCAAGTAAGCCTATCGCCTCTTTTATATTGCCCTGCTCCAAAGCTCTGCCAACGCCCTCAAAACCGTCCTGTTCCATAAGAAGTTTTGACAACTTGGATAAACCCTCTCGAGTCATGACCGCATCCATATTGATTTGGTCAAGGACCTCACGCGCTTTCTTCAATGCTTCTTGTTTCGCCTCAAAGCTAATGTCGTCCCTATTCAACACTGCAAGTGCATCGTTTATTTCCTCTACATTCGAAGACGCTTTTGGGTCAGTGATAATGTCTGACACAAGATCAACATTGACACTCGAGATATTTGCTTCTGCTAAATCCCCCTTTTTTGCGATAACAACATTGGACACTCCCAGCCAAGTAACAAACAATGTCACTGCGGCCAACGCTGCTACTTTGCCACTTTGAGGGAAGAAAAAAGGCGCTATAGCGTTAGCGTCAATTGATCTGGCTTTTTCCATCGCACGGGTCAGATGTGCTGAAACGAAGGCCTCTTCACTACCACCCGGTTGTTTATCCGAGCTCGAAAACCACATGGCGCTCAGTAACTCATCTTTTAAGCCTGCTCTTTCATCCACAAAACATGCTGCATCATCATCACTAATACTAGACCACGTTCGATAACAGACAGCAGCTAACAAGGTAATGGATGAGATTCCGACAACGGTGAAAAGCCAGTGGAATGCAGCAAAATCAAAAGGCATTAAAAGCACCAATAAGCCAGAGCACGCGAACAGTAGTGTCGCTATCACAAACCCGACCTCACTGAGGATGCGGTTTAGCTTGAGGTTGCGAGCAACTTGGTTTACTAATTGTTTAAGTTCTGATGGGCTTTGGCGCGTCATTATCCTTCAATTGTATACCATGTGTTACCTTATTATGATTAGGAACGACTACAAGCACCTTGACAAAGTTCGACCGATCTAAAACACATAGCGCAATGACTTCCACGCGAATTATAAGACTGATTGCTCTCGCTGTGACATGCATTGGGTGCGTAAGCTCCATCATTCACCCTGGCTGGGCAAATGCAAATGATAAGCCACACATTATCTATATCTTAGCCAACGACCTTGGTTGGAGAGATGTCGGGTTCCATGGTGGTCGTACACCAACACCTAATATCGATGAGCTATCAAATTCTGGAGCACGTTTGGAGAGCTTTTATACGTTACCTCACTCGTCATCAACGCGAGCGGCCCTTCTCACGGGACGCTACCCGTATCGATTCGGACTTCAAACTAAGTCGATCCTATCTTGGAGCACCTATGGTCTTCCCAAGGATGAACGCCTCCTCCCACAAGCATTGAATATAGCTGGTTATCGGACGGCCATGCTGGGATCTTGGTTACTCGGGCACGCTGAAAGAAGTCAATTACCAACTCAACGCGGCTTTGATTATTTTTATGGCAACCTCAGTCCAGTTGGAGATCACTTAAAAAAAATTAATACCATTGAACTTACTGACTGGTTCGAGGGCGAGAAACAAATGACGGAATTCGGGTATTCGACTGATTTAATTGGAGATAAGTCCACATCGCTTATCGAGAATCACGATTCATCGACACCACTTTTCATGATGATCAGTTTCGCGGCACCAGGGATGCCGCTCCAAGCGCCAGAAAGACTAACTGAAAAGTATCTTCATATTACGGATAGAGCGACTCAAACTTACTTAGCGATGGTTTCCCAAGTTGATGAAGCGATTGGCAAAATTATTGCAGCACTCAAGAAAAAACAAATGCGAGAAGATACTGTTGTTATTTTTCATAGTGATAACGGGGGTGCCGTTAAACGCAAGTATCTCTCTGGCGACGGTGATACAGAACAAACTGTGAGCGACAACGGTCCATTTCGCTCTGGCAGTGGATCACTATACGAAGGCGGCATACGAGTGCCAGCAATCATATCTTGGCCCGGAAAAATCCAACCAAACATATCCACCGAACGCGTGCACGTCACTGATATGTACGCAACATTACTTGAAGTAGCTGGAGCGTCTCTTGGCAAAAACGATCAAATCAAGCCCATTGATGGTATCGATATATCGCCTGTTCTTATGGAAAATCAACTGCTCCCTCAACGAACCTTAATACTCAATGTGAATGAATTCGGCGGCGCAGTTCTGAAGAACAACTGGAAACTAATTTCTATAAGCACGCTTCCTTCACAAACGGAACTTTACGATATCGGAAACGACCCTTCAGAAGAATTAAATGTCGCTCATCAACACCCAGAAATTGTGAAAGAACTATCAGTGACGCTACAAGAAGCATCTTGGGAAATGGCACCCTCACTCTACTTGGAAGATTTGTCCAATCCTAGTGGCTATAGGACACCAATGTTTTGGGGAGAAAACCCTCAACGCCCGTAGATACTCACCTCCGATGTTAACAAGGTTCGCAGGTGATAATGGTTAATAAAAAGCTCAAAAACAGGGATGACGCTTGAGCTAATCGGCGTGAATCGGATGAGCGGCAGGAGCCGAAGTTACTCATTCAGCTGCTAAGATTTGGACTCTTTGGGTGGCGCTTCATTTAAAAACTCATCGGCCAGCGCACGATACAGTGGCCTCCGACACACGACCTTCGAACAACCCGCCGCCAAAAGAGATGCTGCCATCAACGGAACGATCATATCGTGGTTATCCGTCATCTCCATGACAATAACAAACGCGGTAACGGGAGCTTGAACAACTCCTGCAAAGTACGCAACCATTCCTAATACGACAACAGCGCCCAGTGGTACGTAAGGAATAAATTGAGCAATATTTTGGCCAAGACCAGCACCCACCGCCAATGATGGGGCGAACACGCCACCAGGAATACCACTGACATAAGATACTAAGGTTGCTAATAATTTAAGGATACCAAATGACTCAGGTATTTCACCGGTCCCTTCAAGAATCATTCGTGCCTCATGGTAGCCGGTACCGTATGTTGAGCTTCCTGAAAACGCGCCAATTATCGCCAGTAAGAACCCACAAAATGCCGCAAAAATAACCGGGTTTGTTTTAGCGAAAACGCCCATCTTACCCGGAAGACCACGTGATATGAAAATCAACAACTGACTGAATATACCTCCTAATACCCCACCAATCACACCGCACACGATCACTGGTATCCACGCGCTGGAGCCATTGATAATCGCGGAGGTTGTTCCAAAATAGGTGTAGTCTCCCAACCACCAAATTGATACGATTCCCGCAACAATTACGGAAGTAAGTACGGTACCACTGGTACGACTCTCATAATTTCTGCTCATCTCCTCAATAGCAAACACTATTCCCGCTAGCGGAGTATTAAACGCAGCCGCTACGCCAGCTGCCCCACCCGCGAGTATCAACCCACGCTTCGTCTCAACCCTTGAAAACCGAGTGAACCGACCGAGAGACTGCAT
>Ga0255783_10003643_pt1 | contig 14564 bp, 9 predicted proteins | sample 011ome_22_FD_179981 | JGI IMG/M metagenome (GOLD analysis project Ga0255783, IMG submission 179981) | Coastal salt marsh microbial communities from the Groves Creek Marsh, Skidaway Island, Georgia - 011507BT metaG (version 2) | ecosystem: Environmental > Aquatic > Marine > Intertidal zone > Salt... | reverse complement strand
GCGGGTACGGAAATTCCATGTACGGGAGTTCGATGTACGGCGGCGGCGGCATGTATGGTGGATACGGCGGTGGCATGTACGGCGGTGGGTACGGTGGATACGGTGGTGGCATGTACGGTCGACCACCCATGGGATTCGACCCGATGGGCTTCGGCCCCGATGGGTATCCGCCCGACGGACCGCCGCTCACCGGTTGGCAAGCGCTCATGCGTTCGCTGTCCTCCGTCGTGCATTTATTCGGTAAAATTTCATTCCTCGTCGACGAGAACACGCAGGCGTTACATTTTTTCATCATGTCGTTGTTACAGTTACTAGATCGCGGTGGGCATCTGTACGGGGAGTTTTCGAGAATCGCGTTGCGCGCGATGGGATATCCGGTGCCGCCGCGCGCGCCGCCGCCGGGACAGCACGCGTTTGGCGGCGGACCGCCGCGGCAACATCCAGGCGCGCCCGGGGCGCCGTCGTTTGGCGACGCCTGGGGTGGTCACGTAGATTAATAACGTGTCTCTGACTCACGCGCGCGCGTGTGTATGAAATAGTTTGTTTGTTGAAGAGAAATTAGAAATGTATTCCACTCGTTCACTGCTATTGTGTGTGTGTGCTAAATACGACCACGAGCGATTTAAAGTTCCGCCTTGTTTGCCATGTGCGACTGAATCGCGCGTACGAAATCGCTCTTCTCATAGCATGACACGCATGGAATTGCGTGCGCTTGCATGAGCGCCTTGATTTGGCCGACTTTCATCTTGGAAAAGTCAGCCGAAGGGTCGAGCGCGAGACCTTGTTTCTTTGACTTTGTCACTTTGCTACATCCGCGCCCGCCGGCGGCGTATTCGGCCAACCATTTTTCGACATCCGCACCCGGTTTGTCGTGATCGAGCGCGCCAGGATAGGTGATAGTCTTGTCGATATCGCCATCGCACACCACCACGAGCGTCGGCTGAGTGGTGATGTCAAAGTGCAACGCAATCTCCGCGTTGTTCGCCCGCGATTCGGCGAATGGCAACTTGCCTCTATACGCGTACGACGCAACTTTGAACCAAGCCGGTGTCTCATACGCCTTGTTCAAAAACACAACGCATCCCGCACCTGGTTTACAATCCGTTTCGATAAATTTAAGCAATTGCGTGCTCTTACGCAGGTTTGCAAACGCTATGGGAAGTTGCTCGAGCACCCAGTTTTTCATTTGTTGGAGTTCTCGGTTACCGTCGTACTGCGTGCTCACCCCAGCCTTCTTAAGCTTCAACGTCGGGAATGAGTCCACGCTCTCCATCGTACACAACCCCTTTTGAGTCTCGCAGTTCACCGCACCGACGCGAACGAAACCTTTGAGCTCCTTAGCCAACCGCTCAAAGTGCGGCTTTAACTCTTGACAATGCCCGCACCACGGCGCGTAAAATTCGACAAACCAAATATTCTTCGCATCCGTCCCTGGGAAGTGTCCTTGCTTTAAATTTGTAACCGGCGAGTTCTTACCGTACAAATTGTCCTTTTGACGCGGCGGCTCTTGATGCTGATGTCGCCTACCGCCGCCGCGTCCTCCGCGTCCTCCGCCTCGTCCAAACGGGTCGCCGCCTCCAAAGAAATCTGCAAATGGATCGCCATGGAACTCAAACCTCGCTCCACCGCCGCGGCCACCGCCGAAACCACCACCGCCGAATCCGCCAAAACCTCCGCCACCGAATCCGCCGAAACCACCGTGCTGATGCGCGCCCGGATGTCCGCCCGCGGCGTGTTGCTTCAACCCTTCTGATCCATACTGATCGTACACCTTGCGCTTTTCCGGGTCCGATAACGCGTCGTACGCCTCGGAAATCTTCGCAAACTCTTCGGGGGATCCGCCCTTATCGGGGTGGTGCTTCAGCGCCTGAATGCGGTAGTTTTTCTTGAGCGTGCGTTCGTCGGCGTGGCGATCGACGCCTAAGATTTTATAGTAATCATCTTCACCCGCAACGCACGCGACGAGGGCGAGGATGACGACGATAAACGTCGTACACGAGTGTCGAAACATTGTACGAGCGCGCCGTGTGCTACGCGTCGAAAGCCGCCGCCGTATGGGCGCGTCGTATGGTTTTCGAGTGTGATTGAATGTGGTTGTCAGTCGTTAGCGTCGCACTTTTATCGACACGACGCACGTTGTCGATCGTCTCGAGCGCGATGCGGCGTGCATAATAAAGTAAATAATATACATTGCAACCTATTTCGACCGAGGCGCTCGAAATGCGCCACGCGGCGCGCACGCACGCGATGAATATCGCCACGCGTTTGGCTATTTCGGCTCGCGGCGCCGACGAGAATACGTATACGAGCGAATCATCACGCGCACGCGCCACGATGGCATTTCAAGCGTCGTGAGTCACATATCTTCGCATACTTATCATCTTCATCGGCTTCCTAGAGTTCATCTTTACCACCGGCGTCCAACGCTCCGGCGTCCAGCTTCGTGAGCTTGGACGTCAAAAACTCCTCCAGCATCTCTGCGCTCCATTTATCAATTCGAACAACCTCAGGTTCGTCCTCGTCGAGTGCAAACATGTGCAACACGGGCGGTGCGCCTTGTTTGAACGCCATGTCGATATCGTACCCGTTCGCGCGTAAATTCGGCAGCCGGTCATCCTGAAAGGTTTGGATTTCCGGATAGCCAATCATTTTTCACTTGCACATCTGCACGCGCGCCGACGCATACGCCGTCGAGGCTGCCGATGCCGCCGACGACGACGCGCAGCACGACGCGCACTCGTCCGCCATGCGATCGTCAGACGTGCGCGCGCGCAGGAGCTCGCAATCTGCCGCAGTGCAGCCTTCGTGGTAGCCCAACGCCGCGCACGCCGCGCTCGACGTCGCCACGGCGCGCGAGAGGCGCGAAGAGAGCAACGCGAACGCCATAACTTTCGTCGGCACCGATGCCGACGACGCGCGGTGGCGCCGGGCGCACGAACGCATCGCTATCGGCGCGCGTGCGGTGGCGTGTGTGGTGTCAACTGTTTTTTTGAGGACTTTTGACCGCGCCGGCGGTTCACATGTGACGCGAAAGTGCGGCGCGTTGGCGATTGTGGCGAGCGAGCGCGTACCGACGTGGCGTGGAATTAGTGCTCGACTATTGTTCGTGGGTATTGTCATCGTTCGCGCGCGAGCGCGCTACAGGAACACTCGATTCTTTGGTGAGCGGGACCGACTGCATGGCTACTATATTAAGCGCGCCCGAGATGCGCGTGCGTAACGGTCCAAGTAGGCGCGGTGACGAGCCACAACGGCATGCGTTGGAGCGATGGGTGATGTCATGCCAATCGCGCCGCTCAAGGGTCGAACGTACGCGTCTCATTGAGCTGACCATGGCGCTGGGGGAGTGCGAAGCGAGCGCGGCGTGCAATCGAGCGCGACGGTTGAGAGCGATTGAGCAGCTCCAACGCGCGCTCAATGCGTGCACCGTTCGCATGCACACCAATATGGAGACACAAGCTTCGAAGTTACGCAATATACGCGAGCATACAGCTGAGTACGTGGAAATTTCTCGAAAGAAATGTCTAGAGCTGGCCGGACGCGCCGAATGCGAAAAAACGACGTTGCGCGAGATTGAAATCTCAAACGCCGAAATTCAGCGCGAAATCGACACTTTGCGCCATCGTGTCGAAGTCTACGAGCTTGAAAAGCGTTTGCAAGCAGGTCGAGCGCGATTGCTTACTCTACGCCGCGCTAGAGCTGCGCGCGAAATTCAAGCCGCGTTTCGACGGTGGATTTGCAACGGCCGCAAACGCCCAAAGAAGAAGAAAAATTCCGCGAAGAAGTCCGCGAAGAAGTCCACTAAGGGAGCGAAAGCTGCGACGGCTTTGAAATCAAAAGCTCCATCGAAGTCTCGCGCAAAGACCACGAAGAAATAAGCTTCGTGAATCGCTTCGCCGTAGTCAAAACAGTTGTAACAACCTCTCAACACGCACCGCACGGATGATTCGTTTCCGTGTCGATGACCGTCACCAATCGCGTGTCGTCGCGACAATCCGCCCAAATCGCACGCACGCGTCCTGAGTTTAATGCCACGCGCGGACACGGCCGCGCGTTCGGTGTGCTATGCTTCGCGTCGTACGTCCCGTCTACGAGCGTTTGCTCGACGTCCCGCGACGTTATAAACCGGCAGTCCATTCTACACGCCGCATGCTCGCTCACGGCGCGAGGTTTACTTCGTAGACGATCGCGAATACTTTTATTGCGCGCGTTGTGTTCGGCATTCGTACGTAAGGTGATGGTAACGACAGCAACGACCGCCGCCGCGAGAGCTGCAAAGAGACCCACCCCGGAAGAGCCGCCATCTCCATCAGCGTTGTTCCCACGACTTTTGCCTTTTGAAGGAAACTTGTGCGCGCGAGCGTTTGCTTTGCGACTGCCTTTGGGAGGGCGCACGCCTTTACGTGCGCCCGGGATATTCGGCGGCATGAGACGCGAGGCTACGACTGAAGCGTTGGATTTCTTTACTTTGATTTCATTTTCTAAAACACACACAAACACAAAAACACAAGACACGACAACTCTAAAATTCTTCTACGACGCGGTACTACTTACTCCATGTTCAAGCCGGCGACAGCCATGGCGAGTGCGCCTTCATAAGTATCGTTGCCACCGATGAAACCTGCGGCGTGAATAAAGACGCAACCGGGAATGCCAGAAAGCGCACTCAAATCTGCGTCGCGCACGCCACGCCACGGCGTGGGTAGTCCCTTGCGGAACGCAAAACTTGATGCCGACACGGGGATGGTGCTAACACGCCAGCCTTTATTATCTTGCCAGAGCATGAATTTTGGCTGGTTTTCGCTCGCGTCGGTGATTCCGCGTTCGGCCTCGAGCTCGTACAAGTGCTCCTTCCACGGGCAAAACGTGTCGAGACGTAAAATTTCCCCAGATTCGTGCACGTCTTTGGCGCAGTTAAGCGCATGTTCGACGTGCTGACGCGCAGGTAGCCACTTGCCCGTGTAGTACTTGACGCAGTCGTCGAATTCCGACCCCGTGAGCGCGACGGCTTTAAGAAATTGCTCCATCTGTCTCTCCGGCGTAGACGCCTCGTCCCAATCGGGATTTAAACGCTTCACGCGATGTGGCAACCCAGTGGTGTCTTTGTACTTGGCCAGCGCATCCGTGTCGTACATGTTGACTCCGTTATCGTTGCCGTCCACGCCTTCGATGAACTCCTCGTACACCTTCAAGTAAATCTTCCGCACCAAGCCATCATCAGGCTCCGCCCCGCTCGCGCTCGCCGCCCGCAACGCATCGCGAATGAGCTCCTCGCCGAAATGCTTGTACACCAACCCCGCGCTCGAGAGCTTGGTGACGAACCCGTGCCCAAACGTCTCGGTAAACTCGCGTTGATGATGATCAAACAACTTCTTCTCCACGTCGTACGTCGCGCCGACATCGATGACGACGTCGGCTGCCGCCCACACGTCCGCATCGCGCGATCGCGTGATCGTCGCCCCCGCGTACGCCGCGGTGCGTTGAAGCATGTAGCACCCGAGCGCTTCATCGCAATGAAACGCGCCGTCGTGGGTGGCGATGACGCGCGTGGTGTTCGCGCGCTTCGACGCATCTGACGCCGTCGACGCCATGGTAACGGTGCGAAAACGACGCGCGGGGTGTGGTGTGACGGAGTGCGAGGTGAAACGACGAGCGGCGGCGGTGGCGAAGATCCGAACGCGCGCGAGTGACATTGTGGCGATTTCTCGTTACGGCGCTCGACGGCATTCACTCGCGCGCGTAGAGCGACGAGACGCGCGCATTGGGCACGCGTGCGAACGAGACACGCGTGCGTGATAGTCACCGCTCGCGCGCGCGGTCGCGCGATCGATCGACGGCGCGACGCGCGCGCGACGCGGACGTTTTCGCGCGGTGATTAATTGTCCAGTCAGCGCAAAGTACTTTACGTAGACATGGCTTTAACGGGGCGCCTGGTGGAGTTGTTGCGCCCGGAAACGACGGATGCGGACGATGAAAGTCGTCTCGTTGCGCACGGGGTGTCGTTGGCGCAGCCGAGGTTTACGAGAGAGGGTGAAAAGGTTGGTCGAGACGCGACGGCGTCGGCCGCCGTAGGCGTCGGCGCTTCGGGCGCGTGGCGTCTCGAGTCGGATACGATGGGCGAAGTGCGCGTACCCGCCGATCGAATGTGGGGGGCACAGACCCAGCGGAGTTTGGAGAATTTTAAGATTGGTGGTGAGAAGATTCCGATTGCGATTGTGCGTTCGCTAGCGATTGTAAAGTTTGCGGCGGCGACGGTGAACGAGCACAGCGGAATTTTAAAGCCTGAACTCGCCGAGGCGATTCGACGGGCCGCGTTTGAGGTGATCCAGGGTCGATTGGATGATGAATTCCCACTCGCGGTGTGGCAAACTGGGTCTGGGACGCAAACGAATATGAATGTGAACGAGGTGATTGCGAATTACGCGAACGCCGTGGTGCTGGGCGGCGCGCTCGGGGCAAAGGCACCCATACACCCGAACGATCACGTGAACCTTTCGCAGTCAAGTAACGATACGTTCCCTACCGCAATGTCAATTGCGACTGCGTATGAGGTACAAGAGCGCCTCATTCCCGCGCTGACGATGTTGAAAACGGAGCTGCAACGCAAGGCGGACGAGTGGAAGGACATTGTGAAAATCGGCCGAACACATCTTCAAGACGCCGTGCCCATGACGCTCGGGCAAGAGTTTGGCGGGTACTCGCAGCAAATGCGAAATTCTCTTGCGCGTGCGCGAGGGGCGCTCATTCACTTGCTCGAGCTCGCCATCGGTGGCACGGCGGTGGGGACTGGATTAAACGCGCCGCCAAATTTCGCCGAAGACATGGCTGTGGAGATTCGCAAACTTACCGGCTTGCGCGTGGTGAGCGCGCCAAATAAATTTGAATCGCTCGCCGCGCATGACGCGCAAACCGCATTGAGCGGGATACTTAAAACTATCGCGCTTTCGCTACTTAAGATTGCAAATGACGTGCGATTACTCGGAAGCGGCCCGCGCGCGGGATTGGGAGAGCTTCAACTGCCTGAAAACGAACCCGGTTCGTCCATCATGCCAGGCAAAGTTAATCCGACGCAATCAGAGAGCATGATGCAAGTGTGCGCCCAAGTCATCGGTAACGATCACGCCGTCACCATCGGCGCCGCGATGGGGTCGACATTTGAACTCAACGTCGCCAAGCCGCTGATCGCGCACAACAACCTGTGCTCCATCGGCCTCCTCGCCGACTGCGCGGTGTCCTTCACCACGAACTGTATCGTCGGCATCAAACCGAACCTCAAGCGCATCGATGAACTGATGAAGAGTAGTTTAATGCTCGTCACCAGTCTAGTGCCTCGCATAGGCTATGACGCCGCGGCTAAGATTTCTAAAAAGGCGCACGCCGAGGGCACCACGCTACGCGAAGCCGGCGTCGCGCTCGGATTACTCACGGGTGAGCAATTCGACGAATGGGTACGCCCAGAGGACATGACGCACGTGTCGCGCTCAAAATTGTAATCAAACAATGCATTTAAAATCAAAAATACTAGATGCGACAATGTTCCTGCCGTTACTATTTTGTACGCTGGGCAGCGAGTGTGTCGTCGAAAGCTCGTCGTTGCAGATATTTTTTGTGCGAGCGCTGAGGGAGATTGCGCATGAAGACGTACGTCACCGCCGTCGCCGTCGATACCGGTGCGTGCGATAATTGATGGGTGGAAATGGATGGGTGTTTGGTATGCGTGTGGTGATGTAATTTCAGGATTACTACTAAAAAGTCGAGCGCCGCGCGCCTTGGATTTACTCGTCGTCTTCGTCTTCTTCCTTTGGCGAGTAATTCGTTGGCGAGTACGCTGGACTCGTTGGGGAGTATGCCGGACTCGTTGGGGAGTATGCCGGACTCGTGGGCGAATATGCCGGACTCGTGGGCGAGTACGCTGGACTCGTGGGCGAGTACGCTGGACTCGTCGGCGAATATGCCGGACTCGTCGGCGAATATGCCGGACTCGTGGGCGAGTATGCTGGACTCGTTGGGGAGTACGCTGGACTCGTGGGCGAGTACGCTGGGCTCGTGGGCGAATACGCCGGGCTCGTGGGCGAGTATGCTGGACTCGTTGGGGAGTAAGCTGGACTCGTGGGCGAGTAAGCTGGACTCGTGGGCGAGTATGCTGGACTCGTTGGGGAGTACGCCATACCACCACCCGGAGAAAACCCTCCAACCCCTCCCGGTGAGAACGCCATACCATCGCTGTATGGGGAAAATGCCATGTGCGTGTCGAAAGGAGACGCATGCGGTGACAACAAAAACGACGGCGAGCGGCCACCGTAACTTGGAGTCTGGCTTCCTTCGCGACCAGGCGTCATGGAACCGCCGTGGCCAGGCGTTCGCATCATACCACTGTCCGTAAACAAATCTAAATCGATCGCCTCCTTGAGAAGCTCTTCGTTCAAGTGTACGCCGAATTCGCCCGTACCGATTGGGCAGAACTGACCGAGCATGATGTTTTCGCTCGGACCAGTCATGTTGTCGAGCTCGGAGAACGCTGCAGCTTCCAACAAAATGTCCACAGTTTCCTCGAATGAGCATCGCATCAACGGACCGGTTTCCACACGGTTGATACCGTGACGAGTAATCGACATCAAGTGTCCTCTGTACGTCATAACTTCGACAAGGATGGCCAAGTGTCTGTAGTTGACATACGAGCCGTCGAATTCAATCACACCGCGAAGTTCCTTGAGAAGCGTGTTACGCACGGCTTCAATACCCAACACTTGAATCACCTCAATCAAGTGGTTACTCGTCGTACGCGAGAAGTCAACATCCGGATGCGCCATTACTTGCAACAAGTTGACGCCTTCAGTGTCCAACATCCACTCGGTTTGCTTTTCGAACAGGCCTGTCTTGGCGTTGACGGCGTTGGTCTTTGCTTCGCGAATGAAAACCTTCTTAATGTCTGGGATACCTCTAAGCGCCAAGTTGGAAAGCATTTGCGTCTCTAATCTCTTCAAAAATACTTCGTCTTCGGTGTCGGCGTCGGCATCTTGCTTCGTACCTTCGGGATTCATGATGCGAATGCGAAGAACCAACTTTTCGCTGTTATCGTCGTTGAAGATGCACGACAAGTCGCCTTGGAAATCTTCATTAATGCGCTCGGCGACGTCAGCCATGAGAAGTTTCTTATCAACCATCATTTCACGGTTCAATTCGATGCGCAATAACCACGGTGACATACGCGACGGGTCGACTTCTTCATCAGGCATCTCGTAGTACGCGCGAACGAATTCGCGATCCTCTTCAATCACAGTATCCGTAGGATCCGGATCGTAATGCACTTCGGTGACTGCCGCAACGGAGTGTAAAGTGGTGTACTCGAGCGACGCTTGCACGTTCTTCGCTTGGGTTCTGTCAGAAGCCAGTTCGGGTTTGAGCGCCACGGTAAGCGACGGCGTCTTGATCTGCTTGGCAATGTTGATGATTTCTTTGAGACGGGGGACACCGAGCGTAACGTTCTTTGCAGACACACCGGCAAAGTGAAACGTGTTGAGCGTCATCTGCGTCGCGGGCTCACCAATGGATTGCGCAGCTACTGTGCCGATACCATCACCAGGCGGCGCGAGCGCCATCTTGAAGCGTGATTCTATTTCTCCGATGACCCAGTCGAAGCCCGCCGGCGTAAGCTTGTGTTCCTTCAACACGCGCTTGGCCGCCAAGTTGGCGCGCACGTGCGCGAAGAAAAGCATCGTACCGTTGCGTTGAGCCTCAATGGACAGCGCATCGTTACCAGGCACGACGACAAGCTTTCGCAGCAACGCAGCGACGGATTCAATGACGTGCGTCACTTGCACTTCCTCACCCTTGCCCGGCGCGTACAAACCGTATTGCTTTTGCGCGTTCCAAATGATGCGCTTCATCGCAACCGGAAGATGGACGTTCGGATCACCTGTGGGACAAATCTTACGTAATTCAACGCGATCGGCTTGGAGACGGTCCCATTCACGGTCAAGGATCTCGCGAACCTTGGCGCTGTGAGACAACTCGCTCGCTTGTTCGTCACTCAACCAGCCCTTGCTAAAGTTGGGCGCGTCGGGGTCGATGTGGAACTTGTTCGCAAAGTCCTTGACACTCAAACGCAACGTATCAATGCTTTGCGACTCAATCATCGTAGCATCCATACCATCCTCACCATACAAGAACTGAATGACGTCGCCGACGCTGTTGCGGACGGTGCCGTCATACTTGACGACGACATCCTCCATCGCCTTGACGAGACGACGTTGAATGTAACCCGTTTCGGAAGTCTTAACCGCGGTATCGATCAAACCTTCACGACCACCCATGGCGTGGAAGAAGAACTCTTGCGGTGTCAAACCACGAAGGTATGAGTTCTCAACGAAACCACGGGATTCAGGACCAAAGTCATCCTTGCTAAAGTGCGGCAACGTGCGGCCCTTGAAGCCGTAAGGGATACGCTTACCTTCAACGTTTTGCTGACCGACGCAAGCAATCATCTGCGAGATATTCAAGAAAGAACCCTTCGAACCAGCGGTTACCATCATCTTGACATTGTTCGTATCCTTCAGCGAGTTTTGCGCGGAGTTACCCGCGTTGTCACGCGCCTTGTTCAAGATTTGGTTCACCTTCTGTTCAAACGATTGCTGCATCGTCATACCCGGTTGAAGTTCAAGCTCGTTGTTTTGAGCGAGCTTGATAACTTCCTTCACATCCTGCTTCGCCTTGGTGATCGTGTTGTTAATGGAATACATCGTCTCGTCGTCGGCAATCGTATCGGCGATACCGACGGTGAAACCGTGGTGCAAGACCCAGTAGTTGACGAGCGTTTGCGTTTGCGAGATGAGACCTCGCGCGGCATTCGGTCCCCATTCTTCCCAAGTGACGTGGATCAAACCACCGCCACCGCTACCCATGGTCTTCTTACACAACGTACCCGTCAACAATTCACCTTGCTCGATGCGCACGCCCGTGTCGTCGACGCTAAAGTTCATGTCGTCGGCGTCTCTCGCCCAAGCGCTCGTGCGCAACAAGTTCACCTTGGGAAGCATCATGGAAAACACTTGTTTACCGGTCCACAACGGCTCAGGTTTGAGAATAGCAGGCTTGGGCATCTTGCCATCCCAATCTTCGAGCCACATTATGATGTTCATAAAGACATCCTTCTTGATGAACGTGTCGCGCTTGGTGATCAAACGGCAGCCGAGCAACGTGTCTTGCACAATAGCCATGACTGGTTTGTTCGCCTGCGGCGAAACAATCATCTTCGGGACCATCATCAACTCCTTGACCTCGGCGCGCGTTTCGTACGATTGCGGGAGGTGCATGTTCATTTCATCACCATCGAAATCGGCGTTGTACGGCGGCGTCACCGACAAGTTCAATCTAAACGTCGAGTAAGGCATGATTCGCACGCGATGACCCATGATGGACATCTTGTGCAACGACGGCTGCCGGTTAAACAACACGACATCACCATTGATCATGTGTCGCTCCACCTTGTAGCCGTACTCCAAGCGCTTCTCGCTAGACTTTTTCAAGAAACGCAAATCCAAACGCTGACCATCTTCACGAATAATGTACCGAGCACCCGTTTCACCAGGCGGCGGGTGCGGGCCATTCTCCACCAATCGCTGCAAGCGTTCGATGTTGTACGGTGTTACCGTCTCCGGGTACGTCATGTTCAGCGCGATGGACCACGGCACTCCGAGTTCGTCGAGCATTAAGTTCGGGTCGGGGGTGATGACAGTACGCGCCGAGAAATCGACGCGCTTACCCATCAAGTTCCCTCGAATACGCCCAGCCTTACCCTTCAAACGCTCAGAAATAGACTTGATGGGGCGTCCGCTTCGCGTCAAAGCACGAGGCATCCCCGCCACCGTGTTGTCCATAAACGTCATGATGTGGTACTGGAGGAGTTCTGTAAATTCTAAGATGACGTGCTGAGGCGCACCGTTTTGCTCTTGGCGCTCCAAGTTTTTGTTCGTTCTCACGATTTCCATCAACTTGACTGTCAAATCATCCTCAGAACGCGTGGACGCGTCGAAGGAGACGGACGGGCGCACCGGCGGCGGCGGCACAGGCATCACTTGCAAGATGAACCAATCTGGACGCGCGTGCTCGGGGTTTAAACCCAAAATACGGCAATCCTCGTCGGAGATTCCCTTCAAGATTTGCAACGCACGCTCAGCTGTAATGATCACCTTGCGTTCACCACCTTCGGGCAACAATTCCTCATCTCTGTGCTTGAACTCGGCGGTGATCTTCATCCCTTCCAAACGGTACTGCGGCTGCGCGGTTCCCGTGTACGGACACACACTCTTCGACTTGCACGCATCAACCAACTTCTTCAACCGGTTTTTGGGATTCTTAATACGCATCAACTGCGCGTATTTTGCATCCTCCTCCTTGTGCAACAACAACTGCGAAGACGAGTACCCGACGCACCGCAAGCACTTCAACACGACGTTGATAAACCCGTGATGAAACACGGGTTTCGCCAACTCCAAGTGTCCAAAGTACCCAGGCGTCTGCACCGAATCACATCCATCGGTTTCGCACACCGACCCACGATCCATGGTGCCCATACGCGGATCGCTCAACCCACCGCGCTTGGGACGTCCCTTGTCGTACGTCTCGCTCGTCTCAATCTCACACACCGACATCTTACGCTGCGCACGCGCGTACGACAACACACGAATGGAGAAACACGCGCACAGTCAGTCTCTATCACAGTTGATCGCCCCGACGCGCGTAACCCGCCTCACGCGCGCACGCATCGCGCAAGATCGTCCAAAGATCATCCTCCAGAATGCGCGCGCGACCCCTTGGGACTCGCGATCGAACGGCGCGTCGACGATGACGTACGATTTCGTCCGGGCTCAGCACGCCGAACTGCACCGCGGTGACGCGGCATAGTTCCGCGGTCGAGTGCGGGAATCGGTCGTGGACGGACATGGCGAAAGTGCGTCGCACTCTGAGGACATTGCATTCAGGGACAGGGTTTGGGACGTGCGCTCGCGAGCTCCGGCGTCGCGTTACAATGACTTTGGGATGCGTTTATTCGCGACGTAATGACGATACCGCGGCACGCCCGCAGCGCGTTCGGTATTTCTAAATAATTCCAAGCTCGGCAGAGCTTCGTCCCACGGACCGGCGATTTGAGTCTTGCCTCGAGCGACGCTTTGCACGAGAAACGTCGGCGCGCCGAGCGCGAGACACGCGGCTCCGACGGCGTACGCGATGGCTAATTTCGCGTGATGCGCGCGCACGGCGATGAATGCGACGACGTGCATGACGATAATGACACATACATGCAATGTCGTGGAGAATGAGCGCACGGCGCGCCAAACGTATGGGCTTAAGACGTACGATTCCACGGCGAGCAACGCGTCCACGTAGGCGCACCGCGCGTCGTCGAATCGAGACGCGAGCAGCATGGACGCGAACATGGACGCCCCGAGCGAAAACGTGCTCGCCAGCTGCTTCGTCTCCAGATTCATAAACGCGTAATCATACGTTATCGCGTACGTTACGAGCGCGAGACACGCGCAGACGTGCGCGGTGTCGCTCGACATCGCCGCCGTCATGGTTTGACACAGCGGCGCGAGCGCCGCCAGCCCGCACGTCGTCAGCGCGCCCAATCGCACGCTACGAAGGACGCGCCACAGAAACCGTACTAACGGCGTCCGGCGACCATCACAACACCTCGCTCCATCGCCATCGCGCGTGTCATCGCGCACGTCGTCGCCTACACACGCCCACGCGCACAAACCGACGACCAACGCGCCGCGCGCCCGACGCGCCCACGCGTCCACATCAACCATCCCCGTCCGCATCGTCCCGTGCGCGCACGCGTGCAGCACCACCACGCAACACTGCTGCGATATCGTCATCGACGTCAGCGCGCTCGCGCGCCATCGACGGTGTCGCACGTTGGCGTTGATGCGCAAGCGAGAGAGAAACAGCTCGGGGTCGGTGTAATTGTCATCCAAAGCCGACGTCGTCGCCGTCGACGATGCGCTCGCGCGCGCGGCGTCGTCAGCGTCGTCATCACCGTCATCGTCCACGCCCGCGCGCGGGTCGTAGAGCACGCGGTACGGCCGTCGCGTCACGCCAACCTCCATGGCTTTGCCCGTCGCGTCATCCAATGCCGACGTCATTCGTCGTCGCCGACGTCTCCATGTCGCGCACTGACGCCCGCGCGCGCGCGCATAGCGATGATGATGACGCGGTACGACGCGCTGACGCGTGCGCGCGCGACGCACGCGCGCGTGCGACGTCCCCGGCGCGCGTCAAGGTGAATCTGAGCACCCCAGACCAATCGATGCCGCCGACGACGCGCGCCGTCGCCGACGCGGACGCCGACGCGGACGACCCCACGGCTGGCGCGCGCGCGCGACGGCGATGGCGCGCCTCGGCGTCCGCCTCCTTGGACGGCGTCGAGCTGAGCGATTGGTTCGATGACGGCGATGATTCGGGTGGAGCGTCGAATCATTGGACGCGCGCGCGCGCGACCGACGACGATGTTTCAAACGACGACGACGACGACGACGACGACGAGTTCTGCATCGACCTCG
>Ga0255783_10003641_pt1 | contig 14580 bp, 16 predicted proteins | sample 011ome_22_FD_179981 | JGI IMG/M metagenome (GOLD analysis project Ga0255783, IMG submission 179981) | Coastal salt marsh microbial communities from the Groves Creek Marsh, Skidaway Island, Georgia - 011507BT metaG (version 2) | ecosystem: Environmental > Aquatic > Marine > Intertidal zone >... | reverse complement strand
CGCAATCATGCAATTAAACGTCTACTTCAAGGGTAACTTATACAACTAATAAAATGTCAATGGTAGTTTGGGCGTGTGTGTGCGTGCAAGGTTACCATTAAAGGTTAAACTTTAAGGTTTTTATATATTGGCAATCGTTAGCCTTTGGTTATCTGTTACAGGGAAAGGGGTTGGCAAGTGCCACCGGGGGGTACTGGGTACTTGTATGCAATGTCGGCATATTTTTACCCAAAATGGTTACTTGTACAACTTACGGTGCAACGTGTTAGGTACTCCCCCGCTTTGCAACGTGTTATGTAGAGACGTGGTGGGGTATATAGTGTATTTCCCCGGAGGATCTACTCCGATTGTATCCATCAGATCCACTTTTGTCAATAAAATAATTATTTTTCTTGACGTATACGTGCTAAGTACCTATTATATAGGTAACAAAGCATCATTTAAAGCGTATGCAACCAATCATATCACATCTAAACAAGTGCATTTTGGCTTTATTTGAAATGATCCTTTGTTTTTATCTAAGGAAACCCCATGTTTGAAGCATTTGTACTTATCTGTCTCGTAGGACAGCCTACTATGAACGCAAATTGTGAAGAACTTATGGACACACGAGGCCCGTACAAGACTCACGACAAGTGTTTATCACGAGTATACGAGATTCAAAACGAATTATCCCTGTACAAACCTCACATGGAAGCAAGAGCATACCGTTGTGACGAATTTACTCCCGAAACAAAGAAGCAAAGAGCGTGAAATAAGTCCTCAACAAGAGGAATTTCTCGATCATCTCTTTGAAAATGGTGGCAATGTCACCGATGCAGCCCTAAAAGCAGGTTATGCAAAGGGGTCTGTGACATGGCTACGCAATAGTTTAGCAGATGAGATCATTCGACGCACCCAAAACGTGCTGTCTATGAACGCATTTAAGGCGGCTACACGCCTTGTAACGACAATTGACAACCCAGTACCCGAAAGAGGTGACGACCTACGCTTCAGGGCGGCAGAATCGCTGTTAAACAGGGTCGGACTGGGTAAACAAGAAACAACTAACGTAAATGTACAGGCTGTACACGGTATTGTCCTGTTGCCACCCAAGAAAGACGTAGTCATTGATGGAAATTGAGTGGTGGCAAGCACTCTTAGTTACAATGGTGTCGATTAACACAACAATCAACCTTATTGTGTTCTTCAGAGGTAGAAAAATAATGAAAAGGGAACGAAATGGCTGACGCACCCAAGCGTGGTCGCCCAAAGAAAGACCCCAACGCTCCTAAACAAAGATACCACTACTCTGCAGAAGTCAAAGCACGTAAGCAAACACAACGTAGACTGTCTGAAGCAAAGAAGCGAGCAGCAAAGGTAACGCAACAGGCTGAAAGCAAACGACGTTACGCACGAAAGCTCGAAGAAAAAATAACCAAAATAGATAAGGCTCTTAACAGTAATGAAACTACCGTCATTGACAAAAAAGATCTTGACCAACTTCCAGATGTCGTTGAACAACTGGTGGATGGGCGTGAAATTATTTTTCAGCCAAACGAAGGACCTCAAGAAGAGTTTCTTTCCTCAAGTGAAAGAGATGTTTTGTACGGTGGTTCAGCAGGTGGAGGAAAAAGCTTTGCCCTTCTTGCAGACCCGCTACGGTATTGCCACAATAGCAACCATCGTGGGCTTCTTCTTAGGCGTACTCTGGATGAGCTAACAGAACTTATTGACAAATCTCGACAGTTGTACCCCCGGGCGTATCCCGGTGCAAAGTTCAGGGAGTCAAAATCTACATGGCACTTTCCATCGGGTGCAACGATTTGGTTTACGTATCTTGACAAAGACAAAGACGTAACACGATTTCAGGGTCAGTCCTTTAACTGGATAGGCATTGATGAGATAACCCAATATCCCTCGCCTTATGTTTGGGATTATCTCCGTTCACGACTCAGAGCAACTGATCCTGAACTACAAAACAATCTGTACATGCGTTGTACAGCGAACCCCGGAGGAGTCGGAGGTTGGTGGGTCAAGAAGATGTACATCGATCCATCACAACACGGTTCGACTTTTCCTGCAATGGACATCGAAACAGGTAGACCTTTTGTATGGCCCAAAGGGCATGAAAAGGAAGGCGAACCTCTTTTTTATCGTAGGTTCATACCTGCCCGTCTCACCGACAACCCCTATCTGTTGGCTGATGGACAATATGAAGCGATGTTGCGTTCGCTACCCGAAGTCGAGCGTAAGCGACTTCTTGAAGGCGATTGGGAAGTAACGGAAGGTGCAGCCTTTCCAGAGTTCAGTAGAAGCAAACATGTTACACCGTATTTTGACCTTCCACCGAACTTCCCACGAATACGAGCGGCCGACTACGGCTATGCAAGTCCTTCTTGTGTTCTTTGGGCTGCTATTGATTGGGATAATAATATCTGGGTTTATAGGGAGTTATACGTAAAACAGTTGACAGCAGAAGAGTTAGCTGATAGAATACTAGAAGTAGAACAAGAAGACCCGACTCCCCACTATACAGTACTTGACTCATCGTGTTGGAACAAGACAGGCTTTGGTCCTTCCATAGCAGAAACAATGATGAGATGTGGAGTGCGTTGGACACCCTCAGACAGAAACAGACTTCAAGGTAAAATGGAAATACATCGTAGGCTTGCTGATGACCCTCGAACAAACGAACCTAGACTACGAATATTTCCGAACTGTGTCAATCTTATCAAGCAACTATCAGGTATACCTCTTAGCAAAACAAATGCAGAAGATGTGGACACAAAGGCAGAAGATCACGCATATGATGCACTGCGATATATGTTAATGACAAGGATGACAGGCTATGTGTCGATTCATAAAACGCTTGGTAGTATCAAGAATCAGGTCTACCAGATGCAAGATCAAACATTCGGGTACTAAATAAATGGCAGTAGAATTTAGTCAACAATTTGAACAATCACTTTCAGGTACACAAGGGGTACGATCTGATAAGATCGCAACTACACCTTTAGGTGTTTTGATTGAAAGTTCAACTCGAAAAGACAAAAAATCATTTATGAATGTCTTGGCTAAAGGAGATTTACTAAACGCAACTATTCGTGATATAAACGACAACCCAGAAGTAAAAGAAAAATTTGGTAGATTCTTTGAGCAACAAGGAAAAGATAAAAAGACAGCAAGTAGTGCTAACAAAGTATTAGGATCACTACAGCCATTTTTTGAAGAAGCGGGGTATCTAGGTCCTAAAGGTAGAAACCCAGTCAGAATGGTTCTTTCAAGTGTTATAGGCACAACATCAACCAAAGAACTTTTTCCTACAGATCCAACAAGAAAAGTACCAAGTCCGTATCCTTTTGAAACTTATGTTAAGTTAAAAGAAGTAGTAACAGGATTGTTAAATAGTAAAAACAATGCCGAACGTCTAGCAGGAACTCAACTTGCTATGCACGTAATTGGAGGATACAGACCTTCAGATTTTAAAAATTTAAGAATAGAAAATATAAATTTTAAAAATGGTGTTGTATCAGGTCTTCAAATTAAGGACAGAGGAAAGACAACAGAAAAAGCAGGCTACTTTCCTAAAATAATAAGAGACATATTACTTAAACAAATAGGAGATCCTACAGGTAAATCTGGATTAGTCTTCCCGCAGAACAACGAAGATTTAATAAACGAAGCTTTAAAAAAAGCAAACATACCTACAGAGTACACCACTGCAGGAAAAGTGAAACAAGGTGTTTTTACACTTGAAGATACTCGTAAGTTAAATGAAACACATCTAACAAGTTTAGGCTACGATGAAAAAAATCCAGTAAGACTTGCTGCAACATTACGTGCCAATAAAACGACAATAGGACAGTACGTTGCAACAGGTGCAGGTGGCAGAGACATCGAAGAATTATTTGTAAAAACATCTACTCCTCACGTAGCATTTACTGGCACAACAAGTCATGCACAGTATCTCGAAGATATAGGCGTAGATTCTTCTAATATAGTTAAACGTTATAAAGTAACTAACGATGTAATAGACAGATTTCCATTAGATAGGGTGGAAGAATTTCAAACTGTGTATCCTACGTTAGCTTATGAAGAAGGCGACAAAGTAATAACATCAACTTTAAGTCAAGTGAATAAAGGTAACGCAAAACTTTATCAAGAAGCCGTAGGAAGTGAACTAGCAAAAAGAAAAGACGTAGCCGACATAGCTTATGCAGAAACTGCTGAAGAAGCAGAAAAGGCAAGATTAAAAACTCAAGACATAAAAAATCAAGTAAGAGCCGAAAAGAAAGCAACAGATTTACTAGAACTAAAGAACAAAGGTGCAAACGCTTTAGATTGGATTACAAAGAATTTAGGTAAACCTTTGAAAAAAGGTTTTATAGGTGCTTTAGGAGTTGAGACCGCCAGACAATTTATACAAGACCCAGTCGGAACTGGAGCAGCTATGGCAAGTGATTTGTTGCTTGAAAGAGGACTTGGAACAGGTCCGGGTGCAGCAGTTAGTTTTGCTATGCAGTCAAGTCCTGCAGGAGAAGGATCAGACATTGTACGAGAGACAGGAAGATCTCAAGCAGGACAACCTATACCTCAAAGACAAATGGGTATGGAATCAGAATCTGCAAACTTCCTTAATCAAATGCAAAGTAGTTTACAACCTACTCAAACAGATCAATCGCAAGCTCTTAATATAATTGAACAGGATACCAACGTAGGTGACAGAATGAGTACATTTGGTAGAACACCAGATGTATCTCCGGGGTTTGTTACCCCACCTTCTCGATCAGAATTAGCTGACGAGACACAACGGCAACAAAACTTTATGGGAGTAACTTAATATGCCTAACAATAACTACAATTATGGTGCAGCTTATATCATGGGATCAGATAAGACATCTGTAAACGATGATATGGGTTCTAAGCAACTATACAGAGAAAGTCTTGAATTTACTACAGCAGTAGATCAAGATGCTTTACAAGTCGACATGCCAAAGAAGCAAACTAAACCTACAGTCGAAGCTTCTTTATTTAAAATGGCTGAAGAAAGAGACTACTAATAACAAATAGGTAAATCATGGCTGATGAAAACTTTCTTCAACCTGCCGATGACACAGAAATACCTGTACAAAATCCTAGCGAACAAATGCCCGGATTGGCAGGATATATCAAAAGCAAGTTTGAAGATTCAGAAAATGGCAGACGCAGTTATGAACTACGTTGGTTACAAGCTTTTAAGAACTACAGGGGTATTTACGATTCATCTACTCAATATAGAGACTCGGAAAGATCTCGTGTATTCATAAAGGTAACTAAAACAAAAGTTCTTGCTGCATACGGACAAATAATCGATATACTTTTTTCTAACAAGAAGTTTCCGATAGTTGTTGAGCCAACTCCAGTGCCAGAAGGTATAGCAGAATTTGCACATCAAACAACTCCGTTGGATGAAATAGTCCAACAAGACCCTTATGGGTATGAAGGAGATGGGAGAGAATTACCCCCCGGTGCTACACAAGCAACTAAAGATTTGGATTTCTTAGGTGGTTTAGAAGGTAGATATGCCAATGCTAACTTGTCTCCCGGACCTTCTCTTGCAGGTGAACCACAAATAAGTCCTGCACAAAAAGCAGCTCTTAATTTAGAAAAACTTATACACGATCAATTGACAGACACAGATGCTGTTACTGTTTTACGTAATGCTATTTTTGAGTCCTGTTTACTTGGAACAGGAATAGTTAAAGGTCCGTTTAATTCTTACAAACGTATTCACAAGTGGGATAAAGATGAGAATGGAGAAAAAACTTACGCTCCATACGAAAAGATAGTACCACGAATTGAATATGTATCATTGTGGGATTTTCACCCTGACCCATCAGCAACAAGCATAGAAGATTGTGAGTACGTCATACAGAGACATCGTATGAATAGACAACAGCTTCGTGCTTTAATGAATAGACCGTATTTTTACAAAGATGCAATAGAAGAGTGTCTTGCTAAAGGTCCTAACTACGAAGATAAGTACTACGAAGATACCATTCGAGAAGACGACACCGAGCCATACTTTCAAGAGAACAGATACGAAGTGCTTGAGTATTGGGGTGTTATTGATAAAAAACATGCTAATGAAATAGGCATGGAAGGCGTCGAAGAGATGTCTGAATTAGATCAAATTCAAGTTAACGTTTGGACTTGTGGTAATATGATACTTCGTTGTGTTCTTAATCCATTTATGCCTGCACGAATACCCTACCAAGCATTTCCATACGAAACTAATCCATATCAGTTATGGGGAGTTGGTGTAGCAGAAAACATGGAGTTTTCTCAAAAGTTAATGAATGGTCACTATCGTATGGCTATTGATAATTTAGCACTTGCAGGTAACCTCGTGTTTGACATAGACGAAGCTAGTTTAGTTCCCGGTCAAAATATGGATATATTCCCCGGTAAGATATTTAGAAGACAGTCAGGTGTAACTGGTACAGCAATTAACGGTTTGAAGTTTCCAAACACTGCACCAGAAAATATACAAATGTATCAGATATCACGACAACTTGCTGACGAAGATACAGGTATACCATCTATATTACATGGACAAACTGGCGTAACAGGAACAGGTCGAACAGCATCAGGTTTATCTATGTTGCTTGGGGGTGCAAGTTTATCTCTCAAGACTGTAATAAAAAATATAGACGATCACTTGTTAAAACCTATGGGGGAATCATACTTTCAATGGAATATGCAGTTTACAGATGACGTACCTGAAATAGAGGGTGACCTTGAAATCAAACCTCGTGGTACTGCAGCAGTGATGCAAAAAGAGGTACGTAGTCAAAGACTCACAACTCTGTTGCAAACTGCAAGTAACCCAATGCTTGCACCTTTTGTAAAGATACCAAACCTTATGAGAGAACTCGCAATAGCACAGGATATAGATCCAGATAGTTTGGTTAACGACGTAAGCGAAGCACAAATATTCGCAGAAATACTTAGAGGACTTCAAAATGCTCAACAAGAAGCAAGCCAACAACCTCAATCCCCTGATCAACAACGAGCAGGCATGGAACAGTCTGGAGGAGTACCTCCGGGAGCTAACCCAAATGACGATTCAGGCGTTGGTGGCGGCACGGTCGGAACTGGAAGTGTTCCAACTGCAGGGGAAACTGGCTTTACTGGAACAGATCAAGAAACTCAAGAATGATCACGAAGCTGTAATAAGGATGAAAAGTGTCGATTGAATCAATCATAAAAGATTATATGTTCAAACAGCTAGGAGCAGCCGCAGCGTTTAGGCTTGAAGATGAGCTTCAAATACCCTCCGTTGTTAATTTTGCACCTTTAGCTGTAGCTCCTATTCCTACTCCGTTTGGAGAAAGAAAACGACCTTCCTTTCCTATATATGGAAAAAGAAAACCTCCTGCAGAACAGGGTGTAGTTCCTGAATATGAAGAAGATACAAGTGGGGGTCCTGATTACGAAGATGTTACTATAGAGGATTTACCTACTGATTTAAAGTCTTTATTAGGAGGAACAGGTAAAAGTGGTAAAGTGGATGTGTTTGGAAAATCCTACCAAATAGGTCCTAAAGGAACAAGAGCTACATTTGGTGTTAACCAAGTATTTGATCCCGGCAGAGTTCTTGGTCAAGTTGCAAGTTTGTCTGGAACTTTTGTAACAGCAGGTTATGCAGGACAAAAAAATTTAGAACAACTTCAATACGCACAAGCTATGGCAGGCTTGGGTAAAAAAGGTTACGGTGTGGGAGTTGTAAACAATCAAGTTATAGGTGTAACTCCTAGTAATATTATTGGTACAATACCTAACGCTAGTCCAAAAGATATGGAAAAAATACGAGAAATGCTTACTGGTAAGTCAGGTCCTATGGCAGCAGGCATTGAGTCTATGAAATCAAAGTTTTCTCCGACAGCTACATTCACAGATGCTGAAAAAAAATTCCAAGACGAGATTATGGATTCTAAACTACCTGACGAAGTAAAAGCAGAAATACTAGGTTTTGATCCTACGGGTAGAGGATCTTACGCTTTTTCTCCCGGAAGACTTCAAGCACAATTTAATGTGACAACTCCTCAAAGTTACAGGCAGGGAACTTCTTACAAAGATTTTGTTAAAGATTATAAGGCGGCTGAAAATTTTAGAGATGATATGATGACTAGTCCAAGTATGGACTTTGGTCTTGAGACAGATGTAGTTGCCCAAGATACTATGAACAATCCTATGGGAATAAACATAGGTATTGATATGGACAATATTACAGGTGTAGACACAGGAGTTGGAGCTACAGGCGACTTAGGCGGTGGTTATGGAGGACCTACTGGAGGATCTAGTGGATTAGACGCATCTCAACCTCCATCTTATGATGATAATAATGATAGTGACGGTGGTATGGGCGGTGGCGATACGAGTTCTTCTAATGATGGTTTTGGAGGTGGTGGTTGGACTGCATATGGTGGCAGAATAGGAAAACCTATTAATGGATTTGCATCAAAGACTGAAACTATTAAAGGGGTAGGTCTCATTGAACCAGAACAAACTTTTATGGATACTGATGTTGTAAGAGACAGGTTTGAATTTGATGCAGAAGATGGAGATTATGTTGTTAATGGCCCTGCTTCAGATAAAAAGAAACCTCAAATAACTTCTCTTGTAAACTATGCTGTCAAAGAATTAGGAAAAGAAGGGGTTGACATACGTGTAGGAAATCCTAAAATAAAAGATAAGAATAAAGTTCCACTTATCGTAGCTTCTTCAGAAATATATATACCAAGAGTAATAGCAGAAAAAATAGGGTATCCAATATTAGAAGCTATAAACAATTCAGGTAAACCTGAAGTAACTAGATTGAAGAATAAACTTAATGATCAACCTGCTGATCAAGATAGATATGCTGCCTACGAAGGTATGCGTGTAAAAAATCCTCAACAAGGATTTTTATTTCGTAGACCCGACCTTAATTTAACTAATCCTAATATCAATACACCTCAAGAAGATGCTTTTGTTCCCGGAATATCCGACGAACCTGTAGAAATGAAACCTGACGATGAAAGGTTTTTTAGAGATTACAGTCTGAGAGATATAAAAGAAGCAATTTATGATAAAGAGATGAAAGGGTACAAGGACAGAGGGTATATATTTACAGGCGTAGGTGCTAAAGGTGGAAAAGGTAGTTCAGCATTTGGAACGATGCAAATAACATATTCAACTTTAGAAGATTTTATAAAAAGAAGTCAGGGATACAAAGAGTTTCCTAAAGAATTAAAAGATTACACAAAAGCTGTAGCACAACAGGGTAGAGATAAAGTTAACTTAGAAGTAAACAAAGCTCTCTTTAGAGGTGACAAAAAAATACCTCTAAAAAAAGTTTCTAACAATATTAGGAATAAGTTAAAAGCACTTGGTCCGGGAGTTATACCCCAAGAGGTACATAAGAAGTATTACGATAAATTGGCAGACGCAGTGCTAAGACAAAAGTTAAAAGATTATAAGAATAAAGGAATTAGACCGTTTTTAGAATCGTATGGTGAAGGAAAAGCATACGGTGACGATGTCTATAACATATTACGAGATAAAATACAAATAAAAAGTCTCGATAATAATTAGTCAGCTACCCACATATGTGGCCCTGACACACCGAAGCAGCTACCCACAGCCAGTGGCACTGCAAGAATGAGGTAAAAAACTATGGCAAAACAACAAGTTCGTGGTGTAAGAGCCAACAAACCAAATGACTCCGATGGAGTTATAAATAATCCTAATCTTTATCGTGGTAAGTATCGTGATGATGTCTACAAAGATGATGAAGATGAGCAAACTCAAGACCCCACATTAGAAGTGGCTACTCAAGAGGAAGAGCAACAGGAAGAAACTTTCGTATCTGCAAAGAAAGAAGAGACTGCTCAAGAGCATGATTACAAGAAACGGTATGATGATCTGAAGCGTCACTACGATCAAAAGATACAGGAGTTTAAAACAAAAGAACAGCAACTAGAAAGTGCAATGCAACAATCTAATGTTAATGTTCCTTTGCCAAAAACTCCCGAAGAGCTAGAAAATTTTAGGCAAGAATATCCTGATGTTTATGATGTAATGCAGACTATAGCTTCAGAAAAAGCTAATCAGCAAGCTCAACAACTTCAAGAAGAACTTAAAACTTTGAAAGCTCGTGAGAAAGAAAATTTGGTTAAGGTCGCTTATCGTGAACTCAAGACTTTACATCCTGACTTTGAAGAAATAAAAACAGATGAAAAGTTCTTAAACTGGCTAGAAGAACAACCTACCACTATTAGTGATGGTGTGTTAAAAAACAACACAAATGCTCGACTAGCCGCAAGGGTTATTGATCTCTACAAAGCAGACGCAGGGATCACAACCAAAAAACAACAGAGTAAAAAACCAGACGTTTCTGCTGCAATGGCTGTTACATCTCCTAGAGCAAAAGAGATAAAGACAGACCTCAATGCAAACAAGAAAATTTGGAAAGGCTCTGACATCGCCAGACTCAAGTCGTGGGAGTTCGAAAAGTTTGAAGCTGATATCGATCTAGCACGGCAAGAAGGGCGAATTGACATGAACAGCTAAAACCTCAAAAAAGGAGAGAGAAAATGGCTTTCGATTCCGCTTCTGGGTACAATAATTTACCGTCAGGTAATTTTGCTCCTCAGATATTTAGCCAAAAAGTTCTCAAGTTCTTCAGACGTGCTTCGGTTGCAGAAGATATTACGAATACTGATTACACTGGTGAAATTGAAAACTTTGGTGACACTGTAAATATTATCAAAGAACCAACAATAACTGTATCTAGTTATTCAAGGGGTTCTGTGGTAAACACTCAAGACTTGGCAGACGATCAAATTACATTGACCGTTGACCAAGCTAACGCATTTGCATTTAAAATTGATGACATCGAGGAAAGACACTCGCATGTTAACTTTGAAGCATTAGCAACTTCTTCAGGTGCTTTTTCTTTGAAGAGAAAATATGATGCAAACGTGTTGCAGACATTAGCAAACGGTGCAGGTATTGCAGGTGCTGATGATGCAAGTGTTTCAGGTGGTTTAACAACTACTGAGTCAACTTTAGGTACAGCATCTGCTCCTATTAACGTAGAAGCTGATGATGCAGGTATCAATCTTATGCTATTAATGGCAAGATTGATGGATGATCAGTCTGTACCAGAAGAGAACAGATGGTTTGTTGCTCCTCCAATCTTCTACGAGAAGATGTTTCAAGCAGGAAACAAGATTGCTGAAGTACAGGTAACTGGCGATGCAACTTCTAACCTAAGAAACGGACTTGCAACTCCCGGTACACTTGCAGGCTTCAGATGCTACAAGTCTACTGCACTAAACAGCACAGCAGGCACAGACCAAGTAACATTATCAGGACTAGCAACAGATGGTTCTGAAAATCTTGTTATGGCAGGTCACATTTCTGCTGCAGCTACAGCGTCTCACATCGCAAAGACTGAAGTGGTACGTTCAACTGAATCATTCTCTGACGTTGTTAGAGGGTTACATGTCTTCGGAAGAAAAGTCCTTAGACCTGAAGCTCTTGTACGTGGCGTCATTGATTTCGCTTAATAGGGAGACTAGATAATGCCAGATTATAGTATTACGAATGCTGTCGCAGGTGTTCCTATCGGTGTTAAACCTCAGATCGTTGAAGTTGTTCTAGACTTCTCATCAACAAGCCTTACTACATCAGACTCAGTAGAAGTTTTTGAACTTCCTGCTAACAGTTTGGTTCTTATGGCAGGTCTTGAGGTTCTTACTTTAGCATCAACTGGTTCTCCAGTTCTTGACTTAGGTGACGATGCCGATGATGATATCTATGCTGCAGCAGTTGCAGGTCATACTGCTTTAGCTTCAGGTACAACAAGCGTAGGTAAGTTCTACACTGCCGCTGATACTATCGACTTAATTGCTAATACAGCAACTTTCGACGGTAAGGTTAGAGTGTTCGCAGTTATAGCAGAGCTTGGCACTGCAGAAACTGCAGCGTCTTTCGCTTAAATAACTAACTCAGGAGGGCAGGGCAACTTGCCCTCTTGACAACAATGAGGTAGCATGAATGTCTGAAAAAGGTACAATGAAAGGTCACACCATCAAAGGTGGTCATAAACGCAAAACCAAAGATGGTGCAGGTATGACTGCGAAAGGTGTAGCTAAGTATCGTAAAGACAATCCCGGATCAAAACTTAAGACAGCAGTAACTGGCAAAGTCAAGCCGGGGAGCAAAGCTGCCAAACGAAGAAAGTCCTATTGTGCGAGAAGTGCAGGGCAAATGAAAAAGTTTCCTAAAGCAGCAAAAAATCCTAATAGCCGTTTAAGACAAGCTAGAAAGAGATGGAAATGCTGATTTCAATTAACTTCACACTATTTAAATTTTTTAATACTATAGCCACCAAGTTTTACAATCGCTATGTACGAATGCTACACAAGTCACAAGGTAGGTAATGGTAACCGTTGAGCAGTTTCTGAAATGGAAGATACTACCGAGATGTATGATGCTTGCAAGCACAGTTATGTCTTGGAGGTGTGCTGAGTGGTTCATGGGTTTAGATGCACCCACAGCAGCTCAATCAGCATTTGTGTCCGTCGTTATGGGCGTGATGACAGGTGTATTTGGTATTTGGATGGGTCACGAACACAAGGAGCATAAATAATGTTAACAGCGTTAATAGGTCCTATTGCTAACCTTGCAGGTTCGTGGATGGAAAGCAAGGTAGAGAAGGTCAAGGCTGATGGTCAAGCTAAAGTAGCACAAGCCAAAGCTAAAGCAGTCGTCGCAGAAAAAGTAGCAGCAGGAGAAGTTGCTTGGGAGAAGTCTATGGCAGACGCCACAGATGGATCGTGGAAAGACGAGTTTGCACTTATTGTTCTTCTACTACCTGCTATATTAGTCTTCATTCCTAGTATGACAGAATATGTGCGAGCAGGGTTTGAAGTTTTAAATACGTTACCAGATTGGTATCAGTATCTTTTATTTATAGCCGTTAGTTCTTCTTTTGGAATTAAGGGCGTTGGTCAGGCAATGAAACTAATGGGGAAAAAGTGATGTCAAACATAATCGAAACAAACTTTGGAACATTAATTAATCCTGCTAGGGTAGCAAATGGAAGTGCTTCTAGTGTTGTAAAAAAGGGTGCTTTCTACATATTCTCTCTCAAGATAAGTAATGATGACATACGAGAGTATTCATTTACTACACGAGCAAAGGCAGAAAACATGAGAAAGATTCTTGTAAGCCACTTAGAACATATGATCAGCGATACAGCGAGGAAATCAAATGGCTAAGAAAAAGAAAAGCAGTAGTCCTAAACCAAAGAACCCAAAGCTTTATGCTTCAGTAAAAGCTGCGGCCAAGAAGAAATTCAAGGTGTATCCGTCAGCGTATGCAAATGCTTGGTTGGTCAGAGAATACAAGAAACGTGGTGGTACTTACGCATGAGTTTAACCAAGTGGTTTAAAGAAGATTGGCGTGATGTCAAGACAGGAAAGAAGTGTGGTCGTTCTGGTAAAGATAAAAAGAAAAGACCTTATCCTGCATGTAGACCTAAAGCCGTAGCAAGTAAGATAAGTAAGAAAGAAGCAAGTAAGAAGACAGGACCCGCAAAGGTTAAATGGTCTGTTACTGCATCGGGTAAAAGAAGAAAGACTACAAGGAAAAAAGCATGAGTAGTAAGGTTTATTCAAATCAACCTAGAAAGCCTATGTTTACTGCTGAAGAAATAGGAAAAGCTGTCCGATTAGCACCAACATCTCCGACACAAAGAGAACCTTTTAATCCTGTACCTAAAAGAAAAAAAGTTACTGGTTATTTTGATGCAAAAAAGGAACAAATATTGACGAGAGAATACTCAACGCCGTATGCTAATGATCCTGATTTACGTGTGGTTAAAGAAACTAACGAAAAATTACGAAAAATACAAGGTAATATAAGTTTTGACTTAAAACCTTTACGTCTAACAGGGTTTGGTAATAGAACAAAAGTAATAGGCAAGGCAAAAGAAAAAGCTACTTACAAAGGAACGCCTGCTGGAACTTACGAACAAAATTGGAAAAGAATAGAAAATAATATTGGTGGTGCATTAGGGTATCAAATAAACAAAAATAATAGAATTGGTATACAAATAAACAAAAAGTTTTTTGAAAATCAAAAAGGCAGTGAGAATCAAGTCAATTTAAATTATTCTGTGATGGATTTAGGCGGGGGTAATCTTGATGTTTCTTTAACAGGTACAGACCCTTTTAGTGGTAAAAAAACAAAAGCAATGAACTTACGATACAAGGTAGACTTTTAAGATGAAATATGAACGCAGTGAACTAGTTAAGATGATAGCTTTACATGAAGGACTTCGCCTTCAAGTCTACCAAGATCATCTGGGCATCGATACGATTGGAATCGGGCGTAACTTAGAGGACAGGGGTATCACAGACGGTGAGTTATCTTTCATAAACAAGACTATGGAAGATATCTACGAAGTTGGTCTTACTGAAGAAGAAGCTTATTATCTCTGTATGAATGATATAGCAATTGTAGAAAAAGAGCTACTAGAAAGAAAGCCAATAGTAAATCAAC
>Ga0255783_10003639_pt1 | contig 14589 bp, 12 predicted proteins | sample 011ome_22_FD_179981 | JGI IMG/M metagenome (GOLD analysis project Ga0255783, IMG submission 179981) | Coastal salt marsh microbial communities from the Groves Creek Marsh, Skidaway Island, Georgia - 011507BT metaG (version 2) | ecosystem: Environmental > Aquatic > Marine > Intertidal zone >... | reverse complement strand
AATATTTCCACGCGCTGGTGTCTCGGCTTCTTTGGTGCCGCTCCTGCTCCTGCTAAAGCTGCTAAAGCTGCCGCGTTCGAAGAACTCGTCGTCTGAATCGTCTTCGTCGTCGGTGTGAGTGCTGCGTTCATGAAGGATGATGTGTGCTTCTTTTTGTGATGAATGAGAAAATATCTTTCGTCGTGTGTCTCAGACAGAGGCAACGACAACAAATTCTTGCACAACAAAAAAAGTGAAAAAAAGCAGAATTGGTGGCCGAATGTTTTCACAAAAAAATTTACTTTGAGCTTGCGAAAGCACCCGAATGTTTCTCTCTCTTTTTGACTCCTTTTTGGTGCTTTTGCTTTGCGGGTGAGCTTTTCACAGCCGCAGAAGAGCGAGTTTTTTCAAATAAAACGAGCGCGCGAGAATACTAATCTCGCCAGAAGAAAGAAGTTTTTCTCTTCTTCTCTTCTCTCTGGAGCAGAGAGAGAGAGAGAGAGAAAGCAGAACAACGCTCTCGCGAGAATAAAAGAAGGAGAGAAAACGAGACGAGAGAACCCCCCGAGTGAGTCTTCTTCTTTGTTTTCTTCTTCCGAGTAGTTTCTGCGACGCGCGAAGAAAGAGCAATTGTTGACTCTTTTTCTTCTTGGGGAAAAAAGGAGAGGTCGGGAAACAACGATCAAAAAAATCAGATGTTCGCGCGACCGGGAAGGATACGCGCGTACTGCTCCGTCTCCGGCGGATTGGACGCGTTGAGAGATGCCGGAGGGGTTTCCGACGTGGAGTTATTAGATGCGAGACAACCAAGGGTGAAGAGAGAGGAAAGAATGGATAATAAAGATGATGATGATGATTTTTACGAGGCGAGAAGAAAGGAGGAGCTCGAAACGACGGAACGACGAGAACTGCACGCGCAGTTGAACCGAGAGGACAGCGCGTACGGATACTCATCATCAAACATCAACACGAGTCGCCAGAATAGAAGAAACACGAATAATAATAATAATAATAATAGAGAGGAAGAAGAAGAAGGACCGACGACGCCGCCGAATCAGCGGGAGAGCGAACAACCGCCGCCTCGCGTCGGCGCCAAGAGAGGCCTGATTCCGCACAGTCGCTCGATGCCGGAGTTTGGCGAGGCGAAGTTATGGGCGAGGCGAAACCGAAAGCAACCGCAAAGATTAGACGTGAGGTTGCAGTGCGTCCAGTTGGGGGTGATTGAGAGTCCGAGTAGTTATGCATAGAAGAAGAAGAAGAAGAAGAAGAAGAAGAAGAAGAGAATGATGTATTTTAGTTTTTCGTAATAGAAAGAGGATAGAAGAATTTTCAACCGACGATACGGTACAGTATGCGCGCGAGTGGTAATTACTTTTGATTTTGTTACACTGCTCGTTCTTTTTCAACCGAGAAGCGTATTCCGCGTCTCTTTTCTTTTCTTTTCTCTCTCTTCTAGTTTTTTATTTCGATCGCTTCAACCACCGCAGGAGGAGCTTTCTCTGCTGATTGCGTATCCTCTTCTTTTTCAGAAAGGAGTTTGGAATTAGGTGCGTGATTCTCGGACTCGCGTCTGAGCTCGTTCATCTTCGCCACGAGCGCTTGAATCACTTTCCCGGATAACACACCAAAATCGTACATGTTCATCAGGTGTAAATGAAACAACTTTCTCATCTGGCGGTCTTTCACCAGCTTTTCTTTGTGAACGTACATGAACGAACTCGTGCAGTCTGGCATTTGCCTGTTCGCCATGGCGCAATATTTACGCACGTGTTTGTTCCACATTCTAAAGAAATCTTTCTCGACTTGCGCCACGTCCACGTATTCGTCTATAAACAGCGCGTCTTCTTTGTCCCACATTTCTTCCTGCTCCCTCTCGTCGTCGTCGGAATCGGGAATGGTAGATTTGTCTTCCGTTTTGAAAATTTTCTTGCTCATGGGTAAACACGTTCGCGAGTGGTAATACCGACCGCCGATGGCGAATGATTTTCTCGAGCCCGTCTCTTGAATCGTCGTCTTCTTCGTGGCGACAACTTCTTGGTACTGCGCTGATTGACGAAAATTTTTCTTCTGACTCGCCGCCTTATCGAGCTCGCCTTGCGAAGCAAATTTCCTCTTTTCCAGTTTCGATTTTTCCTTTTTTATCCTCTTCTCTATATATTTCTGTTCAGCCTCTTTCGCGAGTCTTTGACGTATCAACTGCTCCGAAGCGGCGTAGCCGAGAGGAAACTCTTCTTCTCTCCCGTCGCCACCTTCTTCGCGATTCCTTTTAACTCCCACTCCTTGTAGTTTCACGTTGTTCGAATGGCTCCACTGTTGCAACAAGCGCTGTTGCTGTTCTGGCGCGCCGACGTGAAACTGTCCCAATTCCGCCGTGGCTCTATTTTCCGCTTGCACTCTTTCTTTCGCCGCGCGAACAACTTTGGTTAAATTGATATCGTTCCCAAACATCCTCTTTTGACTGTTGTAAAAATCCTTCACGTGTTCCTCTGCATTTTCTCCGTTCAAAACTGCCGCCGCTTTGTCCAAGGAAATCTGGTCGTAATAATGCGGAGTAAAAAACTGCGCGAATGGATTCTCCTCCCACCCTCTCTTGTGCTCTTTCTCTTTCAACGCCGCTTTCTTCGCAACTTGCGAGATATTCTCCTCGATGCTTTTGAGCTGCATCTCATTTTGTTTCTGCAACTGCTTATTCCTAATCTCCTCGTTCAACTTTATCTTCAAAATCGCCAACTCGTTCTCCCACCCGTGCGTTTTACTCTGAACGTCTTGACTGGACGTATTCGTCGGCGCCAAGTTCCCAATCGCCGGTAAAATTACTTTATTCGTTCCAACTTTCTGGTATTTTCCTCCGCTAAAGAACTCAAACGATTTATTCGCCGGGTCTTTCAACAGCGTCGCGTCTAACATGTTCAATTTGTCCTGTCCGTTCTCGCACATCACGAACGACGTCTTCTTAATCCTCACTTCGATCGTGTTCATGGTCACCACTCTGTCTTCCGATTTTGCCACGTACATTCTGTTCGGATCCGTCAGCGTCCTCTTCTGCACCGTGTTCACCGGTAAAAACGTAAAATAGAACTGATCGTGCGACGCGTTCAGGTGTTGACACAAACCGATAAAATTCCTCGGCTTGAGGTTGCAAAACGGACACCGCGCCCGGTACGCTCTCTCCGTCTTCTCGCTCACTCTCAAATCCGCGATGCCTTTGGCTTTATAAAAGTATCGAAACATCACGTCTTGATCGTCTTTCGGTTGCTTCTCGTCCTCTGATTCTTCTTCTTCCTCTTCTTCGTTCTCGTCCTTGTCGCTCTCGTCGTCGTCGTCGCCTCTACTCCTACTCCTACTCCTCTCGTTACTCTTAATCTTCTTTTCTGTCGTCTCCGCACTCATCTCAGTCGTCGTTGATTTCCTCTTTCTTTTCTTCGGTTTGATGTACCTCAAATTCCTCACCAGGAAGCTTTTCTTCAGCGTTTTCGGTCCTTTCGCTCGTTCGTGCAGCGTTCGGTACAGCATCACCAAATCTTGGTAGTGGTTCTTAAACGTGTTCGAATCTGGCTGCGCGATCGACCCCGGCTCCTGATTTCTCGTTTGCTGATTATTCGTGTTGTTGTTATTATTATTTGGTGTTTGTGCGACTCCCGTCGTTACCACCCTCGTCGGTTGTTGCTTTTTAACATTATTCACCGTCGTCATCTCTCGCTGCTTTTTAAGCGCCTCCTCCTCCTCCTCCATGGTTGAGAAATCTTGAATCAAATCCGTCAAAAAGTTGTGACGCTCGTCGGGGAAATCATCATCGAGAGCGAGAGCTTACAGAGCAAAAGATGGGACTGAACTACACGCGTGGGTCGACCATCATCAAGACGACGACGACGAAAAACAACAACAGCGATCATCATCGTCGAGAAGTTCCTCGAGATTTTGACGAAGAGACGGAGACGAGAATACGAGGTGAAAGCAGACACCCGACGAACGTTTTGCACGTGTCGAACATCTCCCCGAGACTGACGGGACACCACGTGAGGGAGATTTTCAACGCGTACCAACTCAACGAGAAGAACGAACATCGCGGGATCGAAAACGTCTCCTTCGGCCACGGGAGGAAGTTTTGTCGCGTGCAATTTCGGGAGCTGGAAGACGCGGAATACGCGAGGGAGAACTTGGACGGCGGGGAAATCGACGGGAGGGAGATTAAGGTAGCCTTTGTCGATTCGGTGAGTTGCGTCGAGAAGGGAGGAGTCGGCGGCGGCGCAGCGGAGGAGGAGAGGAGAGGATTTGGCGGCTTTGGAGGGTACGAGAATAATAGGAATAACACGTTCGATAATAATAACGGTAGAGGAGATAGCGGTACTTTTAGAGGGAGGAGGAGAGATTTCGGCGGCGGCGGGTATACTACGAACAACAACGCCAATAACGGAACGCACGCCGCCAGAGAATACGGCGGGAGACGAACGTCGCGGTCGCGTTCGCCTCCGCGGAGAAGAGATAGCGGAACGTACAGAGGAAGAGACAGAGATAGAAGACGAGGGTATTCTGGATCTCGATCTCGTTCGCCTCCTTCGGCGTCTCGTTCTCGATCTCGGTCTCGCTCTCGCTCGAGAGAGCGGTACGGCCGAAGAGGCCGAGTTGAACGAAGTAGACGACGCCACGATCGTTCGCGATCTCGATCGCCGCCTTCGCGAAGAAGAAAGTCGTCTGGGAGTTACGACGATGACGACGATAAAGATAACGCGATGGATGATGGCGGTAAACAAGGACGCCGAAGGTCATCTCGGAGAGACGCGCCGTACCGACGAAGAAACAGGTCGCCATCGCATTCGCGTTCAAGGTCTCCAGACAAGCGAAGAGGAAGAGGAAGAAGAGGTAATCGAGAGTATTCGGAGTAGGAGCAAAAAAGTAACGATAAGAAAAGTAGGAAAATACACGCGACTACTGCACGCGACGACATTCGCAAAAAATCATCTTCTAGATATTACACGTCCTCTCTAACTACCTCTACGCACCTTCTTTCTCTCTCTCTCTCTCTCTCTCTCTCTCTCTCTCTCTTTTCACGTCGCGCTCCCATCCCCAACCTCCTCTGCTATCTTCACCGCGACATCACCCAAAGTCTCCGGCATTAATCTCTGCGCGACTAAAAAATAAATCACCAACCCGCTGCTATCTACGATCGTCGTCATCAACGGCGCCGACGTCACCGCGGGATTAAAACCCAGCTTCACCGCGAACAGCGGCAACCCGGCGCCTAACACGTTCGCCCACACGCTCACCAAAGGTAACGATATCGCCACCACCAAACCAATCAGAGGCGATATGCCTTCCCACACCAGCGATAACACGAACACTAACATCCCCAAAAACCCGCCCATGATGAACCCGGAGACGGCTTCTTTGAACAGAACCTGAAGAACTTCGCGCGTATTTTCCGGTTTTATCTGTTTCAAAGCGATCGCTCGTATAACGGTCGCGACCGATTGCGACCCGGTGTTCCCACCGTGCCCGATTAATAACGGGACGAAATACGACAGCTCCACTTCGTGCGTTAACAGCTCTTCGAATCGTTCCACCACCACCGCGGCTAAGATTAAGCCGAGGAAAAACGCGCTCAACCATCCGATTCTGCTCTTCAGTATCTTCACGACGGACTCTTTGCGGTAATCTCCAACGAGAGGATGAACAGTATTCGAACTGTGTTGTTGCTGATTTTGGTGGTTCACTTCTCCTCCTATTCTGTCTCCTCCGACCGTAGTATTGTTCTCCTTCGCACTCGTCTCCGTCGCGAGAGCACTCTCTGCGAGCATTATCATCGATAGTCGTATTGACGCTCAACGCTTCTTTGATGTAATGAAGACATTTGTCCAATTTCCCGGCATTACTTTCGAGCGTAAATCACGCGCAAAGAGGAGCATGTCTTCATCATCATCGCACAAGAACCGAGTGGAAGGCATCTCCGGGGCAATCGCGGGATTGTTGGCGTTGCTCGCGACGTATCCACTGATCACGCTGAATACGAGGCAGCACGTTCGAGAGAAGACGAAGACGAAGACAAAGTCGACGACTGGTTCGACGGGGAAAGAGGAGGTCGACTTTGAAGACGATGAAGACGTCGAGAAGAAGACCGAGAGGATAAAGCGCGGAGAGAAACCGAGAGTGCGATTGGTGTTGCCGATGGTGTCGTCAAAAACGAGAGACGAAGAAGACGAAGACGATTCGACGACGATGCAAACGAAACTGGAAAAGTTGAAGAAATTATACGTGGGGGTGAAACCAGCCTCGATTGGGACGGTGTGTTCGCAAGGCGTGTATTACTATTGGTTTTCGGTATTCAACGGCGAATATTTACGCCTGAAACGAGAACGACTTTTAGGACGACATCAGCGAGAGGAACAGAGCGTATTTTTAACACCGATTGAGAGTTTACTCACGGCGAGTTTAGCCGGGTGCGTGAACGTCGGGTTGACGCTGCCGATATGGACGGTGGTGGCGAAGATGCAAGTCGTGTCGAAGACGTCGTCCAGTCGAGGACGGAGCATCGGTGAGGAGAAGGACGACGAGAGTGAGAGCGAAGAGGAGGAGGCACACAAGTGGTCGGCTGTGAAAAAGAAGAAGGGTGGAGTTTCGAGTAGTGTCGATGCGACGCGCCGCGAGAGGCGAGACGAGGCGAAAGCGCTTGGATTTTGGACCGTGGCGAAGGAAGTGTACGATACTTCCGGCGTCGCCGGATTTTACGGAGGCTTATCCGCGTCGTTGATTATGGTCACTAATCCGGCGTTACAGTTTGCAATCTACGAGACTTTGAGGCAGAAACAACGCGGTAATAGTAATAGTAGAAATAGTAGTACCAACGCCATTAGCGCTTTGGACGCGTTCTTTTTAGGAGCGACGGCAAAAATTGGAGCCACGTTAGCGACGTACCCGATGTTGGTGATTAAGTCAAGGTTACAGGTTGGAAGAAGAGGCGTTGTAGGAACGACGAAGAAGAACAGCATCAAAGCAGATGGTAAGAACGGAAATAATAGTAAAGAGTACGACGGTATCGTAGACTGCGTGAAAGATTTATACACCAACGAAGGCGGCTTTTTTGCTTTTTACGACGGGTTGACGACGAAACTTTCCCAGACCGCGTTGTGCGCGGCGTTGATGTTCTCGTCGAAGGAAGAAATTTCGCGTCGCGTAGACGAAGCGGCGGTTCGCATTCTACAAAGATATGCGAGCAGTAAGTAAAATGATGAACAGCACAAAATAGGTAGTAAAAAATTGATGATGTTTGGTTGTGTATGTATCGCGCATTGCGCTTCATTTCTCTCTCTCTCTCTCTCTCTAGTTTTCCGCTTCGTTCGCTTTTTTCTTCGCTTGGATGATGCATTGAATCGATTCTGGATTCGCCACCGCGCTTAAATCTCCAAAGTCACCCGTCAAATCACCTTTGGCAATCTTGCGTAAAACTCTTCGAACGAGCTTTCCCGAGCGCGTCTTGGGAATTCCAGTGCCTGGCTGGAGAAGCAAAATCCCACCGGTTGGTTTTGCAAACGAACCGATTTCCTTCGCGCATGTGTCCATGAGATCTCTTACAATCAACTGCTCCGGGGTATACTTGGATGATTTCAATTCCGCTTTCTCTTTCAAAAATTGAATATCTTCTCTCAGCGAGCAAAACGCGAACAACTCTTGGCCTTTAATCTCAGACGGGATGCCTACGACCGCGGCTTCGGTTACAAACACGTTCCGAGCGAGCGCGTTTTCGACTTCAGCCGTGCCAATTCTGTGACCAGAGCAGTTGATTACATCGTCGACTCGCCCGGTGATGTAGTATTGCCCATCTTCGTCTCTTCTCGCGCCATCGCCGGAGACGTAGTACCCGTCAATCTCTTGAAAATACGACTTGACGTATCGTTCGTGATTTTTGTAAATGTCGCGAAACATCCCAGGTAACGCGGGAGGTTTCAACGCGAGCAGACCTTCCACGTTTGGTCCATCTAATTCTTTCCCGGTTTGCGGGTCGAGAATCGCAGGAATGCATCCGTAGAAAGGTAATCCGCATCTCCCCGGTTTCTGTTCGCCGACGTTCGGTAAAGATAAGATGACGTGTCCGCCGGTTTCGGTTTGCCACCACGTATCAACTATTGGCAACTTTCCCTCGCCGACGACGTCGTGGAACCACGTCCACGCGGATTCGCCGATAGGTTCTCCAACCGTTCCTAAAATCTCCAAAGAATCTCGTTTCGTTTTCGTGACCCACTCGTCGCCTTGTTTCTTCAAAGATCGAATAACAGTTGGTGCGGTGTATAAAACTTTTGCGCGATATTTGTCGCAAATTTCCCACAATCGACTCGCGTTCGGGTAATCTGGTTTACCTTCGTATAAAATCGAGGTGCAACCGTTCAGTAACGGACCGTAGACAAGATACGAGTGACCCGTTATCCATCCGACGTCTGCGGTGCAAAATGTCACGTCGCCAGCTTTTACGTTAAACGCTTCTTTCATCGTCTCCCCGACGTGAACCATATATCCGCCAATCACGTGAACGACACCTTTGGGTGCGCCCGTTGACCCGCTCGTATACAAAATAAACGCTGGGTCTTCCGCGTCGCGCCAGATCGTCACCGGCGGAGGTCGCGACTCTTGCTCGTCCAACGCCAAATCAAAACCTGTTATTTTTCAAAGCAAAAAGAGAAGAGAGTTATAAGTTAGCGTCAGTTTCCTACTTTCAAGAAGGTATAAACCATAATATGGACGCATGATGCCGTGCGGCGCGTCCGTCCAAGCGGGTGACATTTCATTACCTCCGTGTCGTTGTTTGTACGCGGCTAATATCTCTGCTTTTTCCTTTGGCCAATCCGTGTGCGGCTCCGATCCGGGCAAGTTAAAGTGACACACTCTTTCCTCGATTCGATGTCCTTGTATCTCGCAAATTTTTTCCGCTTCGGCGACAATCTTAAACAACTCAATCGCCTTTCCGCCTCGATACGACATCGCCGCCGATACCAAAACTTTAGCCTCGCTATCGATGATTCTTTTCGCCAACGCCTCCGCAGAGTACCCGGCGAAAACGACGTTATGCACCGCGCCGATCCTCGCGCACGCCATCATCGTCACCACAACCTCTGGAATCATCGGTAAGTAACACACAACCACATCCCCCGGTTTCACGTTGCACACGTAAATCAAGTGATTGGCTAACTTATCGCTCTTCTCTTTCAACTCCAAATACGTGAGCGTTTCGCACCGCTTCTCTCGCTCGAAGCCTTCGTCGGACTCAAAAATAATCGCCGGCGCGTCTCCTAAACCTTTCTCGATGTTTCGATCCAAACAGTTGTACGCTAAATTCGTCTTCGCGCCTTTAAAGAACTCGACGTTTACGTCGCCTTTCCTCGCGTCGAAATTTTCGCGTTCGTTGTGTTCGTTGTGTTTGAAAAACTCGTCTCGATTTTCCCAACTATAGTTCTCGTACGCGAGTTCGGCCCAAAACGCACCCGGGTGCCGAATCGAATACCGATACTTCTCCTGGTACCGTTTCAACTGCTCGCGAGGATCGTCCGTGACGACTTCAATCGTTTCTTTCTCCACGCTCGAGGAGTGGATCGTCGCGTGCGATGGTCCCAAAACCGAAGGAGGAACTTCTTCTTCTTCTTTTGCGCGCTTCTTTGTCTCTTTCTCCGACGACGACGACGCGCGAACCCTCAACATTCTCTTCGCCCCGTGGTTCTTTCTTCTCCCGCTGCTGCTGCTTCGAAATACTGCCGTCGTCGTCGACGACGATGCGGGGAGCATCAGCGTCATCGCGCAACTGTTTGCGTTTTAAAGTGAAGCAGAGAGATCTATTATCGCGTATTTTTTAGATACAGAATTTATTACAAAAGCGATTTTTGAAATGATGATGTTGTTGATGATGAGATGATGATAAAGAGGAGAAGAAGTTTCTTCCTTTTATATCTCAAACTATTACTCGTCGTCGTCCATGTAAAAACCGACGTCGGTCATGCACGTCGGACACTCGCTGTGACCTCGTTCGTTCCATTCGACGATACACGCGAGATGGAAGTGGTGCGCGCACGCTAAGGTGATTTTCGGGTTATCTTCTTGGTACTCCTCGAAACAGGTCGGGCAACAGTTGGTGTCGTCAAAAGGTGTCGATGGACGGTCTTCTTCTTTTTCGTGTTGTTGCACATCGTCTTTGTTATTGTTGTTACTCTTTTCGAGCGCTTGGAAGATGGAGGCGCGCAAATCGTTCGGTTCTTTGCCGTTGTTCGACCCGTCTCTTTCAAATTTCGCCGCCGGTACGAGGGAAAGACTTCTAAAGTGCCTCGACGTGGAAGTGGATGCAATTGTCGCACCAGTTGTCGCGCTTCGCCGGACGACGTTCTTCTGTTCTATTTGCGCTTGCTGCTCGTCTTCTCCGTCGTCTTCGAACGCTTTATAACTATCGTTTATAACAATCGGAGATATCAACCTGGACATCCGCGACGTTCGCCCGCCGCTCGGCGGCTCCTTCCCGCTGCTATTGCTACTGTTGTTGTTACGAAAGTGACCAGTAACTTTCGGCGGCGGCTCCGATTCCGTCCTTCGATGTTTGCCTTTTTTATTATTATTTTTATTACTACTCCCGCTCGCGCCGACGCCAAAGCCCCTCCGCATAAACGACGCGGACAAAGATTCCACTTTATTCCCGCTCTCCCGATCGTCGCTTAATCTCCCTTTTTTCAACAGTCTCACCTCCTGTTCGTCCTTGTTCGAGGTAGTTTCCGAACCTTCTTCCATCTCGTCTCCTTCTTCTTCTTTGTTGTCGCTCTGGATCGCCGAAGCGCTCTTTTCCTCCTCCAACTGCTCTTCCTCCTCCTCCTCTCCTCCTCGGTCTTCTTGGTCTTCTTCTTCTTCTTGAGACCCATTTCCCATCATAAACTTCGCGAACGGATTCTTCACCCCGAAAACGTACTCCGAGGACATCGTTTGCCGATGGCCTCGGTGTTGATGTTGGCGAAACCGTCCGTCCATTTCCCGGCGCGCGTTGTTGGTGATTCGTTGACGATTGTGATTTGACGATGCGTTTCTCCCCGTTGATCTTCTTCTTCTTTCATTTTCGTCGTCGGTCGCGGTCGTCGACGAGAAACAACACCCCATCGTCGGTAGAGAGTATCAGAGAGTGTATCTGTTTGTTCGTTTATTCTTTCGATGTATCGAGTGCTTTGCGCGAGAGAGAGTCTAAGAGAGAAAAGAATGGAAGAAGGAGAGAGATATGAGTTCGTTAGTTGTGGAGTGAAAAGACACTTACGTTTCAGTCAAAAGAAGAGCTTTTGGTGGATTTTAGTAAAGCGTGCGATTTATTTTTCGCTCTCTCTTCTGGTGTTCTTGTTCTTCTGTTCTTCTTCTCTTCGCGCGTGGTGCGTGTCGTTGAGGAGGGGAGCATTTCTTAAATATGATTTGACAATAGTTTTATTACATATACTCTTCGTCGTCGCGGCTGCGCATCGCGTCTCTTCGCTTTTCTCTCCGATTCATCCGGTATTATTATTACTTATTATGTTGGTAGTAGTATTACACAGCAGTAGCGCTTTTTCGGACTTCTTTCTCGCTGCTGCTGTTCCCTAACTTTTTTCTCGTTTTTCTAAAACGGCACCGCTAATCTTCTGCTCAACCATAACCCAAAGGCTAACGCTACGCCGTGAGCCACGTGCCATCTCACCGCGAAATATTTCGTCTTGAACAACATCTTTTCGTTTTCCACGTTATCCAACGCGTAGTTTTGCATCGCTCTCGCTAATGGGTAGGTGATAAAAATCATCGCTCCGGCAACGGAAGGTAACCATCCGCACGAGACGAACGTCGCGATCAAGGCGTAATAGGCGGAAACGACGTGTTGAATCGAGCTGACGCAAAAATCCACGCCGAATCGAACGCACGGCGACAACTTCCCGCTCACCTCGTCCCCTTCTCTTTGGTGCAAATGACTGGCGAATAGAATCATGCTCGTCGTCACGCCAACCATCCACGCGTTGACCCATAACAACGGAGGCACGTTCAAAAAACTCGGCAAGTTTGCGCCCGCAAACACCGCGAAAAACGCGCTCGTCGCCAAAGGTCCAAACGCGGTAAAGCACAACGGCTCCCCCAACCCTTTATAGGACAACCGCAAAGGCGGCGCTTGATACGCATACCCGCACCCGATCGCCAGCAACAACGCCATCGGCGCCACAGCCGGTGCGTTTGCAAAAAGCGGCAACAAAGTCACCACCCCGGCGATTAAAAAGAACGCGCTCGTCACGTGCGCCGCCTTGACGTCTCCGTTTAATAAATTCACAATCGATTCCGGTTTCCTGTTCCCACTATCCACTCCAGTCTGATAATCCCACGCGTCGTTCGATATGTTCAGCCACGCGATCACCGAACACGCGCCTAAGAGTAAACGTAACGTCAAGTTCATCGCGCTCGCGCCAATTTTTGGGTCAATCAGGTTAAGATAACTCGCCGAAGAAGCAGCGACTAAAACGGGAATTATGGCCACCGAATACATCGGCAGTTTCGCGCAACGCCACCACAAACTGCTCGAGCTCAGTTCTCTCTCTTTAGAGTTGTTGTTGTTATTTGAGTTGTTGTTTGAGTTGTTGTTGTTGTGAGCGTTATTGTTTGTATTTGAAGACGAAGAGGAGGAAGAGGAAGCCGATTCGAAGAACGAATTGGACGAAAAACTCTGCAGCCGCCTTCGCCTTCTGTACTTTTCCTCCTTTTCCTCCGTAGTATTCTCCCCGCGATGACCCCGGGGACGACGACGATTCCGAGGACGAGTGCTACTAAACGAATCGTCGTACGAATTATTACGAGAAGAAGAAGAACACGACGCGCTGTTTCTCCGATGACTTCTACTCTCGCGACCCCGAAGATGATGACGATGATGATGATGGTGCAGTCGATGATAATAATTGTCGTCCAATTCTCCCGTCGTCCTCGTCCTCCTTTGCGTAAGAGCAGTCGCGCTTTTACTCACACTAAACCTCGATTTTGAGGAAAACGAAAGCGCGCGAGACGACGCCTCCATCGTTCTCTCAACTCTTTGTTTTTTCGATCTTCGTTGTCTGTCTGTCTGTTTCTTTTTCTCTTTCGCGTGCGCGAGTGTGTTGTTGTGTGTGCGGAAATTCTCTCTCGCGAGTGCTGAGAAAATTTTTTTTGCCTGAAACACTAAATAGAAAACAATTATATACCTTATTTTGTACTTGACTCCCATCTGTCGTTCATACCACGTGAAATCCATCGCTTCCCATCAGCACAGCGAAATTAAGCCACGTTGGGCGCCAATAGTATTGCGGTAAGTAATTACGTGAGAAGTCGGCGTGATGACAGGTTTTCTTTTTGCTTTTTGTACGTGTGTTTCTCTTAATTTCAATTCTGCGCTGTTTCTAGCACCATATCTCTATGTATGTATTGTCTCTCTGCGTTCTCCGCGTATTTCGCGCGTTCGAAAACGGAAGCTCCTTTCTCGTATTCTTTTTTGTTGATGAATGATACCTATGATTTTAAAGCGTGTGTAGCTCTCCATGTTCGTATCGCCAACCGTCTGGTAACAGACAGTTGTTGTCGAGGAGGTATTGTACACATTCGGGGTGGTTGTTCTCGTGCGCTTTTCGTACGGCCTCAGAGTCCCAAGGCGCTTTGGCGGTTTCGCGCAAGTACTTCAAACAGTCTAAGTGGCCGTTCCCGGCCGCACGCTCACACGCGAATGCTTCAAATTTATCATACTTGCGCTCAACAAGATATTCGAGTATGTGGAGGTGACCATCATAAGCCGCAAAAGCGGCAGTACGAAAATCCCAAGGCGCTTTGACTTTTTCGCGTAAGTATTTGAGTACCTCGAGACGACCGTTTTCGGCAGCATATGCACACGCCAACTCATTGATAGGACACTGATTTGCAGCGCAATACTTTACCATTTCCAGATTACCTTGACGTGCGGCCCTATTAATCGTCCATCCATCCCACTCACACTTTTTCTCCTCTCGCGCCCACTTGAGCAACTCGAGTTTATTCGTTTCAGCAACTCGAGAGCAGAAATATGTTTCGTCCCACCAACTCGGCCACAACGATTTATTCTCCCACGCAAACTCCAAAGTCGATATCGAGGACATCTCGCTCACTTTAAACTTCTTTTTCAAATCACCCGCGCGAGAGGATCTCTTAATCAACTTTCTCGTTTCACTATTCACCTCGTACAAGAATTTCACATCCGTCGAATTCAATCTCGGCAGAATGTGTTGGAAACAAATATCGTCGTTCTTCACAATCACGTCCCATAAATCTCTCTGACCAACCTTCCTCTTCCGCATTCTCGTCGTAACTCCTTCTGCAGACATCATCGATCAGCTTTTTTTGCAACGCTGCTCTCTTTCAATAAAAGGACATCGTTTTATATTCGTCGTCATTCGAGAGCGTCTTCTTTCTTTGAAAAGACTTTTAATATGGGGAGAAAATGCCATACATACAGTTGAGGAGTTGAACGTACCAGTATGAATGTTTTTGGGCGGTTCGAGAAAGGAGATTTCTCTCATCAAAATTTTGGTTTGTGGCTGTGATTTTATTTCGTTCAAGTGTTTGTTGTTGTTTTGTTTTCATCCCCGAAACGTCGTGAGA
>Ga0255783_10003632_pt1 | contig 14605 bp, 11 predicted proteins | sample 011ome_22_FD_179981 | JGI IMG/M metagenome (GOLD analysis project Ga0255783, IMG submission 179981) | Coastal salt marsh microbial communities from the Groves Creek Marsh, Skidaway Island, Georgia - 011507BT metaG (version 2) | ecosystem: Environmental > Aquatic > Marine > Intertidal zone >... | reverse complement strand
GTTTTACAAGGCCGCTGTATTTAACCAAGACCTGAGCCGTTGGTGTGTCTCTCTGATTCCTCAATCCCCAACATTGTTCTCTGCTGAATCTTCCTTGGCTCAAGAATATTTGCCGCTTTGGGGCACTTGTCCTGACTAACTTAACTTAGTGCAGTATTTATTATCTTCCCCTCAATTCTTAGGTAACATATTTAATGATCATCCACGGCTCATAGGGCATAAACAAACAATCATGAAAAAATTCATTTTGCTTTCGTTACTGGTATTGTCGCAAACTACCTTGATGGCACAGATTCAGGTGCCGCCAGCCAGTCCTACTTTTGAAGTTAAAGGAACGATTGGATTGACGGAGGTCCATCTGGTGTATTCAAGACCCAGTGCTAAAGGCCGGGTGGTTGCGGGTGAATTAATCCCTTACGGGGAAGTTTGGCGTACAGGCGCCAATGCCTCAACCAAGATATCCTTCAGCACGGATGTATGGATAGAGGGCCATAAAGTCCCCGCTGGCCAATACGCGTTATACTCCCTATTTTCAGCTGATCAAGCCACGATCATCCTGAGTAAGAATCTTGAATTGTGGGGCGCCATCGGCTACTCAGAGGCGGATGATCAATTGAGATTTAACGTGCCAGTAAAGCATCCAACGAGCAGCTATGAAACATTGACCATGAGTTTTTCTGACTTCACCATGAATTCAGCTAATTTCAATATCAAGTGGGACCATACTAAAGTGATGTTTTCCATTGTGAGTCAAGTGGACGAGTTGGTGATGAGTCAAATCAAGGAGCAAGTCATCGAGAATACTCCTTCTAATCCAGGTGTCTATTTTCAGGCCGCCGGATATTATTTTGACACCCAAAAAGATGACCGTATGGCTTTAGCTTGGGTGGATAAAGCAATAGCAGGAAGCCCGCAAAAGCAGTATTGGGTAGTTCATCTCAAAGCCAAAATACTTGCGCGTTTAGGAGAGAAGTCCGCGGCTAAAGCTGCCGCAGAATCCTCTATAGAGCTCGCAAAAACGGCAGGGAATCCAGATTATGTGCACTTGAACAATCAGTTGATCGCTGACTTAGCGCTCTAGAACCCCGTATTCCAAAAATAGATGTCACTAAGCGCTATGGAAACTTCTCGGTTGTTGATTAGACCGATCGAGTTGGGTGACGCCGGATTTTTGTTATGTCTGCTCAATTCCCCTGGTTGGGTACACTATATAGGAGATCGAAATGTGGGGGATGAAAATCAAGCAAAGGCCTATATTGAGCGCATCCAAAACACCCCAGACTTTGAATACATGACCGTCGTATTAAAGGACGAAAACACCCCTATAGGCGTGGTGTCCTTAATTAAGCGACCTGAATACGAATTTCCAGACATCGGTTATGCCTTATTGCCCAGCTATATGAAACAGGGGTATGCCTATGAAGCTTCGAGCAGTTTATTACAACAGGTATGGACTTCTGGAGTCTTTCCCTGTCTACTTGCGATTACCAAACCCGATAATCTGCCCTCCTTAAGATTGCTTGAGAAACTAGGATTCTCCGAGAGTAAATCCACCAACGAAGGCTTGGCGATCTACCGTTTCATTGGAGCTGTTAGTTAGTGCCAACGCTATTTGGGGGGCTGTACGACTTGGTGCCATGCGCTACCCAATAGTCCCAGTCCAAAGGCATTGACTTCGTCTTGCCAGCTAGGTAAAGAGGCATTTGGTCTGCATAATGCGGGCTATTGGCCCGGTTAGAGCTGCCGAAGGGTACTACCGAATGTATTTCTGGCCCGGCAATAGTAAACTTCACTAGTTGAATGTATGACTCTCCTGCAGTGACTTTCAAGGTGCCCTGTTTATAGGGCTCACCATGCATCGCGGCCAATACATCAGGCAATCCAAAGCTGGGGGCTTCTTGCTGACCACGGACAACTTTCATGAAATCTCCCAGAGGCACCTCAGTTGTCTGGAAGTGTTTTAACAGGTATTTTTTTGTTTGCTCAAGCACAGCTACCGTAGCTGATTCTGAAAATATGCCCTCGGGTTGTTGGGCTGCTTGTTGTCGCGCTAAATAATAAAATACAGCGTAATTTCCCGCCCCAATACTCTGTGGATCTGCTTTTCTATCCCATCGTTGAATACGGTGGATTAATTCGCTCAACCCAGGATAATTCTCCGGTGTCAACTCGAATAACTCATCGACATTCATGAAGGTGTAAGCTAGTCGAGCGGGTAGACTCCTATCGAATTTAATGCGTGTAAAATCCTCCCAAGTCACTTTTTCCAATGGCGTGATCAGTTCCTGAAAACGCGCACTTCTATTGTTGTTAAATCGCTCAAACCCCATAGAGGCATCAAATTCTTCAGGATTGAGTAGATCCTCAGGTCCTGAGCTGATAAATGGGCTGTGGTTGGTGTTGTAGACATATCCAGAAGTAGGCTGGAGGACTTGAGGCATATCCTCCAGGCCGTAATACGAATCCCAAAGTGTTTTTCTCGTGTTTCCAGGGACTACTTTTGTCCAATCATATCCTGCTGCCCTATGGGGTAGTCGTGCATTGGACACGTAGTAAATCGTATCGTATTTATCGGCGTAACTGATATTAAAGCCGGGAATATCTTGAGGGGCTAAAGCGCGTTTAAACTCACTAAAGTTACGCGCTTTATTCATGTGCCACCACTGTTGTAGGGCTTTGATCCCAAACATGGATGGAGTGCGCACCGCATAGACGCCCTGTTTGTTTTTCAATGTAGGCCCATATATACTGGTGTAGAAGCTTTTTTTGACGGGAATTGACAGTCCCAATACCCGTATATGCACTCGGGCTTGATGTTTTTCCAAGGCCAATGATTGCCCGTCCACTAGGTAGTTGTTTTTATTACGGGGATCCAGGGTAAGTTGGAAAATATCGGCCTTATCGGGCTTATTTACAGTATGCGACCAACCCAGAGAAGTATTTGTGCCGATCAGAATGGTTGGCGCCCCAGGAAACAGAGCACCGACAATATTGGTGCCCTCATCGGATTGGATATGCGCTTCATACCATCCTGTAGGACCTTCAAGTGGTTGGTGTGGATTGATCGCCAAGTACGTAGCGCCATCCGCTGTTTTAGCGCTGTTTAACGCAAACGTATTGGATCCCTCTACGGATTCCTTTGGGGTTAATCGATCCATCTGATTAGTGGTAATAGCTTGTACCAGTTGGGTCGCATCAGACATGACAAATAACTGTAAATACGTATAGGCCAATAGCTTCTGGGGGGTAAATGGGAATAATTCAGGAACTAAAATTTCTTTTTTATGGCTATCAGCATAGGCATTGAGTCCTTCACAAAATCCTTCCAACACCGCTTTAAATTCTTTTGATATGTCCGATTCGTAATGAGTCGCAACAAACTCATCAGAACGAATGAGTTGAGCCACAAAATCTGCTGATGCACCAGAGAGCCCCAAATGTTTGGAAAGCAAAGCGTTACCTGCCAAGTACCCCAGTTGCATGGTAGTAAAATCGTCCTCGGCGTTGGCCCAAGCAAGCCCATAGGCTGCCCCAGCGTCTGTTGGGGCCTTGATGTGGGGTACCCCAAAAGAATCCCGAATGATTTTTACTTCAGAGGGATTTATTTGTGCGTGGACAGATAAGGCGCATACCCAGAAAAGGATACAATGAACCAGGTTGAGTTTAATTAGTTTCATGATGTTATAATGCTCTATTAGCTCCACCTAAGATATTCGATTTAGTGCGATTTAATGCTTATTATCCTGATTACTCATGAATCCACTCTCGATAGATAAGGGGAAAGACTTATCTTGTACTTGAAAATTTTATGTTTTTGAAGCAGTTTTTCACATACTTAGCTTGTTTAATTATTCTAAACAGTTGTGACCACTTGGTCAATGAATCTTCAGTTGATCTGGCGCTGGAGAGATGTAGTGATGGAGTGAAAAACGGAAAGGAAACAGGGATTGATTGCGGAGGAGATTGTCCAAACAATTGTATCGAAATTCCCTATGCGTTATCGGGTGAAATATTGGGCAGAGTTAGGCTAGAAAAGTCAGTGCCTTACCTCCTTACCGGACCTTTGTTGATCAGAGACACCTCTATTTTAGAAATAGATGCTGGAACAATTATTCGTGTAATGCCAGATTCCGGTGCTTATATCGCCGTGGCTCAAGGAGGCAAGTTATTTGTTTTCGGTTCCTCACAAGAACCTGTGCTATTTACTTCAGACGCAGATCAACCTAAACCAGGTGATTGGGGAGGAATCATTTTTCTCGGTAAAGGTCTGCTCAACACCAATGAAATTGATCGATTTCCCTATGGGGACTATCTATATGGAGGCACCAAGACAGAGGAATCTTCAGGCTGGTTGAACTACGTCAAAATTCACTATGCGGGGAAAAAAAACCAACCAGCCCTATCGTTAAATGGAGTGAACTTCCCCACAACACTTCAAAATATTGAGGTGGAACATGCGGCAGGAACAGGAATTCAAATTCTTGGGGGTAACGTATCTCTAGAAAAAATATTCATCAAAAACACTGAGGAGTCAGGTATTCGCATTTCAGATGGATGGACGGGTTCCATAAAAAAAATCTTTGTGGAGAACGCTCAACAAAGCGGCATAGTACTCAATAACCAGAAGTTTGAGTTTAATGCCTTACCCAAAACTAAAGCCCAATTGGACCAAGTTACCCTGATGGGCCCATTTAAACAGGCAGGTATCGTTTTATCCGACGGACTAATATCGGGTGTACTTTCTAACCTATATCTCGAAGGGGCACAAATAGGGCTATATATTGCCCCGAGCTATAATAACCCAACGCAAGAGGGTGGTGTGGTTATTGATAAATTACAATTTATCTCTAGTCATACAGAAGCTCAGCTTTATTTGGGTTCCTTATCCCAAACGGTTTTATCCCTGGGTGAGACAAATGGCGCTGGCAGCCAGGCAGCCTATCCTGATTGGTTGGTTGATTGGAAGTCGAATTAATCTGTCTTTGGAACAACGCTGAATTCATCCACAAAATAATGCACCATTCCTGCCGCATCGATTCCTTCTAGAACCACTTCAAAGATACCTGTGATGTCCGAGGTGTAAAACTCAAAATGATCTTGGTTATTAGGATCTAATTTGGGGATCCAATGCAACTCGGTTCTTCTATCAGGTTGGGTCGATGGATTTATGTGGGTGTGCTTGTAGTATTTTCTTTTTGGTAAGGGAAGCAATCGCTCAGGGATTAACTGTGTTTTTTGTTCAGCAGATTCTTTTTGTTCTATGTACACTATGCCATGGTACCATTGATCAGCAAACCAAACTACCTGGTTGGCTACTCGAATGATATTGGCGGTCTCAGGGTTTTGTGCTAACAGATATTCATGATCATCATACAGCACGCCATTTACGATGACTAGTGCAGGACGTTGAATGCCATTAGGAGAGGGTTCTTTAATTTTAATATAGTCACCTGATTTTTCGGTTTGTACCGTTAATGGAGGAATGATTTCTTTGATGGTCTCGCGGTATGTATTGAATCGATTGTATTCATTTAAATTAAACTCCCTAAAATTATCGATTCCCCAAAGTGTCCTTGGTGTGTCAATTTGAAGTGTATCTGGTTTAAATACTTGGTAGGCATTTTCGATTTGTGTGTCAATGCTTTTTGACTTAACCCATAAGGTGTCGTATGCCTGTATGCCAGGGAATGTTTTGGGGAAAATCGTTTTTGGAGGATGTGGAAGTTCATCAAAATCAATAGTAGTTTGAGCGGGAATAGCATCTCCCATCGCTTGAATCGCCATGGATTTGCCGGTTAGCGATAAGGGTAAGTACACAGACCAGTTTCCCTTCTCGGAAACAGGCACGTCGATTAACTCCTCTGCTGAGCCCAGAACAGAAACAGCCAAAAATCGAGTATTCGTATGGGCAAATAAAGAAGTTACACGTCCAGAATAATAGACGCCAGGTACTTCGTCAGCATAGTTATGCGGAGCGTCCTGAGGCTCCGACAAGATTGGTTTCTGATTGATTCTATCGGGATGGGGGTACGGTATTTTTTGACTAACACTCAAAGAATACGATCCGTTTTTAATCCATTCACCGTATTGTTTTTTTAGGGTTAGCGTGACTTTAGATCGAGTGCTCTGGGGTTGAATAGGTCCAAAAATGTCCTCTTCACTAGTTTTTAAAGGCTGGGTAGTTTTGACTGATTCAGCCGATGATTCATAGGCGGAGGTATGTGGATTGATCAGATATATTTCCTGTGAACTGATATCGGCTGGATTATTGGCCAACATTTTTTTGGTGTAGACGGTCAAGTAGTATGCCCCCGAAGGCCATAGATGGTCCATAAATAATTGACCTTGACCAGTTCCCCAATCTATGGGAATCCGCTGAACGGAGAGCACATTACCTGAAGAGTTTTGAAGTGCTATATAGACTGTTTTACTTAGTTGTTCCCCTTCGTGAACCAAGCCATGATTTAAATCTACGGCATAATACACGTACTCTGCAGGAAAGAATAAAGTTCGATTGACTTTTATATGGACCTTTTCGATCCGCACAGGTTTTGGATGATACGGGGAAGCCGACTGGCCCGTAGATAGTTGGCTGAACATAAATAGGGCCAAAAAACCCAGAAAATGTCTGATTGCTTTTAGATCATTCATTCGTTCCAGAAATCAGGTTTTTTATTTGATCCAAGTCGGGTACAGTCCCCACAAGCAGGTGTTACCAGCAGCATGGGGCCACCGGGCATGATCCCCCGATTGTCTTTGTAGTAAATAGCCGTGTCTTCGTACAGGACATTAAGCAGCTCGCGTGTACCCAATGTGCCCGTAACCGTAGGTGCGGATACATCACACGCTACAAAATATGGCGGTTGAGGTTCTGAAGGGAACAGGTCATTGAAATTGAAAAATATACGATGCTCTTGATATCCAGCCACGTCAAAAAAACCGACGATTGGGTCAGATGTTTCGTCGTTAGGATGAATGTTGCCATTTATTTTTCCAGGTTGACTTGAAGAAAACATCCACTGATTTCCCCCTTGTTTTTGCAAAGTGCTGTAAAAAGCAAATGCTTGATCACTGATAAGGTATTGTTTAACCAGCACACTATAGCGGTGGCTTATCTTTGGATTAGATAGCGACAGAAACAGCACTTCAAACTGATTTAGAGCATCCTGTTGTAAGGTATGGGTGTCAGCCAAAATGATTGAATTCTGCGTGTCATAACCATAGCAGATCCTTTCTTCTTGTTCCCTGAGCACAACGCGTAAGTCAAAAGTATCTACTCCTTCGGAAACAACAACTGCATCGTATGGACTCCACATCGGAGCGATAATTTTATAGGTTTCTTCGTAGGTAAATCTATAGTAGCTCCCTGAACTATTTTCTGTAGCACTGTTCCACTGAAGAGAAGCCCCTTTTTCACCGGCATTGTTCACTGAAGTGATCACACTTAACCCGCTGGTGGTCACTTGTGCACTCAACATCATAGGGTCCGAGGTATATATAGCTCCATCTTGAGTCTGAATACGCAAAATGTATGAATCGCCTTTTTGTGCGCCAAATTTTTCGATCGACTTATACAAGCCTTTTTCAACTTCCGCAAACAAGAATTCTTGACCGCGTTGATTAGAAATAACCACGTGGGCATTGCGCTCCATTTTTGGATCCAACAAACCGAAGGAAAAAGATCTAGATATTTTTACTTCTTGATGAATTTCTTGATCTGTGAGTACCGATTCTACAATAAGTGTTTTGCCCGACTCGTTTATGGAAAACTCGTATGGCTGCACACAGGAATAAACCAATACAAGCAATAGGTAGCTGAGTAATTGATTGATTTGCCTAGTGTATTTTTTCAATGGAGACATTTAAAAACTCAGGGTGTATGAAATGGACGGTATAGCTACGGCAAATATGGAATTTTGATACGCTTTAATTACCCCGTCTTGATTGATGAAATATACAGCATTTGGGTTATTTCGCCCCAGTATGTTATATACAGAAAAGTTCCAAAAGCTATGTGCTATCTTATTTTTCCTGTGACTTCCCTCTAGATTTAACGAAGCGTCAATTCTAAAATAGTCAGGGATTCTGTACTGATTCCTATCGCTGTAAATAACAAAAGGAATGTCTTGGAACTTAAATTTTCCTCGGGGAAATGTGATGGGTCTTCCCGTTTGAAAAATGAGGTTTTCAGATAAGCTAAGCCTTCTGGTTAATTTGAGGGTAGAAACGAGGTTAAGCTCATGAGGTTTGTCAAAATTAGAAGGAAAGTATCTTCCATTATTAACGCGTTCAGCATCCCAAGGGCTATCTAGCTTCATCAATGAGCGCGAATAAGTATAGCCAATCCAACCAGTTAAATTCCCTTTGTCGTGTTTAATAAGCAATTCAACACCGTATGCAGTTCCAATTCCTTGAACCAACTCTGTTTCCACAAATTCATTTAACTCTAGATCAGCACCCGTCTTAAAATCAATAATGTTTTTTTGTTTTTTGTAAAAACCTTCAATGGTCAGTGAAGATATACTCTGATCAAAATTTTTGTAATAGCCTAATACCCATTGATTTGATTGTTGGGGCTTTATTTGAACGGTGCTTAATTTCCATAAATCCAAAGGAGATGAAGTGGTGTTGTTCGTCAAGGTGTGTATAAATTGATATGCCCGATTGAAACTTGCTTTCAGAGACTGTTGTTCCCCTAATAGCAGTCGGGCGCCCATGTTAAATTCAAGGCCAGGGTATGTTTTGGCTATTCCCCAATTACCTATTGATTTAACGGATTCTAAACTATAGATGGACAAGGGTTGGTCTGGTATATAGTTTCTGTTTTCCGTAGGTCCTATCAAGCTATACACTACGGGTCTAACTAGGGCACTGTAAGCCCATGGCCTTTCCTTATTCCAGTCAGCTTGAAAAAACGAGTTGAGTACAGCTCCTTTTTCTTGTGGAAGCTCTATGTATTTAGTCTCATCTAAAGCTCTCGCTGGAGTTCTTTTGCCTGGATTTAATTGCATCAATTGAAGTGTGGTACCCCAGCGATAGGACGTGTTTCGATCAGGATTGATTTCCCAAACAGACCGTAAACCTAATTCTTGAATTGAACTAGACTGCCGAAAACCAAGTGCATTTTGTTCAGGTTCAAACCCTAGTGAATAAGCGTATTTGGACAAGTATATCTGTGACTTAAAGAGCACTCCATTTGATTTTACTTGCCTCAAGGAAAGGTTGGCTATCTCATTGGTATAGGTATACAATGAGTCTGCTGTCGAGCTAAATTGATCGTGCGCTTTGTAATATGAACTGGTAAGGTCTAAGTTTTTCCCAAGTTTTGTATGGTGTTTTAGATGAATGTCATAAAAAGAAGCTTTTGTATCTTTTAACTTAGGCTGTTGGATACTTCGGAAAACCCAATCGGCATAGGCACCTCGTACACCAACTGATATACCTGACTTTTCTTTTGCTATTGGGGTAGTGACAAACGCGTTAAAGGTAACAGGTCCAAGAGATACCTCCCCCCTGGTTTGTTTTTGTTCTGGATTTTTTGTGTTGAGCTCAAATACCGAGGATAGTCTTCCTCCATATTCCCCTGGGACAGTACCCTTATAGACATTCATGCTCTCAACTGAAAAAGAATTAATCGCTTGAAATAATCCAAAGAAGTGGGTTGGGTTAAATAAAGTGGCTCCGTCAAGAAGGGTTAAATTTTGATCTGTTTTTCCCCCGCGCACATTAAATCCCGTGGCGGTTTCTCCAGCACTGCTGATTCCTGGAAGTGCCGCAGCGATTTTCAACACATCGCGCTCTCCCATCAGTAGTGGTGTGGTTTTTGATGTTTCCCCACCAATGTTGTTTTGACCCGTTTGGTTTTGGTTCACCTGATTTAATGAAGTGGCTCTCAACACAACTTCATCCAACTCTTGTACTTGTTCTTCAAGGGCAAAATTTAAAGTCCCTGAGCCAAATAGATCTACACTGATTTGGGTGTTTTGATATCCCATAGATTGTACACTGATGACCAATAGATTTTTTGGAAGTGTTATTTGATAATTACCATGTTCATCCGTAACGGTCATCAGGTCTAACTCTTCTACTCCTATAGAAACTTCAGACAGTCCTTTTTTGCTTACTGCGTCAACTATTCTTCCGGACAATCGCGCATAAGGATTAAGGGTATTAGAAGATTTTCCAACAGCCACACGTTCTAATGATCGTATAGATGCAGGAGTTTTGGGTAATTGTCGGATATCTACTTTGCTTGAAATAGCCTCCTTTTTAATATGCCACATCAATAGATCATAGATCATAGTGTTTTTTGTAATGACCCACTCTTGTTCCGAACGTTTAAAAAAATTAAGAGGTGTTTCTTCTAATAGATTGGCCAGCAATTCGGCAAACGGTGTATTTTCAAATTTTTTATTCAGTGTTTGTTCCGGAAGCCATTCTTGTGCATAGTAAATTTTTGTGTGGGTCTCTTCCATAAGTTGGTTGAGGCCCTCAGACCAGGATACATTGTTGAATTCTATAGATACGGATTGCGACCAACTTCCCCAGCTAAATAATAGCAGGACAAAAACAAATAATGCAGGAAAGCTCTTATTAAAGTGCACTAAGTTTAGCTAAGGAAGAAACAAGGTTAATCAGTGATTCTTCGGATTGTTCTTTTTTTTGATGGTCTAATTCATCCTGAATTTTGTTCAGCACTTTGCCTGATTTTGGAAATAAAGCAGATAATTTTAAGTTTTTATCAAGCAGATAAAGCACCTGGTTGATTTCAACATAGTAAGTTTTAATCGGTTTAAATTCCAAATAATCAAGAACACCTTCTCGTTTTTTTATGCGTTTTCGTTGTTCTGATTTCCATAAATGTACTGATTCTCCGCTCCATAGAAGCTCAAGAAAGTCGAATTGATTTGTGGTTGGATTCCTTTTTTTTACCATCCAAGTGTCTCCAATGTGAAACTTGTCTACCAATGACATGTCTACAGCGATGTACACCAACGCATTGGCCGAAGAAGACTTGGCGATTAATTGACCTTGGAATAAATCATACTTCAAATAGTCATGTGCGTAGTATACCCCTCGATACCAAACACCACCACTTCGATCCTCGTAAGCACCTAGAAAAGGATGAAGATCGTTTTTGATTCGATAATAATTAAAGTAAACAGCTCCTGAATAAAATGGCCCCGTCCGGTCAGTTGCGTTTTCATTTTCTTGGGTGATATTTTGTTGTGCCAGCGACCATTTTATACCGACAAAGAACACCATCATTAAAAAAATGAGCCATTTATTCATGGTGGGGACTCCTAAGTTCATAAACCTCTTCAAAGGGCACACGACATCGCTCACCCCAGATTCCTTCTTCTTTACGGATCCCACAAGAAATGATCATGTTGATGTTGCTTCCGCGAGGAAGATGGAGCATTTTTTTGATCAGTTTACTGTCAAATCCCTCCATGGGACAGGTGTCATAGCCTTTTTCAGTCATAGCTAGCATAAAAGTTTGGGCAGCCAAAGCGCAAGATTTGTGGACTACTGCACTCATTTGGCTTTCTGAGACCTCCCGGACAACGGGGCGAAATAATCCCATAACTTCCACCATCAGCACCCGCATCAGGCCAAATATTCTAAAAAAGCGCCCGTACAAAAAGGGCATGATTTTTCCGTAGTAGACTTCTCTGTCCGCAATTCTTTTGGCTTTTCTGGATTCCGGACTGTAGGTCGCTATATTGTTTTTCTCAACGGCTAGGATGAATTTAGCGCGAGATCGATATACATCTTGCCGGGTCACAAAGACCACCCATTGTTGGGCGGTAGACGCAGCAGATTGACCCAAACACGCTTTGGTTAGCGGTTCTTTCCACTTGGGGTCCACTAGGTGAATCATCTGCCAAAGCTGCATGTTTGAGCTGTTGGGGGCTAGCGTGGCCATTTCAATACAGTGACGCACATCCTCTTGACTTATGGGCTTTTCGGGATCAAAAACGCGCACGGAACGCCTTTTTTGTAATAATTCAAGTAAACTCATTGTATAAAAATACAGGAATTAATTGACCCTGTAACGGGTCATTCAATTTTGGTAGATTTTCAAAGAACACCTAAGTCATAAATAATAAATTAGCGCAGATGAAGCAATTGGTTTTTTTGTTTGGTTTTTTGTTCGGCGCGTGTTCCGCCCAAGAGTTGGATTTGGAGAAGTCAGCCGACTATGCACTTTGGAAGCATCCGATAAGCATACCATTAGGCGGTAATACTTTTACCTCAGATCAGGACCATCAAAACAAGATTTCTAAGCAAGGAATCACTTCTTGGCGAGATTCTAAAAACGTTTGGGATGTTTTTATATATGTTGCTCAGCCTGGAAACTTTCTGGTGTCGCTTGATGGAAACGCTTCTGAGCCCTCTGTATTGTCTGTATCTATCAATGGCCAAAACAAGTTAGTTGAAATTTCCCCCGAGGTATTTGGCGATCAAAAAGTCGGGCTATTTGATTTTGAAACTGGGTATAACAAAATCTCTATTCAAGGGGTTTCTGGACAGGTTAATTATCCAAATCTAGAAGAAATCCGTCTGCATACCCAGCAACCGATAACCTCCTATTTTGTTCGAGATAATATAGATAATCGTTTTTATTGGGGCCGTCGAGGGCCGTCAGTTCACCTGTCATTTACCCCTCCTGATCAAACAGATATTGTCTATTATTACACCGAACTTACAGTTCCCTCTGGTGCTGATATTGTGGGTTCTTATTTTATGGCCAATGGATTTGCCCAGGGCTATTTTGGTATTCAAGTCAATAGCCCTGTGGAACGACGGGTCCTTTTTTCCGTTTGGAGCCCATACCAAACAGACGATCCCAATCAAATTCCAGAACAATACCGAATCAAGCTGATAGCCAAAGGTCCAGGGGTTTATACAGGAATGTTTGGCAATGAAGGTTCAGGTGGACAGAGTTATTTGGTATTCCCTTGGAAGTCAGGGACCAAGTACAGTTTTTTGAGCAGTGCTCATCCAGACGGACAGGGAAATACAGTGTTTGCGGCATATTTTAGGGAGTCTACCGGGCCATGGCAGTTAATTGCCAGCTTTTTAAGACCTATGACGGATACTTGGTATACAAACCCTCATGCTTTTTTGGAAAACTTCGAGGATCATCAAGGCTACTTATCACGGGAAGTGAACTACAATACACCATGGGTGTTTACGACTGACCAAAGATGGATTCCGCTTACACAGGCAAAGTTCACCACCGATGACATCGGACGACGTCAATATCGATTAGATTTTGCTGGAGGAATACGAGACAATAGATTTTTCCTAAAAAACGGTGGCTTTTTCAATGGAAATATTTTACCGGGTACGTTTTTTGACTTGCCGGTGAATAACCAAGCACCATCTATTGACTTTGAATCACTCCCTAAATAAATAGAAGATAAATTACAGGGTCCATTAGTTACTGCACCCGCTCCAAGTAGATTCCTTGGGTGGCTTTTCCGTTTTCTACGGGAACTAATCTGCGGTTGAGCAACATCCAAACGCCATCGTTATCTATGTTTACTCGATCGCTTTTTAGGTCGCTGATTTCCAGCTGCCCATTTTTATTGATAAACCATTCTATGGTTTCTTCGGTTTTCTTTTTGGTTTCGTGTTCGTGAACCACGACCACTAGTTCTTTGGATTTTTTGAAATGGAACTGAATATCTACTTGTTCCATGGCGGTGTCCACAATACCTGATACGGCGCCAACCACAGCTTTTTCTATAAAATTGAGGTCGGCTGAATCGCTTTTGGCGACTTCCTGGAGCATTAAGTGAAAACGCCAAGTACCCCAAACATCCTTTTCACTCACTTTGGTCTGCGCACTTAAGGCTCCTATAAATAATAGGCAACACGCCATATTGGTCCATAGTCTTTTCATGACTCTTTTTTATTTTGACCAGGAAGGTACCCAATTTTACGCACTTTGAAGGATGGTTAATGTATGGAGTATTCCATTTTTATATTTCCCCGGCTGTAAATCACCTCTTTTTCCAAGGGAATTTCAACAAATCCATTTTTGCGGTAGAGGTGGATGGCATTTTCAAGTTTTGTGTTGGAGTACAGCAAAATCTTTGTCCAACGATTGACTTTGGCCCAAGTTAGGGCGTGGTCGAGCATGAATTGGCCGAAGCCCATGCCCCTTAGGGTTGGATCAATCGCCATTTTGCTGAACTCATAAACCCCATCGTTTTTTTTAATAAACGCGTAGGTGCCTATGGTTTTTCCCTGGCGTTCTGCCATAAATATATATCCGCCTGGCTGAACTATTTCCGTTGCTGGATGGCTCAGTACTTGATGATCAATCGGTTCTACTTGGAAGTAGGCTTCAAGCCACTCTATATTCAGCGATTTAAAATCAGCTGCATCTTCGGCTTTGTAGGGGCGCATTCGTATCTGATCGGGATCAGTTTCCAGGGGCAGGTACATCACATAATTTGGATTCACATGGGTAGGGGACAATCTATATGCGGTATCGCCGATGTTTTGGAATCCGTTGTTTAGGTAAAATCTCAAGGCTCTGTAATTTTCAGTCCATACATTGAGCCAAATGCCCACGCATCCCTGGTCC
>Ga0255783_10003627_pt1 | contig 14616 bp, 10 predicted proteins | sample 011ome_22_FD_179981 | JGI IMG/M metagenome (GOLD analysis project Ga0255783, IMG submission 179981) | Coastal salt marsh microbial communities from the Groves Creek Marsh, Skidaway Island, Georgia - 011507BT metaG (version 2) | ecosystem: Environmental > Aquatic > Marine > Intertidal zone >... | reverse complement strand
CTTCGACTTAGCTAGTCCAGAAATGAACGAAAAAAGTGAATGTACTGTAAGTCAAACAACTGAAGACATATGCAAAATCATAAACATATCACAAAAAGAAGCCCAAAAAATAGGTGAAAAAGATTTGTGGCATACCGTTAGAGAAAAAATAGAAACACTAAAAGAAGAATATAAAAGCATATCTCTAACAGGTTTCAACAAATACATAAAAGAAAACAAAAACGAACTAGAGATCCAACTGCACACCTTAGCATACGATGATTATGAAGAACAAAATTACGCTGACAAAGTGGGAGAAGAAAACCACATCCTCGGCGTTATCTAAATACGAAAAAACAGTTGAGACAAAAACTAAAGAACCGCTAAAATCAGCAATCAAAACAAACATAAAAAATGTTCGTAATAAACTAAAAATATCTAGTTAGTCATAGATCATTTTTGACCACATCATACAGATAAACTCTGTGTGGTGTGGTTTTTTTTAATCTCTGTCGCAATACGCATAGGGCTACTATCATGCGTGATGTTTTATAAAAAACCGTACCTTTATTTTATTTTTTTCCTTAGTTTTTGTATGAGTATTAAAAATCAAACAGTACTGTTTAACGCTGACTTTGTTAAGTCAGTATTAGCAGATGACATTAACGCTGAAGATACGAATATTATTCGTTCCGCAAGTCCTATAAAGGACGCAAACGGGTACTACAGAATGGTATCGGGAATTAGGGTAGGCTTAGGAACCGAGATGGTTAAGCCATCATGGATAACGAACATGCCAAACAGGCATGGAGCTAGATTCCATTGCCTAACTAAAGGTAATATCGCTACCTTTGGGATGAGTCCGAGTACAAAAGAGAAAGGGATAAATACTGTGCAACAACACAGTGCATCCCTTGCTTTCAGAACAGGTATTGAATGCCCAAAATCCGTACCCTCAAAAGGGGATAGGGATTGGAAGGCATGGATTGCAGTAGTGCAAATCCTATTCCCGTCGGGGATTCCTGTTGATATCGTTAATAACCCTAACGATCCAAGTGAACTAAATGTCCTGTTCTCGGGGAGGAACCAACTCGATATCATAAGTCAGAAAGATGACTTAGTATTAGAAGGCCTCTCCGTAGAGGAGAAGATGAAAGCTATCTACGGTTACGAGCTCGACGCAGTAGACGAAGAAGCTGCCGAAATGGAAAAAGCATTCACCCTCGCAGGAGATGCAGACCTGACTAGTTAACCCTTAGCCAAGCACCGTCGTCCGTTAATTCGGATGGCGGTGCATTTTTTTGTAAGCCGTCGCAAGCCTAATATCATCCACTCAATGAAGTTCTCAACCATCCTGGGACAGTAGGGTATGCGCGCGCACGCGAGACGCTAGACTTCAAGTCTAGTGAAATGTTTTCATAAAGCGTTGGTTGACAACGACATTGAGTTCGCCACCGTTGCATTAGGTCAGTATTGGGTACTCAAGGTACCCCCACCTCCCCCCGATACCGCTACGACGACGACTATGATGATGATGATAATAATAAAAAAATATTACCTCCCCCCCACCTCCACCCCCTACCTAAAAAAGAAAAAACAATCGACTAGGTATCCTTTTACAAACGGTATTATGTAGGTATTTTTTAAGTTATTCTCCTGTGTATGCCATCCGTAGCAATAGACACAAAGAGTTCCTCCAAAACGAAGCGGGATATAGCCGACTTCTTAGAGAACAAAGACATAGAAAAAGCGTTGGATGTGCTTAGAACTGGCTTAAAAGCCACTAAAACAAGTCGTTACAGAGACCCTGAGAAGCCAAAAGGCATACAATATGCCAGAGTTGCTGACCATAATGTAAGGTATCACTCCGCAAAACTACTACTGGAGTATGGATTTGGTAAGCCAGCTACGAGAGCAGAGATTGAAGTGACCGATAACACTTCAAAAACAGCATCTCCGCAGGAAATTATCAAAAAAATCCAGCAATCTGCCCATAGTTTTAGAGATATTGCGGATACTTATGTCAATTCCCTGGCAAACGCAGAACTATTGGATGAGTAAAGATGAATCCCCTATCGTTAAGTTCAAAAACGAGCTTGGTTCTCTCTACAATCGGTGGTGGGAGGAGTCTGATCTTGACGAAATTGAAATGACCGAGGCAACAAGCGATGTTTTAGACGAAATTTTGGGAACAGTCATAGAATTTGAATCAGAAATAGACATAGAAGAGGAAGCAGAGTAGTCATGGCACAGAGTTATGTAGAAATATCAGATCCTTCGCTTTTACAATCGACCTTAGAGCGTGCAAGGAAGGCGGGAAAACCTTTAAAATACATCAAAGGCGATGGCGGTAAGCCTGCTGCCTTTTTGGTAGACGATAATCTTAAATCTTTTAGGAAATCTTTAGGCAAGGGCGATGCAGGTGCGATTGGCAGTAAGATTTTTATGTCTTCGAAAGACATACCTAGCCAAAAAGCTTCTGGAGGTGCTAATTTTGACAAACCATCGGTTGCTAATAAAGCTGGAGCTTTAGCTGGTAAAGCTGCCAAAGGTGCGGTTTCGGCAGCAAAGAGAGTAAAAAGTGCCGTGGAGAAGTCTGGTGTAGCAGGTAAAGTTGCAAGTGGTTTAAAGCGTGCAGGCAGTAAGTTAAAAGACCAAAATTTTAAAGACTACAGTTCTAAGTATATAAAGGGAGAGCCTAGTAAGCCTACAAAGGTTAATAGATCTTCATCTGGTCGATCCGTTCAAGTTTTTGATAAACTCAGTAAGCGTGTTGATGCCTTAGAAAAGCAGAATAAACAGCTAGTTGATGAAAGAAGGAAGAAACTCAATGTTTCAAACTACAAGGCTCAGGGGCCTTCTCAGAGAATTAAGATGCCTCCCGCCTTAGACGACATAGGCAATCGTGTAAAAACACCCCCTATGTCTGGTGTAGACTCCCAGAAGGTTCCAATGAGCAGTGCCATTAAGAACCGAGCGACTCGTGGGGTTAGTATAGATTCTCCTCAAAGCAGTTTATCCAATCAGCAGGATTCAGCTAACATGAGGTTAAAGTTTAAGACCCAGCAGATGCGCGATGCTATGGGTCATGCAAGACCTACACCGAAGTTAAGAATGTCTGGTTTAATGGGACCTCTCGGACTTGTTTCAGATTTCAACTCATTAGTTGATGAAAGTATGAGAAACCAGGGTATTATTGACTACGCTCCCGTCCCTCCCTCTGAAATCCCTACAGGCACATATAGTCCTAGATTTGAGTACCCCGAAGCCGTAGATCGCGGAGGCTCGATGGAGTACACGCCTAGGCCAGACATGATGCCAAACCCAGATTATAAGGGTAAAATGCACTACCTTTTACATGGAACAGACCCGATATACGGAAATTCAATTTGATGATCCTTATATTCAGGAGTTAGACCATCTCCTGAATAGGACAAAGACTGTAGATTATGCAGACACCCCGACATACTGGGGTATGCTAGAAGATGAGCTTAAGAAGAGGGAAGGATTTAGGCATAAGACTTATACACCAACAAAAGGCGATAGGGAAACTATCGGTTACGGTCATACTGGCGAATACGCAACTCCTGGAAACTACATAACAGAACAGCAGGGTGGTGCTATTTTAAAAAAAGATATACAGGAAAAGCATAAACAGCTTGTTTCTGAATACCCAAAGTTTCAGTCATACCCTGACGATGTAAAAGTTCCGATAATGTCCTCTAAATTTAGAGGTTCTTTCGGGGCTAAAGCCAGCCCTAACACCCTGGACTACATGAATCAGGGCAAATATGACGAGGCTAGTAAGGAGTTTTTAAACCACGATGAGTATCGTAAGGCAAAAGCAGGTCTCAGTGACCGTGCTGGCATTGTCCCGAGAATGGAAAAGACAAGCTATGCCATCAAAAGCCTTGGGACAGGTCTTCATCCAAACAAAAGGTGAAATGAAGAAAAAAACTAAAAAAACCCCGTGCTGGAAAAATTACAAAGCAGTTGGAATGAAAAACAAAGGAGGGCGGAAAGTCCCTAATTGCGTACCAAAATCTAAAGGAAGGAGTAGAAAATAATGCCAAGAAAACCAAGTAATCCGATTCGTAAGACCACGAAGGGAAAAGGGGCTAACTACAGGTCAGTTAAAGCTGGTGCTGGCATGACTAAGAAGGGTGTAGCTGCGTATCGCAAAGCTAACCCTGGGTCCAAGCTTAAGACTGCTGTTACTGGCAAGGTAAAGAAAGGCAGTAAGTCAGCTAAGCGACGCAAAGCATTTTGTGCAAGGAGCAAGAGCTGGACTGGCGAGAGGGGCAAAGCCGCTCGCCGTCGCTGGAAGTGCTAATGGAAGAGTACGATATAGAACCCTTCATGCCAGCCGTCAGCCCTGGGGCTCCAGTACCGTCACCTAAGTATGTGCCCTTTGACTACGGCAAGATGACTCCAGGCAATTATTACTCCCATGATTTGGGTTTTCGGGGGTCTAAAGTGGCTCCAGGTACTCTCGATAATGTATACAATAGCGGTTTAAATGTTAAAATACAGGGGGCGAAAAACAAATGGTTTAGGCCCACAGCTTGGAACAATTCAGTATCTCAAAGTCAGCTTGGGGGCTACGGAAATAATCAAAAGCTAATGCAGCGTATAGGTGCCGATTCAGTAGCATACAAAAACGCGGGCCGAAATGCTCGAGCAGCCGCTCATACCAAAACTACAGTTTTACCACAAGGCACTAGATCTACATCAAGTAAAAGTCCAATGGTTATCTATAAAGGACCAAAGGATATGTTCTACAAACCAGGTCCAGACTTTATTAAGAGTAATGTTAAACCTTCGACAGGAGGGTTTTCAGAATTTTCAGGTAATCTTCGCCCAAAAAGGATTCCTTCAGGTAGTATAAACCCAAAAAGAATCGTAGGGCATTTCCCCGCAGGGTCCACTGAAATGATGACCAAACCTGGAATGGTGACAGGCAAAATGCCGATGTTCAGAGGTATTGGAGGAGGTCTTATTGATATGTTCATGGAAGGTCCAGAGTTACAAAAGGCAAAAACAGACCCTCTGTATGGAGTGGGTGATGATGAGCGAGCCCAAATAGATGCCGCTTATCAATATGGTTTATGACCCAAGACAAGACACAACATCTTCAGGATCTTATTCGTATAGACCCAGAGGCTTGGTTTACTACTTTTGCCGTAATTAAAGACAAAAGGGGCAAAACAATTAGCCCTGAACCAAACATTCTACAAAAGAGGATGTTTGCTCATTATAGAAAATGCCAGCTAGAACAAAAACCTTGCAAAATGGTCATACTAAAGCCTCGTCAAAAAGGGGCAAGTACCTGTGCTCAGGCTCTCACATATCATCATATGCAAAAGCTAGAAGATCTGAGCGGAAGTCTTATGGGCGACATAAGCGGGACGAGCGACAAAGTCTTCGAAATCTATCGAAGGTACGCAGAAAACGATCAGTTTCCCTGGAACGATACAGGAACCAACCTCAAAAATGGGGGAAACCTCGCAGATGCCATAACTTTAGATTCGGGCAGTGTATACGGGAAAGAAACAGCAGGGTCAAAAAATGCAGGTAGATCAGGTACTGTCCAGGTAGGTAACATGACAGAGGTTGCATTCTGGCCTATGCAGGGTGCAAAAGACCCCGCACTTGCTTATTTGCAGAGTTTATACGATGGGGACAGCCTTTCTCTGGTTGTTGCTGACTCTACCCCCAACGGACCGACTGGATGGTTTTACAGAACTTGGGTGCAAGACAATGAGTGGGCAAAGATTTTTGCAGCATGGTTTGAATTTGAGGATTCATCGACACCTTTTGAAAACGAGTCGATGAAACAGGATTTTATCGACACGATGACCGAGGATGAGAAGTCCGAAAAGGAGCGTTTCGGGGTAAATTATGAACAACTCCACTGGAGAAGGCGTGTTCTTCAGGACAAATGTAATGGTGATATCAGCAAATTCCGTCAGGAATACCCGAGTGATCCTGATGAGTGTTTCTTAATGTCCTCCCGCCCACGCTTTCACACAGATATTGTGAAAGATATGTTAAAATCTTCAGAAAAACAGGATTATCAGCTAGGGACAGTAACTTTTCAAGATGAAGCCAGAAAGAATGCAGCTTTCGTAAAAGACCGTGCAGGTCTATGGAAGGTCTACGAAGAGCCAGAATACGACTCAAAATACCTCATTTCCATTGACACCTGCACTGGAGAAGACCAACAACAGCAAGGATTAGCTGCGGATCCCGATTTTCACTCTGCTCAGGTGTGGAAAGCTCCTTACGAGGACTGGCATGGTGACTGGCATGTTGCTAAACTAGTAGCTGTCCACCACAGCCGAATAGACATTGGCGTATTAGCTGAAGAGATAGCAGCTATGGCATCTTGGTATGGTGGTGCTTTTACAATCCCCGAGGTCAATAATAGCGGATTAGCTCTTGTTAAGTACCTTTTAGACCTTGGAGTGTCTGTATATCGGAGAAGAAAGACAATAGATTCTATGGGATTGGTTGAAAAAAGCTTCGGCTGGCAGACTGACAGGCTCACAAGAAAGACAGTTATCGATCACCTAGCTTCTGAAATTATGGAGCGTAATATCGACATACCTGATGCAGGCGTTATGCAGGAGCTAAAGACCTTCGTTGTTAACGATAAAGGTAAGCCCGAAGCATCCCCAGGGCACCACGATGATCATGTATTAGCCTGTGCAATAGCTGTATACAACATGGAGAGTGCAACCTCTTACAAAATACCAAAAAAGAAAGCTATTACCAACCGAATGCTACATAAGAATCCTACTTTGATGTGCCCTGACGGATTCATGCGTGTTCCTCTTGGAGAGATGATGAGAAGGAAGAGACGGCGGAATGCAATCGGTTGATGTAAAATATACCAATAACTTAGTATACATTTGATGAAGACCGACAGCCAGTATGCCTTAGATCCAATAAATAAATTTTTTGATATTGAGGATGACGATGGTATTTTCGAAAGGGGTGGGAAATTGCTCGGAGGTGCTACTTTCGGTGCTGGGGCCAATGCAGTAGGTATGGCCAACGATTTCATCCGAGGCGACATAATGGGTGACCCCTACTACACAAGAGATTGGGACACAGATGACTTAATTGATGGTTTATCTTTAGTTCCCGCAATGAAATTCGCAAAAGGCTTAAAAGGTGCAAAACCAAGCATATTACCTAAACCTGATCCTAAAGCAGGCTTCGTTAGAAGGCTGGGGCAGGGCATCCCCGCAGCGGGAGCTGTTACTGGCGGAGCTGGTGCCATAAACCAGATGCGTAACGCACCTCCACCAGCCCAAACTCCAGCTCCAGCCCAAACTCCAGCTCCAGCCCAAAACAATAGAGGTTTTGATAACGCTGAAGTGGTAGATCAAAAGAAACCTCTTGCTGGTACTATTGCAGGAGAAGACTCCGACATCACAAACGCTATGGCGAGGGCTGCTGCCTTAGAGCAGCTTAAAAGGAACAGTCCAGGTAATGTTTTATCTAATAGCGATGCGTTAGCACTTAGTGACTCACGAAGAGAGGTTTACGAAAGCCAGCGTTTAGCTAACAACCGAGATCGAGAGGACAGAATACAAAAACGACTAGCTCTTTCGAGTGCGGAGGCCGAGAAGGTTCCAGATGGCGGTCTTGCATTCTGGGATGCACATAATGGGCAAGCAAGAAACCGTTACACGGTGGATATGTTTAACAACAACACGGCAAAGCCTTTTAAGAGCATGGATGAGGCGAGAAACTTTGCTAAGTTAAACGGCATGAACGACAATTCGTTGTCTCAAGCAAGGATAAAGCAGCTTGCTAAAAAATTTAACCTACCCGAAGCCACCTGGGATAGGTCAGTAGCTAAAGACCTAGTAGACCACGGAATGACCGCTGAAGATGCTATGCGTGAGCGTGGTGTAAACCCCGTAACTGGTGAGCTAAGACCTGACGAACAGGCTCGTTTTGATGAAGCTGAACTTAGAAAATATAATGATTTTAATAACGGAGGTCTTGAAAAGCTGTACAAAAAAAGAAAGGACGATCAGCTTCGCAGGGAGGGTGGCTGGCATTTCGATACCCCCGATCAATTACTAGCTCGAAGGTTAAAAAACTACGCAGGTTAGAGATATGTCAGGATTAGACGATCCTCTATTCAAAGACCCTTTTGATGACTCTAAAAGGACTCCTTCAAAAGACCCTTTTTTTGATGGTATTGAAATAGACAACACATCTCCTCGTGTAAGGAGGTCTCCAAACCAATCGATGTATGTCCCACAGCAACCTGCACAGGCATACGAATCTCAGCCTCAAGAGGTAGATTCTAATATAGATAGTGATGGATTTTACGACCCTGTAGAAGGTCCTGGATACGACCCAGATTCTGTACCGCTCTACAGAAGGTTTGAGAATTTCAAGCAAGCTAAGAAAAAAATAGATACGCTTAAAAGCGATGCTGACAACAGGTATCGGCTTAGCGAAATGGAGCTAGATAAGTTTTACTCTGATGCAGTAGTTCCCGCATATTCTAGTTATATTGGGTCGGAAGAAATACCTGATTTTAAAAATGATGACAGATCTCAGTACTTGCAGGAGATGTCATTCCAGATGGATTCCGCAAGCAAGCGTCTTGCTGAAGGTGAGTCCTTTTTTACTTTAGGTAAAGACGAAGATTACGAAAAAGCTAAACAGTTCGCTAGCCCTGAAAAACTAAACAGCTTAGCTAACTTAAAAAAACAAGAAGCTCGTTTAATTGAGCAGAAAGATCTTTATAAAAAAAGAAGCTTAGATCGAGAGATCGAACATCGTCAGTTTAGAGATTTTGAGGCGAGCATCCCTGGCATCATAAAGACACAAGCACCTGTCTGGCTAAAACAGGCAAAAGCTCAGGCAGCAAAAAACAAAGCCAAGTTTGCAGATTACGATCCTTATATAGGGGATGTTCGCGGACAGGGTGTTCCTAAAAGATCTGGCAAGAAGTACAATCAGTGGAAGGCGGAGTATGATGCTGCACAAAATCTTTTAGACTCAAAACTAGGAGACATAGATCCTACTGCTAAGTATGTTCTTTCTAGTTTAAATCACAAAGCTCGGGCAGAATTAAGAGAAACCCTTAAGGGTCTTATGGCAGACCGAGAGGAGTCCCGCGACTTCAAGGATATGGGAGGCTTCTTCTCTAGTAAAGGAATGGCTGGAGGTCATCCTGTAGGTATGACTGAGAAAGAGCGTTTCGTATTAGATTTAGATCTTTTAAGAAAAGCTGGTATATCTCAGTACAAGGGTCGTCCTATAAATGAGGTAATTGAAGAAGAAGGCGGTGAGGACAAGATAACATCTCTTTCTGTAGTCTCTTCTGTATTAAAAGCTCACGCTCTTTATACAGAGTTAGGGGTCGAGGCATGGAGCAATTGGGGTAAGCCAGGGAATGAGAAAAGGATGCAAGCCAAAGACATGGCTTTCTCTGCTTGGCAGGAGGCGTTGGGTCGTGCCGAGTCCGCTGATTTAGGTAATGAATTAGTGAAAAGAAAGTCATCCCAGCACTGGCTCGGAGATCTTTATAGAATAGGTCAGGCATTATACAAAGGTTCTATTCGAGGGTACGACAGGGAGCAGGGAACTCCTAGGAATCTTATTCGCATATTAGCGGGTGATGGCGGTATTGACGACTCAGCAATATCTAAGATTGTAGAAGCAGCTAAAGCAGAGCTGGACAACCCCAGGCAGAAAGACACAGAAAACTATTTAAAGCTCCTAGAGAACCAGTCTAAAGACCCTATAGAAGCTTTCAAAAAGCTGTTCGGTGATGATTACGAAGGCAGTGCCTCTGTCGTAATGTCTGAGATATTTGCAGAGTCGATGGGTAGTCTACTTCCTGCTTTCTTAAAGAATTTAATGGACGCAGGTCCTTACATGATCGGAGCTTCCTTGATTGAGGCTTTAGTTACTAAAAAACCAAACAAGACACTAGGTAAAGTATTCGGGAGAAATTTCAGATTAGGTGCTTCTGGTAGTTTCGGTTTAGCCTCTTTTCAAGTTTCTTACATCGGCAAAGTTCTCGAAGATCTTGGAAGTCTAGGCGTTGACATCAACAACCCTGAGCATTTCGCAGCAGCTTGGTCTAACGAGGAGATCTCAAGGAAGATGCGTAAGAAAGCAGTCTATTATGCTGGGGGTGTTGCATTCTGGGACACAGTAGGTGGTTTGTTCGCTGGTCGCATTTCTAAAGCCTTAAGTAAACCATCTCAGATGATGGGTCTGTCAAGAAGCGGTCAGGCTATATTAAACTCATCTGCCGAGATTGTAGCTGGGTCTGCTAGTGGTATGCTAGGTGAAGGCACTGGCTACTTGCTATCACGAGAGGAGGGCGAGCAAACACCCTGGGACGACATTTTCCTAGAAGGTGCTATTGAGTTTGGTCCTGGCTCAGCAGGTGCAGTTATAGGGACTGGCCGTGCAATATTTAAGGATCAAAAAGTTCAAGACGCGTGGGAGAAGAATACACCGAGAAAGCCTAAAGATTTAGTTGAAGGTGAAGAGGATCCAAAGGTAGTCACTCCAGAACAAGCACCTTCTCAAGACGGCTCTTCATTCCACACAATCCAAAGCAGGGGCACAAATTATAACTCTCTCACAATGTCTCCTGGTAGCTATGATGCTTTCAGCACTCAGCTTTCTGAGAACGGTTACGAGATGTCTGAAATGGAAGCTGTTGGAGTTCAGGCTATTTTTGACAATATTATATACAGTCAAGAGTCGAGAGTAGACGCAAAAAACATCCATTTCATCTTAAATCAGAAAGACGGTGCTGCTACTTTTAGGCGTGGCGAAAAAGGGGAGGCTATATTCTTCCTGAACCTTAATACCATCAAAAACTCCGAGCTAGGTCTTGTAGATGCCTTTTTGCATGAGTCGAATCACCTAGCTGAAAAGTTTTTATTAGACGAAGGTGTCGTCGAATCTTTTTACGATATGCTCACTGACGAGCAGAAGGAAGCCTCTATACTTGAGTACTCAAATAAAAACACTTCTGAATCCCGTAGAAAAGAAGCTTACGAAAAGTTAAAAAGCAATAAATCTCTCGCTAGATCTGAGTGGCTTGCGATGCAGATGTCCCGTGTTCTAAAAGGCGATGATCTTTCTATGGAGCCTAAGCTCAAGTCCGAGCTCAAAAAGGTTATAAAGATTTTAAAAGAGCTTGTTAAAAACATTTTCAGTACAGCCGACTTAGCACCTGGTCAAAAGGGCAGTAAAGAAAGAATAGATTTTGAGCAGTATCTACTGGATCGTTTGAATTTTACTGAGCGTGTAGATAACGCTCCAGTTTCTACTCAACCTGTTCCAGACATAAAGCCTGAGCCCAAGCCTGAGCCCAAGCCTAAAGTAGAGAATAAAACAGCCCCAAGCGAGGCGAAGCCGAAGGCTTCTGCCGAGACTAAGAAACCAGCACTTCCGAAAGAGAAATACGATAAAGCAAAAGCACTTGTCAGGAAACATAACGCTCAAGGGAAGCCAGTTTCTGAAGTTTTAAATCGGTTAAGGAAGGCCACCAGCAATAAGTATTCTACTGAGTCTTACTCAGCTCTGGTTAACGAGGTGCTTAATGAAGGGAAAGAGCCTGAATCAAAACCAAAACCCGCAGAAAAGAAACCAGCACCAAAAAAAGCTGAGCCCAAGCCTGAGCCCAAAAAGGAGACCCCTAAGAAGCCCAAAGCTGAACCCAAGCCAGAGGCTAAACCTGTGTTTAAGGAGCCTGAGCCTAAGCCAAAGAAACCAGCACCAAAGAAACCAGCACCAAAAAAGAAGGAGCTTAAAAGCCCTGTAAAGAATGTAGAGAAGTCTGCGTATGAGGAGGGCAGGGAGCTTGTTGCTGGAGGTTTAAGCGGTTTCGCTGCATATTCTCAGGTTATCCAGGGCAGGAACCTAACTAAGCAAGATTCTGAAAAGCTTTTAAATGATTTACTAAAGGAGGAGCAAAACCGTTTTACCGACCTCAACGCTCCCGAAATCGTAGGTTTAAGCAGACCTGAAGATAGTGTAGATTTCTCCTCAACTAAAGTTGCAGTAAAACTTACCCAGCTTTTTAAACTTCTTGGAACAGGTGTCGAAAGACCTCTCTCAACTTTAAGTAAGTACATTGTAGATAAATACATCAAGCAAGCCGTTGATCAGGGTTTTTATTTTAAAGCTAAACCAAATCAGTTTATTGTAGAAAACGGACAGCTTAGTTTATCAGGAAATATAGAAGATTATTTCTCCAATCAGTCCCCCGAGCTAGACGCCCTTGATCAGTACTACAATGAGGTTGTTAAGGACAGGTCAAAGACTTTCGACTACAAAAACCAGGAGACTCTCGGCAAGTCCACTTTTAAAAAAGACCCTAGCAAGAAGGGGTCTTCAAACACTGAAGGTTCTCCGATTAAGAAGAGTAGTGAATTACTAGAGGCGGATTATTTAGAAAAGCGTAAGGCATTACTCAACAGCTTATCTAAAAAGAATCTAGCTGTTTCCCTAATCGATCCTGAATTTTTTAAAACTATTATAGACCCTGAGGGTGAGTCTTTATCGATATTCAACATAAACCTTCAAGGTCTACAGTCCGAGCTTAGGTCAAATCTTGCTAAAGCGTCTGATTTAAAGATTAAGCAAGACAAATTCATGTCTATTCTGCATGACTTTAGAACTTTGTTTTTAGCGGCTAAACAGAAAGATGCCCTTAAGTCTACGATTTCGCAGTATGAAGAGCAGGTTAAAACTGCTTTTACTGAACTTGATAGTCTAGGTCTTTTAAATCAGCTCGAAGGCAGAGAAAAAGATGGTGTAAGTAGTCGTACATCTGTTTTTGCTACTATCATAGATGGTGTTATCCATCCTTCTGTATCTGAAAAACTGTTAGATAAAAGCATTAAGCTTAATCCTGTTGAAGTAGAAACCGCTGAAGCTTACAAAATGGAACTTAACGGCGGTCTCGGGTTTGATCTTTATCTTAACGAGATCGCAAAATTCTACGGGATACCAACAGTTCAAAATACATACCCTTCTCGCTCTGATGAGATAGGTGCTAAAGATGGCTCAATAGAGACAAATGTTTTAAAAACCGCTGACATAAAAGACATAGCAGTGATGTCAGCAAATAACTTCATTTCACAGCTTAATCAGGAAAACGCTGAGAGAAGTACTACTCACTATAACAAACTTAAGCGTTTCTATTACTCCACATTAAACCCGACTTCTGCATTTGATGCATTTGGTAATAGGAGATCTAACAAACCAAACATGTCTGCAAATAAAGGACGGTTTATAGGTTTCACTAAATCACTCAGAGACCTTTCTCCTGAGATGAAGAAGTTCTACGAGAAAAACCCTGTCTTCTCTAGTGCTAAGGGGTTCCCTTTAGTACCTGATAAATTTCCTACAGGTGAGGTAGGGTATAAGCTTTATTTCTTCTTAGATCAGTATTACTCCGCACAGGCAGATCCTAAGTATGCCAACAACCGACCAAAACCTTCAAGTATAGAGATATTTGTTGAGGATGAAGGTAAGTGGTACTCTTTTGACGGCGTTAAGTATGAAGAAATAAATAGAGATGATATTTCTCTATCTTACTCTGAGCATCTTGTCATGGCAGCAGATGGAGGGTATCAAGCTAACTACCACTTCCCGCTTAGGATAAAGATGGAGGTCGAGGATATATTTAAAAGGACTTTCCCAGAAGAGTCTGGGGTATTTGGTATTCGCGGTCCTGTTCATTTAGGTTTTACCGAAGTTGACGGAAAGCCATCTTTTGAGGTTCTGACTACAGATGAGAATGGTGAGATTGCTATAGATAACTTCGGTCTTGCTAGGAATGTAAAAGTAATAAAGGAGAGCCTTAATACTTTAGATAATTTAAAATTTATAGGGGATAAAAGACCGAGTCTTTCTAAAAATCAAAAGCAGAGATATGAAAGCCTTCTCGCTGACCCAAGCATAAGTAAGGAGGAGAAGGAGGGCATTCAAAGAGCTTATGACATTTTAAAGCTAGTACCTTTTTCGTTTAACGGAATAACCTCTGGTTCAGGTCTTCCAAACTATTTTAATAATAACTGGAATACCATTGTTAGAAATACCCAGAGGGAGGTAGGGCGGACTGGTCAGGTTGATTACAACCCTACAATGCTTGAGATTTTCCTAGCATACCCAGACATGCCTTTCAACCTTGTTGATACATTCGAGTATCAGATTAAAAGCAAGAAAGCCGCTATCGAGAAGCAGCTTAGTAAAGAGAAAAGAAATGAGCATTTGTTAGCTAAGCTTAGCCATGAGATTTCACTATTAGAGGAGAATCTATTTCAGACAAATGAAGCAATCAGGCTTTTCACAAAGTCTGGAAGAAAGCGTAAGCTGGACAAACCATTAATTCGTGAGTTTGTAAAAAAGGTTGATAATTACGAAGACATTAAAAGACCATTGTTTAGTGCTCTCCTAGAAGACATAAACAATCAGTTCCATAAATCTTTAGGTTTTTCTGACTTCCAAGGCATGACTTTCAAGGAAGGTCAGCAGAGGGATGAGGCCAGTATTCTTTACGACATGCTACTCGATCTTTCGGGAAACAAGAATGTGAGTTTCGGAAATAGGTTTGTTAAGGATGTA
>Ga0255783_10003622_pt1 | contig 14621 bp, 12 predicted proteins | sample 011ome_22_FD_179981 | JGI IMG/M metagenome (GOLD analysis project Ga0255783, IMG submission 179981) | Coastal salt marsh microbial communities from the Groves Creek Marsh, Skidaway Island, Georgia - 011507BT metaG (version 2) | ecosystem: Environmental > Aquatic > Marine > Intertidal zone >... | reverse complement strand
ACATTGGTAATGCTGCATTAGTCTCCAATAATCAGTAAGCCATTCTTTCTTAGGAATAGTTGTTGCATCTAGGAAACCTAACCAATCAGATGAAGCAATGGCAGCACCAGCATTAGTAGCCTCATATGGGAATGCTCTGCCAGGTGGAAATTTTTCTTTAAACCTTGTAAGAAAAGGTAAAGAAAAAATACTTTGAAGCAAGCGATCATACTTGTAAGCTTTGCCAACTCTTAGGTAGATGATTGGTATTGAAGAGCTTATCTTCTTCACTCCAATTTCAATTGCATTTGAAGAGCTTGAATCAGCTATAATAATTTCGCTTGGAGGGAGTGTTTGTGCGTGGATGCTAGAAATCAGCTCCTTGAGATGAATAAAATTATCAAGCGTTGGAACAATAATGCTAATCTTGGGGTTCGTCTCAATTGCTTTAAGCATAGCTATTCCTTATATGCTAAAACTGTCCAAAAGGCTCATTACTGTACAAAGTTAATAGAAAATTTGACACATTAACACCTAAACTTTCATAGAAATTCTTGCATGAAGGATTGAGTTTAATGACCATTGATAAATTTGTAATTTTGAGGTTAATTAATGCCATATATATCCCTAGTAAATACTTTTTCTTTGACATCATCAAGAGAAGCATCCGGCCGATTAGCTAAAATAATTTCACTTTTTTGTTTAAAGAACTCTATTGAGCTAACAACCTCACAATCAAACATTGAGCTCAAATTAACTAGGGGTTCATATATGAGGATAGTAATATTTTTATCTAATTCCTTAAGAGCTTGTATTACATCAACAATTGAAGATTCCCTAAAATTATCAGAGTTTTTTTTCATCGCAAGAAGATATATGCCAATTACTTTCTTATCCAAAGATGCAACATAATGTGCAATATATTTTTTTCTTGAGATGTTGCTTCTAATAATAGAGCTAAAAAGCTCCTGAGGTATGTCACCGAAATCTGATTCAAGTTGTTTTGTATCCTTGGGCAAGCAATATCCACCATATCCAAAAGATGGATTGCAATAATGAGCACCAATCCTCGGATCGCTTGTAACGCCATCTATAATAGACTGACTATCTAAATTACTTGCTAAAGCAAAGGTATCAAGCTCATTAAAAAAACTAATTCTTGTAGCTAAATAGGCATTTGAGAAAAGTTTTACCGCCTCTGCTTCACCACTTTCCATTAAAAATATCTCTGGATCATTTGAAGTAAATGATGCAAATAATTCTGCAATTTTTAATCCAAGTAGCTCGGTGTTTCCCACAATAATCCTACTTGGGTTCAGATTATCTTCAAGCGCACTTCCTTCTCTCAAAAATTCTGGAGAAAAAATAATTCGCAAATCTGGATAATGAACTTGAAGCCTTTGCGTGTAGCCTTGCGGAACAGTGGATTTTATTAGAATGGGAGAATTTATATTTTTTTCACTTATCTTAGAAATAACCGAGTCAAGTTGAGAGGTATCAAAAAATTTAGTAGATTCGCTGAAATTAGTTGGTAAAGCTAGGATAATAAGATCTGAGTCTGAAACAGCATCAGTTAGATCATAGTTTGTTTTTAAACGAAGTGTTTTGCTAGCAAAGAACTTATCTATATTTTCATCTCGAAGTGGGGATTTTTTGTTGTCAATCTGTTTGAGTTTTAATCTATCAATATCATAAAGAGTAACCTCTTTATCTTGGCTCAAAAGAACAGCTAATGAAAAACCAACATAGCCAGCTCCAATAATGGTAATTTTGTTAAACAAATTTCTTGCCTTTACATTAAAAAATTAAGTAACAATTATACTCTAAGAAAAATACGCTTTTTTTATTTTGAATAATTTGAAGATGCTAATTCTTACAGCATTCATTGCACGCTAAAGACGTTGTATTCGTTCTGATGTTTTGTGATCTTAATTTGCAATCGCATCGATATAAAGATCACATACAAAATCTTGGTTAAATTCATTCTCAATCTTCTCTCGGCCTTTGGCCCCCATAATTCTAAGAGATTCATGTGGTAGTTTGAGCATCAATTCAATTTTATCTGACAGGTCAAGATAGTCGCCAGATTTGCATAAAAACCCAGTCACACCGTCCTTTATAACCTCTCTACAGCCTGGCACATCTGTAGCTATTAAAGGTCGGCCCATCGCAGCCGCTTCTAATAAAACCTTGGACGTCCCTTCTCGGTAAGACGGGAGTACTACGCAGCACGCTCTTTCAATATAAGTCACAACGTTATCAGTTTCGCCCAAATACTCAATTATTCCGTCTTTTTGCCATTCATCCATTTGCTCATTTGAGATTGACGCTCTATTCTCTACTCCTAACGGACCCAGTAACTGAAATCTAATATTGGGGTATATTGATTTGATTTTTCTTGCCGCATCAACAAATTCTCCTATCCCTTTATCCCAAATCATGCGTGCAATTAGTATGAAAGTCATCTCTTTATTTAATGGCAGATCGGCTTGGGAAAATTTATCCAAATCCACACCAGACCCAGGTGTCAGTCGACAAACTCTTGAATCTACAAGTCTATTTCCAACAAATAAATCTTTGTCGTCCACATTCTGAAAAAAGGCTGTTGCAACTGAGACTAGAGAAAACCTATAAAGAGTTTTTACTACCTTAGTAATCCAAGTATCTTTAATAAACGCTGTTCCAAGACCGGTAATCGTTACTATCGATTTAACCTTGAATAGTCTTGCGGCAATAGAGCCGTAAATAACTGGCTTGATAGTGTAAAAAAGTACGACCGCCGGCTTTAAGCGAATAAAATATTTAACGAAGTCAAAAATTGTGAACAAATCAACAAATGGATTAATACCTTTGCTGGAGATAAATAAGGGTTTTATCTGATCTACTTCCTTAGCAATAAGAGATTCATATCCGTCGAATTGGGTGAGCACACATATTTTATACCCCTCTTGATTGAGACGTCTAATGAGGGACATTCGATGATTGTATACTGTCCAAGCACAGTTGGCACTTATGACAATAATTTTAGACTTATCTTTCACAGTTCACATATTATCCTCAAGCCATGCCTGAAACATTAATACTGCCCACAATTGGGATTGCCAGTTATGAACGCCCATCAAATGGTCTGACCACATTTGTCTTACTACCTCAGGATAAAAAAATCCTTGAGATCTTAATCGAGTTTCATCTAGCAATTCTTCGGCCCATTCTTTGAGAGGCCCTTTTAGCCAATCGCTCATAGGTATTCCAAATCCCATTTTAGGCCTTTCAATCAACTCCTTTGGTACATATCTAAAAAGTACGTCTCGTAAGATTGACTTTCCAACCCCATGTTTTAATTTCATTGCTAGAGGAATTTTGGATGCAAACTCAAAAATATGATGATCTAAAAATGGGACTCTAGTTTCTAGTGACACGCCCATAGCGGCTCTATCTACCTTTACTAAAATATCATCAGGCAAGTAAGAAATCGTATCAATAGCCATCATTTTTTGAATATCGCCTACTTCCGAAAGCAATTGGACATCTGTAGAAAATATCTGATCATGCTCTCCTTGCCCAATTACAACAGCAGACGGATCCTGCCAATTAGACACAAGTTGCTGGTATAAGCTCATTAGATCATTAGATGCCATAACCCCAGCGCCTTTCTGTAGTTTGTCCCCCCAGCTTATCCCGTTAAATTTACGTGGTGTAATTCTATTCAATAATTTAAATACTTGATTCCAGCGCGCTGCTGGTAAATTTTTAATGCTCGTCCCTACCAACTTTCTAAAACTAGCCGGCGTCATGCTTAAACCCCTCCACAATTTATCTGCAAACAGGTATCTATTGTATCCACAAAACAATTCGTCTCCACCATCACCTGAAAGGCTAACCGTCACATGATGTCTCGCAAGAGAAGAAACCAAAAATGTTGGTATTTGAGATGAATCAGCGAAAGGTTCACAATAAAGATTTGGTAATTTCGGAATAACATTTAACGCGTCTTGAGATGAAACATATAGCTCTGTATGTTCAGTTCCCAAGTGTTCAGCAACTAATTTAGCAAATATCGCCTCATTATAACCGGCCTCGCTAAATCCTATGGTAAAGGTCTTTATTGGCCGTGACGACTGCGCCTGCATCAGGGCAACTACTGCTGACGAATCAATCCCACCCGAAAGAAAGGCACCTAACGGCACATCGGCCATCATTTGTTGAGAGATGGTCTTCCTCAATGCAATGTCTAGGTCATTTGTAGCCTCGGCGACCGTGCCCTCAAAAGGTGATTCTGTACCAGTCCTGACCACATCCAAAGCATTCCAATACTTTTCCGTCGTGTGCTCACTATCCTGGAGCGTCACCGTTACAATCGACCCTGGTTCAACCTTCATAATGCCTTTATAAATTGAGTGTGGTGCCGGAACATAGCAATATCTCATGTACAAGGCCAGTGAGCCACGGTCAATATCATTTATAAACTGCGGATGTTTTTTTAATGCTTTTAATTCAGAGCCAAACAAAAATACTTTATTGGACCCAGACCCTTGCCAGCCATAATATAATGGCTTTTCTCCAAGTCTGTCTCTTATCAATGTAAGTTGTTCTAATTCTTTGTCCCATACTGCTATGGCAAACATCCCCGTAACACGAGAGATAGTCTCTCTAATGCCCCAAGCGTCAAAACCAGCCAGAAGTGTTTCGGTATCAGAATGTCCTCGCCAATTTACCGTTACTCGACTCTTAATTAATTCATTTCTAATCTCGTTACTATTATATATTTCTCCGTTATAGGTCATGACGTATCTGTTCGAGCCAGACGTCATTGGCTGATATCCGGCTGGCGATAAATCTACAACAGCGAGCCGTCTGTGACCAAGAGCAATTTTACTCGACGAATCTAGCCAAATACCCGCACTATCAGGCCCACGATTTACAAGCTGATCTGACATCTCCTCTAGTATGGCGTTACTCAATTGATCATTGGTAAAATCACCACCAAGGAAGCCAATGATCCCACACATTTATACTTTCTCCTTATAATTGAAAGCAACCCAATATAGGTTTTCTTTAGAAAAACTTATCTTTAATAGACCCGCACCTCGCATCATTATTTTGATCTGCTTTTTTGTAAATCTCTATTCAAGTCTAGCCTTAAAGTGCTCCCACTCATCACCAAACCCATCAACTTTTTTTGATCTTTATTTTTGCTCATTATTTAATTTTCCTTTAAAAGTTTTACCAGATCTAAAAACATTACCTATGCTAGGCAACTTTAAATAATTAGCTCAGAGTCCTTGTTTATTGGTTCCATTTTTTATCTCCTTTGTATGATATAAATGGGGCATCACTATCTTGGGTAAAATCCATATAGTTCTTATCAAATGAATCTAATAAATTTTTTTCATAGCACATATCCAAGCAGGACTGATCAATGCCCCAATAAAAAATATTTTTATCTAATGAGTCATTAATCATCTTACAAATGTTTTCTATAAAACATTTGCCTGCTTCATCCATTCTTACAAAAACAAGTCCAGCATAAAAATTAGACCAGCCTAACTCTTTTCTTTTGATGGCTTGAACAGAAAAATTTTCACTAAAACTTATATTTAAATCTTTCTTAAACTCGCTATCTATATCAACAAATAAAATATGAGTGGTTTTAGTGAACAATTTTTTTGGAAGTATAAAGCGCCTACTTGCATAATAAGTTTTAGAAAATGATTTCCTAATATAATTTTTTGATATCAAAAACCTCCATGGAATACCCAGGGACAGTGCTTGATTGTATAAAAATTGAACGTATGGCAGACCCTTTGAAGATTCAGCTAAAAGCATCTTTTTAATTTTGAATGGTAGTATCTTTTCCCAATCATTAATATTTATTTTTAGTTTTTTAATCAGCGATATTTGAGCCTCACCTTCCCAAGAAAAGCTTACATTCGATTTGGAATGATCTTTTTTTATACTATTTATAAGATTTATATCTGGATTTATTAAATGAATATGCAGTTGATTGAATTCTGAGATATTTTTAGCAAATGATGAGTATAGTTTAGAAAAAAAAATTTCAAAATAAACTTGATCGCAGGCGCAAAATATTACTTTACCCTTTGGTAAATCAGTATATTCAAAATTATCAATCATGATTTATCATTTTCAAACTTTTTTTAATAATTAAGACGGCTGCATCAATTTTCGTATTTTTTGATTCATTATTGAAAACTAATACTTTATTTGATGCCTCATATGGAGATGCTTTTAAATTTAGATACTAGCAAGAATAAAACCGTGCATTCTCCTTAAAATTATAAATGAATTTCTTTAAATTGGTTAATTAGTTCTTGCCAAAATGTCTTTGAATAAAGCAAGTCCTTAAGAGAAAACTAGAAGAATGAGATATCGCGTCTTTATTCAAGTAGTTTATTGGGATTCCTTGGCTCTAAATACTATATATTTGAGCCCATAGAAATTAAGTGCTGTTGAACAGAAAATAGACACGATATAACCAAATAAGGGATCCACATTTGCAATCTCTACTATTAGGTATAGTCCTAAGACGGCTACGACCAGCGTAAACCCGTAAAGACATATATATCGCAGCACCAGAGATTTCCCAGAAAATACCTTATCATTCCTCTTGAACGTCCACTCCTTGTTTAAATAAAAACCCAAAAAAAGACCTGACACATATCCGACGATACACGCCAATATATAATCAATGTTCCATATTGAATATAAAAGATAGAAAACCAGGTAATTAATAACAGTACCCATAACACCAACAATTAAAAACTTCGCTAAATGTCGCTCGATAATCAAAAGCTAAACCGTTCTAAGTGGTTGTAAAGACAATAATTAACGCAGCCAGAAATCCAACTCCAACACCACCGATTGCATCAATGGGATTATGACCTGTTTTATCCCGTAAACCCTCTATACTTTTGCCGTCACCTAATTTAACTCGCAACACCCTTACGATGTCCTCGATCTTCTTCCGAGTATCAAGTGCATCGATGGTCACGATGATTAGCAAAGCTAAGCACACACCTAACAAAGGATCAGAATATCCTTCCCTAAAATATACAAGCCATGTGACAGACGAAACGATGCTAATGTGGGTGCTCGGAAAGTTACCCAGGCCTATCTGATCAAACGCTAAGCTCCTTGACTTTATCGAATTGATACAAAATTTTAGAGAACCTCCAAGCACAAATGCGAGAGGACAAATTATTATATAGTCTAACAACATCTATAAGATCTAAGGTTCATAATATATTTCCTGATCGTTGTATTGATAGATGAATAACTGGTTCGCATAGTTTTAAATATCACTAACGTGTGTTGTCAATATAAAAATACAAACAAATAACAATATACTGGCTACCATCCCCTTGTCTCGAGTAATCAATTCCGTGGGAAAATCGCCTCGTTCAAAAACAATAGCAAGTTGTAAAAATCTAAACATTCCTATTAATACTGGTATTGACGAAAATATAATATATTGACCATGTCTTTCGGTTGCGTAATCAGATATCGAAAAAATAACATATACAACAATGGTAACTGATACCAATATTGATATGAGTGAGTTTAGAAATTCGACGTTATAACCAGTTAGAGATGCTCTTTGTTCTGCTGGATCACTCTTTTGGACCAAATCGCTCCTTCTCTTCGCCACTGTAATGAGGAGCGACAGCGACGCAGTTGCAGCAATAATCCATGGAGACAGGCCAATGCTAAGAGCCTCACCGCCACCCACTAGGCGCAAAACGAAGCCGCTTGAAACCAATATTAATTCAAGCACTGGAATGTGTTTCACTCCCATCGAATAAATCAAATTTATCAGAGCATATAACAACACCACATATATGAAGTTAATTGGCATACGTAATGTGTATAGAAATAAACATGCTGATATAAACATAATAGATAATATCAATATGGCCATCGGTTTACTGATACGTCCAGACGGAAGAGGTCTTAGCCTCTTTTTGTTATGCGCACTATCAGCTTCGTAGTCGAGTAGGTCGTTAAAAATATATACACAACTTGAAACCAGACAGAATATAAAGAAGGCTTTTAGTACTTGCGCGACATTACTAATATCATAATAGTCCCCACTGAAAAATAGAGGGGCTAAAATGAATACGTTTTTTGCCCAATGATTCCATCGGATAAGTTCAAAAAAGTCTTTCATAATGGAATTATACTTTACTAGAATCATTTTCTACAGTTGTTGAATTGTTATCTCTATAAAGACAATGAAGTTATTTGAAAGCGCTCATTCCAGGAAGTCACACTTGATGACGACCTAGCTTTTATAAATCTAGTGGTCTTTTAGTAGTCATGGCATTATATGTCCAACCCAGAACATCGACGGGTAGCCTCATTGATCACGCAGAAATAGGCATCGTAAAAACAACAACATGTACAAAGAATTTAGTTCCCAAATCCAAATGATTTTAATGCGATGTCAAGAATCTCAAGGATGCTAGAACTAATTCCAGGCTTGTTAATAACAGCATTTAATGCAGCGTACAACATCCCCACTGAGAAACTGAAGGCCACGAGTGCTGCGGCTCCATATCCATACAAATGGTCATTACCAACGGCGATGACGATTCGATATACGGCATAGAGAAGAATGAGTAGAAACGAAAACGAGACTGCGATGGCCATTGTGTTAAGGACCGTGAAACCTGCTATGGCAATTGCAGACGCAATTAACATGGATACCCCAAACAACAAATTTCGGTAATTTGGTGTTCTTACTAATGCTTCAAATCCTTTTTGAATTCCGCCAACGATCGTGCCTGTGAGTCTTTGTAAAACATCCAATCGGATATTCCAGTCTGATCTAAATAGAAAAATAATTAAGCCTGTCATTAATATGCCGACCATACTGAGAAATATCCCAATGAATTCAGGTACAGGAACATAAGTGACCTTAACGCTTCCGGAAACTTCATTGGGAAGGATATACCATGGGCCGTGACTTTGAATCGGGGCCACGCTCGACCCTTCGTATTCAATGAAATAGTAGAAAGGTGGCGGTAATAATAGAGCAACATTATCATTTGAAAGGTGAATCGTTTCGCGCTCTGTGCTTGGAAGGTATTGTATTAGATCTAATTTGTTTAAGAACATATATATTTTATCAAGTTGCCCGATAAACGTGGGCTCAGAGGTACTTTCCATTGATTCAATAAAACTTTCCAGCTTTTCTAATGCAGTGGGTGTAGGGACGGATGGCGAAGCTATCGCCACAAATTCTTCACTGGCACTTGAATTACCGACGTTCGGGTTGATTAACGAATAGCTATCGAAACCCATGTACAAAAGGAGAGAATATCTTTCTTCTTCATTAAACTCTTGGATCCAGCGATCATAAAAAATATTTATCGCTCTAGAGGAGAGACGTGACGAAATCAAGCTATAAGTCAGGGTACAAGTAATTCCATTAAGTTCAGGAGTAGGCAACGATTTTTCGTTCGAGTGAAATTTACCTTGAGATGAGGTCAGAGGAAATATTGTCTTAGAGAATTGAGGCCAGGTAAAGTCCATCCATACCCTTTGGATTTCCATCTCGGCACAACGACGGTCAACAACGGATGAACGTTCCTCGAGCATCGTTACAGTAGGATTTGTCCATTCTTTTGCAATCCCCAGGTGATGTAACCCAAGGTCAAGTGTTGAAAGACCAACCAAAACAATTAATAGAGACCTACCCTTGACACTACGTTTTTTCGACACAAATATCCTGGCCAACAAAGCAATGATTAAACTAACAAAGCAGTAGGCTATTTCCTTAACCGTAAGCAGATTCCAATTTTCTTGCAAAGATCTCTCCCAACCTAAGCTCACAATGAATGCACAAACAGTTACAAAGATTATCACCAAAATGATAGCGTTCAGTATTTGACGTAGCCGGTGCATATCGATCGAACGTACGTTAGCAAGCACAAAAATTGTGGGCAAAAGAACAAACACATCTAGCACCCAAAAACTACGAATAGGCGCTCGAAATTGACCAAATATGGGTAGCTGATTGAGAAGTATGTTTACAAATGCGAACAATCCTGCAGCACGGATCGCCATTAGAAGAGCAGCTGAAGAGAATATCTTAACCTGTCCAGGCATCTCTTTTAATTTCGCCAGCGAATAGAAAAACAACGCCACAGGGATTACGCCGAAATAGTGAAGCCCATCTGTGATGCTATTGTCTCCCCATCTTGCGAAAACCTCGTGCCCGTATTTATACAACAGGTAGGAACTCCCTGGCGAAACGTAACTCAACCATTGGACCGGACCAGCTGACATAAAGAATTTATCGTAGCCTCCTGGCGAAGATCTAGCCGAGAGACGCATCGCTTCGTAAGTCGCAAGTATTTGCGGAGAAGCGATAACGAAAGCTAGACCAAACGCAACTATCACAAGGATGACGGGATAAAAAGACAGCTTTTCTTGAAAAACTCTGCAGCCCATGAAAACGACAAGAGCAGATAAAACGACCCATTGCAGGGCGAAATTTCCGCATAAAAGCATCAACAAAGTCGTCACAATAATCTGCACAAAATACCAGCGGCTAGGATTCGATAAGAATTTCTCTATTAGAAATATCAAAACTAGGAAGTAAGCAAAGACGGCAACAAAAAAAACATGCGCATAATTCGAAAAAATCGAGATATTAAGCATGATTACAATGGCTAAATAGGTCGCAATTATAGCTTTCTCGTAAGAAAATTTTGTATCGAGCAAATAGTGATTAGAGAGCTTGATGGACGTTATAAATATCAAAGCCACGTGAAACAAAAGGAATATCGTGTCGATGTGATAAGGTGATTCTAATATAATCGAAAGAAGTATCTTAAGCGGATGAAGAAGCGACTGCTGAGAGTCCGCTAAATTGTTGAATCCCACTCCATAGTTCCAACTAAAAAATGGATATAAGCCTTCAGAAATGGCCTTAAAGTATTCAACGGTCAGAGGATAGGACTGAAAAGAAAAACTACTTCCATATAAAACTTTATCACCAAAAATAAGACCCCAATTAGCATATACAAATAAGATTAACCCGAGTGAATATATTAAGCTAATAAGGACTTTATCTTCAAAACCCCTGCGATCAAATTTAAAGAAGTCGTATATGTTATTTTTCTTCAATTTAGTTTATCTTTTTATTGTACGGAACTCATTGAGCTCCACCCAAGATACTCCATAACTACTCAGGAGAGGATTCTGCAATATCAGAATATACTTTTTCATAAATTTTACCTTCCTTGGTTAATTCCAATATCCTAGAACAGTTTTTCAATGTTGAAATTCTATGCGCAATAATTATAAGGGTTACATCATAGTCTAACTCTTCAATAGCTTTCATAATACTTGTCTCAGTTGAAGTATCCACCGAACTGGTTGCCTCGTCCAAGAATAAAACATCGGCACGTTTATATAGTGCGCGAGCAATTCCTATTCGTTGTCTCTGTCCTCCAGACAATCGTATACCGCGCTCCCCAAGTATAGTCTTGTATTTAAGTGGCCATTCGTTTATGACAGAGTCGATATTGGCACTTTTAGCTGCGCGCCTAACAAGGCTAATGTCAATTTCTTCTGCAGGGGTTCCGAAAGCAATATTTTCTTCTATTGTGCTATCAGATAAGTATATATTCTGTGGCACATGTGCTATCCGAGATTGCCATGCTCTTCGGTTTCTACTTGTTATAACATTTCCATCAACTTCTAATGTGCCGTGTGTTGGATTCAGTAAGCCCATCATAATATCAATCAGCGTACTCTTTCCACTTCCCGTCTTACCAATAATTCCTATGCAATCTCCTTTTTTAATTTCTACATTTATATTCTTTATTGCTGGTAAGGAGTTTTCATCGTACCCAAATGAGACGTCTTTCAATCTTATATTTTTTTTAAAAGTACAGTCATCATTAATTACATTCATCGTTTTAGTATCATTAAGATTTAAAAAACCTAACACTTCTTCTAGAACGAAATGTGTGCCCTTAATGTTTCCCCAGGAATTATAAAGTACTTGCATTACCGGCAATAATCTCTGAGCCCCTAATGCCAAAGCACCAAGAATAGGAATTCCGTCAGCAAAACTCTTTTCACCCTGAGTCGACAGCATGTAAGCCAATAATACAATAAGCAGCACACCAAATGTCTCCATAAAATAACGAGGGCTATTTGTAATAAAGAGAGTGCTACCTAGTGATTTTCGAAAAACAAGATCAGCTTTCCAAAAGATGCTGCGATAGAGTTGCTGGTTTCCATTAATAATAATGTCACGTATTCCACCTAGGGCCTCTTGCAAAATTTTCATCAAACTATTTGATGCACGATTAATATTCGAACTGTTAACTTTTACTTTTTGCTTCACATATAAGTAAAAAAATAAATATAAAGCTGAAAAAAATAAAATTGCAATTAATGATGCGCTGGGATTAATGATTATCAAGATGCTAATAATTGCAGAAATAATTATAATAGAGCTGATCACATTCAGCACAGATAGCACTACGCCATTAATAACCTGAGCAATTTTTATTGAAATAGCACTTATAATGTCACTGCTATTTTGTTTTGTATGAGCAATATAAGGTTGGTTAATAACTTGAGTAAAAATACTAACACTCAAATCTACACCTAAAATAAATGAAAACTTAACTGATGCCCATAATAATAAAACTCTCATTACGCCTGCCATCAATACTGCGCTGGCAAATAGAGCTGAAATCGGGAGTATGATTTGAGTCGGCTGATCTAAATCAAAAAACTGAATCAATGGTTGTGCGGCGGGAAGTTCAAAAATACTTGATGGTTCTATCAACACTCCTAAAAATGGTATGACTGCACCAATACTAATAACCTCAAACATTGACGTTAATATCATTAATATTAGCAATATTAAGAATTGGTAACGCCTTCTGCGCTCTATTGATAAGAAAAGCTTTTTGGTTAGATGAATCGTAGATTGATCTTTTGATGTCATGAGATTTCTCTATTCAAAGAATTAGTTTCTATTTGGGCTAATTCGTAAGATCTAATATTACCAATATCACGATGGTAGAAACCATTATAATATGTAAAAATTCTTCCCATGTAATATGGCAAAACATCCAAACTAAAGTCCACTTTTACTTTCTTTAACCTTTCCATATAACTTATAACACTGGCCTCAACAATATAAACAGCACCATTTGCTGTTGTAGACGGAGGATTTTGAACCTTCTCGTAGAATTCTTGAATAATTCCAGAAGTGTCTATCTTTACAACACCACAACTTTTAGGATCATCAGTTGTAAAAGTCATCATCGTTATTTCTGTATTAGCAGGTCTATTTTTATGAGCTCTAATAAAATCTTTATAATTACAAATAGAAAGATTATCAGCATGGACCAACATAAATGGCTCATCATTAATAAAATCTTTGTTCGCAATAATTGTGCCGCCTGTTAAAAGCAATTCTTCCTCATAAACCAAATCCACGATACCTGCAAATTTAGATTGCTCTATATATGACTCAACCTGTTCATGAAGATAGTGGGTATTAATCAAGAATTTTTCTATACCAGCCTTTGTTAATTGCTCCAACCAATAATCGATAAGTGGTTTACCATTTATTGGCACAAGGCATTTAGGCATTGTATCAGTTATAGGTCGTAACCGAGTACCTAGCCCGGCTGCTAACAATATTGCACGCATTTAAGTTAGCTCTTTTAATATTTCTTTACTTTTTAAAGGCATATTTCCTACTCTGCCTACTTGGATTGCAGCAGCAAGAGATCCGATAAGTGCGGCCTCCCAAATACTGCCACCAGCAGTCATTGTTAGTGCTCCACTAATCAATAAACTATCTCCTGCACCAGCAACATCTCTAGGAGAAGTATTAAGCGCAGAAATACTATCTGTAAGAATTTCATTAGCATTAGTATCATCAGAATAAATTAACATCCCTTCTTCACCCATCTTTAGAAAAATATTTTCAGCTGAGGATAGCTTCTTTAATTGTTGAACCAAAACTACCAATCCATCTTCGTGATTACGAGAACTAATTCTTGCCTCTCTCTCTGTTGGGGTAATTAGATTTACGCCTCTAAAACGAGAAATGTCACCTATTTGAGAAGAAGATTGACTATCCGCAGCCAAAATTACATCATTTACATTTGCTAATTTTATCAGTTTATCTACTAAGAGTTGTGGGAGGCAACCATAATTAAAATCTGAAAAAACAAGCAAATCAACATCTTGAATTACAGATTCAATGATCTTACTAATTTTGTCCTGTAAAGAACTATTGATTGCATCCTGATGAAGATGATTAACACGCAATAAACTTTTTCCTTTGCTTCGAAACTTCTGTTTGATAGTAGTTGGTCGACTTTCATCAACTATAAGATGTGCATTGACCCCAGATTTTTTAAATGCATTCTCAGCATAGTCACGCGCCTCATCACTTCCTGCGACACTTACAAATTCTACTTGAGATCCCAACCCAGAAGCATGTTGAGCAACAATTCCTGCTCCACCAATAAATCTAGTTGTATCCAAAGGAGTTACAACAATTGTAGGATCTTCCTGAGACATGCCTAAGGCCTCGCAGGTAATGTACTCATCAATTATCAAATCACCTATAA
>Ga0255783_10003605_pt1 | contig 14659 bp, 10 predicted proteins | sample 011ome_22_FD_179981 | JGI IMG/M metagenome (GOLD analysis project Ga0255783, IMG submission 179981) | Coastal salt marsh microbial communities from the Groves Creek Marsh, Skidaway Island, Georgia - 011507BT metaG (version 2) | ecosystem: Environmental > Aquatic > Marine > Intertidal zone >... | reverse complement strand
GGCATATCGCAAAAAACAAGCCTCTGAGCGGGGCCATCTGCAATTGGCGGCTGATCGAGCAGCACCACCTCAGCTTGCGCGCGCGCTGCCCGGTTTGGCAGATCGCGCATGCGCTCTCCTGCACTATCAAAGGCGAAAATTGGTTGTTTCAACCACGCGGCCAAGGCCAGCGTTTTACCGCCTCCTCCCGCGCAATAATCCAGTACAGGGCCCGGGGTTTCGCGCGGCAACACCGTGATGCTCGCCTGGCTAGACGCGTCCTGCAACTCTACCAAACCGGCTTCATAAGCCCGCGAGGTTTTGATTTTGCGCGCGCCCTCTAACACCTGCAGCGCGGTTTCAACAAAGGCGTGTTGAGCGGTAACAATCTTCTCTTTGCGCAAAGCCTCTGCAGCAGCATCACGGGTGGTTAGGGCCAGGTTCACCCGCAAAAACACGGGCGCACGCGCGCGCAAATTTTCCGCTACCGGGGCGGCGTCTGCCCCAAGATCCTGTTGCCAGATAGGCCATAACCAATCCGGCAAATCGGCTTGCTCAGCGGCGGAAATATGCGCCTTGGCCTTGCCTTCTTCGGGCGCTAACAGCGATGGTGCATAACCTTCTGCCGTGAAATAATCCTGCGGATCCAAATTCTGCCGTCGCAAGGCTGCGATCAAGAGCGCGCGGCCCGTCTCTGCTCCGCCCAAAGCCGCGTATGAGCGCCGGCAGCGCAAAGCATCATACACCCAATCACGAATTGCCGCGCGATCCTTTGAGCCTGCATAGCGGTTTTGACGGCCCCAGCGGATCAAAGTTTTTTCAGCGCTCTCCCCGGACAAGATCAAATCAAGCAGGGTAATTGCGGCCTGAACGCGAGCAGCGGGAGTCATTTTTAACTACATAACCCGGTAATTGGGGCTTTCACGAGTGATTTGAACGTCATGCACATGACTTTCTTTCAAACCGGCCCCCGTGATTTTCACAAAGCTGCAATTGCGCCGCATTTCAGAAACCGTAGCGCAGCCGGTATATCCCATCGCCGCGCGCAACCCCCCCACCATTTGATGGATCACCGCATTTGCAGAGCCTTTATAAGGCACTTGCCCTTCGATCCCCTCGGGAACCAGCTTATCACTGGCCGCATCCTTTTGAAAATAGCGATCCGCAGAGCCGCGCGCCATCGCCCCAAGCGAGCCCATCCCGCGATAAGATTTGAACGAGCGGCCCTGATAAAGGATCACATCACCGGGGCTTTCATCGGTGCCCGCGATCATACTGCCCACCATCGCGCAAGATGCCCCTGCGGCAATCGCTTTGGCAAAATCACCAGAAAATTTTATGCCCCCATCCGCGATGATCGGAATATCGCCGGCCGCGCTCGCGCAATCTAAAATCGCCGTCAATTGCGGCACACCAACGCCCGCCACCATCCGGGTTGTGCAAATGGACCCCGGCCCAATTCCCACTTTTATCGCATCCGCACCGGCGCCAATCAACGCTTTGGTGGCTTCTGCAGTGGCCACGTTACCCGCGACCACTTGTACCGCGTTTGATAATTTCTTGATCCGTTCAACCGCGTGGGCCACGCCTTCTGAATGACCATGCGCGGTGTCAATCACAACCATATCTACACCGGCATCGATCAAGGCCTGCGTGCGATCAAACCCAGCATCGCCCACCGTAGAGGCGGCGGCAACGCGCAACCGTCCCAAATCATCCTTACAGGCTGTGGGATTCAAAACGGCTTGTTCAGTGTCTTTTAACGTAAGAAGACCCGTCAATCGGCCCTGGCCATCTGTCACCAGGAGCTTTTCAATCCGCCGCGATTTCATCAGGCTGATCGCCTCTTGTCGATCCGCTGGCTCGCGCAAAATTGCCAGATTTTCCGAACTCATCATCGTTGCCACGGGCGTGGCATCATCGCTGGCAAAGCGCATATCACGATTGGTGACGATCCCAACCAACAAACCCGCTTGGTTCACAACGGGAAAACCGGTCACGTTATAGCGCTCTTGCAGCGCTTTTGCATCAGCCAAGGTCTGATCGGGCGTCAGAGTAATGGGGTTATAAACAATGCCGCTTTCGAACCGCTTCACGCGGCGCACCTGACGGGCCTGTTCCTCGGGGTCAAAATTGCGATGGATTACACCCATGCCGCCGGCCTGTGCCAGCGTAATCGCCATGCGCGCTTCCGTCACCGTATCCATGGCCGAGCTGAGCAAGGGAATGTTCAGCGCAATCGCCGACGTCACGCGGGTGCGCGTATCGGCTGTGTTTGGCAAGACGTTGGACGCCGCCGGAACCAACAAAACATCGTCAAAGGTAAGTGCCTCGCGAATCTGCATAAGATCATCCTTTTATTGCAGGTATCGTTTGACAGCTTGCTATTCCATGATCCGGCCAAAAAGGAAAGAGGCTTTCTAGAGAAGTTTCAAACCGAAAAGATTATGATGTTTAATTTCGCGCAAAAACCCTCTAGCAACGAGGCGCAGAGGAAGCGCGCATACCAGCCAAAGGCGCGCCTTGACACCATAAGGAGCCGACATGAGCACACATGGCTATGAAAGCGGGCGCTTGGATCTTCCATTTGTTGGCATTTCCACCTTTGGAAAGCGCCCATATCAGCCTGATTGGAGCAATCTTGAGGCAGATATTGCAATTTTGGGCGCGCCGTTTGATGCCGGCACGCAATGGCGTTCTGGCGCACGCTTCGGGCCACGCGGCGTGCGCGAAGCATCAACCTTGTTCAGTTTCGGGCATGCCGGTGCCTATGATCACGAAGACAATCGCGTCTATTTGCCGGGATCTGTGCGCATGGTCGATATGGGCGATGCGGATATTATCCATACCGATACGCAAAAAAGCCATGCCAATATCGAAAAGGGCGTGCGCGCAGCGCTTGCAGCAAATGCCCTGCCCGTCACCATTGGCGGGGACCATTCGGTCAATATTCCGTGTATCAACGCGTTTGACGATCAGGGCGATTTTCATATCCTGCAGATTGATGCGCATCTCGACTTTGTCGATGAACGCCACGGCGTGCGCTTCGGCCACGGCAACCCGATGCGCCGCGCCGCTGAGAAACCCTACGTGACCGGCCTAACCCAACTGGGCATTCGCAATGTCAGCTCAACCGCCAAAGAAGGCTATGAGGCGGCGCAGGCGATGGGATCAGATATCATATCGGTGCGACAAGCGCGGGCTTTGGGCCCAGCCCCCCTCGCCGAACGGTTGCCAAAGGCGACGGCGCTTTATATTACCATCGATATTGATGCATTTTGCCCCTCGATCGCCTCGGGAACCGGCACCCCCAGCCATGGCGGCTTTCTCTATTATGAAGTGCTAGAAGTGCTGCAAGAAGTCAGCAAGACGCATCGAATTATCGGCATTGATCTGGTCGAAGTTGCCCCCGATTACGATCCCAGCGGATCCACCAGTATCTTGGCGGCGCAACTGCTGCTAAATCTGCTTGGGTTTATTTTTGATGCCCGTCAAAGCGCCGCAGCCCCATGACGCGCAAAACCATTTTAATGACGTTTGCGGCCGATTTTCTGAGCGCAAATCGCGATAGCCTCGCGTCAAGTTCTGAACTGTTTGAATAGGCCCGTTTGAATGACCAAAGACCCTCTTGTTGTTTTCACCCCCTCTGGAAAACGTGGCACATTTCCCAAAGGAACGCCCGTTCTAAGCGCAGCGCGCGCATTAGGCGTGGATCTCGACAGCGTTTGCGGTGCCCGCGGCATTTGCAGCAAGTGCCAAATCTCACCCGCCTATGGTGAATTTCCCAAACATGGCGTGAGCGTGGCAGATACTGCGTTGTCAGAGTGGAATGCCGTTGAACAACGCTATCAAGAGAAACGCGGGCTTAAACCCGGCCGGCGTTTGGGGTGCCAAGCCCAAATCCACAGCGATATAGTGATTGATGTCCCCCCCGAAAGCCAAGTGCATAAACAAGTGGTGCGAAAAGCCGCAAGCGATCGCGCAATCGAGATGGAGCCGGCAACCAAATTATATTTTGTTGAGGTTGAGGCACCCGACATGCATGAGCCTACGGGCGATCTTGAACGGCTGGAACGGGCGCTTCACGCGCAATGGAGTATCGCGGGCATCGAGATGGAGCTGGCGGTTCTGCAACAGCTTCAGCCGGCGTTGCGCAAAGGCAATTGGCAGGTTACCGTGGCCCTTTATCAGGATCATACAACCCCCAAAGCGCAGGTTCTTCAGGTCTGGCCCGGGCTGCACGAAGACGGTATATTTGGCTTGGCCATTGATCTAGGGTCAACCACGGTTGCGGCGCATCTCACCGATTTACAAACTGGCGCAGTATTGGCCAGTTCGGGCGTTATGAATCCGCAAATTCGTTTTGGCGAAGACCTGATGAGCCGGGTGAGCTATGCCATGATGAATTCTGGCGGTGATCAGGAAATGACCGTGGCCGTGCGCGAGGCGATCAATGGATTGGCCGATGATTTGGCAAAACAGATCGGCTGCAGCAAGGCCCAGCTGTTAGAAGTTGTCTTCGTATGCAACCCTGTCATGCATCATTTGCTTTTGGGAATTGACCCTGTGGAATTGGGCCAAGCACCGTTTGCATTGGCAACATCAGACTCGCTCAGCCTAAGAGCCGCTGATTTAGATCTCACCGCGCTCAATCCGGCCGCGCGCTGTTACATATTGCCCTGCATTGCCGGGCATGTTGGGGCGGATGCTGCGGCGGTGGCTTTGTCGGAAGAGCCGGGAAATTCAGAGGATCTGGTTCTGATCGTCGATGTTGGAACAAACGCCGAAATTCTTCTGGGAAATCAGCAGCGGGTTTTGGCCTGTTCGTCCCCCACGGGGCCCGCCTTTGAAGGGGCACAAATCAGCGCGGGGCAGCGCGCGGCCCCCGGCGCGATCGAAAAAATTGAAATTGATCCGATCACGAAAAATCCGCGGTTCCGCGTGATTGGCTGTGATCTTTGGTCGGATGATCCCGGCTTTGCCGAACAAAACCCCAGCGGCATTACCGGAATTTGCGGGTCAGGTATCATCGAAGCGGTTGCTGAATTGCGTCTGGCAGGCTTGCTGGATGAAAGCGGCTTGCTTGGCTCGGCCGAGGCAACGCAAACCCCCCGAATGGTACCGGACGGGCGCACGCATTCCTACGTGATTTTTGACGGCAGCGCCGAGGATGGGCCGGTGATCAGCGTCACGCAAGGCGATATTCGCGCCATCCAGCTGGCCAAATCGGCGCTTTACGCCGGTGCTCGCTTATTGATGGATGAAATGGGGGTTGAAAAGGTAGATCGTGTGGTTTTGGCCGGCGCGTTTGGAGCGCATATTTCAAGCAAGCATGCGATGGTGTTGGGCATGATACCCGATGTGCCACTCGAAAAAGTATTTTCGGCTGGCAATGCGGCTGGAACCGGAGCTCGCATCGCATTGAGCAATCTTTCCGCCCGCAGAAAAATCGAAGCAACTGTGCGCAACATCACCAAGGTGGAAACCGCGATTGAACCAAAATTTCAAGACCATTTCGTTGCCGCAAACGCCATTCCGCATAAAACCGATCCCTTTCCCGAACTCAACGCGGTGGTCGATTTGCCCAAAGTCTCATTCAACGTGGGCAGCGGCGAGGGCCAAGGCGGCCGCAGGCGGCGGGCGCGCAAACCTGCCCTGTGAGCCCCACTGTAAGGGCTTTTTGCCGTCAGGCCTTTGGTTGAGCTGAGACCCGATGCGCTAAACAGATTGCCCGATTGGGGCGCAGCTTTGAGCGCGCTGCCGCACGCGCCCAAAACCTGCACCGCCGCGCCTCTTTCGAGCCAGGTCAAAACGAAAATGGCATTGCCCAGCCCGATGGTGCGCCTTTAGATTTAACGGCCCGAAAACAGTTTCAGAAAAAAATAAGCGCAGGGTCGCGAGCAGCGGCCAGTTCCCGAGGCGAAACCGAGAACAGCAGCGCAAAAGTCCAAGGGGCCAACGAAGCTTGTAAGCGCGCAAATCTCTATGCGGGGTCAAACCCACAGGCTGTTTATCGGGCTTAGAGGCGCAAAATCGCAAGAAAAACCCGCGACTGGCAGATGGTTGGGCAACATAAAAACGCCATTTATTGCCGCTAGACTTGCAGTTAAACCTGCCTTAGAGCACTGTAAGCACAGATAAAACGGGGGCGTAAATGGCCTTAGCCAACAGGGTTCAATTGACATATTGGGGCGCCGCAGCGGCAATCAGCGGAGTGGTGTTGTGGGTGCTGGGGGATATGCTCTTACCCTTCTTAATCGGGATCGCAATTGCCTATTTTCTGGATCCTGCGGCGGATATGCTTGAACACTGGGGCTTGTCGCGCAGCCTGGCCGTACTGACGATCACGCTGGCCAGCCTGGTTATTCTTTTGCCCGTTGTGCTCTTCATCACAACAACGCTGATCGGACAGCTCAGCGCATTGAACAATTTTTCATTCTCGGACGAAAAAATTATCGAAATCGAAGCGCAGCTTAAATCGATCCTGCCTGCTGCGATTGGAGAAACCCTTGATCTGCGCGCCTTATTTCAAAAGATAAGCGCTTTTATCAGCGAGCGCGCCACACAATTGCTGGATGGTTTTGCAAAACAGATGTTTGGCGCATTGGTCTCTTCAGCGGCTTCTTTGATCAACTTGGCCGTGCTGTTTTTGGTGGTGCCCGTGGTGGCTGTTTACATGCTGCTCGATTGGGATCGTATGATCGCGCATTTGAAAGGGCTGCTCCCCCGCGATCATGAAGGCACCATTTGCATGCTGGCAAGTGAAATCGACCGGACATTGGCCGCCTTTATCCGCGGTATGGGCTCGGTGAGCCTTATTTTAGGCAGTTATTACGCGCTTGGCCTATGGGCCATCGGTTTGGATTTTGGATTGGCGATTGGCGCTTTCGCTGGTTTGGTCACATTCATCCCCTATCTCGGCGCCATTATCGGGGGCGGGTTGGCGCTTGGCTTTGGGGTTTTTGAATTCTGGGGAGACTGGTCAAAACTTTGGTTTGTTGCAGGAATATTTATATCCGGCCAAATCATTGAGGGCAATTTTCTGACCCCTAAACTGGTTGGCACGTCAATCGGGCTACACCCGGTTTGGCTGCTATTTGCCCTATCCATATTTGGCGGCTTATTTGGATTTGTGGGTTTGCTGATCGCCCTGCCCGTGGCGGCAAGCGTTGGCGTTTTGGTGCGATTTTTTACGGGCGAATATCAAAAAAGTCGCCTCTATAAAGGAAAAAGTGACCTCTCGTGAGCAAGCCCCTTTCTGCGCAACTTAGCTTTGATCTTCCCAGCCGGCCCTCTTTGCAGCGTGGAGATTTCTTTATTAGCCCAAGCAATGCGCTGGCCTTGTCCATGCTTGAAGAATGGCCGGTCTGGCCCAATAATTGCCATATTCTAACAGGCCCGGAAGGCGCCGGAAAAACCCATCTTGCGCATGTATGGGCGGCCACCAGCGGCGCCCAAATATTGAATGCAAGCGATCTGCCTAGCCAAGAGATTGCAACGCTTTCTCAAGCCTCGCTGGTGGTCGAAAATATTCCAAATATCAGCGGCAGTCGCGCCGCCGAAGAAGCCTTATTTCACCTCTTAAACCTTATTAAAACTGGGCGGGGTCGGTTGCTGATGACCGGGCGTGAAAACGCGCTTTTTTGGGGGATTAAACTGCCCGATCTGGCCTCACGACTGGCTGGAGCCCGCAGCGCTGAATTACACGCTCCAGACGATATTTTATTCGCGGCGCTTCTGGTGAAGCTCTTTGCAGACCGGCAATTATTTCCCAGCCCCAATGCCATTCAATATCTGGTCACGCGTATCGAACGCTCGTTCAAATCCGCGCAGATGATTGTGACGCAAATAGATCGTATCGCGCTGAGCAAACAACAGGCTGTTACGCGCAGTCTGATCAGTAAAATTTTAGCTTCTGCAGACCATTCAAGCGATTGACCTTGCGCCTTATGGCCGCCATAAAGCCAGATAGACAAACCACCCGCGGGGGGCCATGTGATGGTGTCAAACTATGCGCCTTCCATGCAGGAACAGGCGAATTTTGACTCGCGCCTGCGAAAAAAAGGCGATCTGGTCGCGCTGTCGAAAGTGGGTGTGGTCGATATCGGGTCAAACTCCGTGCGTTTGGTGGTGTTTGACGGGGCTGCGCGTTCGCCCGCCTATTATTACAATGAAAAAATAATGTGTGCCTTGGGGGCGGGGCTTAGCGAAACCGGGTGCTTGAATCCCGAGGGCCGCACGCGCGCGGTGGCGGCGATTTTACGCTTTACTTATCTGGCAAAAGCAATGGGCATACCGCGCTTGATCGCGGTTGCTACTGCCGCGGTGCGTGACGCGCAAGACGGCGCCGCTTTCGTTCAAGAGCTAAAGGAAAAAACCGGTCAAGCGGTCCTCGTGATCAAGGGCAAAGAAGAGGCCCGCCTATCCGCGCAGGGCGTGTTATTGGGTTGGCCCGGCGCCTATGGACTGATTTGTGATTTGGGCGGATCCTCGATGGAGCTGGCCGAAATCGGTGACGGCAAAGTGGGCAAGCGGATCAGCGCAAGAATTGGCCCCTTGAAGCTGCGCGAGCTTCAAGGCAGTGCAGCGGCGCGCCAACAGTTGATCGCCCGCAGCATGGCCAAGTTAACGGCGAAAATGGGGCCGCAACATAACCGTTTGTTTCTGGTGGGCGGATCCTGGCGCGCGCTGGCGCGTATCGACATGGAGCGCCGCGCCTACCCGTTACACGTGATCCATGAATACCGAATGGATAAAGACGCGGTGCAAAAAACCGCTGCGTTCTTACGCCAATCGGATCCTGAGAAATTGCGGATCAAATGCGGCATCTCGGGGGCACGCATGGCGCTGCTGCCTTACGCGATTGAAGTTCTTGATGCGCTGGTTGAGAGTTTTGCACCAATCGATATTGCCCTCTCCAGCTATGGTATCCGCGAAGGGCTTTTATACGAACAAATGTCAAAAAAACTGCGCAAAAAAGATCCGCTGATTGAAGCCTGCGCCTTCGCAGAAATGAAAGATGCGCGCGCACCCGGCTTTGGCTTGCAGTTGTTCAAATTTGTTTTGCCGCTTTTCCCAACCGCGGATGAGGAAGAAAAGCGCCTGATCAAAGCCGCCTGCCATCTGCATGATGTAAGTTGGCGCGGCCATCCCGATTATCGCGCCGAAATCTGCTTTGACAATGCAACGCGGGCCAATTTGGGCGGGCTGAAACATGCCGAAAGGGTATTCTTGGGGCTTTCATTGATGCACCGCTATCGCAATCAACGCAAAGGCCATAAATTCGAAAACCTGTTTTCTTTATTGTCTCAGGAGCAGATCCGCATGGCAGAAATTTTGGGCAAAGCGATGCGGCTTGGCGCCATGATGTGGGTGAATAAAAAGCAAACCAACGCCAAATTATTTTGGGCCCCGGAGGCCAAAGCCTTGCAGCTGGTTTTGGAAGGCGATGCTGTAAGCCTTTATGGTGAGGTGGCCGAAGCCCGCTTGAAATCGCTTGCGCGCGCGATGAATGCCAGCTTTGACTTCCAAGCAAAATAATCTCTCCCAAAAGGCGTTGCGGCACGTGCGCAGCGGCGCTTTGTGCATTGCTTAAACCGCTACGCGCCGCTGAAAAGAAAAGGCCATGCGCGGGCTGCCTAGACAGGTTCAGCTTCACCGGCCTGCCCTAAAATGGCGTTGCAACCTGCAACATGCAGGCTTTGCCTGCCGCTGAGGCGCTGTGAAGCGGTTTATCCTCTCTCATTTGGGCAGAACCGCGCCGCGCTGGTGATTGCAAGCGCCGCAAAGGCAAGGGCGGCCTATCAGCTTTTGGCGTTTTTAATTTTCTCAAAGGCTTCATTCACCCGGATCAAGCGTTTTTCGGCTAATTTCACGGCTTCTGCGGGCACCCCGCGCGCGATCATCAAATCAGGGTGGCTATCGCGCACCAGCGCCTGCCATTTGGCTTTTATTTTAGGAAAAGCATCCTCTTGAGATACCCCCAAAATAGTGTAGGGATCCGCCGCATAGCCGTTCACGCAGCGGGCGCGAATGGATTGAAATTGCGCCCCCTCAAGCCCAAATAAATGGGCCACTTTTTCTAAAAAGACGTTTTCTTTCGGGTGATAATCATCATCAGCAGTCGCAATGTGAAACAGCCCTTCCAGCAAATCCTCTAAAATTTTACTACCGCTGCCAAACATAGCCCCAATCCGCTTGGCGTAATGTTCATACCCCGAGACATCCTGTCGCGCCAAATCGAAAACCCGTGCAGCTTGGTCAAGCGCCTCGGGGGGAATGTGAAACACTTGTTGAAACGCCTGCACCTCTGACCGGGTGACATGCCCATCGGCTTTTGCCATTTTTGCGCCCAGCGCAATCACGGCGATGGTGAAGGCCACAGTTTGCTCGGGCGGCTTGCTCCAATGGGCAAATACTTCAGATAAAGGCGCACCCTTTGCCAAAGCCGAAAGAACTTCAGAGATACGAGACCAAAGCGACATAGAGTTTAAATACCCTTCCCGATTTGAAATGTCAGCGGCTGTTCACAAAATTTTTTGCATCAATATCAGATCCAGCCAAGTTTCAAACTTATACCCAACCTCGGGAAGCCGAGCTCTTTCTTGAAAGCCCAACGCTTTGTGAAACTTCAAGCCTGCTAAATTTGCAGCGCTGACCCCAGCCCAAAGGCTATGCACCCCGTTCTTGGACGCATGGAGGCACAGTCGTTCCATCAATTGCCGCCCGATCCCTTGACCCATCGCCCTTGGGGCCAAAATAATGCTATGCTCCATCGTGTGGCGATAGCCTGGCCCCCCGCGAAACTGAAAATAGGTGCAAAACCCCAACAGACCAGTTGCATCCTCGGCGATAAAATAGCCACGATTTTCTAAATCTGCGGCAGAAATTGCTGCTTCCAGCCCGACGATGGTTTTTTCTTCAGTGGTGAAGGTATTTAGCGTATCGCGGATCACAGGGTTCCACAGATCAGCGATGGCTTGAGCATCCTGAACAATAGCGGCGCGCAATTTCATTCCAACATCACCTCTCCGGTTGGCGTTGATAGGCAAACGCTGAGCTGTGGTTGAGCAGCTTTTTCGATCAAAACCCGATTATCCTGCAGCTGCGCAGCCAAATAAGCCGCAAGCAACTCAGCTTGGGGATGCGCAATCTTAAGCTGCCTCAAGCGACAGCCCCGATCCGGCAGCTTTTGGGCGGGTGAGGCATTGCCCAGCCAATCGATCAAAGCCGGAGCCATATTATCAAGGGGCAAAATACCGGTCTCGGGCACGCTTATCAACCAGTTCAGATCGCCGCGGCTGACCGCAACACTGGGGCCGGTTTGGGGCAGCGCAGCCCCCAATGCTGGGCCCATCGCCTCGGTGCGGCAAATCCAGTTGGTGGGTCTGGGGCGACCGGAAAACCGATCTAGATCGAACCAACGGGGCGCAAACGGGGCTTTGGCCTGCGGGTCGATAGCGATGACTTCCAAATATAGTTCGCCTAGGTTCAGCAGCTGATTATGGGTTCCAAAGCGCAGATGTCGCCCGCCAGCCTCTAAGGGCACGCCAAGAGCGGCCTCAACATACTCAACGCCCTCTTGCAAACGGCCGGCGCTGATTGCGATATGATCTATACCAAGCACCATAGGTACCATCTCACGCTTGCTTTTCAGGTCACAAAACCTGTTTTTGTTGCATCTCTACCTTAGATCAGCCCCGATTGGCGCGGATTAAGCTTAAAATATCTTGCGCCGCCGAAGGTATATTGGTGCCCGGTCCAAAAATCGCCTTCACGCCGGCATTTTTCAAAAAATCATAATCCTGTTGTGGAATAACCCCTCCACAAATCACCAAGATATCGCCCGCATCGCGGGCTGCTAAGATTTTAATCAGTTCCGGAGCCAACGTTTTATGCCCCGCCGCCTGACTGGATATACCGATCACGTGCACATCATTGTCAATCGCGTCCTGCGCGGCTTCCTCTGGGGTTTGAAACAAGGGGCCCACATCGACATCAAAGCCGATATCGGCAAAGGCAGTGGCGATCACTTTAGCGCCTCGGTCATGGCCATCTTGCCCCATCTTTACCACCAGCATACGCGGGCGCCGACCTTCTTCCTCGGCAAAGGCTTCTATATCCCGCTGAATGGCGGCAAAGCCTTCGTCATTCTCATAGGCTTTGCCATAGACGCCGGCCAAGGTTTTAACCTCGGCGCGATGGCGGCCGAATATTTTCTCCATTGCCATACTGATCTCTCCGACAGAGGCGCGGGCGCGGGCCGCCTCAACCGCTGCTTCCAAAAGATTGCCACCCGCTTGCGCCCGCCGTTCTAATTCTGCCAACGCCGCAGCGCAGGCCGCCTCATCACGTGCTTCGCGGATCTGCTTCAAGCGGGTTACTTGCGCCGCACGCACGGCTTCATTGTCAATATCCAATATATCAATCGGATCTTCCTCGGGCAGCCGGTATTTGTTCACCCCGACAATCACCTGATCGCCACGGTCAATATCCGCTTGGCGGCGCGCCGCGGTTTCTTCGATTCGAAGCTTGGGCAAACCGCTGGCCACAGCCTTGGTCATACCGCCCATATCATCCACCTCTTCGATCAATTTCCAGGCGGCCTCAGCCAAATCCGAGGTCAGCTTTTCCACATAATAAGAGCCGGCCAGCGGATCGACCACATTGGTCACCCCGGTTTCTTCTTGCAAGATCAACTGGGTATTACGCGCGATACGGGCGGCAAATTCGGTGGGAAGGGCAATCGCCTCATCCAAAGCATTGGTATGCAGTGATTGCGTCCCCCCCAAAACCGCGCTCATCGCCTCATAGGCGGTGCGTATAACATTATTATAGGGATCTTGCTCTTGCAAACTGACGCCCGATGTCTGGCAATGGGTTCGGAGCATTTTGGATTTTGGGGCTTTGGCACCAAGCTCTTCCATAATCCGATGCCATAAAAGACGCGCGGCGCGCAACTTCGCCGCTTCCATGAAGAAATTCATCCCAATGGCAAAGAAGAAAGACAAGCGCGGCGCGAATTGATCAATATCCATTCCGCGTGCCATCGCAGTTTTCACATATTCTTTGCCATCTGCCAGCGTATAGGCCAGCTCTTGCACCAAATTCGCCCCGGCTTCCTGCATATGATAGCCCGAAATCGAAATCGAATTGAATTTGGGCATGTTGGACGAGGTATATTCGATAATATCCGCGATAATGCGCATTGAAGGCTCAGGCGGGTAAATATAGGTGTTGCGCACCATAAATTCTTTGAGAATATCGTTTTGAATGGTGCCCGAAAGCACCTTGCAATCATGGCCCTGCTCTTCACCCGTGACAATGAAATTGGCCAAAATCGGGATCACTGCGCCGTTCATCGTCATCGAGACGGAGACTTTATCAAGCGGGATCCCTTCGAAAAGGATTTTCATATCCTCAACGCTGTCGATCGCAACGCCGGCTTTGCCCACATCGCCGATAACACGCGGATGATCGCTATCATAGCCGCGATGCGTGGCCAAATCAAACGCCACGGAAACCCCCTGCTGCCCCGCAGCCAAGGCTTTGCGATAAAACGCATTTGAGGCCTCGGCGGTGGAAAATCCAGCATATTGGCGAATTGTCCAAGGGCGCCCGGCATACATCGTGGCCTTCACCCCTCTGGTAAAGGGTTCTTGCCCTGGCAGCCCCTCTAAATGTGTAAGCCCTTGCAGATCATCCGCCGTGTAAATGGGATCCACGGCAATACCTTCTAAAGTGTTCCAAGTTAAATCTGCCGGATCGCGGCCGCGCAATTCTGTCGCCGCGATCTTTTGCCATATCGCTTTTTTCTGGGTCATTTTTCATCGCCCTCGCAAGTCTCGCCGCGCCAAACGCGCAGAGTTAAGTGAAAATTTTTAACGATCATAGCGAAGCCCTCTTCGCAAACGCTTTCAAGAGATCTATATCAAACCTAAAGGGAGTCATCATGAAATCATTGATCGCCGCAATTTGTGTTGCCGCGCTGCCCAATTTGGGAGGCGCAGAAAGCCTTGAAACCATCTTCGTCGACGTCACGGAGGAAACCACAATCGACGGGTATTTATGGGTGAAACGGCCGGTGATTGTTTTTGCAAATACCGACTTGGATGTAAATTTCCAAACCCAGATGAAATCGTTGCGCCAAGGCGCAGAGGAATTGGCCGCGCGCGATGTTGTGGTGCTGGTCGATGCAAATCCCGCCGACAAAACCGCCCTGCGCAAAAAATTTCGGCCGCGCGGATTCGCGGTCTTGCTGATGGGCAAAGACGGACAAATCAAATTACGCAAACCTTTTCCTTGGAATGCCAGAGAATTAAGCCGCAGCATCGATAAAATGCCCATGCGCCAACAAGAAATGCGCGCGAAATAAACCTGCCAGAGGGGCCAGCCGTGCTGGGATAGACCCTGCACCTCCAAGCGCGGCAATTTAAAAATAATTGCCGCCGGCCTTGGCCAATCGATTTTATGTGAATGCGCCGGCCTCAACAGCTTACTCGAACTCAATGATAACGTCATCCACGGCCAAACTGTCTCCGGCCAGGGCATTCACTTTTTGAACCACGCCTTTGCGCTCGGCGCGTAGAATATTCTCCATTTTCATCGCCTCAATCGTACATAAGGCTTGGCCTTCTTGAACCTCTTCACCTTCCTCAACACTGAGCTTCACGAGCATTCC
>Ga0255783_10003579_pt1 | contig 14721 bp, 14 predicted proteins | sample 011ome_22_FD_179981 | JGI IMG/M metagenome (GOLD analysis project Ga0255783, IMG submission 179981) | Coastal salt marsh microbial communities from the Groves Creek Marsh, Skidaway Island, Georgia - 011507BT metaG (version 2) | ecosystem: Environmental > Aquatic > Marine > Intertidal zone >... | reverse complement strand
CGAATACCCCGGGGGGTAGAGCACTGGATGGGTAATGGGGCCCCACAGGCTTACTGATCCTAACCAAACTCCGAATACCCGGGAGTACTAGATGGCAGACACACTGCGGATGCTAACGTCCGTAGTGGAGAGGGAAACAACCCTGACCTACAGCTAAGGCCCCTAATTCATGGCTAAGTGGGAAAGCAGGTGGGACGACCAAAACAACCAGGAGGTTGGCTTAGAAGCAGCCATCCTTTAAAGATAGCGTAACAGCTCACTGGTCTAAATAAGTTGTCCTGCGGCGAAGATGTAACGGGGCTCAAGCCATGAGCCGAAGCTTAGGATGCACATAGTGCGTGGTAGCAGAGCGTAGTGTGACATAGTTCCATTCCTCCTTAGTATCTTCGGATACATTGGAGGAGAGGAGCTTTCTGTGAAGCCGGCGCGTGAGCGATCCGGTGGAGAGATCACTAGCGAGAATGATGACATGAGTAGCGACAAAGAGTGTGAGAGACACTCTCGCCGAAAGTCCAAGGGTTCCTGCTTAAAGCTAATCTGAGCAGGGTAAGCCGACCCCTAAGGCGAGGCCGAAAGGCGTAGTCGATGGGAACCAGGTTAATATTCCTGGGCCGTGGAGTGGTGACGGATCACAAAGGTAGTTCATCCTTATCGGATTGAATGGGCTGCTGAGTGGTTCCTGGAAATAGCCCTCCTTTAAGATCGTACCCTAAACCGACACAGGTGGACTGGTAGAGCATACCAAGGCGCTTGAGAGAACTACGTTGAAGGAACTCGGCAAAATACCTCCGTAAGTTCGCGAGAAGGAGGCCCGGTTCTAAGGCAACTTGGAGCTGGGGGCACAAACCAGGGGGTGGCGACTGTTTACTAAAAACACAGGGCTCTGCGAAGTCGCAAGACGACGTATAGGGTCTGACGCCTGCCCGGTGCCTGAAGGTTAAAAGGAGGGGTGAGAGCTCTGAATTGAAGCCCAGGTAAACGGCGGCCGTAACTATAACGGTCCTAAGGTAGCGAAATTCCTTGTCGGGTAAGTTCCGACCTGCACGAATGGCGTAACGACTTCCCCGCTGTCTCCAACGTAGACTCAGCGAAATTGAATTACCGGTCAAGATGCCGGTTACCCGCGGTTAGACGGAAAGACCCCGTGCACCTTTACTACAGCTTCGCACTGGCATCAGGCACAATATGTGCAGGATAGGTGGTAGGCTTTGAAGCAGGGACGCTAGTCCTTGTGGAGCCTCCCTTGAGATACCACCCTTATTCTGCTTGATGTCTAACTGCGGTCCCTTATCGGGATCCAGGACCCTGCGTGGCGGGTAGTTTGACTGGGGCGGTCGCCTCCTAAAGAGTAACGGAGGCGCGCGAAGGTTGGCTCAGAGCGGTCGGAAATCGCTCGTTGAGTGCAATGGCAGAAGCCAGCCTGACTGCGAGACTGACAAGTCGAGCAGAGTCGAAAGACGGCCATAGTGATCCGGTGGTCCCGAGTGGAAGGGCCATCGCTCAACGGATAAAAGGTACGCCGGGGATAACAGGCTGATACTGCCCAAGAGTCCATATCGACGGCAGTGTTTGGCACCTCGATGTCGGCTCATCTCATCCTGGGGCTGGAGCAGGTCCCAAGGGTACGGCTGTTCGCCGTTTAAAGAGGTACGTGAGCTGGGTTTAGAACGTCGTGAGACAGTTCGGTCCCTATCTGCCGTGGGTGTAGGATACTTGAGAGGAGTTGCCCCTAGTACGAGAGGACCGGGGTGAACGGACCACTGGTGGACCTGTTGTTGCGCCAGCAGCAGTGCAGGGTAGCTATGTCCGGACAGGATAACCGCTGAAGGCATCTAAGCGGGAAGCCCCCCTCAAAACAAGGTATCCCTGAGAGCCGTGGTAGACCACCACGTCGATAGGCTGGAGATGTAAGTGCAGTAATGCATTCAGTTGACCAGTACTAATTGCTCGATAGGCTTGATTTGTTCCAGTAATAGTCAGATTACTGAAAACAATCAGTCATAAATACACACACTTATCAGCTTGACTTGGAAATTAATTGTTCTTTTTGGTATTTATTCGGTTTGGTGGCAATAGCACGAGCAAAACACCCGGCTCCATTCCGAACCCGGCAGTTAAGTGCCGTCGCGCTGATGGTACTGCGTCTTAAGGCGTGGGAGAGTAAGTCACCGCCAAACCTAATAAATACCAAAATATCTCTCTTTACCGTCAACGCTTCAATACGCGAAGCAAAACAAATCACCCCGTAGCGATAATGATACATCTTATCCTCTCGCTACACTGTCGCGGGATGGAGCAGCCAGGTAGCTCGTCAGGCTCATAACCTGAAGGTCGTAGGTTCAAATCCTACTCCCGCAACCAAAACTTACATAACGATTACAACGCACTAACGCCCTATGAGGCGCTGCATGCGCTATAAAGACCACAGAAATTGCCGCGTTCGTTGCTGCGTTGATAAGTAGTAAACCGTCCCCTTGGTTCGTATTCATCCTACTTCCTGCTCAAGTCGTATGTCCCAATTGTACTGTCATAAACACAGAAACTGTCTGTCGCCCTTTATCTGAAAAGCTGTTTATTAAAGTCTGAGCATCACTAAAAAAGCTTATCAAATTTTACCATTAGCTCTGAAAAATTATCAAATGCAACCAAGTGTGGCAACTCTTCAACGGCAGCTTTTCTATAACCTCTCGTAAATAACGCGAAAGGGACGCTCGCGCGAATTGCTGTTTCTGCATCGACTTCGCTGTCACCAACATACAAGACCTGATTTGCACCCAAAAATTCAATTGCTTTTTGTAAAGGCATTGGGTCAGGCTTCCGTTGAACTAAACTATCACCACCAATTACAATCTTGAAATATTTTGTAATTTGGAATTTTTCTAAAATATCAATTGTTGATGAATATGGTTTGTTAGTGCAAATTCCCATTCTTACACCTGACGAGTCGAGGTACTCTAAGAACTCAGGAACTCCTTCATAAAACTCAGTGAAGTTTGACGATGCAGAGTTATAATAAGCGAGGGTCTTTGTAGTCATTTCTGCATGTTGACTTGAAGGCAAGCCTACATGTTCCATTGTCAACTCAACCAAGCGCGGCAATCCGTTACCTATAAATGACGTTAAAGTCTCAAGATCTATAGGTTCTATATTGCTTTCAGCCAGCATGCGGTTAGTTGCTGCCAAAATGTCTGGCGCACTATTGATTAATGTTCCATCTAAGTCGAAAATCACTGATTTCATCTATTTATCCTTTTTTTGGGAGAGATAGTAAAACTTCACACGTGTTCAGCTAAACTCTTCATGAAAAAAGAGCGCCGTATACTTTTTCGGCAGTTATATCTGGGAATTTGTAGTCTTCATCCGATACATGTTCCATCCAATGCGCGACGCTTCCCTCGCTACTTTCTTGAATTGCTAAATGACACATTGAATTGGTCGCCGTAGCGCCATGCCAATGTTCTTCATGTGGAGGAATCCAAACGGTATCCCCTGCTGAAATAATTTTTGGAGTTTCATCTCGTCGACCAATTAATCCTGTACCGCTTAATACATACAGTATTTGCCCCAAAGGGTGCGTATGCCAAGCGGTTCTTGCATGAGGTTCAAAGGTCACTTTTATCGCATGCACCCGTGCGGGCTCTGGTGCCTCTATGATTGGGTCCTGCCAAACCGTGCCCGTGAAATAATTAGACGAGGCCGGTTTGGTTGGGCGTGTTCCCGATTTAAATACTTCCATATTTATGTGCTTACACTGCTTGATCTGGTTTCTGTAACCGCTAAACGACTATTTAAAAGGTCACCTGACTCATTTACGATTGGATATGCAACATAAGAAATTGCCGCATTTATGTGCTTTATTATTCTCAATATTTCCTGATGACTGTTAGAGGTTTCTTTGCTTTGAGGCGATCCTGCTTGCAGCCGTTCAAGGTGTCGTTCCTGCAGCCTAAGCTCTTCTGCGCGGACGCGATCTTTTTCGCGCAAAACCAACCGCGCCATCTCAATGTCGCCTGTCGTCATAACTGCCAAGGATAGCTGAGCGTTCGCCATTATTTGATCATGGAATTGTTCTAGATCGCGCATTCCTTCATCAGAAAATTTGCGCCGGCTTTTTGCCATTTTTGATGACAACATCACCAAATTTGAGCTCACATGATCGGCGGCTTCCTCAAGGCAATTGGCGACGGAAATCATTTCTAGTGTTTTCTTATTTTGGCTTTCTGTCAGGCCCTGCCTGCGTAATTTTGCCAAGAATAATTTTAATTCGTAGTGGCTTTTGTTTATTGAGCTTTCGTGCTTTTCAATCTGCCGCACAAGATCAGGATCAAAATCGCGGAATAATTTAAGCACATTTGAAAGAATAACATGCGTATTTTCGAACATCACGACCAATTCGCGCTGCGCACATGCTAACGCCAAATTGGGCCTGTTCAAACTCTTGTCATCTAGAAACGAGACAAGAGTTTGCTGATCACTATTATTTTCGCGTGGAACGAAACGCTCACTCAGCGAAATGATATGTTTCGTTATTGGGAGCGTGATAAGCAAAGTTGCATTCAGACCTATGTGAAGCAAAACGCAGACTTGCGCCAAATCAACCGCCGACAGGTTTGGAACCGAAACAAAATTTAGAAGTGTAATCGCCAATAGAGTGATGACGCCCCGCGCAATCAGGTTTCCAATAACAACGACACGAGCGGAGCGATGTGACGTCCAAAGCAAACCGACCGCAATCATCGCGCCCCCTAAATTTGCGCCAATCACCATCGCCAATGCAACAGGGGGAACCAAAATGTCTGACGCCGCGAATGACGCAATGGTTATTACAGCCGCGAGGCTTGAATGCATGAGCCAAGCTATAGCTGCCGCGAATAAGAAAACCGCAAATAAATCATTAACAAGGTAACCCGAAATATTTCCGATTGTTGCGTTGGCCTGTAAAGGTGCAATAGATTCCCGTATCATCGTTATTGCCATCAGTACGAAGGCAAAGCCGATCAATACGCGGCCCAATTGCTTTAAATTACCCCTTTTCGCTTTCAAGAAAATCGCAACACCTATGAGAATAAAGACCGGAATGGCAGCGTGCACAGGCAATAAAAACACCCAAACGGCCAAAGCTGATCCCAGATCGGCCCCCAAAACCATAGCCAATGAGGATGCCGTGGTTAACATGCCAGATGCGGCGAACCCGCAAGCGATAAGCGCCACTGCCGTAGAACTTTGCATAGCCAGCGCGCCAAAAGTACCGCCGGCAGCGGCATACAAAGAATTGTGAGATATCTTGGTCAATGCATGACGCAGACGCGGCAATGATGCCCGCTCTACTCCTGTTCGGATCATACGAATTGACCACAACAAAAGCGCCACTGATGCTGCCAGGTTCAATAGGATCACATACATGTCCACCTACTAAAATTTCAATTGGTTATGTGTAAAACGCTTGTGCGTCTATGTGCAGAAGCAAACACATAATTCGTTGATAAGTTATAAACTTGGATTCAAGCTGCCTTAAAATATTTGCACTAGCAACAAAAATGTTTGCAAAATGTGTTATTTCTGTCAAAAATGAAGAAGAACACCAAATTAACACATAGAATCAGGACCCGCTCGACCATGCCAGGGGCATTAAAGGTAGCAATTAAATCAGAGGGTAAGCGCCACCGATTACGCAAATCGGAACGGCGTGAACAGATTTTGTTAGAGCTCAAACTTCACCCGCACGTCAGAATCAATGACCTCGCGGAGAAATACAATGTTTCGACCGAGACCATTCGAAGAGACTTTGATAAACTGGCACAAGACGGTCTGGTCGCGCGCGAATTTGGTGGGGCATCAGCCCCATCCCATGGTTTTTATCCAAGCTTGGACGAACGGAAAACATCGCGCAAAGAAGAGCGCGAGCGTATTGGCATGGCCGCAGCGAAACTGGTGCGCAACGGCGAAACCATCATGATCGACTCTGGGTCCACGACAATACAAATGGCCCGCAGCTTGGCATATTTGGGGACGCAGTGCACAATTATCACAAATTCCTTGCCGATCGCGATGACAATTGGCCATGGTGATACCAAAGTCATACTGTGTCCGGGTGAATATCTTGCCGCTGAGTCCGCTGTCGTGGGTGCCGATACGATAGAATTCCTTTCACAGTTTAATGTTGATCGCTGCATGATAGGCGCGTCTGGCTTATCGCTGGAAGGGGTTTCAGAAACTGTATCGGGCTTTGCAGCGGTTAAACGCGCGATGATACGCTGCTCTAACGCGAGCCATCTTTTGATCGACTCGCATAAATTTGGGTCCAAAGGTTTGGTGAAAGTCGGTGCACTGAACACTTTGGAGTCAATCATCACCGACGCAAAACCAGATGACGACCTATTTAAATCAATGCAGGTCGAGGGAGTGAAATTTATCGAAGCATAATTACATCACCGCTTTTAACAAACGCAGCAAATAATGCTGTCCTATGGGAGGAAAAACATGAAATTAAAATTATCATCCATTCTTGGTGCTTCGATGTTAGCACTCATGTCTTATGGATCGCAGGTGTCAGCGGCAGAGTGCGAGCGCGGCGACCTAGATGAACGCTTTTGCGATGTTGATGGGGATTTGCTTGCCGATATTCCATCAGATCCGTCACAGCAGATCGATCCTGACACTCTTATTTTCGCCTATACACCGGTCGAGGACCCGGCAGTGTACAAGACGGCTTGGTCAGATTTCCTAACTCATTTGGAAAAGGAAACAGGCAAAAAAGTTTTGTTCTTCCCTGTTCAAAACAACGCGGCACAGATCGAAGCCATGCGGTCGGGACGGTTGCACATCGCAGGGTTTAACACCGGCTCAAATCCTTTGGCTGTGAATTGTGCGGGTTTTCGCCCCTTTACAATCATGGCGTCGAAAGATGGCGGTTTTGGCTATGAGATGGAAATCATCACATACCCAGGATCTGGCATAGAAAAGGTCGAAGACATCAAGGGCAAGCAGTTGGCCTTTACATCGCCAACATCAAATTCGGGCTTCAAAGCGCCTTCAGCGATTTTGAAAGGTGATTTTGATATGTTACCAGATCGCGACTTTGAACCTGTATTTTCTGGGAAACATGACAACTCAATTCTCGGTGTTGCCAACAAAGATTATCCAGCCGCCTCTATCGCGAACTCGGTTAAATTTCGCATGATTAGCCGCGACGTTATCAAAGAAGAAGACGTTGTAACGATTTACAAATCGCAAACCTTCCCGACCACAGGTTTTGGCGTGGTCTATAACCTGAAACCAGAGTTGCAAGAAAAAATTCGCAATGCGTTTTTCAACTTTGAATGGGAAGGGACCACGTTACAAGCTGAGTTTGAAAAATCAAACGAAGGTCAGTTCCTAGAAATGACATACAAGGAATTTTGGGAAGTTATCCGCAAAATCGATACAGCAAATGGCGTCTCTTACGCGTGTAAGTAAATAAATTCTGAAAACAGGCCCATTTTGGGCCTGTTTGAACCATTATTTTGGGGCCTTTTATGCTGCAAATACTTAATCTGTCAAAAACCTATAAAACTGGCGATCAAGCGCTTAAATCAATAGTTCTTGAAGTGCCAAAGGGTCAAGTTCTGGCTTTAATTGGTCCATCTGGTGCGGGTAAATCTACCATGATCCGCTGTATAAATCGGCTGGTCGAACCAACAGGCGGAAAGGTTCTTTTGGACCGCAAAGATATTGTGACCTTGGGATCATCCGCATTGCGCAAAGCCCGTCGAGAGATGGGGATGATTTTTCAAGAGTACGCGCTTGTCGAACGCCTAACCGTGATGGAAAATGTCCTGTCTGGCCGTCTCGGATATGTTGGCTTTTGGCGTAGTTTTTTGCGGCGCTATCCGCAATCTGATGTGGACGAAGCTTTTCGGCTTCTTGACCGCGTTGGGCTGTTGCATATGGCGGACAAAAGAGCAGACGAGCTTTCAGGGGGTCAGCGTCAACGGATTGGGATCTGTCGCGCGCTCATCCAAAATCCAAAACTGCTTTTGATCGACGAACCGACAGCCTCGCTTGATCCGAAAACGAGTCGCCAGATAATGCGATTGATCACCGAATTATGTGCAGAACGGGGTCTTGCAGCGATCATCAACATTCATGATGTGGCGCTTGCCCAGCTTTTTGTTCCCCGAGTCGTTGGTTTGCGTTTTGGTGAGATTGTTTTTGATGGCCTTCCCACGGAATTAACACCGGATAAGTTAACCGAAATTTACGGGGAAGAAGATTGGGAAGCGACGATTGAAACCGTAGAGGATGAGGCAGAGGTAGATTCATGACATATACGTCCTCATCGTATAAAGTTGGCCAAAGGTGGCGCAAACCCCATTTTATATCAAATACGATGTTGCGCTGGGGTCTGGCCTTGGGCGCGATCGCCTATCTTATCGCTGCGATAGCATCCGTCGAGGTTGATTGGACACGTGTCTATGAAGGCCTAGATCGTGGCCTAGATTTCATAATGGCGTTTACGCAACCGGACTTTTCAAGCCGTGCAAGCGATATTTGGGAAGGCTTGTTGGAAAGCATCGTTATGACAGTCGCCGCGTCGGTTGTTGGTGTCGCAATTTCGATCCCCATCGGGCTTGGTGCCGCGCGCAACATTGCCCCACTTCCTGTTTATATTATCTGCCGCGGGATCGTTGCAATCAGCCGCGCGCTTCAAGAAATCATTGTTGCCATCTTGTTGGTTGCAATCTTTGGCTTTGGCCCTTTGGCGGGGTTTTTAACGTTGTCTTTTGCAACGATTGGCTTTTTGTCCAAACTCCTCGCAGAGGACATTGAAGCAATGGACAAGGTACAAGCCGAAGCCATTCAGGCATCAGGCGCGAGTTGGATGCAATGGATTAATTACGGTGTTCAGCCGCAGGTGATGCCACGTTTGGTTGGGCTATCGATTTATAGAGTTGATATAAACTTCCGAGAAAGCGCAATCTTGGGATTGGTTGGCGCAGGCGGAATTGGTGCGACGTTGAATACAGCGTTTGATCGTTATGAATATGACACTGCCGCCGCGATTTTGATCCTAATCATCGGTATCGTAATGGCGCTTGAATATATTTCCGGCGTCGTCCGGGCGAGGGTACAATAATGCCGGTTTTTTCAAAAGATGATACCAAAATTTGGCGCCGACGTACGCCCCGTGAACGGTTAGGACACGGGTTCGTATGGCTCACTGGTTTTACAATTTTTGCAGTTTGTTGGAGCCAAATATCGCAGGCAACCACATGGTTCTTTGTGTGGGACGCACCGCGTATCGCCAGTGACATTTGGGACCGTGCAACGCCCCCCAAGTGGGAATATATCGCACAGCTCGGTCGACCGATTTGGGATACAATTAACATCGCGACGCTTGGAACGCTGATTGCATTGGCGCTTGCGTTTCCAGTTGCCTTTTTGGCCGCTAGGAATACCACCCCATCGCGTGCGTTTATACGTCCGGTGGCCCTCCTGATCATCGTATCAACGCGGTCTATCAATTCTTTAATCTGGGCCCTCTTGCTAATAGCGGTTATTGGCCCTGGCGTGTTCGCCGGAATAATTGCAATCGCGATCCGGTCAATCGGATTTTGTGCAAAGCTTTTGTACGAGGCGATCGAGGAAATAGACACAAGCCAAGTCGAAGCAATAACTGCAACGGGTGCCAGCCGATGGCAAGTCATGGCCTATGGCATTGTTCCGCAAATCTTGCCTGCGTTTGCCGGCGTTGCCGTGTTTCGGTGGGACATAAACATTCGCGAATCCACTGTGTTGGGATTGGTTGGCGCGGGGGGGATCGGCCTGCAACTTTCGTCATCCCTCAACGTCTTGGCCTGGCCTCAGGTGAGCTTGATCTTGGTCGTTATCTTGGCCGCTGTCATAATTAGCGAATGGGTTTCCGCAAAAGTCAGAGGGGCAATTATTTAATGTCAATTGACTTCAATATTGCCTTTGACGCCTATGAATCTGTTCGCCATCGCCTTCCGAGGTATGAACAAACAATGGCTCAGCCCAAAACAATCAATACACTCGACGACGTCGCCGATGACTTTGATGTTTTTTTTCTGGATGCATTTGGGGTTTTAAATATTGGTGAAAAAGTGATTCCAAATGTGCCCGAGCGGGTCGCTTCCCTGCAAAAGTTGGGGAAACGCGTACTCGTGGTCTCAAATGCGGCAGGCTTCCCACATGCAACATTGGTTCAAAAATACAAGCGGCTTGGGTACGACTTTGATCCCGAAGATATCATTACAAGCAGGGCTGCACTTTTAAAGGCCACGGTGCATCTCAAGGATAAACACTGGGGATTGATGGCGACTCGAAGCACTGGACTAGAAGACCTAGAAGAATTAAGAGTTTCATACATCGAAGAAGACTCATCGATTTATGATGATGTGGACGGATTTTTGATGCTTGGTTCGGCAGCTTGGACAGAGACGCGGCAGGCCTTGCTCGAGAAATCTTTGCGGGATAAACCTCGTCCAGTTTTTGTTGGAAATCCTGATATTGTAGCGCCGCGAGAAAGTGGGTTTTCAACGGAGCCAGGGTATTATGCGCACCGACTTGCAGATAATGTAGGCGTTGTTCCTGAGTTTTTTGGAAAACCATTCAAGAACATATATGAGCTCGCATTTGAACGCATAGGAAAAGTGGAAAAATCGCGCATTCTCATGGTAGGCGACAGTTTGCACACCGATATTTTAGGTGCTAACTGTATTGGAATTCAGTCAGCACTGGTATCAAATTATGGATTTTTTGCTAATCAAGATCTTGAGACCGCGCTCAAAACTGCTCAAATGTTTCCAGATTACATTTTAGCTCAACCATGATTCTAAAGTTAAAACCGCTTGTTTAGCGTTATTATCGCGATCCCGATCAAGATCGTGGATCCGCCGTAAAACTTTTCTAATGTCAAAGTTTCACCTAGGAAAATATTTCCACCGAAAACAGAAAAAACGGGTAGCAAGAGTAAGAAGGGGGCTACTTTGCCCACATCGTGTTGTCGTATCAATGAGTTCCAGAAATAATATCCAAGACACGTCATGATTAGCCCCAAATAAAGTACTGTCCACCAGACAATGGGCTTGGCTGTTTGGATTGCTTCTATTTGGCCTTGCTCAAAAATTGCGGACATTAGGAACAACTGGGGTGTTGCAAAGACGGCAATCCAAGCGGTGACTTGCATTCCGGTGATGTCAGTCAGTTTTCGGACCATGACTTGGCCCAACGCCCAAGCAAAACAACCGCTGAGCACCAAGATGATAGACACCAAGCTGCCGCTTAATTCGTCTTGTTGACTCATTATTGCGACGCCCAGAAACGATACGGCGATGCCAATCCATTTTTTGGAATCCGGCTTTTCATTCAGCAGGACGGCGCCAAGGATCACCAGAAAGGGGACCTCTAGTTGTACGATGATTGAGGCAAGCCCTGCTTCCAAACCTTTTACCCCAGTGAAAGTAAGGCTGTATTGGATGGCAGCAGCGACAATGGCGATTTTGAAAATTGCTATAAACTTGCCCTTGGGCAAGGGCGCAAACCAAACCAAGACCAACGCTGTTAGTGAAAAGCGAAAGGCCATCAATAAAATTGGCGGAAAATGGTTTATAGCCCCTTTTGCAAATACGAAACCCAACCCCCACAAAAGCGGTACAGTCAGTGCCATTAATGTTTGTTTAGGCGTGAGTTGGTTAATTGCTGTCATTCAAATCGCTGCGGTGCTTGGTGATTTCAATGACCAGCATCGGGATTTCCCCTAGGCTGTCTGGTTTAAACGCGACCTGCGGGGCTGTCGTTTATGGGCTGGCGATATAAATCTGATCCGACGTACCGATGAATTATATTATTGTAAGGGGCTGTGCCGACGCGTCAGTTTCCACCACTGTAAGTTGGCTTACATATATTAAATCAGCACATGTTAGGCGACACGCGATCATTGCTGATGCATGCCAGACTGTACTTATGCTCTGGTTTTAATTGCCGTCGTAGCCGACCATATGCTGCTCGCCGCGTTCGCGGGCCAAGTGGATTTGTTTTTGACGTTCACGAAAACGGTCTTTGTCGGCTTCGGTGGTTTCGTTGCTGCATTGATGGCAGGCAACACCGTGTTCGTATTCTGGCCGCTCTTTGTCTTGGGGCAGGATCGGGCGCCGGCATGCATAGCATAGTTGGTGCGGCCCCTCGGTCAGTCCATGGCCGACAGAGACGCGTGCATCAAACACAAAACATTCGCCATCCCATTTGCTCTCGGTTTTTGGAACATCTTCTAGGTATTTTAGAATGCCACCCTTCAGGTGATAGACGTCATTTACCCCTTGGCCCAGCAAATAGTTGGTTGATTTTTCACAGCGGATACCGCCGGTGCAAAACATCGCAACGCGTTTATTGTGAAAGCGATCTTTATTTTCTTCCCACCATTTGGGGAATTCGCGGAATGATTTTGTTTGGGGATCTATCGCGCCTTGGAATGTTCCAATGCCCACTTCATAATCATTGCGGGTGTCAATCACCACAACGTCGGGGGATGAAATCAAGTCGTTCCAATCCTGCGCCTCGACGTAATGGCCGACGCGTGCTTTGGGGTCTACATCGGGCTGACCCATTGTCACGATTTCTTTTTTTAGCTTCACTTTCATCCGTGGAAACGGGGGTAATGATGCTGTGCTTTCCTTGTGTTCTAGGTCGGCGCAACCGGGTAAACTGCGCAGGTGGTTTAGGATTGCATCAATCCCAGCGCGTGACCCTGCAATCGTGCCATTAATTCCCTCTTTTGCAATTAAAAGGGATCCCGAGATACCAAGGTCTTGGCATTTTTCCTGAAGGGGGCCGCGCATTGCAGCGGGGTCCTCAAACCTTGTAAAGTGATATAGTGCAGCTACCGTAAACATGTGCTGGGCCTTACATTGAAAATCTACCAAAAATCAAGAGTGAAACATGCAATGCGGCTGTGTTTGCCCTGAACAAATTGTCACGTATCCGTCTAAACATGCCAGATGAACAATTTTTGACATATGCGTTTGATCCTATGATGGAATGAAAGCTTGTGCCGCACAGATCCGAGCGGCTTGTGAACCTGCGATATTCAAGATAAAGCACTGAGATTGGACAAACCTAGAGTGTTAAAGGAAACCGGATATGGCATGTGAAATTTGTGGCGATGTGGTTGCAGGCTCTGTGCGAATGGACCCAAAGCCCGATAATGTCGCGCTGTGTGCGACATGTTTGGGCGGCGTGCAGGGACATAATGTGCCAGAGGGTCACTGGAATTCACTGACCACTGCCATGTGGTCCGATCGTCCCGCGGTGCAAGTTCTGTGTTGGCGCATGCTTAACCGGTTTCGGGATCAAGGTTGGGCGGCCGACGCTTTGGATATGTTGTTCCTTGAAGATGACGTTGTTGAATGGGCCAAGGCCGGTGGCAGTGATGTCGTCCACCGCGATAGCAACGGGGATGTCCTGAACGCCGGTGATACTGTCGTTCTGATCAAAGACTTGCCCGTCAAAGGGGCCGGATTTACTGCGAAACGCGGGACTGCGGTGCGGGGAATTTCATTGGTCCAAGACAATCCTGGTCAAATCGAAGGCCGTGTCGAGGGGCAACGCATCGTCATTCTGACCGAATTTGTTAAGCGTAAATGATAGCGCAGCCTAGATAGCTATCCCAACAGTTTTGCACAGGCGACCAAGCTGATAGTATGCGGGATTGGCCGTTTGTGCGCCCTGCAAACCCATGGGGTCATAGGTTTGCAGGCTTGTATTTGGGTTATGCCATGTCCGGCGCGACCATTTCCGCGCTGAGATCGGCGATAATCTGATCCAATTCAACGACCGAGGTTTTGTTTTCCCCCAAGCGCCGCATCGAAACGGTGCGTTGTTCGACCTCTTTCAAACCACAGGCCAAAATCACGGGGACCTTGCCCAATGAATGCTCGCGGACCTTGTAGTTGATTTTTTCGTTGCGCAGGTCCAATTCGGCGCGGATACCGCGCGCCTGTAGGGCTGCGACCACGTCACGGCAGTAATCGTCGGCATCAGACACGATGGATGCGACAACGACCTGACGTGGGGCCAACCAGAATGGCAGTTTACCTGCAAAGCTTTCGATCAAGATCCCGATAAATCGTTCAAAGGATCCCAAAACCGCGCGGTGTAACATAACAGGGCGGTGTTTGTTGCCATCCGCACCGATGTAATTTGCATCCAAGCGTTCGGGCAGAACAAAATCGACCTGCAATGTGCCACATTGCCAGTCACGACCAATCGCATCGGTCAATACGAATTCCAGTTTGGGGCCGTAAAACGCGCCTTCGCCGGGGTTTAGTTCGAATTCATAGCCCGCAGCTTGGGTGGCAGTTTTTAGCGCATTTTCGGCCTTGTCCCAGACGTCATCCGATCCCGCACGTTTTTCGGGGCGATCCGAGAATTTGATTTGGAAGGACTCAAATCCCAAGTCGCGGTACACGTTGGACAAGAATTCGATAAAGCGTTTGGTTTCTGCCTCAATCTGGTCTTCGGTGCAGAAAATATGCGCGTCGTCTTGGGTAAAGCCGCGCACGCGCATGATACCGTGTAGCGCGCCAGAGGGTTCATAGCGGTTGCATGACCCAAATTCCGCCATGCGCAAAGGCAGGTCACGATAGGATTTCAATCCTTGGTTATAGACCTGAACGTGGCAGGGGCAGTTCATGGGTTTCAGGGCATTCACGGCCTTTTCACGGG